>OLNW01000279.1_pt1 | contig 64600 bp, 81 predicted proteins | sample 1672121 | NCBI WGS metagenome assembly OLNW01 (sample SAMEA3136648, study PRJEB25190) | human gut metagenome
GTAGAGCAGCTGACTCTTAATCAGAAGGTCCGGGGTTCGAGCCCCCGATCGCGCACTTAAAGCTTTTTTAATTAAATAATATGCGCGATTAGCTCAGTTGGTAGAGCAGCTGACTCTTAATCAGAAGGTCCGGGGTTCGAGCCCCCGATCGCGCATCTTAAAGCAGGTTTTTAACTTGCTTTATTTTTTTGTAACATTCTTTTTGCTAAAGTTTTGTAAAAATTATAAAAAAATGCTTGCAATGTTGCAAAATATGTGTTATAATTTCAACTGTTGTAAAAACACACATAGACTGGTTTGGTAAGAAGGGTGGCACTTGCTAGTGTTTCTTGTCGTAGGTCTGTGGAGGAAAAACCAATTTAAGGAGGACGAAATAATGGCTGTTATTTCAATGAAGCAATTATTAGAAGCTGGTGTACACTTTGGTCACCAGACAAGAAGATGGAACCCTAAGATGGCTGAGTATATCTTCGCTGAAAGAAATGGTATTTATATCATTGACCTTCAGAAGACTGTTAAGAAGGTAGAAGATGCTTACAATGCTGTAGCTGAAATCGTTAAGGACGGTGGCGAAGTACTTTTCGTTGGTACTAAGAAGCAGGCTCAGGATTCTATTAAGGAAGAAGCTCAGAGATGTGGTATGTACTATGTTAATGAGAGATGGTTAGGCGGTATGCTTACTAACTTTACTACTGTAAAGACTAGAATCGCTAGATTAAAAGAACTCGATGCTATGATTGAGGACGGTACAATGGATTTACTTCCTAAGAAGGAAGTTGCTAAGCTTATGCACGAAAAGGAAAAGCTTGACAAGAATATCGGTGGTATCAAGGAAATGACTAGAATCCCTGATTGTATGTTCATTGTTGACCCAAGAAAGGAAAAGATTGCTGTTCAGGAAGCTCACAACTTAAACATTCCTATCGTTGCAATTGTTGATACTAACTGTGACCCTGAGGAAGTTGATTATGTTATCCCAGGTAACGATGATGCTATCAGAGCTGTTAAGTTAATCGCTGGTAGAATTGCTGATGCAGTTATCGAGTCTAAGCAAGGTGAGCAGGAAGTTGCTGAAACTGCTGAAGATGCAGAATAATTTAATATTTTAAAACTTACAGGCTTTAGCCACAAGGCTGAAGCCTTTTTTAAACAATAATTTTTTAATAACAGGAGGAAAATGAAATGGCTGTTACTGCTGCTATGATTAAAGAGTTAAGAGAATTAACTGGTGTTGGTATGAGTGCTTGTAAGAACGCACTTGTAGAAACTGATGGTAATATTGATGAGGCTATTGAATACTTAAGAAAGCAGGGTCTTGCTAATGCTGCTAAGAAGGCTGGTAGAATTGCTGCTGAAGGTTTAAGCTATGCTTACATTTCTGAAGACAATAGCGTTGGTGTTGTTGTTGAAGTAAACTCTGAAACTGACTTCGTTGCTAAGAACGATGTATTCAAGACTTTCGTTGACAATGTTGCTAAGCAGGCTGCTAAGTCTGATGCAAAGACTGTTGATGCTTTATTAGAAGAAAAGTGGATTGAAGACGAAACTAAGACTGTTAAGGAAGTTTTAACTGAAAAGATTTCTGTTATCGGTGAAAACCTTAGCATTAGAAGATTTGAAAAGGTTGTTAACACAGGTGATGCTTACTTAGTATCTTATATCCACGCTGGTGGTAAGATTGCTGTTTTAGTTGAACTTGCTACTGCTTCTAAGGACGATGCTCTTTTAGTTGCTGGTAAGAATGTTGCAATGCAGATTGCTTCTATGAACCCTAAGTTTGTTTCTACTGATGAAGTTCCAGCTGAATTTATCGAGCACGAGAAGGGTGTTCTTTTAGAGCAGGCTAAGAATGACCCTAAGAACGCTAATAAGCCAGAAAATATCCTTGAAAAGATGCTTACAGGTAGACTTAATAAGGAAATGAAGGAAGTTTGCTTATTAGAGCAGGAATATGTTTTAGGTGACAAGATTTCTGTTGGTCAGTATATGAAGGAAGTTTCAAAGGAAATCGGTGCTGATGTTACAGTTAAGAGCTTTGTAAGATTTGAAACTGGTGAAGGTATCGAAAAGAAGGAAGAAAACTTCGCTGAAGAAGTAGCTAAGGCAATGCAATAATAAGTATTATTAATTGATATACTATGAGGAACTGTTTTTTAATAGTTCCTCTTTTTTTGCCTTTATTTTAATAAATTTACAAAATTTGACACTATGTTCTATTTTTGCTATAATTAAGTTGTTAATATTGCTTTTTTGTTGATATAAAGGAGTGATTAATATGGATATAGCAGATGTTTTATTGAGATATAAAAGAGAACAAAATATAGGATTTAAAAAATTATCAACATTATCTGGAATTAACGAACGAACATTGAGAACTATTATAAAAAGAGAGGTAAAGCCATCAGCTAAAACCTGTTACAAAATTGCTCAATTAATTAATAAACCTGTTAGTGTTATTATGAGCATAAGTGATGATTAAAGGTGTTGCAAAAAAACAACACCTTTATTTATAAAAAGCTATTTTTTGCAATGTATTGTCATCTGTAGGGTTTAAATTAGATAGTCTTTTATTTACAAGCATAATAGCCTTTTGTAGCCCATTCCAGCCGTATTCTTGCCTTATTTCTTCTCTCATATCATCTAGTTTAGTGTATTTTTCAAACCTTTTATATTGGCTTAAAAGGGACTCCTGTACAATAATTTTGTTTATAACATTACTGCATCTTATGCTTAATGCTCTAATAGGTTGAGTTATTTTTTCATTATTATAAATTTCAAGAGCTTTTTTGAATATTAGCTCGGCACTATTTGTTGGCATTTGAATAGGCATTTGCCTTTCAATGGTTTCTAAAGTATTAAACTTAATGCCTAAACTTATAGTTTGGCAATATAGCCCTTTGTTAATAAGTCGCTTTGAAACACTTTCGCTCAAAAGAGTAAGTATAATTTTAACATCATCAACATTTGTCACATCAAAGGGCATAGTTGTGCCATTGCCTATGCTTTTTATTTCTCTCTTGTATTCTATTGAATTAACGGGTGTTGTATCTTTGCCTTGGGCATAAAGTTGCAGCATAAGCCCATTTTTACCTAAATGCTGATTTATAATGTAAGGATTTGCCTTAGCCATATCTCCTATTGTGAATATGTTTAATCTTCCTAATGTTTTAGTGGTAGACCTGCCAGCATATAGTAGTTCAGTTATTGGTAATGCCCATATTTTGTCTTTAAAGTCGTCTTTGCTTATTACAGTAATTGCATCTGGCTTTTTCATATCAGAGCCTAATTTGGCAAAAATTTTGTTAAATGATACACCTATAGAAACTGTTATGCCAATTTCATTTTTTACTCGTTCTTTTATTTCGTTAGCAATAGCTATGCCAGAGGGGAAAAGGGGAACACTATTTGTCACATCTAACCAACATTCATCTATGCCAAAAGGCTCAATTAAATTAGTATAGTCATAATAAATATTCCGTACCTTTTTAGAAATTTCAATATATTTATCAAATCTAGGCTGGACAAATATTATGTTAGGGCATTTTTGCTTTGCCTCATTTACCGTATCTCCCGTTTTAATACCCTTGCTTTTTGCAATAATATTTTTAGCTAATACTACACCGTGCCTGTTTTGAGGACTACCACACACAGCAACAGCCTTGTTTTTAAGCTGAGGATTTTCCATACATTCAACAGAGGCATAAAAATTGTTAAGGTCAGAATGAAGAATAATTCTTTCCATAAAACCACTCCAATCAAACAAATGTTTAATTTATTTTAACACAAATGTTCGGGTTTGTCTAGTTGTTATATTTGGAAATAAAAAAATCAAGTCTATTTCTAAACTTGATTTTTTATTAATTGATTTTACATACCAATAAAGTTAAATTTAGCATTTTTTATTGTTAAACCACTATTTGTATTTTTAACAAAAGCAAAATGATGTTTAACATTTGAGCTAAAGTTTACCTTAAATGATACTGCACCTGATGTAGTATTAGTAGCTGTGCTACCTTCTGATACATATTTACCGCTAGAACCATCATAGTAGCAAATGCCAACAGTTTGTCTAGCAACATTTGAGCTATATTCAACACCAACTTTTTTGCTAGGAACATCAGTAGGTGATATTTCATATTGATTTCTTGATGTTATTATATTTCCAGAAGATAATTGGTCTATTTTTATATTTACTAAATTTTTTCCAACAAAAACTCTGCTATTTGGATTGTTTTCCTCATTTTTAATAATCGTCATTGTGGCGTTTGGGTCTTCATTCATAATTTCTTGAGGAAAATCAGTATTATCAGATGTAATATTGTTAGCAGATGTTATTGAAGTAGCTGAAAAAACTAGTATTCCCATAGTAAGTAATGTAATAAATTTTCTTTTCATTTAACTTTCTTTCTTTTGTTTACTTAAGTTTCACATTTGGATTATTGTCTAAGATAATATCATTGTCTTCAACAATAAGATTTTTCTTATATAAATTAGGAATATCTCTTTGATTTAATACTATTTTTAAATTGCCTTTTATCTTAACTATATATGGTTTCCAATAAACATGTTCTTTATGAACTAAATCATCAAATTCTGCATCTAATTGGCATAAATATTTATTAATTTGTATAATATTGTTGATTTTAAAATTCTTTAAATCAACACCATCATCATAAAAATCTTTGTAGTATGGAGTATAAATATCATTTTCAGGTTTTTGATATAAAAATGTTATAGCCTTATCTATATCAAAACTGTTTAATGTATCAATATATTTAGAGCAATACTGTTCTATTTGAGATTTTTCGACATTCAAATTAATAATATTTTTGTTTGCTTTTAAATACATAATGAATAGTAATAGTAAAATAAAAATACTAAATAAAAATATAATAATAATTGATTTTTTTTTCATAAAATAAGTGTTCCTTTAAAAAAATAGTATAGATAAAGATTTTAAAAATAAAAACGCGTTTAAATTGTTAAATCGAAAATAGTATACAACAATTAAAGGTTTTTGTCAATATATATTTTAATATTTAAAATCTATTTAAAAAATATTGACATTTTAAATATAAAATTGTATACTGTATTTAAAAGGAGGAATTATATGTTATCAAGTTTAAGTGAAAAAGAAGAAGTTGCAATGAAGGTTCTTTGGAGTTCCAAAAAGCCTTTGTCCGCTTCTGAAATAGGTGCTGAAATAGGTACAGATTGGGCAAAAAAATCTATTCAAAATATAATAAGAAAATTGGAAGAAAAGGAATTTATAAGAGTTGCTGAAATATCAAAAATAGGTAAAACTTATGGTAGACTTTTTTCTCCTTGTATATCTGCTGAAGATTACGCACTTATGCAATTTAATAGATTTTATCAAAAAGACAAGACTGTGCCATTTATATTGTCTGCTCTTATAGGTAATAGAGAGAGTAAGAAAGATTTATCAAAAAAATTAAAAGCAATTATTGAGGAGTATGAGGAGGAATAATATGTGTATTGACCAACATACTATTTTTAACTCATTTATATGGTTTAATATATTCATATTGATTTTATCATTTTTGAGAAAAAAGTTTATAACTAAATGGTATTTTTCTCTTAATTGTTATATATTAATTCTGGTATTAATAGTTGTTCGTATATGTTTTCCTTTTCAGTTTGCATTTACAAAGGTTATTGAATCAAAAGAAATTTTACTTGATTTGCTTATATTTGCTAACTATAAAATAGTGTTTTTATGTAATATGCCAATTATATTAATAGGTGTTATAATTAGTTTAGTTGGTAGTATTATTCTTATAGTTAAAAAGTATAATGAGTACACTAAATTTAAAAGAATTATAAAGTTTTTTAGTTCAACTGAAAAGTTTGCTAATGTTTTTAATGAATCAAAAGAATTAGTTAATGTTAGTAGAAATATTAAAATTATATCAAATAAAGTTTTTGAAACACCGGCAATCATTGGAATAATAAATCCTATAATTGTTGTGCCTGACATTGAATTGACACATAATGAGTGGTTAAGCATTTTTTCTCACGAGCTTATCCATTATAAATATAAACATATTTTTGTAAAGGCAATAATAGAGATATTGTGTGTGTTTATGTGGTGGAATCCTATTACATATATTTTGAAAACTGAAGTTAATAATATTTTGGAATTTTGCACAGACAGACATTTGTGTAAATATTTCAATAAAGATTTAAAAAAATCCTACCTACAGGCTATAATTAATGTTATAGAAAATGCTCAAAATACTGTAAAAAGTCCTTTATCAATTTCATTAATGGAGAGTAATAATTCGGTAATGGAACAAAGATTTGTAAGTATTGTTACTAACAAATATATTAAGGCATTGAATTTAAAAGCTATAGTTATAACAATATTAAGTATATGCTTTATTTTTGCCTCGTATTTGTTTCTTGTTCAGCCAGCAGGCTATCCAACAATAGAAGATTATTTTATTGAAGGAGTAACGGATAATGCTGATTATGTTGTTAAAGAAGGTAATTTTTATAGGGTGTATGATGCAAATAATAGAGAGTTGTTTATGTGTGAAGCTCCTATTGATGAAAAAAGAACAAAAATTAAAATTTATGGAGGGAAATAAATGTTATGAAAAAAATAATTTTATTATTAATTTGTGTATCTGTTTTTAATGCTTTTTCTTGTGTAGCTTTAGCTAGTACTACTGAACAAGCTAATGATATTAGTGAAAATTACAATATTTCAACTAGAAGTGAAAAGGTTATATATAGATATACCTATATAAACGGAAAAAAATATAAAAGACTTTGGTCTGTAGACAGAAAATGTTGGGTTGATAAAGAATGGACTCCAGCATAAAATATTTACATAAAAAAGAACTGGCACAAAACCAGTTCTTTTCTTTATTATTATTATTCGTCAACCTTAGTTGTCCAACCCATATCGTCTTCAATCTTACCCCACTGAATACCAGTAAGAGTATTATATAATCTATGAGTTACTTCGCCGATTTCACCATTGTTAATCTTGCAAACATCATCTTCATATCTAAGTTCGCCAACAGGAGAAATAACAGCAGCAGTACCTGTACCAAATACTTCTTCAAGCTTGCCTTCCTTAGATGCTTTAATAATATCAGCAATAGCAAGTCTATCTTCAGATACAGTGTAACCCCACTTCTTTAAAAGTTCGATACAAGACATTCTTGTGATACCAGGTAATACAGTACCAACAGTTGGAGCAGTGTAGATAGTACCGTCAATCTTAAAGAAACAGTTCATAGAACCAACTTCTTCAACATACTTTCTTTCTACACCATCAAGCCATAATACCTGCTCATAGCCTAAATCGTGACCCTTAACCTGAGCTGCAAGAGATGCTGCATAGTTACCACCACACTTAGTGAAACCAGTTAAACCAGGAGCTGCTCTTACATATTCGTCCTCAACATAAATCTTAACTGGGTTGATACCAGTAGAGTAGTAAGCACCAACAGGAGATGCAATAATAATGAACTTGTATGTTTCAGCAGGTCTAACACCTAAATGAGGCTCAGTTGCAATAACAAATGGTCTTAAGTAAAGAGATGTACCTTCAGCAGATGGAACCCAATCCTTTTCTGTTGAAACAAGTGCCTTACATGCCTGTACAAAATCCTCAACAGGTACAGCAGGTATACACATTCTCTTGTTAGTATTCATCATTCTAGCTGCGTTCTTTTCTGGTCTAAAAAGCTGAACAGAACCGTCTGGAGTTCTATAAGCCTTTAAGCCTTCAAAAGATTCCTGAGCATAGTGGAATACCATAGCAGCAGGGTCAAGAGAGAGAGGAGCATAAGCTTCAATTCTTGGGTCGTGCCAACCCTTACCTTCTGTATAATCCATAACAAACATATTGTCTGTATAGTAAATACCAAAGCCTAAGTTATTCTGGTCAGGCTTCTGCTTTGGATTTTTTGATAAATCGTACTTAATATTAAGCATAATATTACCTCTTTCCTAAATTATTATTTATCCTAAATTATATATCTTTTTCCAAAAAAATTCAATATATTTTTTTAAAAACTAAATCTTTAAAGTTATTATAGTATTAAACTAGGTTATATCCTATATTGTTAATATGATTTTTAAGCTGTTGCAGGCTTTCTGGCTGTTTTTTCTTATTTTGTTTTATTATATTTGAATGGTTACAAATATTGTACATTATAACATTTACTCCATATAATATGGCGTCCTCTCTTGTGTTTTTAAATAAGCCTAAGGGTGATGATATAAGAGCATTTGGCAAAAGTATTCGCATTATAGCTATTACTCTCAATGTAATATCTATGTTGCACACCTTGCTGTCTTGAAATACTGTGTCTTTTTCAGGTATAAATGGTCTTATTTCTATTATTTCTGGCTCGTAATCGTATACATATAGTATATCATCAGCTAAATTGTCTGTAGTTTGATAAGGAGAGCCTACCATAATGCCACAACCAGCTTTAAAGCCAATTTGTTTTATATTTTTTAAGCAGTTTAATCGAGTAAATAGACTCATTTCTTCTGGGTGTAGCTTTGCATAATGTTCAAGTGTGCAGGTTTTGTGACGGAGCAAATAACTGTCTGCACCTGCATTGTAAAAACTTTTGTATGCGTCGTAGCTTCTTTCACCAATAGAAAGGGTGAGGGTAGTTTGTGGAAATTTATGCTTTATAGCTTTTATTATCTCTACTATTTTTCCATTGCTATAAAAGCCATCATCACCACCTTGAAGCAAAATTGAATTAAGTCCTAGGTCAGTGGATTTTTGGCAATAATTTAATATTTCATCGGTATCAAGTCTGTATCTTTGAATTGTTGTGTTGCTTTTCATTAAATTGCAGTAGTAACAATCGTTTTTGCAGTGATTGGTAAAGTTAATTTGGCTTTTAATAAATATGTTGTTGTTATAAGTTGACAAAGAAATCCCTCTTGCCTTGTCTTTTAAAAAGGGGTCATATTTATCTGTTTGAAGTATTTGTTTGAGATTGTCTTTGTTTAGTAAAATATCTGTTGTAAATTCCATAATATACCTTAAAAGGAACGGGGTGACCGTTCCTTTGTGATTGTTTTTATAAATTATTGTTTGTTTTGGAAACCCTTCCGTCAACCTCCGGTTGCCACCTTCCCTATGAGGGAAGGTGAATGGTGTTGTCCTACATATTGTATGGGTGATTAGATATTTGTAACAGTTACATCGGGCGAACACTGTTCGCCCCTACAAATAACCTGTTCATAATAGTTACAAGTACAACTAAAAATTAACCACCTAGCTCCACTTGTAGGGGAGCTGTCACGAAGTGACTGAGGGGTTTCTATTTTTAGGTAATAAGTAATAGGTAATGGGTAATAAGTAATAAGTAATAAGTAGTAGTTACTCTTTGCTTGTAGGGGCGAGCAATGCTCGTCCTTAGTTATATAGATAATATTGGAAACCCTTCCGTCAACCTTCGGTTGCCACCTTCCCTATGAGGGAAGGTAAATGGTATTGCCCTACAAATAACCTGTTCATAATAGTTACAAGTATAGCTAAAAATTAACCATTCAGCTCCACTTGTAGGGGAGCTGTCACGAAGTGACTGAGGGGTTTCCATTACATACCATTACTTACTAAGTAATTCAATACCCTTATTTATTCTATCAATAGTATCCTCTTTACCTAAAAGTTCAGCAAGTTCGCTTGCACCACAAGGAGAAGTTGGCTCACCAGAAAGGGCCGTTCTAACAGGCCAGAACATTTGACCATTTTTAATACCCATTTCCTTTATTAATTCGCACATTTTAGAGTAAATAGTGTCATTATTCCAATCAGCAGTATCAATAGCCTCAATTACAGGAAGAACAGCCTTTAAATTATCAATGCACATTTCTTCAGTAGTTTTCATTTTCTTATGAATATAAAGGTCAGTTGAATATTCTGGAAGATTATCAATAAAATCAACCATATTAGCAATATCCTTTGATGTACCAATTCTTGACTGAACATACTTTGCTACCTTTTTAAGGTCAATATCAGTTCTCTTAATAGCTTCCTTTAACTCAGGCTCAACCCAGTTATAGAAATCATCAAAGTCCATTTTCTTAATATATTCGCCATTCATCCAAGTAAGCTTTTCAATGTCAAATATAGCAGGTGACTTTGAAAGACCCTTAATGTCAAATTCCTTAATAAGCTCGTCAATAGTAAATATTTCCTGATTGCCAGCAGGTGACCAACCTAAAAGAGCTATATAATTAACAATAGCATCTGGTAAATATCCCTTAGCAACTAAGTCTTGGAATGATGCGTCACCATTTCTCTTAGATAACTTGCTGTGCTTATCTTTCATAACAGCAGGAAGGTGAACATACTTAGGAATTTCCCAACCAAAAGCCTCGTATAAAAGGTTGTACTTAGGTGTAGATGAAAGGTACTCAGCACCTCTTACTACATGAGTAATATTCATAGCGTGGTCATCAATAACATTAGCAAAGTTATAAGTAGGGAAACCGTCAGACTTAATTAAAATCTGGTCCTCAAGCTCTGCATTGTCAACAGTAATATCACCATAAACTTCATCGTGGAATGTAGTTTTGCCATCTCTAATCTTTTGTCTAATTACATAAGGCACACCATTTTTAAGATTTTCTTCGATTTCTTCCTTAGAAAGGTGTAAACAATGTCTGTCATACTTAACAATAGCCTCGTGGCTTGTTTCAGTCTTAAGAGAGTCTAATCTATCCTTAGTACAGAAGCAGTAATAAGCCTCGCCTTTTTCAACTAATTCAAGAGCATACTTAATATAGTCATTTTTTCTTTCACTCTGAATATAAGGACCGTAGTCACCACCAACATCAGGACCTTCATCGTGTGGCATCTTAGCCATTTCAAGAGTTTTATATATAATATCTGTTGCACCTTCAACAAATCTTTCCTGGTCAGTATCTTCTATTCTTAATATAAAAGAACCTCCCTGACTTTTAGCAATAAGAAACTCGTAAAGAGCTGTTCTTAAGTTACCAATATGCATATAGCCTGTTGGGCTTGGTGCAAATCTTGTTCTTACCATTTCTAGTTTTCCTCCTTAGATGTATTAGTAGTATCAGTAACACTAGAGTTACTGCCATTGTTATTTGCATAATTTCTTGCTGCAGTAAGCTTAGTTTTAATAGAAACAAGCTTTTCTTGCAAACCAGTAAAGTTTGCACTTTTTCCGCCTAGACCAGCAGCATAATTTTGGTCTTTAACGGCAACAAAGTCGCCAACATAAGTAAGCATACAATCGGCAATATATGCTTTGAGTACAGGACTTTTGGCATTATTAATATTTGTTATGTAATCATTAAGATTATCAGTTTCTTCATCAGTTGCACCAACTGACTTAAACACACTTTGACATACTTTAACAGCAGAGTCAACTGTTGAAAGCATATTATCGTCATAAGAAGCATAAATAGCGTCAGTTTGTTTTTTGTTTTGCATACCGTAAACAAAGCCAACAACTGTAATAAGTACCAAAATACCAATTATAATAGTAAATATTGTTTTTGCTTTTTTGTCCATAATTTTTCCTCTTTATATAATAAATATTCCGATATTACTTTAAACATTTTACAACAAATAGGGAAGAATGTCAATTCATATTGAATGTAGATATTTTCAAATTAATTAATTTATGCTATACTGAAAATATATGTATTATAACAAAGGAGAAAACTATGAATAAATTAAAATCAATCGTAGATGAAATAAGCAAAGTAGTAATAGGAAAGGAAGAAGTTATTAAGACATTAGTTGTGTCAATAACTGCTGGTGGTCATATTCTTCTTGAAGATATACCTGGTGTAGGTAAAACAACATTAGCTCTTGCATTGTCTAAAACATTAGGTCTTAAATATAGCAGAGTTCAGTTTACTCCAGATGTTATGCCTAGTGATATTGTTGGCTTTAATATGTATAATCAAAAAAGCCAAAGTTTTGAATATGTTCAAGGTGCTGGCATTTGCAACTTGTTTTTGGCTGATGAAATAAATAGAACATCATCAAAGACACAATCAGCATTGTTAGAGCTTATGGAGGAGGGCAAATACACTGTTGAGGGTATCACAAGAGATTTGCCAAAGCCTTTTATAACTATTGCAACTCAAAATCCTTTTGGTTCTGCTGGTACACAAAGACTTCCTCAATCTCAAATTGAAAGATTTACTGTTAGAGTATCAATGGGCTATCCTTCACCAGAGTCTGAAATTGAAATTTTAAAAGGTTCAAAAAGCAACAAACTTGATGTTTTAAATAATATTATTTCTTCTAATGAGCTTTTAGAATATCAAAAAATGGCTGAAAATACTTTTGTTAAGGATAATATTTATGCTTATATTGTTGACATTGTAAATGCTACTAGAAATAACCCTTATGTATCAATTGGTATTAGCCCCAGAGGTAGTATTGCTATATTAAAAATGGCTAAAGCTAATGCAGTATTTAATGATAGGGATTATGTTATACAAGAAGATGTGCTTGATACTATAGAGGCAACAGCAGCTCACCGAATAGAATTAAGTTCAGAGGCTATGGCAAAGGGTTTGACAGAAAAACAAGTTATTAACGATATTGTTGGCAATGTTAAATTAAAGGGTTGATAAATATGAGAATATTTAAAATTATAAGTCTTGCAATTGCTTTTGCTTTTCTTGTTTATATGGCTATATTTTTTAATAGTTATTATGCTTTAGTTGGAGCTTTTGCTTTAATATTGGTTTTTGCTTTTGATATTGTTCTATTTTTTATACCTTTTGGTGAAATATCAGTGGATATTGTTGCTAATAGTGCAAAATATGTTAAGGGCGAAAAAGCTACAATTGAATTAGCTATAAAAAATAAGAGATTATTGCCTATTTCAGTTTGTAAATTTGATGTTGGTATTAAAAATAATTTTTATACTAAAAACAATGTAAAAATAAATACAACTTTGCCTATTTTTAAGGCGAAAAAAATATACATACCTTTGGAATTAACCAAATCTGGCACAGTTAAAATAAGTGTTGATAAAGTTGAATATAGTGACCTTTTGGGTTTGTTGAAAAAATATCAAAATGTTGATATAGTCTATTCAATAATAGTAATGCCTAAAAATGATAGTGTTATAAATGTTAAATGTGGCACTTTCCAATCTGATGAATTGCCTGCTGTCAATGAATATTTAAGCAATAATGGTGATGTTAGAGGCTATAAGGAATATTCAATAGGTGATAGAAATAATAATATTAATTGGAAGTTATATTCAAGAACAAATACTTTATATGTAAAGGAATTTGAAAGAACTAGTGCTGATGAGTCTGTTATACTTATGGATATGTATATAAATAATTTGGATAAGGCTATTGATATAATTTATAACATTGATTACAGAAATAATTGTTTTACATTATTGTGGTTGCCTTGTGGCAATGAAGAATTTGAAAGTGCTTATATTTCAGATAAAGAGTCAATGAATAATGCTATATATAGGATATTTAATTCTGCACCAGATGTATTACCTAATAGGGGATTAATTGAGTATAAAAGGTTATATAAAGAAAGTAAAATAATGTATGTAAGTGATAAAATGGAGTTATTATGACAACAGATAAAACTGCTGAATACGGTGTTAAAATATTTGCACCCTATTCAAAATTAAGAGGAGATATTATACTATTAATTTTCAAAAGTATTTTGTGTAGTATTTCTTCAATAATGATTTTTAGTTTAATATTTAAAGGCTTTAATATTCAGTGTGACTATGGCTTAATGTATAGAATTATTTTTATATCTGTAGTTATACTGTCTATTTTGCAAATCAATACAATTGTATATGGAATTGGTTGCTGTTTTGCTGTATTTGGAATTTTTAAATATATTTCATCAAATACTGAAGTGTTAAAAAACGGCATTAAAGCTATTATTAATCAATGCTATGGCATTATATCGGCTACACTTAATTTGCCTCAAACTAATGGCTTTGATAATATTATAGGCGACTTAAATAGTATTGTTAATAGTGTTATGATAATTATTGCTATTGTTATTTCTTTAATTATGGTAACAATTTTTATTAAGTTTAATTCTAAAATACTTTATGGGGTGCTTATTGGCTTAATATTTGCTGTATTATCTTTTTTTAATTGTGATATTAGTTATTTTAATAGCTTAATTGTTGTATTTTCTTTTGGTATATTGTGTATTTTAAATTTAAGCAAAGGTAAATCATTTAGCTTAAATATTTTAAAAAAGAATAAAACAAAAATTGATTTTAATTATGCTTATCAATTAATTATTTATGGTTTAGTAGTTTTTGTGTTTGTTTTTTTAATTACAGGCGTATTTTATACTAATGAAAAATTTGAAAATAAATTCGATACTCAATATAGTGATAACATAAAATTTACAGCTAGGGATATTGCTGTTATGAAGTATGCAGAATATAAGAAATTTTCATCAATAGATAATGTTGATTTAGGTCAATTAAGCTATTCATCTTATGTTAAACCTAATTTTAAATCTAATGTTTTTTCATTTGTAACTAAGCCTATAACAAGTGGCAGACTGTATTTTGCTAATTTTATAGGTGGAGATTATCAATATAGGCTTAATAATTGGACTAAGTCTACAGATGACAATAGTGTAATGATTAATGCTTTAGAAAAAAGTGGGGCAAAGGCTAAAGATTATGAGGTAAGGTGCGGAAGTGATACTTGTTTTTATCCTGCTTACTCTAAATATAGTGAATATAAATATAATGAAAAAAATAAAATGAATATTACAGCTTATGATTATAGAAAAGTAAGCATAAATGATGAAAATTATAACAATTTTGTTAATGAAAATTACTTGAATATACCTAGTGAAAATAAAACTGTAATTGAAGAAATATGTAAAAAGCAAGGTTTTAGTAGCACCGATAATAACATTGATGAAAAATTAAAAGAGTATTTTAAAAACAATTTTCAATATTCAGCAGAAAATGATATTTTGCCTTATGGTAAGGATTTTGTTAATTATTTTCTTGAGGAGTCAAAAAAAGGAAATTTTATACAATACTCATCTGCTCTTACATTGATATATAGAAATTTAGGCATACCGGCTAGGTATGTAAGTGGTTATGCTGTTGATGCTGAACAGACTCTTGCTGGTAATAATGCTGGTGGTGGAAAAACAAATACTGCTGTTAAAAAGGGCAATCTTTATAGTTGGGTTGAAGTATATAACAAGGATACTGGCTGGAGAATTGTGGATTTATCCATTTCGCCATCTTTTAAGGAATTAAGTGAAAAATATGATAATTCTGAAAATTCATATACACCTAATACTAGCATTAAAAATTATTTTAGAACTGTAGATAAACAAAAATATTCACCTAAAAACATTGCCTTTGCGGGCTTAAACATTGTGTTAAAATTGCTAGTTTGGACTTTAATTGTTTTAGTTATAGCAATTAGTTTAGCTTTGTTAAGTGTATATGTTTATAAAAGAGTTGTTTATGCTAAAAGTGATAATGCCAAAAAAGCCTATATTTTAATGGAAAGATTGAATAAAAAATATAAAATAAATGCTTTAAGCTATAGGGATATGATAAAAAAACTTCCAGAAAAGTATGGCAATGATAAAGCAGTTGAAATTGTAAACCTTGCTGAAAGGTGTATTTTTGCTAATAATGTTACTGATGATGATATTAAAAAATTAGAAAGGCTTATTAAGTTGTAAGCTATGTAAAATCTTATTTTTGAGGAGTTATTACACAAAAGTGTGGTAACTCCTATTAAAAATCAACTAGTAAATAAATATGTTAATTAAAAAACGATTACCACATAGCTCCACTTGTAGGTAAGCTGTCAGTTTGAGTTGGCTGGTTTCTATTAAAAACTATAATTTACTTGACATTTTTAACATTTAAGTATAAAATACATATATTGATATAAAGGCAATGACGAAAAGAGTAATCTATACTAACCTTTCAGAGAGGGGCACAGGTGCTGAAAGTGACCTAAGGTGAATATTGATGAAGTGCATTTCTGAGCCGACAGGTGAAATAGCAGTAGTCTGTTCCGTATAAGCTGCGTTAAGGCTTTAAAGTGCCGTTTTTTAACGGAATTAGAGTGGAACCACGGGCTTATCGTCTCTATCAGATGATAGCTCTTATTTTTTTGTAATGGAGTGAGTATATGAAAACTTTTATTATTATGCTTATTGTATTAATATTTTTGATATTAATATTCTTTGGTGTAAGAAATGAAGTGGAAACTGTAAAAAGAAAAGACCCTGCAATAAAAAGTAGTATAGAGGTAATACTTTATTCGAGCTTTTGGGCAATGATTTCCCATAAAATTGCTCATAGATTTTATAAGATGCACCTTTTCTTTATTGCAAGACTTATTTCTCAAATTTCAAGATGGTTAACTGGTATAGAAATTCACCCAGGTGCAACAATAGGTCACGGTGTATTTATTGACCACGGTATGGGTGTTGTTATTGGTGAAACTTGCGAAATTGGCGACAATGTTCTTATTTATCAAAATGTAACACTTGGTGGTACTGGTAAAGATGTTGGCAAAAGACACCCAACTATTGAAAGCAATGTAATGGTAGGTAGTGGGGCAAAGGTTCTCGGTCCTATTACAATAGGTCACGATAGCAAAATTGGTGCTGGTTCTGTAGTTTTAAAGGATATTCCTCCTTATTCTACTGTTGTAGGTATTCCTGGTAAAACTGTTAATAGAGCTGATTGCACTTGTCCGTCAGATACTCTTGACCAAATGCGACTTCCTGACCCTGTGGAAATGGAAATTTGCAATTTAAGAACAGAAATTGAAAATTTGAAAAAAGAACTTGATACTTTAAAAGAAGAAAATAAATAAGAAAGGAAAATGACAATGAAATTATACAACACATTAACTAGAAAAAAGGAAGAATTTGTTCCTTTAGAGCCTGGCAAGGTTAAAATGTATGTATGTGGTCCTACAGTTTATGACTATATTCACATTGGCAATGCTAGACCTTATGTAATATTTGATACTATTAGAAGATATTTAGAATATAAGGGTTATGAAGTAAACTATGTTCAGAACTTTACTGATGTAGATGACAAGATAATTAAGAAAGCTAATGCTGAAGGTGTTGACTCAAAGGTTATATCTGAAAGATATATTGCTGAGGCTAAAAAAGATGCTGAAGGTCTTAATGTTGAGCCTGCTACTAAAAATCCAAAGGTAACTGAGGAAATGGACGGTATCATTGAAATGATACAGACACTTATTGACAAAGGTCACGCTTATGAAGTAAATGGCAGTGTGTTCTATGATACAAAGTCTTTCCCAGGCTATGGCAAACTTTCTGGCAAAAATATTGATGACCTTGAAGCTGGTGCAAGAATTGCCGTTGATGAAACTAAGAAAAGCCCTATGGACTTTGTACTTTGGAAACCTAAAAAAGACGGTGAGCCTTATTGGGAGTCACCTTGGAGTCAAGGTAGACCTGGCTGGCACATTGAGTGTTCTGTAATGGCTAAAAAGTATTTAGGTGATACTATTGATATTCACGCAGGTGGCGAGGATTTAGTTTTCCCTCATCACGAAAATGAAATTGCTCAGTCAGAGGCTGCTAACGATAAGCCTTTTGCTAAATATTGGTTGCACAATGGCTTTATTAATGTAGATAATAAGAAAATGAGTAAATCTCTTGGCAACTTCTTTACTTTAAGAGAAATTGTTGAACACATACCTTATGATGTAGTTAGATTTTTCATTTTAAGTGGTCATTACAGAAGTCCTATTAACTTCTCAAGAGAATTAATGGAGTCTGCTGGTGCTGGTCTTGATAGAATTAAGAATGCTTACAAGTCACTTTTATTTGTTGAAAGTAAGGCTCAAGGCACAATGACAGCTGATGAGGCTAAACTTAATGATGAGGCTGATAAGTTTAGAGTTCAGTTTGAAAAGGCTATGGACGATGACTTTAATACAGCTGATGCAGTAACTGCTATATTTGAAATTGCTAAGTTTGCTAATGTTAATGTTACTGAAAATTCATCAAAGGAATTTGTTACAGCTATAAGAGAAAAGATGCTTACATTATGCAACATTCTTGGTATTAAGCCTTATGACGAGGCTAAGAGTGACCAGATTTCTGCTGACGAGGTTGAAGCTCTTATTGCAGAAAGAACAGCTGCAAAGAAAGCTAAAAACTTTGCTAGAGCTGACGAGATTAGAGAAGAATTAAGTAACAAGGGTGTAGTTATTGAGGACACAAGAGCTGGTGTTCGTTGGTCTTATAAGTAGGAGAAATATGGAACTTTTTAAAAATATTAATGCAGATTACAAAACACTTAATTCCCTTGCTCTTGCTTTTATAGGTGACACAATATTTGACTTGCTTACAAGAGGTATGATTGTGGCAGAAGGCAATGCACCTGTAAATAAAATGCACAAAAAGGCTAAGTCAATAGTAAATGCTACATCACAGTCTAAAATGTATTCAGCTATTGAAGATAAGCTAAGTGAAGAAGAATTGGCTGTACTTAAAAGAGGTAGAAATGCTAAAAGCCATACTTCAGCTAAAAATCAGTCAATTGTTGATTATCGTCGAGCTACTGGTGTTGAGGCACTTTTTGGATATTTATATCTCAAAGGTGAGTACGAGAGAATAGAAGAACTTTTTAATATTGGTTTAAATGAAATAGGAGAAAAAAATGAAGAAAAGACAAGATAACAGAAGAAGTAAGGCAAAGGCTGAAAGACGCCCAGAAAAGAGAAATACTAGACCACACGATAGCAGAGCTAACAAGTATGAAGATAATTCAGCTTTTGAAGAAGGCTTACAGCTTGAAGGTAGAAATCCTGTTCTTGAGGCTTTAAACCACGATAAGCCTATTGACAAAATTATTGTTAAAAAAGGCGGAATTGAGGGTACACTAAAGGTAATAGTTGCTAAGGCTAGAGAAAAGGGTATCATTGTTCAGGAAGTTGATAAGGAAAAAATGGCTCTTATTTCAAAGAGTAATAACAATCAGGGTGTAGTTGCTCTTTGTCCTGCTCACGAATATTGCGAATTAAGCGATATTATTGCTAATGCTAGAGCCAAGAATGAAGACCCATTCATTATTTTATGTGATGAAATAACTGACCCACATAATTTAGGTGCTATTATTAGAACTGCTGATGCAGTTGGTGCTCACGGTGTAGTTATTCCTAAGAGAAGAGCAGTTGGTCTTACAGCTATTGTTAGCAAAACATCAGCAGGTGCTTTAGAGTTTGTGCCTGTTGCTAGAGTTACAAATATGGCTAGAACTATTGATGAGCTTAAGAAAGAAAATATATGGGTAGCTTGTGCTGATATGGCTGGTAGAGAATACTTTAAGTCCGATTTAAAGGGTGCTATTGCTCTTGTTATTGGTAATGAAGGTTCTGGTGTAAGTGACCTTGTTAAAAAGAAGTGTGACTTTACAGTTGGTATCCCTATGTATGGTAGCATTGACTCACTTAATGCAAGTGTTTCTGCTGGTCTTATTATGTATGAAGTAGTAAGACAAAGAAAATTTAATTAATTGATAACAAAGGAGATGTAAATAATGTCAGATTGCAGTTCATGTCCATCACACGGCAAATGTGGCAATGACAGCGGTAAGTGCGGTATTGAAAACAACCCACTTAACAAGGTTAAAAATATCATTGGTGTAATGAGTGGTAAGGGTGGCGTAGGTAAATCTACAGTATCTGCTATGCTTGCTAAGGAGCTTGCTAAAAAGGGCTACTCTGTTGGTCTTTTAGATGCAGATATTACTGGACCTAGTGCCTGTAGACTTATGGGTCTTACTGGCAAAAGAGCTTTTGCTGAAAACAACCTTATTATACCTGTTGAAAATGAGGACGGCATAAAGGTTTTAAGTCTTAATCTTATGCTTCCAGATGAAAATCAGCCTGTTGTTTGGAGAGGTGCTATGCTTTCTAACTGTGTTAAGCAGTTTTGGGTTGAGGCTCTTTGGGGTGAGCTTGATTATCTTATTGTTGATATGCCACCAGGAACTGGTGATGTTTCTCTTACTGTTATGCAGAGCATACCTTTAAGTGGTATTGTTATGGTAAGTATTCCTCAAGATATGGTAAATATGATTGTTTCTAAGTCTATTAATATGACTAAGATGCTTAATGTGCCTATTTTAGGTCTTGTTGAAAATATGAGCTATATTATTTGTCCTCATTGTGGCGAAAAGATTAAGATTTTTGGTGGTGAAAACACTACTGAATTCCTTATCCAAAATGAAGTTGCTCTTTTAGGTGAGCTTCCTACTGATGTAACTGTTTCCGGTATGGCTGATAATGGTTATAACAATGTTAAGGCTGAAATAGCTGAAGAATTTAAGAAAATAACTAATAATGTTATTGAGGCTTTAAATAGCTAATTAATAAGAAAGATGGCAAGCATATTACTGTTTGCCATCTTTTGTTTATTCAACATAATTTCTTAAAGTGCCTATATTCTCAATATAACATTCTATAACATCGCCGTGTTTAAGAAATTTAGGCGGTTTAAAGCCCATACCAACACCAGCAGGTGTACCCATTGATATAATAGTTCCAGCTTTTAATGTCATACCTTGACTTAATTCAGCAATGACATAAGGAATATCAAATATAAGTAAATCTGTTGTGCTGTTCTGTCTTAATTCGCCATTAATGTATGACTTGATTTCAAGCACCGGTGGTCTTTCAAACTCATCTTCTGTAGCTATGCAAGGACCTAAAGGTGTAAATCCGTCAAGACTTTTGCCAAAATACCATTGTTTATGTCTAGTTTGCAAATTTCTTGCACTTATATCATTTAATATTGTGTAACCAAAAACATAGTCAAATGCCTTTTCTTTAGGCACATTTTTGCAATCCTTTCCTATAATGACTGCAAGTTCACATTCATAATCTAAACTATCTACAATTTCACTATATCTAGGAATATTGCCGTTGTGGGGTGTACATTCGTTTACTCTTTTGGAAAAATATACGGCATAAGGTCGCTCACCACCAAAAGTTTCTTTTTTGTATCTGGCTGATTCAATAGCGTGAGCCATATAATTGATGCCTAAGCATATAATATCTTGCTTAGGTATAGGTATTGGGGCAATTAATTGTGTTTCTTGTATAGCAATAGGATTGCCAGCCATTGCCTCTAGTTTTTCTGTAGAGCTACCAGAGCTTATTAATTCGTTCATTGATTTAAAGGGCAGAGGATAGATGTATTTATTAGTTAATGCACCTACTAATGTTTTTCCTAAGTGAATAAAAGTAACTAGTTTCATAAATCAGAGCCTCCTACTTATTTACTTTGTTAATTAAAGTATATCACATAAAATAAATAAGTTAAAGGAAAAAATTACAAACATTATAGAACAAATATTTGACAAATGTGAGAATATAGTATATAATATGGTTGTAACGAACAAATGAACGAATAATAGGAGGTAAATTATGAAAAATCGAAATTTGATTAAAATTTGTTTATATTTATTATATAGTATATTTGCTTGTATTGGTATTTATTGTGTAAATTTTGGTTTAAGCTGGATTAATAACTTGAGCTATGAAAATATGCTTTGTGTTACATTGCCTTTTGTTGGTTTTGCTATATGTTTTCTTATTGCTTTTGGCTTGTTGGCTGATAATATCAATGAAACAAAAGAAAGAGAACTTAGGAAAAGAAAGAGATATAAGTCATTAAAAAGGACTTTTCAAAATAGTAATAACATTGTTTATTTATATAAAGTGCCTAAATTTGACCCTTTTAAAGAGGCTTGCTAATTATAGCTTAATTGATACTTTAGCTATTGACAAATTTAGCTATTTACTTTATAGTTAATATATAAAATATTTGAAATGAAAGGTGAAGTAAAATGAAAATTGCTTTAATTAATGAAAATAGTCAGGCTGCAAAGAACGAGCTTATTTGTTCTACTCTTAAGAGTGTTGTTGAGCCTAAGGGTCACGAAGTATTTAACTATGGTATGTATACAGCTGAAGATGATGCACAGCTTACTTATGTTCAGTGTGGTATTCTTTCTGCTATTTTACTTAACTCTGGTGCTGCTGATTTTGTAATCACTGGTTGTGGTACAGGCGAGGGTGCTATGCTTGCTTGTAATTCTTTCCCAGGTGTATTATGTGGTCACATTGTAGACCCATCTGACGGTTATATGTTTGCTCAGATTAATGATGGTAACTGTGCTGCATTCCCATTTGCTAAGGGCTTTGGTTGGGGTGCTGAACTTAACTTAAAGTATACTTTTGAGCAGTTATTCTCTGGCGAAAGTGGTCAGGGTTATCCAAAGGAAAGAGTAGTACCTGAGCAGAGAAACAAGAAAATCCTTGATGAAGTTAAGAAGGTTACTCATACTGATATTATGTATGTTCTTAAGAATATTGACCAGGATTTATTAAAGGGTGCTGTAAGTGGCGAGAAGTTTAAGGAATACTTCTTTGCAAACTGCAAGAATGATGAAATTGCTGAATATATCAAGGGTATTTTAGCTTAATTTCATATTTAAGCCTGTTTTAAATTGTATAATATGCTTAATTTTGAAGGAGTGGACAAGGGTTCACTCCTTTTGTTTACAAAAAATATAAATGTATTAGACAAAATAAACAAAAAAATTGCCTTGACATTAATAAAATTGTGTAGTATAATAAATTTAAAGAGAAGATGTAATATATAATTGATAAATTTTTGTTAATGATTTTGAAAATTTATTAATTGGAGAAGGTGTTTGGTGTATATTCACCAATAGGAGCTGTTTTTCAGCTCTTTTTTTCTTGCAAAAAATCCGAAGTCTTATATTGCTATAATAAACTTCGGATTTAATAATTAATGAACTTGACTATCAATTTCTTTTATGTGATATTTAGATAATGTAAACTTTTGACTATGATATAAGCCATAGTATCCAGACAACATATAGCTTATGGCTATTGCTAACATATAGTAATGTATTGCGTCCATACCAAATAACTCTATTGCAATAATTAATGATGAAATAGGGCAGTTAGTTACACCACAAAATAGTGATACCATTCCTATTGATGCACAAAGTGATGGTGACATTCCAAATAAATAGCCGAAAAAGCACCCAAATGTTGCACCAATACAGAAAGATGGAACAATTTCGCCACCTTTAAATCCACTTGCAAGGGTTATGGCAGTAAAAATCATTTTCCATATAAAGTCACTTGAATGGGACTCGCCTCTTATTGCTTTTTCAATCAATTCCATTCCTGTTCCAGAATAGTCCCAAGTATCAAGAAAGACTGTTAAAATAATTATAATTGTTGCACCAACAAAAACTCTACCAAACTGATTTGGTAAAAATGAACTCATAAATTTTCTTACACTTTTTAATAATATACAAAAGATAACACTAACGCCTGCACAAAAACAAGCTAATAATATTGTTTTTGATGCAGTAACAAATGAAAAATCTAATATATTTGTTACTGTAAAATGTTCTGGAACTGCACCTAGTCTTACTGCTACAGCACTAGCAACTAAAGATGAAATTACACAAGGAACAAGAGCTGAATACTGCATTATGCCTATATTAACTACTTCCATAGAAAAAATGGCAGATGCTATTGGAGTGCCAAAAAGTGCAGAAAATGCAGCACTCATACCACACATAACAAACACCTTTTTGTCAGCCTTGTCTATATTAAATAATTTTCCTATTTGGTTTCCAACGCTACCACCAAGCTGTAATGCTGCACCTTCACGACCAGCAGAACCACCAAATGCTTGTGTTAATATTGTGCCTGCAAATATAAGGGGTGTCACTTTAAGAGGGATTTCTTTGCCTGATTGTACTGACTCTAAAACTAGGTCTGTGCCACCGTCTTTAGAATAATTAAGCAATTTGTATAGAGCAACTATTACTACACCACCTACAGGCAATAAAAATATAAGGTGAGGGCTATCAATTCTCATAGCAATGCTTTTTCTAAGGCAATTTGAAAAGATTGCACCAATTACACCTAATATAACACCTGTGTATATAGCAAATCCCATCCATCTTAACAGTATACCTAATCTATTAAATATATGCTTGAAAAATTTTGTTATAAATTCCATAAATTAACCTCAAAAATAGGGTGTTACAAAACACCCTATTAATAAATATAAATTATAAGTTAATAAAATATTCCATAATTTTGTAACCGTTTTCAATAAATATACCGCTTTCCTTTGCACCTTCTTCAGTAAATTTACCACCAACAGTAGGATTGCTCTTTTTATAAATAAGGAAAGGAATAGGGTCATTAGTATGAGTTCTAAGACTTAATGGAGTAGCGTGGTCAGGCATAATTAATACCTTGTAGTCATCATACTTATCAAGAGCCTTTAAAACTGGTCCAAGAATTTTTTCGTCAATAATTTCAAGGGATTTTTTCTTATTTTCAATTTCATATCTATGTCCACATTCATCAGGAGCTTCAACGTGAACATATACTAAATCTTGACCATTTTCAAATTCTTTAATTGCAGCTTCAGCCTTGCCTTCAAAGTTTGTATCCATATAACCAGTTGCACCAGGTACATGAACTACATTCATTCCAGAAAACTTGCCGATACCCTTTAAAAGGTCAACAGCTGAAATCATAGAACCCTTTAAGCCGTACTTTTCTGTAAATGGTGTAAGGCTTGCTCTTACGCCTTCACCCCAAAGCCACATACTGTTAGCAGGCTTTAAACCTCTAGCTTCTCTAGCCTTGTTTACAGGGTGGTCCTTTAATAAATCATAAGACTTAACCATTAAATCATAAAGCTTTTGAGCATTAGGGTGTGTAGGTATGTATTCCTTAATTGGCTTGCCAGTAATGTCGTGAGGTGGAGTAAGAGTACCAACTTCCATAGTACCATTGTTCCAAATTAAGCAATGTCTGTAGCTAACACCACTGTAGAGCTTAAATTCTTCATTGCCTAAATTCTTTTCAAGATATTCAACAAGTTCCTTAGCTTCTTCTGTGCTAATATCGTCAGCACAATAGTCAAGAATTGTCTTGTCTTCATAGTTAGCCTCATCAGATAATGTAACAAGGTTACATCTGAAAGAAACATCAGTATCCTTCATATCAATACCGATTGAACCAGCCTCAAGTGGAGAACGACCAGTGTAATAAACCTGTGGGTCATAACCTAAAACAGAAAGGTTAGCAACATCACTACCAGGCTTCATATTGTCCTGAACTGTTTTAACAAGACCAATAACACTTTTTTCTGCTAATTTGTCCATATTAGGTGTGTTTGATGCACCCATTGGTGTTTTGTTGCCAAGTTCTGGTACTGGATAGTCAGCCATACCGTCACATAAAAGTACTAAATATTTCATTGTTATCCTTCTTTCGCAATAATTTATAATTATTTTTTATTTTCTTCCATTTTAACATATATTAAATTAGTAATCAATAATTATTTGTTATTATGCTAAAGCAATAAAGGAAAATTAATAAGTTTGTTTGTTATTGCTAAATATATGTACTTGTAATTTAATTAAATAAGTGGCATAATTATAATAGAACATATTTATAAGGAGGAAAAATGAAAAAGATATTTTGTGCTTTTGTTTGTATATTTATTCTTATTAATTGCAAAATTGCATTTGCTTATGACAAAGCAGAAATAGCAAATGAAATACAAAATTTTCAGCAAGAAATAAAGGCTGATAGCAGTGATATGGATAAAGTTTTAAATGATGCTTTTGATTATGACCCTAGAGTTGCAATTTATTATAAGGGTTATAGTGGAAAGTATAACTCCTTTTCTTCAAAAATAAATATTGTTTATAGCAATACTGATGTTAATATAAATGATGTGTATGTGGCATATAATAAAGATGAATTTAAAACATTGCTTATAAAATCATTGCTTTATTCTAATGATAGGCTTTGTATTGTCACAAAAAATATACCTACATCAACAGATATTAGCCAATACATAAATGAAATTAGAAATAGCTGTCCTATAGCTGTTATGGGTTACAAAGGCTATGAGTCATCAACACTAGATACTAAGGTTGGTGATTATTCGTATTTTGTTATTAAATTTACTTATGATTTTGACAAAGATACTTTAAATTCTATGAAAAAAACTCTTGAGCAGAAGGCTTGTGAAATTGTTGCGTCTAATATAGCAAAAGATATGCCACCTTATATGAAGGTGTATTTAATACATAATTATATTATAAATCATTGTAGCTATGCTGAAAATTATGAAAACAATAATGATTTGACAGTGTATGCGGCTTATGGAGCTTTGGTCAATGGCAAAGCTGTCTGTGATGGCTATGCTAATGCTGCACAAGTGCTTTTTAATTTATGTAATATTGAAAATATAAAAATATCTGGCAAAAGTAAGGGTGAGGGACACGCTTGGAACTTAATTAAACTAGATAATGAGTATTATCATATTGATTTAACTTGGGATGACCCTGTTGGTCCTGTCGGTTTAAATTTTTTAGAGTACGATTATTATAATTTAACAGATAGCCAAATTGAGGCTGACCATACTTGGGATAAGAGTGCTTATCCAAAGGCTGAAGGCAGTGTGTATAATTATAAAAAAACAACAGAATTAATAAGAAATGATAAAACTAACTATAATCAAGGTTATAGTTCTTTTAAGTCTGTTTTTAGTCAATATCCACCATTGACATCAAGTGAAAATCCCAACAAGATTGTTGAAACAACTGAAGTTGAGAGTGATAATTATATAGAACCTGTATCTGTTCTTGATAATGTAAATGGTTTAAAATTTAAGCTAAATAAAGAAATTGGTTATATTATTTATTGGCTTTATGATAATGTATATAAAGTGTTAATTGCCTTAGTTTTATTTTTGATTGTAATTAACATTTTTAGAAGAAGGTAATATAATGTTAATCCAGCCCTTTGGCTTGATTATATAAAAAATTTTATTTTAAAGGAGATTGCTGTTTGAAGAAGAACAACACCTTGGAGATTGTATACTAAACGGGAGGTTTGGTAAATACAATTTTCTACAAACCTCCCTGCATTGCAGTCAACAATCATCAGGAGGTAAAAATTAATGAATAAAAATGACTATAATATCCGTTTAGAAAGAAAAGAAGAATACCGTAAAGTTGAAAACCTTGTAAGGGAATCATTTTGGAATGTTTATCGTCCAGGTTGCTTAGAGCATTATGTTCTTAACCAACTAAGGAATGATAATGATTTTGTGCCAGAACTTGATTTTGTTATGGAAAAGGGTGGAAAGCTAATAGGTCAAAATATTTTTGTTAGAGCAAATATTAAGGCTGATGACGGTAGGAATATCCCTATAATGACAATGGGTCCAATTTGCATTACACCTGAATTAAAAAGACAGGGATATGGCAAAATTTTACTTGACTACTCTTTGAATAAAGCATTAGAACTTGGCTGTGGAGCCGTTTGTTTTGAAGGAAATATTGACTTTTATGGAAAGAGTGGCTTTAAATTTGCTAGTGAATATGGTATTCGTTATAAGGGATTGCCTGAGGGTGAAGATTCATCTTTCTTTTTGTGTAAAGAATTAATATCTGGGTATCTTGATGGAGTAACTGGGGAATATGCAACACCAAAGGGTTACTTGATTAATAAAGAAGATGCTGATAGATTTGATAAAACTTTTCCTTATAAAAAGAGAATGAAACTTGAAGGTCAACTTTTTGAATGATATTAAAAAAGATAAAACCATTAAAATTTAATTGAGTTTATCTAAAAAACAAGCTCTTCATCATCAAAAAATTGGTGGTGAAGAGCTTTTGTTATAAATACTAACCTCTAAATACAGATTTAACTCTAGTAAAAGATTTTTTTGCTGTTCTGCTTGAAACATTGCCAAAGGTTTTGCTCCATTGTGTGGCAATTTCAAGAGTGGCTGCATATTTATCGGCTAATGTTACGGCGTATGACTCCTTATATTTAGGCATACCTAAGTACAAAGGCCACATATGTTTAAGTATTGCATCAGCTTCTCTGTCAGATATTTCATACATTCTTGAGGCATTTTTAACAGCTAGTCGAGGGTGTAAAAATGCGTGAGCTTGTGGTGTTTTAGCTGTATGCCAGTCATACCAATACAAGTCGTGTAAAAGACCTGCCCTAGCAGACATACGAGGATTAGCACCAATTTTTTTAGCAATTTTAAAGCTGTAGTAAGAAACATTTAAGCAATGTTGTAATCTTGATGTTTTGTGATGTTGCTCATATTTATCAAGTCTTTTAACAGTATCTGACTCCCAAATATCCTCAATATAGGACCTAAATTCAAGGACTTCTTCGTTTGACAAATCATTAAGATTTACTTTTGAACCAATAGGTTTGTTCATTTAATATTCTCTCCCCATTCACAAAAACACTAAACCCTGTCTTCGGGTTTATCTCTGTCCATATCAGGTACATACTTTCTAAAAAGTTTCATAAACATAAGTGAAGTAAGAATTCCGTAAACACCTGCACAAAGTATAACAGCTATTCTGTATTCAAATGTAATGATAAAAGTAGCCACTAACAATATTGCACAAGTTATAGTAGTAAGCAGATGCCTGTTTGCTATAAATATAGTTGTTTTAATTAAAGCACCTAGCTTTAAATCAAAACGGGAAAGTATTGGAAAGACATATATTGTAAATATTACGAGCTGATATAATATTACAAATTGAATTAAATATAGAATTATGTTAAGTGTAGTGTTGGTTTCTAACAAGCGAATATTAATATAGAGTATAGCTCCAATTACGCCTATTAAAATTGTTATAGCTGTTGCTTCAATAAAGTTTTGCTTAAAACTTTTGAAAAAATCCTTTGAAACATATCCTTCTCTGTCAGAAAGCTGACGAGTAGTAACATAATACAAGGCTGTGGTTGATGCACCAATTGTAACAATGGGCAGACAGCATATAGTCCACAATAATGTAAGTATAATTAAATCACCAATTAAAGTTCCAAATTTGTAGAACTTGCTATCTAGTCCAAACCACTTTTCCATAACATATATATGCTCCTTTCACTTATATATTAAGTATACAACATTTGTGTAAACTAATCAAGATTTTTGAATAGAATTAATTATATATTAATATTTTTTGGAGGGAAAAATGGCAACAGGTTATTTACAAGTTGAATTGTATAATCAAGGTCAAGCATCGCCTGTAATTGGTGGCAAAGTAGTTGTTTCTAAAAATGGAGAGGTGTTGTACGAATTATTTACTAATGATTCAGGGCAGACAGAAACTGTAGCCTTAGAAGCTCCACCTATTGAGTATTCTATAAATGAAAATGAGCCACAACCTTATGAAACTTATGACATTACAGTAACGGCAGATGGTTATAGAGATGTTATTATTAATGGAGTGCAAATTTTTGCTGATAGAACAGCCTTGCAAAAGGTAATTATGACAGAAGGTCAAGGTCAGGTTACTATAAATGTTCCACCTCCAGTGCTATGGGGTGATTATCCAGAAAAAGAGCCAGAGGAAGAAGTTAAGGAAATACCAACTGAAACAGGATTTGTTGTTCTTGACAGAATTGTTATACCAGAGTATATTGTTGTTAAAGATGGAGTGCCTTCTGGTGGGGGTCAGGTTTATTATGTGCCTTACAAAGATTATATTAAAAATGTTGCATCGTCTGAAATTTACTCAACTTGGTCAGATGCAGCTATAAGAGCCAATGTTTTGGCAATTCAATCATTTGTTTTAAATCGTGTTTTTACTGAGTGGTATAGAAATCGAGGTTATAATTTTACAATCACAAACTCAACTGATTATGTATATAAATGGTAAAAAGAAAAGTATAAAAATTACAGCTTTTTAAAGTTGATTGTAGCTGTTCTTCCGTCCCATACAATAGTGTCAATAATTTCCTTTAATGTATTGCGGATAACAAGCATATCCTCTGGTAACTTTATTTCTCGTCTTAAAGCACCGGACCTTATTTTTGTTATGACAGCTTCAATACGCTCTATTTCAAGTCTTTCTTTACTGCTTATATCCTCTTGTTCATTGATATTTTTAAGCTTAGTTTGAAGTCCTTTTATGTTTTCATCTAATTCTGCAACCTGTTTTGAAATATATTTTTGCAATATTTCATCGGCTGTTGCGATTTTCATAATTAAATTACTGATAGCAAGTTGTTTTTTTGATATTTCAGAGTTTATTATTCTTTTTTCTTTTTCAATATCTATTATTGAAGATTTACTTGTTGTGTTTCTGATATTTTTTATAATATCATTATCATCGTTTAACAGCTTTTCAACTCTATCTATAATTTCCATATCAAATTTATCACCGCGAATATTTTTTATGCTGCAGTTATGTCTTGCTGAAACACTTTTATTTTCACAGATATAATAAAATCTTTTGCCGTTATATGCACCGTTTTCATCTTGAGCTACATTAGATGGACGCATATAATCACCACAATTACCGCAACGCAACATTCCTGACAATATGCCGTGTACACCTATTGGTTTGCGTATTGATAAAGAACGCCTTTGATTGATAATTTCTTGGGCTTTAATGTAGTCACCTGATGTAACAAGAGGCTGGTGGTATCCAACATATATTAACCACTCATCGGGAGTTTTTTCTACAGCTTGTTTTTTATTGTTTTTGTTTATAATCATTTTATGACGCATATATACTGTGATACCATATCTACCATCAAAAGCTGACTTAGGCATCATTATTTTGCAACCTAAGCTTTCAAAATAATTGTAAGCCTGTTCATCGGCAGTACAGTAGCAAGGGTTAGTTAATATTCTTCTTAAAGATATACACTTGTAAGCATAGCCAGTATGATTATAAATTGAGTGTTGTGCATAATAGGATTCAATTCTTTTAATGCTTTGCCATTCCAAATATTTTTTGAAAATATCTTGTACCTGTTCAGCTCGCTCTTTGTTAATAACAAGTATATTATGCTTCTTTTTCTTGCCTGTAGGGTCTATTTCTTCAACTGTCTGTTTAGTATATCCATCAGGTGCTTTGCCACCCAAAAAACGACCTGTTGATGTTAGAGAGGTCATATTATCAATAACACGCTCTCTTATTGTTTCTCTTTCCATTTCAGCAAATACAGCAGATATATACATCATTGCCTTGCTTGTTGGTGAAGAAGTATCAAACTGTTCCTTGACAGATATAAAATCTACATTTAGGTCCTGTAATTCTTTAAGCAATCCTGAAAAATCAGCTACACTTCGACTAACTCTATCGAGACGATAGCAGACTATGTGACTATATCCTCCGTTTTCAATTTCAGATAACATTCTCTGAAATTGTGGTCTAACTAAATTCTTTCCAGAAAAACCATCATCTTGATATATTACAAGTTGATTAGTTTCAGCTCCAAGGATTGTTTCAGCATAATTTTTGCAGGTTTCAATCTGATTAGATATTGATTCGCCTTTTTCTGTACTTACACTTTTTCTTGCATAAATTGCAATTTTTGGTTTGTTCATTATATCACTCCTTAATAATCTTATGTTTTAGGGTATAAAAATAACACCTTGCGAGGTGTTAAAAAGTGTGATATAATAAATTTGTGTGGGTATTATATCACGCTTTAGGTAACATCTAAGGTTTATAGTATCTTTGCCTCCTGTTACCAACAGGGGGTTTTTATTTGTTTTTATCCAAAAAATTTTTAATATGTTTTGTATATATTAAGCCTGTTGCATAGCAATCAGACAAGGCTCTATGTGAAGAATTTCTATATATTTCATAATAGTCACATAATGTATCTAATTTATAATTATCAACATCGCCTTCAATAAATGTAAAATCAAGTTTTCTATCATATTTTTCCTTATTCTTTTTTAAAATTTTACGAGAAAGACTTAAATTGTCATAAAGCTTTTGTTTTTTAGTAAGAACTAAGCCGTTTTTTAATAAAAATTCAATATCAAATTCTAAATTATGTCCTACAAGATTATAGTCATCTATAAAACCTTGTATAAATGGTATTACTTCGTCTATAGATTTTTCATTAGCTACCATTTCATTAGTAATACCAGTCATAAGTGAAATTTTATAAGGAATTTCTTTTTTAGGTTTTACCAGCATAGATATTTTCTCTATAGGATTGAAATTATTATATTTGATTGCAGCTATTTCAATTATTTCATCACTACGAGGGCTGAGACCTGTTGTTTCCACATCTATAACAATAAAATCAACCATTTTTTCATAATTTGTAGATTTTGTAATATTAGAAATCTTATAATCTAAATTGTTATTTTCTAGTGTAACAGCTACAAGAGAAGCATTTGGTATTGAATTTATTTTACTATTAAATTCTGAAATCTTTTCTTCTTTTTCTGCCTCTTTAATGCGTAGTTCTTCTTGCAATATCTGAGCCTTTTTCTCGTCTCTCTTGCTTTTTAAATAAAAATATAAACCCAAAATTAATGCACAAATTAAAATAAATACTACCATTTTAGTTACCTCCTAAAATAAAATATTAAATGCTAATATAACACCAATGACAATACCTAATATAGCAAAGAAAATAGTTTTGCTACCATCATCTTTTTTATCATCACTTGCTAGCCATATTGCACCAACAATAATACCTATAAGAGGAATAAAGAATGATAATATATATATTCCAATGTTAGATTTAGAAGGTTTTTCTTCGGGAGAAAAATCGAATCTATCTTCTTTATTAGAAGTTAAATCATACCCACAAAAAGGGCATAAAACAGGTCGGTTGGTTATAAGCTTATCACAATTAGGACACCTTTCTGGACGAGGTTTAACAAATTTTTGATTTTCGCTTACACCTGTAATTTTTGTGTTAGATAGAGATGCACCACAAGAATTACAATAAATTGTATTTTCAGGGTTTTCTGTACCACATTTTTCACAAATTTTAATTGCCATAAAAATCCTCCTTTGCGAATTTTGTCGAATATTACTTTTTGACAAAATGTATTAATTATTATATAATATATTTGGAGGATTTATTTCCCAAGTCTTCCTTTTTAGGCATCAGTTATTCGCAGTAGCTGATGCCTTTTTTATGTATGTACTAAAATTATTATATACCTGCCTTTCAAAAGGGTGTAAACAAAACTTATTCCTTAGCCTTAATTCTTGTAATCTCTGCCACCTTATACTTGCTGACAACTCAGAAACATTACACAAATCAGATATATCTATATAAGATTTTGCAAGCTGATTAATAACCACAGCTGGCATTAGCAAATCTCTTGCAAATACATTAGCTTGTTGTTCTTTAATATTATTAGTGTCTTGCTCTGTGTTTCTATGCAAAGTTTCGCCTTGCGACAGATGACCTAAAAGAATATGACCTATCTCGTGAGCAATAGTAAATCTTATCCTATGGGTTGGTTTGTTGTCATTATAATAAATGACCGGTTTATTATCAACTAGCCTACTATAGCCGTCATCATTTGGTAAGCTATGCCTGCTAGTGTAATCACTATCAGAATATTTAATTAAATAAATCCCATAATGATTAACAACCTCAGCCAAATTCACAGGTAATTTAACAATTTCACACTCAATAAGAGTTTTCCACGCTGTATCTCTTGAAGTTTTATAATTATTGTAGTACATATTACCACTCCTTTCTATCTAATTATAGAAAGGGGTGGAACTTATTTCATTAGTGGACTATTTCCAAATTTGGAAAATAATTCAATATTATAAATCTGTTGGAGGTATGTAATTTTCAATGTCCTTTCGGACTGCATCATCATCTGAAACAATTTCAACATTAGAGTTGCCTCTTGCGGCGACCACTGTTATCCGTTCTTCGTTAGAAGATTTTCTGCTTGAATATTTATCTTTTACCATATCTATTGTTTGCATTATATACTCTTGACCTTGTTCATTCAGAGAACGAAAATCGTTTAACAATTTTTCTTCTGTATGGTTTAAATTAATATCGCATTTAACATCTTTTCCGAAAATAAGATTATCAGTAGTTATATTTAACGCTTTTGCCACTCTAATCATTATATTAACAGAGGGTTCTTTTGTTTCCTTTGTAATAATTTTATAAAGTGTTCTATAAGGAACATCTGCTGATTCTGATAATTGTTTTATACTAATTTTTCGCTTATCAATGAGGTTCTTTAGTCTATCTATCATTTCATTGTATTCATACATTTTTGTACCTCCTTTATCATTAATATACACCAATAAAAATATTTTGTCAATAATAAAATTACCAAAAAAGGTAAATATTTTCTTGGAAACTACTTGACAATTACCGAATTATGTAATAATATATAAGTGAAACTTACCAAATACGGTAATCAAAATGTTAAAGGAGGTAAAACTTATGTTATCTAATTTAAAAGCAGAATATGTAAGAAAAAATATTGACCCTAATGATGGTTTAATGAAAGCCTTAGGTTGCTCTATGAAAACTGCATATAACAAATTAAATGGTATTACACCTATAACTGTTCCTGAGGCAGTAAAGATTATAAGAAAAGATTTTTCAAAAGACAACTTTTCTATTGATTATTTGTTTGCAGATTCAAAAGACGAAATTGCCTAGGAGGTGGGGAAGTGAGTTCAAGTGATAAATGTAGGACAATATGGTATATAGTTCTTACACTTATGTTAATTGGTACAGCTATTTCTGACATTTCAAAAATCAAAAATAGCTGTAATTGGTCATCAAAAAACAAAAATTATGGTTACAATGTTACATACAATCCAGCAAAATATTACTCTTTTAAAATAGATGAAGGGGGTAGAATTGTATTTTCTCCAGTTGATTTAGAAGAAACAGCTTCATCTTCAGATGAATCAAAATAGTTGTATGTTACATTATTACTGCATATTGAAATGTTTAAATTGTTTGTAAGCTCTTTATCACTTGTAGCAGCAGAATAGTTGTATGTAACATTATTTGAAAATGCAGTTATATTAATATTTCCTGTTGTAGCAACGATACTTGTAATAAGTTTAACAAATATAATTATTGATTGTAATCCGTTAAGTACGATTTCAGTTTTTTCCTTAGTTGGGCGTTTTTTTAAATCCTCTACAGTTTTGCTATTAATAGTGCATTCAGTAAGAGGTTGTTTATCATTAATTTCTGCTATATTATCTAAACATTTATCAAGGTTTTGTTCATATTCTTCAGCGGAATTAAATTTATCAGCAGGAATAGTAGTTTCTAAATCAGTATGATTATCGATTGTGTTGATATAATCAATAAAACTTGTTTTTGGCACTTCTTTATTTGTAAATGGAATGTTTTGCATCGGGTAAACATTTAAAGTATCTTTTAGAAAAGCTGTCGTTTTATTTAGTTCAGCCATACTATTTTTAAATGAATTACCCAAATCATTATATATTGACTTATAAGTTTGAACCGTACCAAACATAAGAGGTGTTGTTTTCTTTAATATTTCTTCTTGCTCTTTTGCTAATTTTAGAAATGGAGCTTCATTAACTGCAAGTATTTGTTGTGCTTTAAATACAGGCTCAAATGTTTGTTGTACTTTCAATACTGGTTCAAACATTGAATTAATTGTTTGATTTTGTTGTTGCATAGTTTCGATTAAATTTGAATTGAATTTAAAAAAGTCGAATTCTTTCATATGATTATTCCTTTCTTATTAATAATTTGTTGAAATGTTTAGGAGGTAATAGATTGATTGATTTAAAAGATAAACGCAAAGCTTTAAAACTTTCTCAACTACAAATAGCTAAATCTTGTGGGATAACTCAGGTACATTATTCAAGAATTGAAAGAGGTACACATAAACCTAGCATAAAATTAGCTAAAAAATTAGCCGATATTTTTGAAGTTAGCTGGACTGATTTCTTTAGCTAATCCAATTATAAACATTTTGTGTATAGTTGTCAATGTATATTGTGAAGTACATTGTATAAAAAATATTGCAATATATGTAATACAAATATACAAAGTTATAGGAGATGATAGTTTGGCAGAAAGAAAGAAGAGAGATTATAAAAAGGGTGCCAAGTACAATGGTGGTGGCGGTAAATATAAGGGTGGTAAGCGAGTAAAATAAATATTTACATAAACACTTGAGTTGTCACGAGCTGTTCTGTAATCTAGTTATTTTTTATCCAAATTTAAAAGAAAGTAGGTGTTACAACTCCTTCCGTGGCACAGTACATTGAATTATAGCAGAACAGCTTTTGACAGCTCAAGTGTGGGGTTGATTAGTATATTTAATGTACTGATACAAGCAATTTACAAAATAAATTAAAGTGAGGTGATGCTTATGGCAAAAGAATACAATTACAATATTGTGCTTGGAGCTAATTCAGATGAAGAAAATCTAAATAAAGCTAAAGTTATATATAACAAGCTTAAAGCAAGATTTATTTTACAAGAAATTGAAAAGTATCCTGAAGAAGTGCGACAAGAAATAATTGAGCGTATGTGCAAGAGTACAGCCTAATTAGTGACTTTAATTAATGTATTGATATAAATTAAAGTGAGGTGATTATATGAAAACAAGAAAGAAAATGGAAGTAATTGAACAAAGACCTGTTTATGAAAGTAAAGAAGCTGAGCTTGAAGCTCTTAGTCGTGGGGCTTTAAAACTTGCACTTTTTGAGGAAAATTATAGGCGTTCAAAGAAATCAAATTCAAAGGATACAGCTTAATGGCTGTATAGCTGGACAAGCAATAGCTTAGAAAGGAGTAAAAAATGCCTAAATGGCTATTTATAGATAAATTACTACAGCCTTTATGCAAGGTTATAGATGATGACATAGCATTTTTGTTGCCGGTTTTTGATAATGATGGCGAAGATGTTAAAACTGTTATTATTGGGTACAAGAACAATACAATATTAAGAGTTAATGTTGAATGTGACAGTTTGTCTGCTATTGTTAAAGATGTGATTAAGGTGATTGAATAAGGAGGAAAATTATGGAAAAGTATAAGAGCTTTGATGCAGAAGTTTTAAGGCAGAGAGTTAAGTCTGTGCTTGCTGAAAATGGAGATGTTGAACTTAAAGCAGGGATAGGCTTTATTTTGATTAAGCATATAGAAGTAACTGCTTCTATAAGTTTAGACTTAGTATTTGATTTCGCTGAAAGATATGGTGTAAGCATTGATTATCTTGTAGGCAGAACAGATAAGATGTGGTACTAGGAGGTAAGAAATGAAGAAGTTTATTAAAGACATCACAGAGGTTGGCAAAGACATCTGGTATGGTTTTGTACGGCTGGTTGAAGCTGCGTGTGAAGCTGGCGAAATTATAGCTGATAAGTTGACACGCAACAACAAGAATACTGTTGTTGAAGTAAGAATAGCAACAGATGAAATTAAAAAAAATGTTGTTTGGGAGGATTTAAATGATTATTAATGCTGATGCTTTAGAGGGGTTAAAAACTATTGAAAGTGAAAGCATAGACACTTGTGTTACCTCACCACCGTACTATCAGCTCAGAGATTATAACTCTGAGGGGCAAATAGGGCTTGAAAGCACTATTGAGGAATACATAAGTAAGCTTGTTACTGTTTTTGCTGAAGTTAAGAGGGTGTTAAAACCTTACGGTACATTATGGCTGAATATAGCTGATACATACGCAGACAGTAAGAAATATGGAATACCTAAAAAAAATTTATTGCTTATTCCGCATAGACTTGCTTTAGCATTGCAGGCTGACGGTTGGTATATAAGGCAGGATATAATATGGCATAAGACAAATTGTATGCCTGAATCAGCAAATGACCGTTGCACAAAGGCACACGAATATATATTTTTGCTAAGTAAAAGTGATAAATATTATTTTGATTATAAGTCTATTATGGAACCGTGTGTATGTAATAATAATCAGCTTCCTGCTGGCAGCAAGGGTACTTTAGGACAGCCTAACAGCCGCCAAAGGGTTAAAGGAAATAATAAGACCTTTAGAGGCGGTGGAGTTTATACAGGTAACAGAGCTTTCAACAACTCTGCAGACAAGAACAAGTCCAGTATTGGCAATAAGGTCAATGAAACAGGATTAAGACGGAAGAGAGATGTGTGGCATATTGCAAGCAAGGGTTATAAAGGTGCTCATTTGGCTACATTTCCAACTGAGCTTGCTAGAAATTGTATACTTGCAGGCAGTAGAAAGGGTGGTATTGTTATTGACCCTTTCGGCGGAAGCGGGACTGTAGGGGAAGTTGCTAAGGAGCTTGGAAGAGATTATATATTGATTGATATTAATAAAGATTATTGTGAGCTTATGAAAAGGAGGCTTAAAAAATGTGGAGGAACAAATGAAATCTAAGTGTAGTATATGTGGCAGAGAAATAACCGTTAAGCCAGAACATAGTCAATACGGTATCAAGTGTGAGGCTTGCAAAAAGAAAATTGTCGCTAAGCTGGCAGGCAAAGCGACAACAAGGAAGTAAATTCCTAAAAAAATAAAAATATTCTATAACAAGAAATATTCTATAACAAAAGAAAGGGAATGTCAAGATTATGTCTCGAAAATTAATTAATACAAAAGATATGCCAGTTGACGAATGGCGAAAATTAAGAAAAAAATCTCTTGGTGGTAGTGATGCTTCTGTAGTTGTCGGATTAAATAACTACAGAAGTAGTTACACATTATGGGCTGATAAGAAAGGTTATCTTCCAGATGTAGAAGATAATGAAGCTATGAGAATTGGTAGAGACTTAGAGCAGTATGTAGCAGATAGGTTTTGCGAAGCCACAGGCAAAAAAGTAAAACGAAGAAATTATATGTTCTTACATGATAAGTATGACTTTATATCAGCTAATATAGATAGAGAAGTTGTAGGTGAAAATGCAGGGCTTGAATGTAAGACAACAAATGTATTTAATAAGTCTGATTTTGACAATGGCGAGATACCTCTTTATTATTACTGTCAATGTATGCACTATATGGCAGTAATGGGATATGAAAAAATGTATTTAGCAGTTCTTGTTTTAGGTAAGGCTTTTTATTGGTTTGAAGTATTAAGAGATGATAAAGAGATAGAAATTCTTATAAATAGTGAAGTAGACTGGTGGAATTGTTATATTTCAGGTGGGAAAGTGCCACAGATTGATGGTAGTGATAGCACTGAAAGAACTATTAATACTCTATATCCACAAGACAACAAAGAAACCATTTACGATAGCAGCTTAAAAGAACCAGCAGAGTTATATTTGCAAACAAAAGCCAAAATTGATGAGTTAAAGAAGATACAGAGTGAATATGAACAGAAAATAAAAGCTAGTATGGGTGAAGCTGAAAAATGCTACATATCAAAATATCAAGTTGATTGGAAGTCATCAAATAGGGCTACTATAGACACTAAGAGACTTAAGAAAGAAAAACCTGATATTTATAATGAGTTTTTAAAAGTTAGTAATATTCGAAGATTTACAATTAAAGAAATTAAGGAGGTTTAATATGGCTAATACAACAACAAATACATCAGGAACAATTGCTAAAGCTGGAGCAAACAAAGAACTAGCAACTAAGACTAATAAGACCATTAAAGACTATTTGAAATCTTATGAAAGCGAATTTGCAAAAGCATTACCTAGTGTTCTTACCCCTGAAAGATTTACAAGAATGGCTTTAACTGCTCTTACAAAAACACCGAAACTTGCACAGTGTGCCCCATCAAGTTTTATGGGAGCTATGCTTGAAGCAGCTCAGTTGGGTCTTGAGCCTAATACACCTCTAGGACAAGCCTATCTTATTCCTTATGGAAACAAATGCCAATTCCAGATAGGCTATAAAGGTTTGATTGACCTTGCTTACAGAAGCGAAGAACTTAGAAGTATAGAAGCTCACGAAGTTTATGAAAATGATGTGTTTGATTTTGAGTTCGGTTTAAATCCTAAGCTTGTACATAAGCCAGCTATAAAAGATAGAGGAGAAGTAGTTTGGTACTACGCAGTCTATCACCTTGTAAATGGTAGTTGCGGTTTTGAAGTAATGAGCAGAGAAGATGTAGAGACTCACGCAAGAAAGTATAGTAAGACTTTTAATAATGGTCCTTGGCAAACAGATTTTGATGAAATGGCTAAAAAAACAGTGTTAAAAAAAGTATTGAAGTACGCTCCATTAAAAAGTGATTTTGCAAGAGGAATATCCGCCGATGAAACAACTAGTGAAATTGGTTTTGTTGACGGAGAAGTTAATATAACTCAATCTATTGATGAAGATAGTATTATTGATGAGGTGAATACTGATGAATAAAGTAATTTTACTAGGTCGCTTAGCTCGTGACCCAGAAGTTAAGTATACTCAAGCTACTGAACCTTTAGCAGTTTGTAGATTTTCTGTAGCAGTCAACAGACCTTATTCTAGAAATAGACAGGAAAATGAACCAACTGCAGATTTCATCAACTGCGTTTGCTTTGGCAAGCGTGGTGAAAGTATTAATCAGTATTTCAGTAAAGGCAACAAAATTGCTGTACAGGGCAGATTACAGATTAGCACTTATACTGACCAGCAGGGTAACAAGAGATATTCAACAGATGTAGTTGTTGAAGAATTTGAATTTGTTGAGTCAAGAAATGAAAGTGCTAATTCAAGAGAGGGAGGATTTAATCCTGCTCCAGCACCACAGTCAAGTGTTGCTCCAGCTCCTAGTGCTGGTTTCAGTATTGATAGTGAAGATGAAGAATTACCATTTTAAAATATATTGACATACAAGGTAGGTGTAATATCTGCCTTGTATGTATAGGAGGTGTTTATTTGTCAAATACAGGAGGTGGCTGGTTAAAACTATACAGGGACTTGATTGACAAGCCAATATGGTTAAATAGCACTTTAGAACAGAGAGTTATTTTAATTACACTTTTGTGTATGGCTAATTTTGCTCCTAAGAAATGGGAGCATAACGGGGAAACATTTGACTTACAAGCTGGACAATTTATCACTTCACTTCCGTCACTTGTTAGTAAATGTAACTCAAAAGAAATCACAACACAGAAAGTTAGAACAGCATTAAAAAGATTTGAGAAGTTAGGTTTTCTAACAGACAAATCAACAAACAAATATAGGCTCATAACTATAGTAAATTGGGCTATGTATCAAGATTTTGATAGTGAAGATAACAAACAAACTAACAGCCAACTAACAGGCAATCAACAGGCAGATAACAGGCAACTAACAGCTAGAGAAGAATGTAAAGAATATAAAGAATTTAAGAATGATAAGAATATACAGTCTATCTATCAGTCTAATAATATATATAATACTCCAACTCCTACTCCTACTCCGACACCTGATAAGACTGACAGACAAGACTCTATTGACTTTATATCGTTTGAACAAAAGATACGCAAATTAGTTTGCTATGACGATTTTGGCAATGATGAACAGCTAATAATTGACAATCTTGTAAATTTGATGATTGATTTACTTGCTACAAACGACACATTAGTTACGATAGGTAATAGGTGTTATCCTAAGCAATATGTTTATAGCAAACTCTTAACGCTAAATGATGACAGTATAAGATTTTTAATAAAAAAACAAGCTCAGATTGGCGTAGATGAAGAAGTTAAAAATCCAAAGCGATATATGCAAGGAGTTATATTTAATACAGCATTAAACTACAAGACTGAAATACAAAAGAATTTTAATGATAGCTACTATCGTGGAAAGGAATGGTTAGGGTGAAACTAAAGTGTGATATATGTGGCAAAGAGTACAAAGCATATGGTTGCTATAGGGGTAAGGAAATACATATATGTGATGCTTGCAAGGTAAAACGAAGTAGGTTTATTAAAAAATTAAAGATTGATATTAAATATGACGAGGAGGAAAGAGATGATACAATTTTTCGTCCCAGGGAAACCGACTGGTAAAGGGCGACCCCGAGTGTGTAGAAAAGTTACATACACCCCAAAGACAACAAGAGATTATGAAACTCTTGTTAAGCAATGCTATATCGCTAAATATGCTGATAAACAGCCTATACCAGCTAAAACACCTATAGCTGTTACAATATATGCTTATTTCCAAATTCCTAAAAATATGCCTAAGAAACAGCAGGAACTGATTAAAATTAATAAGTTGTTCCCAACGAAAACACCTGACGCCGACAATGTTAGCAAGATTATTTTAGACGCCCTGAATGGCTTGGCTTATGCAGACGATAATCAAGTTACTGATTTGACTATACATAAGCGATATGCAATAAGTGAATGTGTTGTTGGGGTATTTGTTGAGATTAAGGAGGTTTTGTGAATAATGAGTGAAATATTATCATTGTTAATAATATATATTGCTATTATGATAGTAGCGGGATTAATTTTGAGATAAATGGAAGGAGAAACAAATGAGCACAACTAGAGAAAATGCAATAAAATGGGCGTTAGCCAATAAGATATTAAACTTATTAAGAAGCTATAAAGGTGAAAAACTTGTAGCCCCAGAACAAAATCCGTATGGTTTTGTACAAATCGAAGAAAAGATTAAAGAAAATGAAGTGAGGTAGTGACTATGGAATTAAATATATGTCGTTTATTGACTAGTATTAGCTGTTTGGTATCAATAGGTTCGTTGATTAATGTAATTCATTATTATAAGAAAACTAAAGGTTATATCGACTGGTTGGAAAAGATAGTTGATGGCTTTGGGAAAGACTACCGTAGACTTGAAACAGAATATAGCAAATTAAAAGAAGAATATAGTAAGTTGATGCAATCGAGGAAGTAAATGCAAAAAATATTATAATTTATTTTTGATGCTTAACAAAAATTAACATAATCACATAGGAGGTAGAATCATAAAACTAAAAAAAGCCCTTGGTCTAGACCAAAGAGCTAAATCCCTATAATTATTATAACTGTAATTTGGTTTTAGGTCAAGGGGTGATTGTTTGAATAAAGCAGAGTTAAAGAAGTATTTACCATTAAGGCGAGAGGCAGAGGAATTAAAGTTACAAGCCGAACACTTAGAAGAGGATATAAGGTGTTTAAAGGCTGTTGTGGTTGACGGTATGCCAAAAGGTAATACTGTAAATGATATTGGTAACTTGGTAGTGAAAGTAGATAAGTTAAAGAGTAATTATTTACATAAATATGATTTAGCTTTATGCGAACTCTATAAAATTGAAAGGTATATTGAAAGCCTTGATAATGAAACTGAAAGGCTTCTGATGCGAAAAAGATACATACAAGGCTTGCACTGGGAAGATATATGTGTTGATATGAATTATAGTTGGAAGCAGATACATAGAATACATAGCAATGCTTTGAAAAAAATAGAATAAGATGACATACAATGACACACTAATATATGTTATTATGTTAGTGTAAACATTTGACATTTTAGGAAAAGCACTTTGATTAGGTGAACCCGTTGGGGAACACTATTAGTCACTGTGCTTTTTTATTTTGGAAAATGCTGGGAGGTGATAAAATGCCTAAAAGACCAAACACACCTTGCAAGCACCCAAGATGTCCAAGGCTTGTGCCTTATGGCACGAAGTATTGTGATGAGCATAAGGCTCTGCATACTGAGGAAGTAAGGAGTGCATATACAAGAGGTTACAACAGACAATGGCAGAAAGTAAGCAAGGCTTTTCTAAGCTCTCACCCACTTTGTGAGATATGTAAGGCTAAAGGAATATACACTAAAGCAACTGTTGTGGACCACATCAATCCACACAGAGGTAATAGAGAATTGTTTTGGAATGTAGATAACTGGCAGGCTTTATGTAAACATTGTCACGATGTAAAGACAATGACCGAGGATAGGAATATTGAATATAAATATTAATAATACCATAGGGGCGGTCAAAATCTCTATAAGTAGAGAAAATGCTGACCGCAGCCCCCTCAAACGCATATTTTCGCAAAATTGATAGGGGGGGTCAGAGGAAAGGAGGAATTGTTTATTGCAACAAAAGGAAGAAAACCCAAACCAACTGCTTTGAAAGTGCTTGAGGGTAATCCCGGTAAGCGAGCGTTAAATAAAAATGAGCCTTGTTCTGCAAATATTCCTATCTGCCCTGATTGGTTAGAAGATGAGGCAAAGGCAGAGTGGGATAGAATGAGCGGTGTGCTTGGAAATATGGGTTTGTTGACTGATATGGATATGATTGCATTTGCAGGTTATTGTCAAGCCTATGCTCGTTGGAGAGAGGCTGAGGAATTTTTATCTAAATACGGACCAACTGTTACTACTCCAAGCGGATATATCCAGCAAGTGCCACAGGTTTCTATATCACAAACTAATTTAAAGATTGTTCTGAAATTCTGTGAACAGTTTGGTCTTACGCCATCATCAAGAAGCCGAATTGTTGCCGGTAAGTCTGTAGAAGAAACAACTGATGAAATGGAAAAATTATTAAGAGGATGATAAAAAAAATGGAATACAAGCCTACTAAATTTATGCTTAAAACTTCTCACTATGATAAATCTAAAGCAGATAGAGCGGTGATGTTTATAAGTAATTTAAAGCACACAAAAGGAAAATGGGCAGGTAAGAATTTTGATTTGCTCCCTTGGCAAGAACAAATAGTCCGAGATATTTTTGGCATTGTAAAAGATGATGGAAATAGGCAGTTTTTGACTGCTTATATCGAAATACCTAAGAAAAATGGTAAGTCTGAGATTGCTGCCGCAATAGCTTTGTATTTGCTTTATGCTGATAATGAGCCATCAGCTGAAGTTTATGGTGCTGCTTGTGATAGAAACCAAGCAAGTATCGTTTTTGATGTCGCAAAGCAAATGACTCAAATGTCAGCACCTCTTATGAAAAGGTCTAAGATTATGTCAGCAACAAAGAGAATAGTTAATTATTCTAATGCGGGCTTTTATCAAGTGCTTTCTGCTGAAACAGGAACAAAGCACGGATTGAATGTGAGTGGACTAGTATTTGATGAAATACACGCCCAACCAAATCGAAAATTGTATGATGTTCTTACCAAAGGCTCTGGTGATGCACGAGAACAACCGCTATTTTTTATTATAACTACAGCTGGAAATGATAAGAACTCTATTTGTTATGAGTTACACACAAAAGCAAAAGACATTATAAACGGCAGAAAAAAAGACTCTACTTTCTATCCTGTTGTTTATGGACTCGATGAAACTGATGATTGGAATGATGAAAAGAATTGGTATAAGGCTAATCCTTCTTTAGGACACACAATCGGGATTGACCGAGTGCGAGAGGCTTATAATAATGCCCTTGAAAATCCAGCTGAAGAAAATGTATTCAAACAGCTCCGTCTTAATATGTGGGTTAATTCAACTGTGTGTTGGATTCCAGAACATATTTTCACAAAAGGAAACACGCCAATAAACTTTGAAAGTTTGAAGGGGAGAGAATGTTATGCTGGACTTGACCTTTCAAGTACATCAGACATAACGGCTTTGGTGCTTATTTTCCCACCGAGATATGAGGGTGAAAATTATATTGTTTATCCTCATTTTTGGCTACCTGAAGATACTCTTGAATTTAGATGCAGACGAGACCACGTGTTGTATGATGTATGGAAAAGACAGGGTTATATTAATACAACAGAGGGTAATGTAATTAACTACGGTTTTATAGAAAAGTATATTAATGATTTGGGGGAACTTTATAATATAAAAGAAATAGCTGTTGACCGTTGGAATGCAACTCAAATGATACAAAATCTTGAAGATGACGGTTTCACGATGGTGCCTTTTGGCCAAGGCTATAAAGATATGAGCCCACCAAGTAAAGAATTATATAAGTTAATGCTCGAAGGTAAAATACAGCACGGAGGAAACCCAGTATTAAAGTGGATGGCTCAAAATGTTGTGATAGAAACCGACCCAGCTGAAAATATAAAGCCAACAAAAGCAAAATCGGTTGAGAAAATAGATGGTATAGTCGCGATGATAATGGCACTTGATAGAAGTATAAGAAACAAAGAGTCATTAAGTGTTTATGATAATCGAGGTATCCTAGTGTTTTAAGGAGTGTGATATAAATGAAATTATTATCTGGTCTATTTAAATCAAGAGATAAGCCACAAAACAGAACATCAGGAAGTGCCTATTCGTTTTTCCTTGGCAATACTATAAGTGGCAAGAGAGTTAATGAGCGTTCTGCTATGCAGATGACAGCAGTATATGCTTGTGTCAGAATTTTATCTGAGGCAATAGCAGGACTACCATTACATCTTTATAGATACACAGATAATGGAGGCAAGGAAAAAGCTATTGACAATTCATTATACTTTCTTTTACACGATGAGCCAAATACAGAAATGACTTCCTTTGCTTTTAGGGAAACTCTTATGACGCACTTGTTATTGTGGGGAAATGCCTATGCACAGATTATCAGAAATGGCAGAGGTGAAATCTTGGCTCTGTATCCACTTATGCCGGATAGAATGAATGTTGATAGAGATGATAAAGGTCAAATCTATTATGAATATAGAACAAGTTCTGATGATGCACCAATTAATAAGCAAGCTACTGTTAAGTTAAAGCCTTACGATGTACTTCATATTTCGGGACTTGGCTTTGACGGTTTGGTAGGTTATTCTCCTATTGCTATGGCTAAAAATGCTATAGGTTTGGCTATTGCTGCTGAAGAATATGGTTCTAAGTTTTATGCCAATGGTGCTGCACCAAGTGGTGTATTAGAGCATCCAGGAATATTAAAAGACCCGTCAAAAGTTAGAGAAAGTTGGACACAGACATTTGGTGGAAGTGCCAATAGTCACAAAGTGGCTGTTCTCGAGGAGGGGATGAAGTATACACCTATTTCTATTAATCCTAGTGATGCACAATTTTTAGAAACAAGAAAATTTCAAATTAATGAGATAGCTCGAATTTTCAGAATACCACCACATATGGTTGGTGACCTTGAAAAATCGAGCTTTTCTAATATAGAGCAACAATCATTAGAGTTTGTTAAGTACACCCTTGACCCTTGGGTATCAAGGTGGGAGCAATCTCTAATGAGGTCACTTTTTACACCAGAGGAAAAGAAAAAATATTTTGTAAAGTTTAATGTTGATGGCCTTTTAAGAGGTGATTACCAAAGTAGAATGAATGGTTATGCTGTGGGCATACAAAATGGTTTTATGTCACCTAATGATATTCGTGGACTTGAAAATATGGATTTAATTCCGGAGGAATTAGGAGGTAACAAGTATATGTGTAATGGCAATATGATTGATATTGCTTCTGTAGGCAAGCAGTATGAAAAGGAGTGAAATAATGGAGAAGTTTTGGAAATGGAAAAATCAAACTGAAACAGAAGAAAGGACCTTGTTTCTTAATGGAACTATAGCAGAGAATAGTTGGTTTGATGATGATGTGACACCACAGATTTTTAAAGATGAATTAAATAGTGGTACGGGAAATATCACAGTTTGGGTTAACTCGCCTGGTGGTGATTGTATTGCTGCTGCACAAATTTACAATATGCTCAACGAATATAAGGGTAATGTAACTGTAAAGATTGATGGTATTGCTGCATCAGCAGCCAGTGTCATTGCAATGGCAGGAAACACAGTTTTAATGTCGCCGGTTTCTACAATGATGATACATAATCCTGCTACCATTGCTCGGGGTGACCACGCAGAAATGCAAAAGGCTATTGATATGCTTAATGAGGTTAAGGAGAGTATAATAAATGCTTATGTAATTAAGACAGGGTTATCTCGTTCTAAGTTGTCCCATCTTATGGATGCAGAAACTTGGATGAATGCGAATAAGGCTATTGGGCTTGGTTTTGCTGATGGTTTAACTACAGATGGTGATTTAGAGGATAGAGATACTGCTGATGTGACAGATGTCCTTTTTTCTTGCAAAACTGTAAATAACGCTTTATTTAATAAGATAGAGGCAAAGTATAACACATCAAAGTCTGGTGCAGTAAAGCAGGCTGAAATACCAAAACAGAATGAGCACTCTGTAAGTGACATTATGGAGCGTCTAGACAATATAAAAAGATTTATTTAACGGAGGTAATAACATATGACTATTAAAGATTTAATTGAAAAGAGAAATCAGGCTTTTGAGGCGGCTAAGAATTTTGCATCATCCCACGCTACTGACAAAGGCACACTTAATGATGAAGACTATGCAACTTATCAGAATATGGAAAAGGAAATTGAAAACTACAGCAGAGAAATCTCTCGTATGCAAAGATTAGAGGATATGGAGCAGGAAATGTCAAAGCCTGTAAATACACCTCTTACATCAAGACCTATGAAACAGACAATCAATCAGCCTGAGTCTTTCAGAGCAACTGATGAGTATAAGTCTGCTATGGTAGGTGCGTTGCGTTCCAATTTTAGAAATGTTAGTAATGTACTTACCGAGGGTGTTGACTCAGATGGTGGTTACCTTGTGCCGGAGGAATATGACCGCAGACTTATTGATGTTCTTGACGAGGAAAATATTATGCGTAAGCTTGCTACAAAGATTACAACAAGTGGCTTACATAAGATTAATATTGCTGCTACAAAGCCAGCTGCATCTTGGATTGAAGAGGGTGGTGCTTTGACATTTGGTAATGCGACTTTTACTCAACTTTTTCTTGATGCCTATAAGCTTCATGTGGCTGTTAAGGTGACTGATGAATTGCTTTATGATAATGCTTTTGGTCTTGAAAACTATATTATTGAACAATTTGGTAAGGCTCTTGCAAATGCTGAAGAAGATGCCTTTCTTAATGGTGACGGTAATGGTAAGCCACTTGGTATTTTTGCTGAAACTGGTGGTGGTACAGTTTTAAGTACAGTAACAAAAATTACTGCTGACGATATTATTAATCTCGTATACACACTTAAAAGACCTTATAGAAGAAATGCTAAGTTTATTATTAATGACAAGTTGATTTCTGTTATTAGAACTTTAAAAGATAATAATGGTGCTTATATTTGGCAACCTAATTACCAAAGTGGCGAGCCAGATAGACTTTTGGGATATGAAGTATATACATCGCAGTTTGCTCCTACTACTGCTATTGCCTTTGGTGATTATAGCTATTATAACATTGGTGATAGAGGTACTCGTTCCTTTGCGGAGCTTAAAGAACTTTTTGCTGGTAATGGTATGGTTGGCTTTGTGGCTAAAGAAAGAGTTGACGGTAAACTTGTACTTCCAGAAGCTGTTCAAATCTTAAAAATAACAGAGGCTAAAAGCACAAAAGCTTAATAATTTATTTATGGGAGGGAAGTTAAATGGTAAGTCTTGATGAAGCAAAAAACTATCTCCGCATTGACGGTGATGATGATGATGCTTTGATAGAAACTTTACTCAATACAGCTATTCAACTTTGTGCCGATATTTCAAGATGTGATAATGAGGAGTTTTCAAAGTCTGCATTAAGCAAAACAGCTGTACTTTATACCCTTGGTTATCTATATGAGCATAGAGAGGACGCAGACCATCACGATTTGATATTGACACTTCGCTCCTTACTATTTTCTTTGAGAGAGGGTGTGTTTTAATAGCGAATGATATATTAGAAAGATTAAGGCACAGGATTGATGTGTTTTCAAGAATTGAAAGCAAGACGGAGTTTGGAGAGCTTACCTACAAGTATGAAAAAGTCCAAACTGTATGGGCTGAGATTACACCAACATCCGGCAGAGAAAATACACTTGATGGAAACTCTATACAAGCAAGTATTACTCACAAGGTTACTGTAAGAACAGGTGCAATTAAGAAACCTCGTAATGATATGTACTTTGAATACAAAGGACAGCGTTACGAGGTTATGTATTTTATGCCCTATTACAGAAAAAATGACCTTATTGAATTTTACTGCAAATTAATTATTGAAGGAGAGAATGACTATGGAAGATAAAGAAATTAAAAAGGTATCACTCAAACAGCTTATTGAGAAGAAGTTAGAGAGAGATAATAAGAAAACAGCTACAAAGGATATTTATATCGAGAGTTTAGGTGGAAGTATTACATTTAACAATCCATCTGATGCTGCAAGAATTGAGTATTCAGAAAAGACAAAAACAGAGAGTTATGTCGATATGGTAGACGGAATGGTTAAGCTCATTTATGATTGTTGTCCTATGCTACATTCAAAGGAATTACAGGAGAGTATTGAGGTTGATTATCCTTATGATACAGTAAGGTCAATTTTTGATATTACTGAAATCACCGATATTGGTGTAAAGCTCATAAACTTTTTTGATAATGATGAAGATGATGACGCAGAAGAAAAGCTAAAAAACTAATTGAGAAAGACAGCGAGTTAAATATGCTGTCTTTCTTTGCAGTTAGAGGCGTTAAGCCTGAATATTTACTTTCATTATCACCTACAGAGAGAGCTTTTTACAGAATAAGTATGGAGCTGTGGTACAAAGAAATTAATGGAGTATTGAAAGTATTAGGAGGTGTCAAACTTGGGTAAAACAATTAATACGATATTGAACTTAACTGATAAGTTTACACCAAAGTTAAATGAAGCAGGCAAAGAGGCTCTTATTTTTAAAGAGAAACTTAAAAACTGTAATACTGCTGCAAACAGCATAGATAAAGGTTTATCTAAACTAGCTAAAACAGCAGTTGTAGCTGGTGCTGCCGGTGTAGCTGCTATGGGTGCTTTTGCAAAGTCATCTCTTGATACTTACAAGGATTTTCAGCAAAGTATGTCAAATGTAGCGGGTATTTTAAGTGTTGATACTACATCAGAAACATATAAAAAACTTGAATCAGCTGCAAGAGAGGCAGGCAAAAGCACAACAAAAACTGCACAGGAATCAGCAGATGCGTTAAGTTATATGGCTCTTGCCGGCTGGTCTGTTGAAGACAGTATGAATGGCTTGATGCCAATTCTTAGAGCTAGTGAGGCAACCGGTGCAGACCTTGCAACTACTTCTGATTTAGTTACTGATTCAATGTCTGCTCTTGGCTTGCAGACAAATCAGCTTGGCAATTATCTTGATGTGTGTGCAAGGGCTCAAAACAAGTCAAACACCACTCTTACACAGATGCAAGAGGCTTATATCGGCTGTGGTGCTACTTTCAAAAATTTTAATACAGAGCTTGATGAGTCTGGTGCTTTGCTTGGTATTATAGCTAATAGGGGTATTAAAGGCTCTGAGGCAGGTAATAGCTTACAAAGTACACTTGTAAATCTTACTAAGCAAAGTGGCGAAAGTTATAAGGCAATGCAGGCACTTGGTGTTTCTGCGTACGATTCGCAAGGCAAATTTAAAGGTGTGTCAAATGTTCTCTTGGAATTAAATGACAAAACTAAAAATTTAACAGAAGAACAGAGAAACAACTATCTTACTATGATAGCTGGCAAGACACAGCTTACAACTTTAAATGCCTTGATGGCAGGTTTAACAAATACTCTAAGCAATGGTAAAACTGAGTTCCAGGACTTGAGAGAACAATTACAAAGTTGTAATGGCTCTTTAGATAAAATGGCAAATACAATGACTAATAATCTTAGTGGTGCTATGGCCAGAGCACAGTCTGCCACAGATGATTTTAAAATAACGGTAGGCAAAAAGCTAGAGCCTTATGTTACACAGTTCTTTAACTGGTTTTCAGCTAAGTTACCTAATGCAACAGAAAAGTTTGCTGTATTTCTTGATAACAAAGTACCTAGAGCAATTAACTTCTGCAAAAATGCTTTTGAAAAAATAAAGCCGACTGTTTCTTTTATCATTAGAAATTTTTCAGAGCTTGCTATTGCAGGTGGTACTGTTGTAGCAGGCTTAAAAGCATTTAGCATAGCAGTTAAAGTATCTAGCTTTATTAATAAGTTAAAAGGAACTATGACAAGTTTAACAGTAGCACAGAAGTTAGCGACTATCTGCCAAACAGCTTTTAACACTAGTTTACTTGCGTGTCCTATTACTTGGATTGTTGCAATCGTTGCGGCTGCGGGAGCAGGTTTTCTTATATGGAAAAAACATATGGAAAAAGCTGATATAGCTAAACACTTCGGTGATATTACTCTTTCAGCTGAAGAATGTTCCAATATTGTTAAAAATGTTTTTGGAAGTGAAACTATACAGAAAGTTGAAGCGACTAAAACAGCCTATGAACAGTTTGAAGAAAGTTTACAAAAAACTTCTGATTCAGCAAAGGAGCTTAAAAAACTTAATTTTAGAATAAGCCTTGGCGATACAACTATTAGCCAAGATGATTATATGGCTACAGTTGATGATTATGTTGCTAATTTACAAACAGCAATAAAAGATAAGCAATATAGTTTATCTTTAAACATAGACTTGTTATTTGATGGTAGTGATTATGGTAATACTTTCTTAAATGATTCAAATAACTATTATAATGCACTAATAGAACAAGGAAATGGATTAGGCGAAGATTTAAAAGAAGCAGTTAAAAATGCGTATGACCATAACTGGGACTTTGATAGTTCTGAGGCTGTAGCTGCTATTATGAAACATCAAGCTGAAATACAAGAAAAAATAGCAACAGCACAGAGCGAAGCAAAGTTAGAAACTCTTAAATATGATTTTTCAACTGGTGATTTAAGTCAAGAAAGTTTTGAAAACTTAATAAATGCTGGTACAGAGCAAATGAATACATTAAAAGAAACATATAACAATGCTAGAGTTGATGCTATAGCTAGTGCTAAGTTAATGTATTCGGAGGGTTCTGCTGAACTGCAAAAGGCAATTGAAGAATCTAATAATGCCTATAATCAAAAAATGGCAGAGGCTAGTGCTAAAAATGTACAGTTTCAAGTTGATGCAATAAAACAAGCTTATCCAGAGCTTGGAGATTCTTTTTATGAAGCTTTTCAATCTGCTATAAATAATAGTGGAAAATTAGAAGCAATAGATAAACAGTTAGCAGCAGGAATGGAAGTAGATTATACTGAAATTCAAGGTGCATTAGAGGAAGCAATGGAAAAAGCTACAAGTGCTGCAGGTATAAGTGATGAGGCTAGAGACAATCTAAAAGGCTTTTTTGAAAAAATGGTTCCGTCTGTCGAAGAACTTGAATCCACAACCTCTAAACTTAAAACTATTCCAGCAGAATTTACTAAAACTTTAAATAATGCTGAGATGTTAGGTGCAGCTGCTAATAATGCTGCTGCTTTAAGAAAAGTTGCATCTGATGCACTTGGCAAAGCTACAGAAACAGACCTTAGTTCAGCTAAAAAAGGTGGAGAGGCTATTGGTAAATCCTTCGGTGATGATGCAGATAGCCAAAGCAATAAAGCTAATGCTGTAAAAGGAGCTAACGCACTTAGAAAAGCCCTTAAAGAACAGCTAGAAAAGAGCATGACTGTAACAGTTCCAGTTGTAATTAATACATCAGAAAGCACTGGGGATAACAATAATGCTTCAAATAAAACTGATGATAACGCAGTAGGTACAACTTATTTTGGTGGTGGATTAACAACAATTAATGAGCACGGTTACGAAGTAATAGATTTGCCACAAGGCACAAGGATATATCCACATTCACAAAGTGAAAAGATGATGAATAATAATTCTCCTAATGTTTCTGTTTCTGTGAATGTAAATGGTAATATCTTTGGCCTTGAAAATGCTGCGGAGCTTATAGGTAGTATGGTTTGCGATAAGATAGTTGAAAGCATAAAGGCGGTGTAATATGGGCTTTGAAATAGAAGGATTAGACGAAGTAACAGAGGCTTTTAATATGGTGCAGGATTTATATCCTAAAGAAATCAAGAAGTTTATGCAAACTGAAGGCAACAAGCTAAAAAAAGAAACTAAGAAAAAAGCTAGGTCTGATGTAAAGAAAAAGACAGGTAATTATCTAAAGGGCATAAAGCGAGGCAAGTATTACAAATATAGTGGTAATGGTGCTGACAGTATAAGAGTTTATGCTGGTAAGCCAGCCCATCACGGTCACTTACTAGAATATGGCCATAAAACATCAAGTGGAAATAAGACTAAAGCCTATCATATTTTTAAGACATCAGCTGATGCTTTTGAAAACACATATAACAACGATTGTGAAGATTTTGCAAATAAAATTGTTGAACCACTTAATAAGAGGTGATTAATATTGTTACATTAAAAGATATTTACAAAGCTGTTTGCGACCACATAGCTAGTGCTACAAATATACAACTTGCAGATAGTGACCAAGAAGAACCGGTTATAAGACCATCATTTAAGGTGTTTATGGATACAGTAAATTCCGGTTTATATTCGTCTGGACTAAGAAGTATAAAAACATACTTTAATATATATTTTTACGCAACGAATAAAAAGCAATGCAAATCTGAAATTTATGAAATTGAAGATATGCTTGCTTTTTCTTTTTTAGTACCTTTGCGAATTAAAGATACCTGTGCTGTATTTGTAGACAACTTGAAGTTCGAAAAGGTTGATGATGGAATATTAAATATTAGCTTTGATTTTGAGATAGGCACAGAGTTTATTGATGAAAGCAGCATTGAGCCTATGGAAGAATTAAGAATAAATGAAAAATTGGAGGAATGATTAAATGGCAACAAGACCAACTATTGAAATTGATTTTAAACAATTAGCGACAACAGCTATTGAAAGAAGTGAAAGAGGCACAGCTATTTTACTTTTAAACGATGACACAAATGAAGATACAGCTGTCAAGATATATAAGGATATTACAGAAATTGATGAAACATTATATACAGATGACAGTATTGAACATATCAAGGCTTGTATGGCTTATGCACCTTATGAAGTTGTTGTAATTAGCAAGAATAGTACTAACTTAGCTGACTTTACTAAAGAAATTTTAAAAATAAGAAACACAGGCTGGATTGCTTTTGCTGGTTTAGATTCTGTGCAAAGTGACTTAGCAAGTTGGGTAAAGTCACAGGAAAATATGGGCAGAACATATAAGGTTATAGGTACTGTAGCTAAGCAAGACTGTAAGCATTATGTATACTTTAATCAGGCTGTAATAGATAACGAGGGTAACGGTGTACAAGCTGTTGATTACTTATCTAGCTTATTAGGCCTTATTGCAAGTTGTAATATTAATAAGAGTTGTACTAATCACTTATGTACTGACATTGACAGAGTTGATGAAGTTAGTGATATAGATACAGCTGTAAAAGCAGGCCAGCTTGTTTTAACCAATGACATTGGTGGTGTTAAGATTGTGACAGGTTGTAATAGCCTTGTAACACTTAATGGCAACACAGCAACAGAGGATATGCAGTACATAGAAACGGTAGAGGCTATGGATTTAATAAGAGATGATATTAAATCTGTCTTTAAAGAAACTTATCAAGGTAAGTTTAAGAATAAGTATAAGTATCAAATGTTATTTATTGGTGCAGTTAGACAGTATTATTCACAGCTTGCGAATGAGGATATTCTTGATGATGAATACGACAATACAGCAGAAATTGACATAAATGCACAGCGTTCAGCTTGGCTTGGCTCAGGTAAGGTCGAGGCTGAGGATTGGGATGATGACACAGTTAAGAGAATGGCCTTCAAGAGAAGTGTGTTCTTGAGCTGTAATATTAAGATACTAAACTGTATGGAAAACTTGAAATTTACAGTTGAATTAGTATAAGGAGGGCAAGATTATGTTTGATGATAATAAATTCCTAAAAGGCACAAGTGGAGAAGTGTTTTTAAACAATACTATGCTCACTGAAATAAATAAAATCAATATTAAGATGACAGGTCAGTTTGAGGACTTTTCGCCTTGCGGAGATTATTGCAGCCACCACGTTTATGTTGGATACGACGGTGAGGGTACTCTTGAGGGTGTAAGAATTAACACAATGATTGATGCGGATTTGATAGAGGCTTATCAGAAAGGCATTACACCTAGCTATAAGATTGTTGCAAATCTTACAGACCCTAATACAGGAAAGACAGAAAGCTATATGATTACTGGTGTACAGTTTACTGAAATTTCTCCTACAGACTGGGAATCTAAAAAACTTGTTACTAGAAGTATGCCATTCACTTTTACAGAGATAAAGGTACTCTCTAGGATTGATTAATATGGATAGCTATATTGAACTTGCAAAAGAAATTCATCAAAGAAACAATCCTAAGAAAGTTGGTATTTGCGTGGGTGAGGTTACAAGCCTCACTCCCGTAAATATAAGAGTGTATTACAATGGTGAGCCTTTGGATTTTGATGAGTTTTTTAATGTTGAGGGTCTTATTAATGGCGGCTCAGGTGTAACAACCGGTAATTTATATGTTGGAAAATATCCTGTTGAAGTTGGTGATAGATTTATCTGTGTGACGGGTAACGATAATCAATGCCTTTATGTTCTCGGTAAATTGGAAAGTATAGGGACAGACAGTGACGGCGAACCCAAAGGCCTATTTATTTACTTGGAGGAGTGATGCTATGTTTCCAACTGATTATACAGAAATAATAACAGAAGAAAATGAAACTGTAGGCTGTGATTTCGCTTTTGACTATGAAAGTGGCCAGCATTTATTGACAAATGGAAGTTTGGAAGAATGTTCAAATATACAGGCTATAAAGCAATTCATTCAAAATGTTTTGCGAACAAAGTTAAATGCTTATAGAGTTTATATTGATGGTGAAATAGATAACTTTGGCATAAGTATATATAATTATTTGGGGCAAAGAACACTCCCTTTAGGCTATCTAAACAGTGAACTTAAACGAGAGGTAACAGAACAGCTTTTAAAACATACTCAAATTAGCTCTGTATCAAATTGGCAAGGTAAGAGAGAAAGACAAGGACTATCAATATCATTCACGGTTACACTTGTTGACGGTACAGAGATTAAGGAGAGTGATTTTAATGTTCAAAGTAATACTGTATAAGGATAATAAAGCTGAAGATATTACAAAGCAAGTATCAGAACTTAGCTGGAGTGAAAATCTTGATACAGTAGGTGCAACTCTTTCTTTTAGTGTTAGTGATGTGGTTGACAGGTATATTACTAGGCTTGCTATTGTGGCAGGAGATATAATAAGCCTTTACAATGATAATGAAGAGCTTATTCGTGGAATTGTTGTTAATGTAACAAGGGATTATCCAAAGAGAAATGTTAAGGTTTGTGACTTTGGTTTTTATCTCAACAAAAATGATATTGTAATTCAGTTCAAAAATAAAAGTGTATCGCAATGTTTAAAAGAGTTATTCAGCAAAGTTGGGATTTCAGTTGGCAGTATCTGTGATATGCCTGCAAAAGTCAACGGTGTTTACATTAAAAATGTAAATGAAGTTATAAAAGAGCTTATTAAAATTCAACAGGATAATGACGGTAAGAAGTATTACTATGAACTGCGTGGCAAGAATATATATGTATTTCAGTTACCAACTGAACCTATTGACTATATATTCAAGCCTGCAACGAATGTAGCAGCCTTTGATGTTACTGATAAAAATGCACACGGCAGAGGCAAGTATTCTCACTCTATTGAAAATATGAAGAATAGAGTTACAGCAATTATTAATTCCAAAACAACTGGTAATATGCCAGCTATGGAATACACTATAAGTGATAATACAAACATAGCTAAATACGGACTATTGGCAGAAAATTATAATGTTAATAGTGACGATTACAAAAACATTAAAAATATTGCTAAAACTGAACTTGAAGATAAAAATAAATTAAGCCGAGAGCTTGAAATGGATTTTATAGGACACTATAAAGCAAGGGCAGGTAGAGTGATGCACATAGTAGATGATTACTTAGGCATTAATGATTATTTTAGAATACAATCTGTAAATCATAAGATTGATGGTGGTATACATACTATGAGTTGTACACTTGATTATGTAAAAGAAGCTCCTGCTAACAAATATACTGAAAGTAAAGTTATACAGCGTGAGGATATAAAAACAGAGGGTTCTTCTGCTGATTTTGATAGTTTGTATTCTATATTAAATGCACAGGTAGGAAAATCTTATGTTTGGGGTGCAACGGGTCCTAATTCATTTGATTGTTCTGGCTTAGTTTACTACTGTCTTAACAAATCTGGTACTAAAATAGCTAGACTTACTGCACAAGGATTTTACAATAAATGTACTAAAGTAAATGCCAGTAATAGGCAAGTTGGCGATTTGATTTTCTGGGCAAATGGTAGCAAGGTTTATCATGTAGCTGTGTATGTCGGTAATGGTATGCAAATTGGAGCAGAAAACGAAAGAGTCGGGGTTGTTAAGAAAAAAGTATCATCTGGAGTTTATGCTTATGGGAGGTTGTAGAAATGCTAAATCTAATCAATAAAATTTATAGAAAAGATAAGGTTACACTTGATTTAATAAATGCTATTAAAACAAAGTTAAACTCTGTAGAAGATAAAATTAATGACCTTTATAAGCAGATTTTTCTTGACTATTCAACTTGGTATTTAGAATTAAAAGAAAAGGAAATGAGTATAACTAAAAAGCCTGATGACATCGATAAAAGACGAGCTTATGTAAAGACAAGACTTCTTGGAACAGGTACTGCAACTAAGGAAATGCTAGAAAGTGTTATTAATAGCATTGATGGAGTAGAAGCTGAAATACTGCTTGAAGATATGACTATTATTATTAATTTTCTTAAAGTTGAAAATAACAAGTTTTTGGGTGTTGCTAAAAGGTCAATAGAAAATATAATACCCTATCATCTTGACTTAGATATAAGGTATGAGCATATCAATTATGGTGAGTTAAAGCAAGTAACTTGGGGAAAGTTGCAAAGCTATACTTGGGGAAGTGTTTCAGAAAGTGTTAGTGGTACGATTCTTGACGGTCTTGATGATGATTTTGATTGAAAATAATCTGCTGTTGTAGTATAATAATTAAAAAGATAAATTAGCATTTAGATTTATGAAATACATTAATGAGGTTAAAAAAGTGGAAAGTAAATTTGATTTTAAATTAAAAAAACATATATGGATATGTGAATATGAAAAACTTTGGAAAAAATTAACCCTATTATGTGGGTTAGCAATATATGTTATAATTAGAGGCTCTACAGCACCAATTATATTTGAAAATGTGATATTAAGTTCTTTATTTTGTAGTGATATAAATGGAGATAAAACTTTATATAATATTGCGATTAGTTTTTTTGCAGCTTATATTTTTTATTTATTACAAGTGTACTATATTGAAAGAAATAATACACTTCGTGCTATGACGGTAACAGCTCTTGATGCCTATAATTTCGTTCATCAAGTAAAACGATTCTTGTTTGTGTGGGACAAGCTGACAGAAAAAACTTCTGATGGGGTGATTATGGGGGTAGAGAAGGAAACTTTTTACTACAAATGTTCTTTGTATCCGCAGATAATATGTGAGGGGAGTGAAAAAGAACTCAAATTAACAGAAAAGAGAATGCTGGAGGATTATTATGCTATAATAAACAACAAGGAATTTCAGAAAGTAGATATTAATGTTTATAGATTGTTTACCCAAATTGATTTAGGAAATGAGATAAAAAATCTAAGAATGGCATTAATTGGTGGGAAAAAATCAATCGAAACCAATGCGTCGTTTTTAGAAACATATTCTCCGCAACAGGTAAGGAATATAAATATTATTATCAGTACTATATGTAATATATATGGATTTTCGCAGATAGATGAGTTTTCAGTTACAACAGATAAGAAAGAAATCGAAGAATGGAAGGCTCAAGAGATTGAATTGCAAAAAAAGATTTGTAGAAACAAAGAATTTTTTGATAGTTTACCAGATGAATATTTTGAAAACCTTAAGTCAAAAAAATGAAATTTATCTAAGCAAAAGACTTGTATACTTTTAGCTAGTCTTGTAGTCAAGGATAAATTTTTAAATTTGGATAATATCAGTTTTGCGAGGTGATTTGCTTGACATCGATAAAAATGCTTTTAAGCTACAACAACAATGAAAAAGTAATACAGCTCCCAGTAATTCCAGACAGTTTACCTAGTATTGTTCAAGAACTTGAAAACAGCACAATAACTACACATACAAAAACACTTACGCTCCTTGGCAATAAAAAGCCGAGGAGTTTTTCTTTGGAGTTATTTTTGCCAACTAAGGATTATGAATTTTGTAAAGGTAATGGTTTTGAAGTATTGGAGTTTATTAAATATGTAACAGATAACAAGATACCTGCAAGGCTTGTTATTGTAGACAACTTAACAGAGTTATTAAATATTGCAATAGCTATAAACAGCTATAAATATAACTATGATACTGCTAAAAATATAAGAGCAACCGTTGACTGTACAGAGTATGTTTTCTTAACAGAGCCTAAGCAATCAGCTAATTCTAATGTTCCCACATTTAAAGATATAACTGTCTATTACAATGGTAATTCAGCACAAGTTAAGTCAGCTAATATTAATGGCAGTAATCTTGTTAAAGCAAGGTCTATTGTAGAGCTGCTTGATAGAGAGTGTTGGTGGAATGCTGATAAAAAGAGAGTTGGTTGCGGTAAAGTGCTATTAGATATACATACAGAATTATATGAGGGTACAGCATATTGCTATATAAGAGATATTGCTAAAATATTAGGGCTAGAAGTTGAATATAACAACGCCGACAAGTCTATTACTCTAAAGGACGGTGATTAAATGAACTACAATGATGAAATATCAGATATTCAATCAGATATGTTAAATGAAATGCCTGATAGCTATTCAAAAATCAAGGGTACTTGGCTATGGGAAATATTCAAGGCTTTTGCTATTAAAATATTTGAATTGCTTGGATTGCTTACAGATACAGCAAACAAACTGAGCATTGAAAATCTGCAGGGTGATGAACTTGATGCTTATGTACGACAATGGACTGACCTTGAAAGGAAAACAGCACAAAAGGCAAGTGGATACATTGAAGTTACTGGAAATGGAGTTATTTATTCTGGAACGATAGTTGCTACTGAGGATAATATTCAATACGAGGTGGTTTCTGATGTTACTATAAATGGAACTGCATCTGTACCTATTGTGGCAATAAATTCAGGTGAAAGCAGCAATACATCAGCCAATACAGTTACTAAAATAGTAACATCAAATGCTAATGTGAAAAGTATTACAAATCCTAATGCTATTGAGGGCGGAGCTGATGAAGAGACAGACGATGCTTTAAGAGATAGATATTATCTTCGCTTATCTATGCCGGCAACAAGTGGAAATAAGGCTCATTACATTTTGTGGGCTAGAGAGTGTAATGGTGTTGGAGGAGCTAAGGCAACAAGGGATAAAACTATAAAAAACAAAGTAAATATTTATATATGCGATAATGACGGAGATGTAGCAGACACATCAACAATTAAGGCTGTTCAAGATTATATCGACCCTAATGAAAATGGAGATGGCTCTGGTGTTGCTCCGGTGGGAGCTATATGCAAGGTGTATAGTGCAGGAATTAAAGAAATTGATATTAGTGGTATAGTTGAGTTAGACAATACCTTTGATGCGGACGCAACTCTTGAAAATATCAAAAATGCTATCTTAAAATACTTATCACAGATAAACTTTAACAAGACAGAGCTTAGTTATGCTAGGCTCTTAAATATTGCCCTAAATAGCGATGGTGTCAATGACATTACTGATTTTAAGCTAAATAATAACTATGTAAATATAAATTGTGCCGAAACTGAAATATTTTCACTTAACTATTTTGAAATGGAGGTTAAGAAATGAAACAGACAACTAACTATAAATTAAAAAAGCCTGATTATACAGATGTAGCGGATATTGCAGATATTAACTCTAATATGGATATTTTAGATAAGGAGTTAAAGGAGCATACACACACTAAAACACAAGTGGGACTAGGTAATGTAGATAATACAGCAGATAGCGACAAAAATGTGCTGTCTGCAAAAAAATTGGCGACAGCAAGGAAAATCAACGGTACTGTATTTGATGGTACAAGCGATATTACTGTATTAGCAAATCAACAGCAAAATATGCTTACAAATGAGAGTTTAGATAACATAGTTGACTGTGGATTTTATTATGCAGCAGGTGGCAATACAGTAACAAATTTTCCTACAGGTGCAGGGTCTACAGATGATGCAATAACTGTAGGAGGCTTTACTATTAGTGTTACACAATCAGGTGGCACTAGTCGAACACAAATTTTCACGAACAATAATGGTATGTGGTTTAGAGTATCAAACAATTTAACTCATAAAACTTGGAATGATTGGGTAAAAATAGGACCTTTCATTTTTGAAGGAACAGGTAAAAATAGTCTTGTTATTTATAAAAAATATGATGCAGCTTTAATGTGGGCAAAAGGTGACTATGCCTTATCTGCTGGTTTGCGTAATATAGCAAACGGTAATTATGCTGCGACAATAGGTGGCATAAGCAATACTGCTTACGGACAATATTCTACAGTTTTTGGTGGTTATAACAATATAGCTGGAAGTGATACTGGAAATTCAAACGAAACTAGTGCTTTTGTTGCTGGTGGCAATAATAATATTGCGGTTGCTAAAAATTCTGCAATTTTAGGAGGAAATCACTTAAAAGTAAGTTCAGCAAATCAGTTCGCTATTGGTCAATATAATAAGTTAAACTCTAGCGGTTTTTTTGTTGTTGGTAACGGTACTTCGGAAACAACTAGGGATAATGCTTTTAGAGTTGATTCAAATGGTGATTGCTATGGTAAGTCAGCATTTAAGGCAAGTGGTGCAGATTTTGCAGAATATTTTGAATGGGCTGACGGTAACGCTGACAATGAAGATAGACGAGGCTTATTTGTTACACTGGATGGCGAAAAAATCCGTCTGGCTAATGCCGATGATGATTATATTCTCGGTGTTGTGTCTGCTACACCTACAATAACTGGAGATACACAGTCAGAGGCTTGGAAAGATATGTATCTTAAAGATATATTTGGAGTATTTTTAACAGAGGAGGTAACCGTACCTGAAATAACAAGCGAAGAAACAGGAGAAATTGTACCCGAACATACAGAAACACGCTTTATTATTAACCCCGATTATAACTCAGAAAAGCAATATAATAGTAGAGATAAGAGAAAAGAGTGGGAAGTTATTGGTTTGATTGGTAAATTAATAGTTGTTGATGATGGTACTTGTGTTGCTAATGGTTATTGTAATGTTAGTAACGGAGGCATAGCTACAAAATCAAGTGAAGGTTATAGAGTTATGTCAAGACTTGATAGTAATCACATAAAAATAATTTTAAAGTAACTTATAAACAAATGTCACACTTTGTCACTTTTGTTGTGTTAAACTAGTTTTGCGATAAAAATCGCAGAAGGGAGAAATGAGAATGGAACAAATTAAGAATTACGAAACAATAAACTTAACAGCTAATACAGTTGTAGCTAGAGAGTGCGTTAATGCGAGCGAGAGAGTTTACGCAGAAGTAAGCATTATGAACATAAGTGATACAGATGTACTTATCAACACATCAGGTGATTTTAGCGATGGCAAGTATATAACATTGCCGAGTGGCACGGCAATAAATGGCAAGAAGTTTTTAAACAGCTTGACTTTGTATTTTAAAGCTGATACTGACGGTAAAGTTGTAGTTAGTATTGACTAAGGAGGTGTGTATATGGGATTTGTGAGTTTTGGTAAAAAGGGTGATGACAAGACACTTGCTGGGCTGATAGATAAGAGTTTAACAAATATAACGATACCCGACACAGTTACTATAATTGGTGCTTATACTTTCAATAATTGCAATAGGTTAAAAAGTATAATAATACCAGGTGGAATTAAAATCGTCGGTGGTAATGCTTTTAATAATTGTACTGCTTTATCAACTGTAATAATACAAGAGGGGGTTGAAAGTATTAGTGCTTGTGCGTTCCAAGGTTGTAGTGGATTAACAAGTATTAGTTTACCTTCTAGCGTTAAAAGCGTTGGTGACTATGTTTTTCAAAACTGTAGACAGTTAACAACATTAATATTATTACACAATGCTGTAGTTAGTCTTGTCGGTGCAAAAGCTTTAAATAATACACTAATTACTAACGGCACAGGCCACATATATGTACCTAAATCACTAATAGACGACTACAAAACAGCTACCAATTGGGTTACTTATGCAGACCAATTCCGAGCTATAGAAGACTACCCGGATATATGTGGAGGTGACGGTAATGATTAAGACAGAAATTGTAACTATAAAAAATAAAGAATACAGCAGAACATATAGCGATGCAGGCTATATGATAGAGCGTGAAGGTGTACAGTATTCTGAAGCTATAGACCCTATCGGGAGTGGTAGAGAATATACAGAAACAGAAACCAAAGTCGAGGAGGATAACGATGGAGAGATTATTTAATATGTTTAGTTTAGTAACTGGTTTTATAGGTGGCATTTTGGGGTATTGCTTAGGTGGCTTTGATATTTTAGTTATTACATTAATATGTATGACAATATTGGACTACATAACAGGTGTGCTTAATGCTTATATGTCAAAAACATTAAGCAGTGCTATTGGCTTTAAAGGCATTATAAAGAAAGTAATGATATATACAGTAGTTGTTTGTGCTGTAATGTTAGGCAAGTTGATGGGTGGGCAATTGCCTCTAAGAGAGGTTGTTATAACATTTTTTGTGGCAAATGAGGGGTTAAGTCTTTTGGAAAATGTAAGTCCTTATTTGCCTATACCGGACAAGTTAAAAGACGCTTTGTTACAGTTGAGAGGTGATAAAAATGGAGATTAAAAGAAACATAACAACTAAAAATTTTGATAGT
>OLNW01000281.1_pt1 | contig 64432 bp, 57 predicted proteins | sample 1672121 | NCBI WGS metagenome assembly OLNW01 (sample SAMEA3136648, study PRJEB25190) | human gut metagenome
GATGCTGGAAGAACACGTCGCCGTTCTCGTGGGAACCGCGCATCTTGGGGTGCTCAGGGTTCAGTGCCTTGGCGCGGAACTCCTCAACAGCCTCCATGTTGCACATTTCCTTCAGATCAGCGTAATCCCACTTCTCGATCTTCTGGTACTCGTGAGAAGTACGGAAGCCATCGAAGAAGTTCAGGAAGGGGACCTTGCCCTCAATTGCTGCCAGATGGGCAACCGGGGACAGATCCATGACTTCCTGCACGCTGCTCTCAACCAGCATTGCGAAGCCGGTCTGGCGGCATGCCATGACGTCGCTGTGATCACCGAAGATGTTCAGGGACTGGGTAGCAACGGTACGTGCCGAAACATCGAACACGCAGGGCAGCTGCTCCGCAGCGATCTTGTACATGTTGGGGATCATCAGCAGCAGGCCCTGAGAAGCGGTGAAGGTGGTGGTAACAGCACCTGCACCCAGAGAGCCGTGCACAGCGCCGGCAGCGCCGGCCTCAGACTCCATCTCGACGACCTTGACCTGGTTGCCGAAGATGTTCTTCTGGCCAGCTGCGGACCACTGGTCCACAGAGTCAGCCATCGGAGAAGACGGGGTAATGGGGTAGATGGCAGCCACGTCCGTGTAGGCATATGCTACATGAGCGGCAGCGGTATTGCCATCCATGGTTTGCTTTGCTCTAGGCATTTTTCTTCCTCCATTGTTCAGAATTTGGTACCTTTTGCGCGGGGCAATAAGCGCCCCGGCGGGGCCGGAGAACCCCAAAAGGCACTATTGCTCATATACTATAATAACAAATTCCGCTTCTAAAGTAAACGCAAACCCACTGGCAAAACGCAACAAAATTTCACGATTTTTTTTGTTGGTTTTTTACGCTTGTGTTTTTGCTGGGATTCATTCTTGCAGAATTTTAAGTTTTTGGCCAATGGAGCGATTTTTTCTTAACTTTTCCTTAATTTTGAATTGACAATCGTACAGGAAATGCCGTAAACTGGAACCAGTGATTTATCCGGGCCGGAGCAGGCTCCGGCTCGTTCAGAAAGGACGCAGAAACGATGGACGCAGCACATTTTGAGAAGAAACTGACCAGCGAGGTGCTCTTCGAGGGCCGGGTCATCACCCTGACCAAGGACACCGCCCTGCTGGAGAACGGGAAGACCGCCACCCGCGAAGTGGTGCACCACCACGGCGGTGCCTGCATCGTGCCTTACTTTGAGGACGGCACCATCTGCATGGTGCGCCAGTTCCGCTATGCCATGCAGCAGGAGCTGTGGGAGCTGCCCGCCGGCAAGCTGGAAGCGGGCGAAGATCCCTTTGAAGCCGCCAGGCGCGAACTGGAAGAGGAGTGCGGCCTGACCGCCGAGCACTACACCTCGCTGGGCGAATTTTACCCCACCGTGGGCTACGACACCGAGGTCATCTACACCTGGGTGGCCACCGGCCTGAAGGAGACCCACATGCACCTGGACGCCGACGAGTTCCTGACGCCTGACCGTGTGCCGCTGCAGAAAGCCTATGAGATGGTCATGAGCGGCGAGATCAAGGACGGCAAGACTGTGGCAGGCGTGCTCAAGCTGAAGGCCCTGCTGGACGAGGGCAGACTGTGATCCTCTATCAGGATGCGGCCCTTGTGGTCGTGGACAAACCGGCCGGCCTGTCCAGTGAGGCCGGCCTGCCCGCCCGGCTGCGGGAGCTGTGGGGGCAGCCGGACGCCTATGTGGGCATCGTGCACCGGCTGGACACCGGCGTGTCCGGCCTGATGGTCTGTGCCAGGACTCCGAAGGCCGCCGCCGCGCTGACACGGCAGATCACCCAGAGCCAGGAAGCCTACGCCGTGCTGGACGGCCGGGCTGCACCCACCCAAAATACGCTGCCCGCACCGGTCTTCACCAAGCAGTACCGGGCCGTCCTTGCCGGGGCACCGGACGAAACACTGCCGGAACACGGCATCCTGCGGGACTATCTGTTCAAGGACAGCCGGAAGGGCCGGGTCTTCCCGGTCAGCCGCCCGCGCAAAGGGGTGCGGGAAGCCGTGCTCGAATACCGCATCACCGCCTCGAACGGAACTCTGAGCCTTGCGGACATCACCCTCCACACCGGGCGGACCCATCAGATCCGGGTGCAGTTCGCCTCCCGGCGGCATCCGCTCTGGGGCGACGGCAAATACGGCAGCCATTTCAAGGGAACCATTGCACTGCAGAGCGCACGGCTCTGTTTTCTGCACCCGGAGACCGGGGAGCCGATGGAGTTCGCATTGGAAAAGCCGGACACGGCACCATGGAACGTTTAGCATCCGCCTTCGGCAGGTCGGTCCACTCTATTTTTTCGCCTTCGGCTTGAACACAGCCGGGCCTTGTTGTCTGGGGAACGAAGCTATGGAACAACAAACGTACAAAACAGACGCCGCGATCTATGATGTGCTGGAGCGGGAGATCATCGACCTGACCATCCGCCCCGGAAGCTCGCTGAGTGAGAACCCGCTCTGCACCCGGTTCGGGGCACCGCGGTCGCTCATCCGGGTCGTTTTGCAGAAATTGCAGGAAAACGGGCTGGTGAAGATCGTGCCCTACAAGGGCACCACCGTCACCCGGCTGAACCGTGAGATCGTGGAGGAACTGATCTACGAGCGCACCGCCGTGGAGGCCCGTGTGCTGCGGGATTTTTCGCCCCGGTGCACCCCGGAACAGCGGGCCCTCATCCGGAAGCGGGCCGCCGCTTACGAGGCCCTGGCCCATGCCGAGCACCCGGACTTCAACCGTCTGTACGAGGCCGACCGCCTGCTCCACGAGACCTGGTTCGCCGCCATGGGGAAGATGTACCTCTGGCGGACGTTGCAGAACGCCCACGCCGACTACAGCCGGTTCCGGATGCTGGACACCATCACCAGCGGCGGGCTGGCCGAGGTCATCGCAGACCACACCAACCTCATCGACGCCATTGAGCGCTGCGACATGGCTGCATTTGAGCCGCTGGTGGAGCGGCACCTCTACGGCGGCATCCGGCGGCTTGGCTCCAAGCTCACCGAAGAATATGCTGACTATTTTGAACCGGAACCATAAAACTTGCGCTTCAACCACAAAAGGACCCGCGCCGCAGGGCATTCACTCTGCGGCGCGGGTCCTTTTTCTGTGGGGTCGGAGAAAACGCCTGGCCCTGGGGGAAGGGCCGTAGGCATGGTTACAGTTTGTTGGCGCGGTTCAGCACAAAGCTGCGGGTCTCGTTCGGGGCAAAGTACGGCGTATACTGGATGCCGATCTGCTCCCAGTTGCTCGGAACGACCGCATAGATCTTGATGCAGCCTGTCTCCTTCGGTTTCAGGTTATCCCGCACACCGTAGCTCTTCAGGCCGGTCTCGTCCGTCAGATAACCGATCTCCGCATGGCCGATCTTGCCGCTGTCCGACGTCATCTTGAAATCGCTCTTGCCCAGCGTCTCATACTGGTTGTTATAGATTGCCTTCAGCACCTCGGCCAGTTCGGTCTCCGTGGTATTTCCCATCTTGACCGTCTGTTCCGACTGATTTTCCAGCCCGATGCACACGGTGATGAACGTTTTTCCTGCATAGTTCCCGACCATGCCCGAAATCGGATCCTGGCGATAGCCCAGCAGCTTTACGTTCACTCCATTGATCTGTGTGGACTCACCCACGCCGTACACGGTGTCTTTCGATCCCCCGCCCGATGCGGAGCATCCTGCGAAGATGCCGGATGCAGTCACAGCCAGTGCAGCAGCACCTGCACACTTCAGAAAAACGCGGCGGCTCATATTGGTTGCCATATTCGGTACCTCCTTATGAATGGTCTGGTATTTCAACATTTCCGACCATTGTTGGAAATGTTGTTCTCTGCCCTGAGCATATCAAATCTCCGGAGGTTTTGCAAGCAGAATCTGCGCCAAAAACCGGCCGGGCTGCGTTTCTTTGTACGAAATTTCAGTAAAGAAACTTTGCCATTTTTCCAAAGCCGCAGAAATTGCGCACGAACCGGCAAAAAACACAGCAGCTCTTCCAAAGTCCCCCTGCATTTCTTGGCCACTGTGCCGAAAATGCAGGAGGCCGTGCTGCGGCGCATGTACGAAAGATTTTTTTACGAATACAAGGCTCAGTGAAAACGTTTCCGTCAGAGGACGCCGGTGAGGAAGATCTCCAGACCGATGCCGATGAGGATGACGCCGCCCAGGATGGACGCCTTGCCGGCCAGCTTGGTGCCGAATTGTTTGCCGATGTGCAGACCGGCCATGCAGAGGACGAAGGTGACTGCGGCGATGATGACCGCTGCTGCCAGCGCCATCGTCCAGTCGTACTCCGAGATGGTGAAGCCGACGGAAAGGGCGTCGATGCTGGTGGCCACGCCCTGCACGAAGAGGGCACCGGCGCTCAGCTCAATGGCCTCCTCGGTCTCTTCGCCCCTGATGCCCTCCAACAGCATCTTGCCGCCAATGTACGCCAGCAGGATGAGGGCGATCCAGGGGATGAACATCTCAAAGGACGAGAACAGCTCGACGATGGTGTGGACACAGACCCAGCCCGTCATGGGCATGACCGCCTGAAACACACCGAAAGTGCCTGCGATGATGCACATCCTCCTGACGGACATTTTGGGGTCGTGCAGGCCGTTCGCCATCGAGACCGAGAACGCATCCATGGCAAGGCCCACGCCCAGCAATCCACTGTTGAAGAAAAACAAGAAATTCCATTCCATACAAACATGCCTCCTAAATCTGACCGGAATCTGGTGCGGCAAAAACAAAACCCGGAATCGGCGCGCGTACACGTCCGATTCCGGGTCATTTTCTACATCCGGACTCCATGTGTTGGGCGTGGTACTCGCACCAAAACACATGAGTCTCGCAAATGAAAGCAAGCCAGACCGCGACCGGCGGCCATTGTGTTGACTTGCTGCGCCGTCTGCAAACAGCGCCTGCTACTCCCCCATGGGATTTGTTATTGTTTGGTTATTTTATCACACGTTCCGGGCGAAGTCCAGACTAACTTTTCCTCTCAGGCCGTGAAAACTGGCGTAAGCACAACAAAGTGCTTTCAAACGGGAACCGGCTGGGCCTTGCTCTTAGTTTTCAGGGTCTGCTTCGGGGGTCTCCGCAGCCGAGGCCTCGTCGGCAGCTTCCATCGCGGCCAGCTGCTCGGCGGTGGGTTCATCGCCCTCCTCCGCCTCGATGGCTGCGGTCTGGGCCTCGTCGTCGTGGTCGGTACGGGCCAGGACCATGACCTTGTCGCTCTCGCCCAGGCGCATGACGCGGACGCCGGAGCCATAGCGGCTCTGCACCGGGATGGAGTCGGCATGGAAGCGGATGATGATGCCCTCCTGACTGCTCAGCAGGATATCGTCCACATCATCGACGATCTTGACGGCTGCGACCTTATCCTTGGACGCATCGTAGTTGCGGATGCCCTTACCGCCGCGGGCCGTGATGCGGTAGGTGTCGATCTCGGAGCGGCGGCCCTTGCCGTTTTCGGTCACGGTCAGGACCGTCGCGCCCTCGCGGCAGATGCAGACGCCGACGACCTCGTCGCCCTCGGCCAGCTTGATGGCGCGGACGCCGTGGCCGCTGCGGCCCATCGGGCGGGCATCCTCCTCGTTGAAGCGAATGGCCTGGCCGTTGCGGGTGGCGACGATGAGCATATCGTGGCCGGTGGTCAGGCGGGTCCAGGCCAGCGCATCGCCCTCGTTCAGGGCAATGCCGATCAGGCCGGAACGGCGGATGTTGGCATACTGTTCCAGCGGGGTGCGCTTGATGAGGCCCTGCTTGGTGACCATCGTCACAAAGCCGCCCTCCTGTTCTGCGTCCTTGCTCTGGCAGATCATGTTCGTGACCTTTTCGCCTTCCGCCAGCTGCAGCAGGTTCACGATGTTGGTGCCCTTGCTGGTGCGGCTGCCCTCGGCGATGGTGTAGCCCTTGATGCGGAACAGACGGCCCCGGTCGGTGACGAACAGGACATAATCGTGGGTGGAACCGACGAACATCTCCTGCACGATGTCTTCTTCCTTGCGGGTCATGCCGGAAATACCGCGGCCGCCGCGCTTCTGGGCCTGATAGGTGGCCTTGAGCTGGCGCTTGATATAACCGGCCTCGGTCAGGGTATAGACGCACTGCTCCTCGGCAATGAGGTCTTCGATGTCCACTTCGCCGTTCACGGTCTCGATCTCGGTGCGGCGCTCGTCACCGAAGCGCTTCTTCATCTCCAGCAGCTCATTCTTGACGATTTCCAGCACACGGGCATCATTGGACAGGATGTCTTCCCAATCCCGGATCTTAGCCTGCAAAGCACCCAGCTCTTCCTCGATCTTCAGGATCTCCAGACCGGCCAGACGGCCCAGCTGCAATTTCACGATGGCGTCGGCCTGCGGGTCATCAAAGCCGAAGCGCTCCATGATGGCGGTCTTGGCCTCACTCATGCCGCCCTTGCAGGCGCGGATGGTGGCGATCAGTTCGTCCACGATGTCGGTGGCCTTCTTCAGACCTTCGAGGATGTGGGCGCGCTCCCGTGCCTTCTTCAGGTCATACTGGGTCCGGCGGCGGACGACCTCATCCTGGAACTCGACGTACTTCTGGATCATCTGCTTCAGGGTCAGGACCTTCGGCACCTTGTGGTCGATGGCCAGCATGATGACGCCCACGGTATCCTGCAGCTGGGTGTACTGGTACAGCTGGTTCAGGACGACCTGGGGGTTGGCGTCCTTGCGCACGTCGATGACGATGCGCATTCCCTTGCGGTTGGTCTCATCGTTCAGGTCGCTGATGCCCTCGATCCGCTTGTCCTTGACGAGGTCTGCAATGTTCTCGATGAGGCGCGCCTTATTGACCATGTACGGAATTTCCGTCACGATGATCTGGGCGCGGCCGTTCTTCTTTTCCTCGATGGTGGCGCGGCCGCGCAGGGTGATCTTGCCGCGGCCGGTGGCGTAGGCAGCACGGATGCCGCTGCGGCCCATGATGATGCCGGCGGTGGGGAAGTCCGGGCCTTTGATATGCTCCATCAGGCCGGGCAGGTCGATGTCCGGGTCTTCGATATACGCCACACAGCCGTCGATGACCTCGCTCAGGTTGTGGGGCGGGATGTTGGTGGCCATGCCGACCGCGATGCCCTGGCTGCCGTTGACCAGCAGGTTCGGGAAGCGGCAGGGCAGAACGCTGGGTTCCTTCTTCGTCTCATCGAAGTTGGGGTCCCAGTTGATGGTATCCTTGTCGATATCGGTCAGCATCTCGACGGCCATCCGGCTCATGCGGGCCTCGGTGTAACGGTAAGCAGCCGGGGGGTCGCCATCCACGGAACCGAAGTTGCCCTGGCCGTCCACCAGCGGATAGCGCAGTGAGAAATCCTGCGCCAGACGGACCATGGCATCGTAGACCGATGCGTCGCCGTGGGGGTGGTAGGAGCCCAGCACCGCACCGACGGTATCCGCCGACTTGCGGTAGGGATGGCTGGGGTCGTTGCCGCGCTCGTGCATGGTGTACAGAATGCGGCGGTGGACCGGCTTCAGACCGTCGCGCACATCGGGCAGCGCACGGGACACGATGACCGACATGGAGTAGTCCAGGAACGCCGTCTCGATCTCTTTCTTGACGTCGCGGATGATCTTTTTGGTACCGCTGCCCGGTATCATCACAAAATCTTCTTCCATTTTTTCCTCCGTAGGATCAACCCTCTCAGTCAATGCCCTGCGGCATTGACAGCTCTCCCAAAGGGCGAGCTTTTTTGCGTGAGAAGGGAACGTTTATCTTTTGCCGATAAGCTCCCCCTTAGGGGGAGCTGGCGCGTCAGCGCCTGAGAGGGATATCAGACATCCAGCTTTGCATACTGTGCATTCGCCTCGATGAAGCGGCGGCGGGGCTCGACCTGGTCGCCCATCAGGATGGTGAAGGCTTCATCGGCCTTTTCGGCATCCTCGATGGTGATCTGCACGATGACGCGGTTGTCGGGGTTCATGGTGGTCTCCCAGAGCTGTTCCGGATTCATCTCACCAAGGCCCTTATAGCGGTTGACCTTTGCGCCCGGCATTTCCTGCGAGAGCACGGCCATCTCGGCGTCGTTGTAGGCATACTTGATGGTGCTGCCCTTCTGCACCTTGAACAGGGGCGGCTGGGCAACGTAGACATGGCCCTGCTCGATGAGGGGGCGCATATAGCGGAAGAAGAAGGTCAGCATCAGGGTGCAGATGTGCGAACCATCGACATCGGCATCGGCCATGATGAAGACTTTGTCATACCGCAGCTTGGAGATATCAAATTCCTCGCCGATACCGCAGCCCAGCGCCAGCACGACCGGCATCAGCTTATCGTTGCCGTAGATGCGGTCGGCACGGGCCTTTTCGACGTTCAGCATCTTGCCCCAGAGGGGAAGGATGGCCTGGATGGCCGAGTCCCGGCCCATCTTGGCCGAGCCGCCTGCAGAGTCGCCCTCGACGATGAAGATCTCGGTGCGGGAGGGGTCTTTCTCGCGGCAGTCGGCCAGCTTGCCGGGCATCCGGCTGGTCTCCAGCGCACTCTTGCGGCGGACCAGTTCGCGGGCCTTTTTGGCAGCGGCGCGGGCGCGGGCGGCCTGGGTGGCCTTTTCGAAAATAGCCTTGGCCACGCCGGGGTTCTCCTCAAAGAACTCCATCAGCTTGGTGTAGACCATGTTGGAGACGAGGGTGCGGATCTCGGTGTTGCCGAGCTTCGCCTTGGTCTGGCCCTCGAACTCGGCCTCCTGCAATTTGACCGAGATGACGCAGATGAGGCCCTCGCGGACATCGGAGCCGGACAGGTTCTCATCCTTGTCCTTCAGCAGGCCGTGGCTGCGGCCGTAGTCGTTGAAGACGCGGGTCAGGCTGGTGCGGAAGCCCTCTTCGTGGGTGCCGCCGTCCGGGGTGTTGACGTTGTTCGCAAAGCTCAGCACCAGCTCGTTGTAGCTGGAGTTGTACTGCAATGCGATCTCGGCCATGCCGCGGTCGGTCTGCCCCTTGAGGTAAATGACGTTGGGATGCAGAACTTCGAGGTTCCGCTTCTCGTTCAGGTAGGTGACGAAGCTCTTGATGCCGCCCTCGTAGCACATGACCTCGGTGCGGTAGCAGGGGTCGCCCTCCTGGCCGTCCTCCAGAACGGGGGTGTACAGCTCGCGCTCATCGGTCAGGGTGATCTTGACACCGGCGTTCAGGAAGCTCTCCTCACGCAGACGCTTTTCCAGCGTCTCGAAGTTGTAGACGGTGGTATCCTTGAACATCTCCGGGTCCGGCTTGAAGGTGACGCGGGTGCCGGTGACGCCCGGCTCCACGGTGCCGATGCACTTCAGGGGGCCGTCCGGGTCGCCGCGGCGGAAGGTCTGCTCATATTCGTGGCCGTCGCGGCGGACGTTGACGGTCAGCCACTCGGAGCAGGCGTTGACGACCGATGCGCCGACGCCGTGCAGGCCGCCGGCCACCTTGTAGCCGGAGTTCTCGCCGCCGAACTTGCCGCCGGCGTGGAGGATGGTATAGACGACAGTGACGGCGGGCAGGCCGGTATCCGCCTGGATATCCACGGGGATGCCGCGGCCGTTGTCGGTGACCTGGATAATGTTGTCCTTCAGGATCTTGACTTCGATGTGGTCGCAGTAACCGGCCAGAGCCTCGTCGATGGCGTTGTCCACGATCTCGTAGACCAGATGATGCAGGCCCCGCTCGCCGGTCGAGCCGATATACATGCCGGGGCGCTTGCGCACAGCCTCCAGACCCTTCAGGACCTGGATCTCGCTGGCGTTATACTCGTGGTCCGTTGCGGTTTCCGCGTTGGTGCTGGTGATGATTTCCTCTGCCATATCCTTTCTCCCTTTATCGTTAGATTTGAATGGCCTGCTTTTCCGGCATTGCATTGCAATGCCGGCTCCCCAAAGCGGGAGCCTCCGGCAGGCCGGATTCGTTGATTTCATTTTGCCTTCGGCTCATTTTCACAGCCGGGCCGTTCAGAACGGCGCTTCCGTTCTCTTTTTCATCGCGGTGCTGGACAGCTCCGAAAGATACACGGTATCCACCGGTGCATCGGCAAGCACGTAGCACTGGGGCAGTTCTTCCGAAAGGCTGACCACCGCGCCGTTCTTCTGGGCGTAGTTCAGAAATTCCCGCCCACGAGGGGAGATGGTGGTCGTCTCCAGATTGAAGATGCCGATGACGTCCCGGTCGTTCAGGACATAGTCGCGCCCCAGATGAATATACATTTCGTATTATCTCCAGTTTCAGCACTGTGATTGTGAGAGCGCCAATTACAGTTTGTTCAGCACCCCGCCGTTCATGCGGTAGACCTCGCCGTCCGTCTTGAGGAAGGCGGTATCGTCGCAGCTGGTGACGAAGGTCTGCTTTTCCCGCATCCGGGTCAGCAGATACTGCTTGCGGCCGTCGTCCAGTTCGCTGAGCACATCGTCCAGCAGGAGCACCGGGTGTTCGCCGGTGATAGACGCTGCGGCAGCGGCTTCGGCCATTTTCAGGCTCAGCACCACACTGCGCTGCTGTCCCTGACTGGCGAACACTTTGGCGGGCTGACCGTCCAGAAGAAGTTCCAGGTCCTCCCGGTGGGGGCCGCAAAGGCTCTGCCCGGCCCGCAGTTCCTCGTTCTGCCGGGCCCGCAGCAGAGCGGCCAGACCACCCGGCTCGAACTGGGCCGCATAGCGCAGCTCCATCCGCTCCGCGCCATGGGAAAGCTCGGCGTAGTTGGCGCAGGCGAGGGGGCCCAGCTGTTCCAGGTAGGCCCGCCGCCGCCGCTGGATGGCCTCGCCCTGCGCGGCAAGCTCGGTGTTGAGCACTTCCAGCAGGGCCGTCTTTTCGGCGTAGGGCCGTTCCGGCGTGGTGATGGAATGGCGCAGCAGCGCATTTTTCTGCTGCAATGCCCGGACATAGCGGCGGTAGATGGTCAGGTAACCGGGGTAGAGCTGACACAAGGCAGCATCCAGAAATTTCCGGCGTCCCTCCGGGGCACCTTTGACAAGGCTCAGGTGTCCGGGGTCAAAGACGACGGCCGGAAAGCTGCCCGCCAATGCCGCCGCCCGTTTGGGCGGGGCACCGTTCACGGCGGCGTACCGCCCCGGCCGGGCAGAATCCGGCATCCCGATGGTCATCCGGACGCGGTTCGGCGTGTCCGGTTCCTGCTCTTCCTGCTGTGCCCGGAGGGTGGACGCTTCCAGCACGGCGAAGGATTCGCCCCGCCGCACCAGTTCGGCGTCCTTGCCGCCCCGGAAGCTCTTTCCGCCGGTCAGCAGCCAGATGGCTTCCAGCAGGTTGGTTTTGCCCTGGCCGTTGTTGCCGCAGATGACAGTCAGCTCCCGGCCCGGCGTCAGGCTGGCCGAGGCGATGTTGCGATAATTTTGAACTTCCAGTGAGAGCAGACGCATGGTTTACTGTCCCTGGCCTATGGTCACGCTCTGGCCGTCCAGTTCGACGACATCTCCGGCGCGGCACTTTTTTCCCCGCATGGTGCAGACTTCGCCGTTCACTTTGACGGCACCGTTCTGCACCAGCTCCTTGGCTTCGCCGCCGGTCTCGCACAGGCCCGCATATTTCAGCAGGGCATCCAGCTTGATAAATTCCGTATGGATGAGAATTTTTTGCATATTACGCCTCTCAATCGTTCTTGAAACGGACGGGCAGGACGAGGTACAGGAAGTCGTTCCCCTCGGCGGGCAGGACCTTGACCGGGCTCAGCGGGCCGCTGATCTCCAGCCGGACCTGCTCGGTGCGGGCATTCCGCAGCGCATCCAGCAGATAGCGGTTGTTGAAGCCGATCTCCACATCGTCGCCCTCGCATTTTGCGTTGAATTCGTCCACGACGCGGCCCAGATTGGTCTGGCAGCGGACGACGACTTTACCCTCTGTAAAACTGATGCGAAGGGGATTTTTTAGACGCTCTGTAATAATCAGGGACGCGCGCTCGATGGTCTCGATAAATTCCTTGGTGTCCAGCGTCACACGGGTGCGGCTGCCATCCGGGATGACATTGTGATAGTTGAGGAATTCGCCCTCGATGAGGCGGCTCATGATGGTGTAACCGGCGGTCATGAAGACGACATACCGGCGGTTGGCGCAGATGTGGACGGCCTCCTCGTCGTCGTTGGCCAGCAGGTGGGAGACCTCGTTCATGGTTTTGCTGGGCACGATGATCCGGATGTCCTTCACGGCCTTGACCGGGCGCTCGACGATGGCCAGACGGTAGCCGTCCAGGGCCACCACGGTCAGCTTATCGGGCAGGATCTCGAATAATTCACCGGTATGCGCAGGTTTTTTCTCATCCTGACTGACGGCATAGAGGGTGCGGTCGATCATATCGCGCAGTACACCGGTCGGGATGTTCAGAGTCTCCTCGGCGCCGGTGTTGGGCAGCTCCGGGAAATCGGTGGCCGACATGGACTGGATCTCGAACTGGGCCACACCGCTCTGGATGGTGGTCTTGCCGTTTTCGGCAGACTGGATCGTGATCTGACCGGAGGGCATCCGGCTGACCATGCTGCTGAGCAGCTTGGCATTCAGCACGATCTCGCCGGGTTCCTTGACATTGGCCTCGATGGTGGTCACGATGCCCATTTCGAGGTCGTAGCCGGTCAAAGTCAGTTGAAAACCTTCGGCTTTCAGCAGGATGCCTTCGAGTACGGGGATGGTGGAGCGGAGGGTGACGGCTTTGGAAACGCCGTCGATGGCTGCGCTCAGCAGGGTCTTATCGCAGATGATGTTCAATCTTTCGTCTCTCCTTATTTTGGATTCGTTTGTTCAGGAAGTCTTCCGTATGGAATGGCTGCAAAACCGCCTTCTGTATATTGAACTTGTTGTAGTAACCGTAGTAGGGGGTGGGGAAGATGTTGAAAAGTCGGAAAGTATCTGGTTTCATGCGGGGCAGGGGTTTTCCACGGGGTTGTGAATGCGTCGTGGAAGAAGTGTTGAATCGTGTGGTCGGCGGTTTCTTTCCACATCCGATGTGGATTGTGGGTGTTAAATGTTGAAAACTCTGTGGAAAGAGTGGAAAGATCCGCCCCTTTGCCACAACATCTTGTTCCAGTTTTCCCCGAAAGGTCCCTTTTTCTCCCATATTTGGTGGTTTGCCGTCTGAAATAGTATGACTTTTTGCGGCGTTCTTCGGGTTTACGCCTTGACGTTTTTGATGATGTCGCTGACCGTCTCGCGCAGGTGCTGGTCGTTCTTCATGTCCCGCTCCATGGTCTTGAGGGAGTAGACGATGGTGGAATGGTCCCGGCCGGAGAACTCGCGGCCGATCTCCTCCATGCTCATGCCGGTAACTTCGCGCAGGATGTAGATGGCGACGCGGCGGGCGGAGGCGACGTTGGCGTTCCGCTTGGTGCCGCGGATGTCGGCGGGGGAGACGTTGAAGGTGCGGGACACCTCGCCCACGATCTTCTCGATGGTCACGGGCACCGGCTGGGTCTCGTTCAGGATGTCCTTGATGGCATTCTGCGCCACGCTGATGACGGGCTGGATGCCCTCCAGCATGTAGTAGGCGTTGAGCTTTTTCACTGCGCCTTCCAGCTGGCGGATGTTGTTCTTCAGGTGGTTGGCGATGAACTCCGCCACATCTTCGGGCAGGTCAAGGTGGAGCAGCTCGGCCTTGCGCTTGACAATGGCCACGCGGGTCTCGAAATCCGGCGGCTGGACATCGGCGGTCAGGCCCCACTCAAAGCGGGTGCGCAGGCGCTCTTCCAGGCTCTTGATCTCCTTGGCCGGGCGGTCGGATGCGATGACGATCTGCTTGTGGGCGTCGTGCAGGGAGTTGAAGGTGTGGAAGAACTCTTCCTGGGTGGACTCCTTGCCCGCAATGAACTGGATATCGTCCACCAGCAGCAGGTCGGCCACGCGGTACTTCATCCGGAAGTCCTCGGTGCTGCCCGCGCGGATGGCGGCGATCAGCTCGTTGGTGAACTGCTCACAGGTCACGTACATGATGACGAAATCGGGGTGGGTGCGCTTGATCTCGGTCTGGATGGCCGTCAGCAGATGGGTCTTGCCCAGACCGGAGCCGCCGTAGATGAACAGCGGGTTGTAGGCGCCGGAAGGGTTGGCCGCGACCGCCTGCGCAGCAGCAAACGCAAACTGGTTGGACGGGCCCTTGATGAAGTTTTCGAAGGTGAACTCGTAGTTGCCCTGCGGGGAGGCGGGGTTCGCCTCGTACTGCTGCGCCAGCACGACCTCGTGCGGCGGGGTGCTGGGCACCACGAGGGTGATGTCCACATCAAAACCCAGCACGGTCTTGAAGGCTTCCTTGAGCAGGCCGAGGTAGCGGTCCGTCACGATCTTGCAGATGAAGTCGTTCCGCACCGAGAGGGTGATGTGGCTTGAGTCCTCGAAGCTGATGGGCTCCAGGCCATCGATATAGAGATTATAGGTCGGCTCGGCCATCTGCGTTTTGCAGTACGCCTGCGCGGCCTCTAAAACGTCCTTGAAAGAATCCATAAAACATCCACTCCATTGAAGTTTTCAACAATGCTGCTGATACCAGGTTAGTATACCACAAAAATCTCCCTGCGTCTACATTCTATAATGTAATTTATAATACATAAGAAAAGACGCACCTGCGTCCGTCTGCAAGGCTTGTGTCCAACACCCAAATCAGCCACAAGATATGGTGGAAGAAAAGTTTTCCACGGGGAACGAGTGAAAAAGTTGAAAGATTTTTCACACCCGGTTTTGAAAAAAGTTTGCTGGAAAGCGAAAAAAATGCTTGACAGAAGGGGATAGTGTGCGATATACTGTTGAATTGCAAGCCTGTCCCCATTTTGGGACCAGAATAGACCCCATCACCGGGGACGAGTTTTTACGGAGGATACAACCATGAAGAGAACTTTTCAGCCCAAGAAGCGTCAGCGCAAGGAAGTTCATGGCTTTCTGACCCGCATGAGCACCAAGAACGGCCGCAAGGTCATCAATGCTCGCCGTGCAAAGGGCCGCAAGAGCCTGACCGTCTGATCCAGCTGCGTTGAGCAATGGGTCCGGCGCAGAATTGAACATGCGCACAAAAGGCCGCTGATATCGAATTGGCGGTCTTCTTTTTTATTTTCGCGCGGTTTGACTAAAAAATATTCCGAAGATTTGGCACAAAAAACGTCCGGACAGGCTTTTCATGTCGGCGTTTTTTTGCTATACTGATTTTGAACTTTGCCTTTTGGGCAGAGTACCTGATTTTACCAGAAAAGGAGGCGCCGAAGGAGTGCGCTATCGTCCCATCCGCCGCAACAGCGAATATGGCCGCGTGTATGCCCGCGGCAAGTCCTATGTGAACCCGGCGCTGGTGCTGTACGTCCTCAAGATCCGCGGCAAAAAGACCCGCGTAGGCCTGACGGCCACCAAAAAGATCGGCCATGCCGTGCAGCGCAACCGCGCCCGCCGCGTGATGAAGGCGGCCATCGACGAGCATCTGGACTACAACATCGGCGGCTACGACCTCGTGTTTGTGGCGCGGGGCATCACCCCGCACCTCAAGAGCTGGCAGCTCAGCGAAGTGGTGGCCAAACTCTTTGCACAGGCCGGTCTGCCGGACAAGGCCAAACAGCCAGGAGCCAAGCCCCCGGCCACCGTTCCGCCGGCTCAAAAGTCGGCCCCGCAGGAATGAGCTTTTCGCAGGGATGCCGGAACGCGCTCTGCGCGCCCATCCGATTCTACCAGCGCTTCATCAGCCCTGGCCTTGGGCGCAGCTGCCGCTTTTCGCCCTCGTGCAGCCAGTACACGCTGGAGGCCATCCAGACCCATGGCTGCCTGAAAGGGCTGCTGCTGGGCGCGGCCCGCATCGCCCGGTGCAATCCGCTGGGCCGCTGGGGGTACGACCCCGTCCCCCCGAAGGGAAGGTGGGTCAGCCCGGAGCGGAAGCTCTCGGCCGCACGGCTCTTCCGGGCCAGACGGAGCCATCGCTCCTGAAAAACCGTCGCGCTTTTTCAGCCAGCACGGCCTGGCGAGCAAAGCGAGACGGAGAAATCTGCTTCTTGTGACGCACCGAACTGTGGGCGGTGTGTCCTTCTCATAAAAAATTTATCGTCCCGCGCCACAGGCGGGGCAGAATGGACGAAGATATGAATCCTTTATACATCCTCGGCTGGCCTCTCGGCTATGTAATGGAGTGGATCTACAAGCTGATCCCGAACTATGGCTGGGACATCATCCTGTTCACCCTGCTGATCACGCTCGTCAAGATCCCGCTGCAGATCAACCAGCAGAAGAGCATGGCCCGGATGTCCGCCTACCAGCCTCTGGTCGCCGACATCCAGAAGAAGTACCGCGACAAGCCCGACAAGCAGCAGGAAGAGCTGATGAAGCTGCAGGAGCAGGGCTACAAGCCCACCGCAGGCTGTATGCCCATGCTGGTCAACTTCCTGGTCATGTTCGGCGTCATCGAGGTCGTGTACCGCCCGCTGCAGCGCATCTTCCACATCGGTGCCGATGCTCTGACCGCTGCCGGTGAGGCCCTGACGACCCTTGGCATCAGCTTCACCACCGTGACCCGCGACACCAACATCATCGCGCAGGTCATTGCGGGCGAGAGCACCGTCACCAGCTGCTTCACCCCGGATCAGGTCAGCACCATCACCGAGTTCGGCCAGCACATGGATTTCTTCGGCATCGACCTGACCCGTGTGCCCCAGTACAGCCTGGCCGCAGAGAACCTGCCCCTGCTGATCTTCCCCGTCCTGGCCATCGTGACCATGTTCATCTCCACCCACATCAGCATGAAGGCCTCCGGCCAGCAGATGCAGGGCAGCATGAAGCTGACCATGTATATGATGCCGCTGATGTATCTGTTCTTCTGCTTCACGGTCCCCTGCGCATTCTCCCTGTACTATGTCGTCTCCAACATCCTCATGACTGTGCAGAGCATCATCATGAAGAAGATCTACGACCCCGAAAAGGTGAAGGCTGAAGTTCTGGCGGAGATGGCAGCCCGCAAAAAGGAGCAGAAGCGCGGTGTGAAGAGCACCACCATCAAGGTCACCGACGAGAAGACCGGCAAGACGGTCGAGAAGAACATCTCCGCCAGCGAGATGAACAAGCGCCGCTTGGAGTATGCCCGCCAGCTGGACGCAGAGCGCTACAAGGACGAGCGCACCGTTCCGCTGAGTGAGCTGAACAAGAAAGAGGAGGAATAACGGTTATGATCCGTACTCAGGAAGCAACCGGCAAGACGGTTGATGAAGCCCGCGCAAAGGCCTGCGCCCTGCTGGGTGTGCAGGCTGAGGATATGAATGTGAGCTACGAAGTGCTGGAAATGCCGCAGAAGACGGGATTCCTGGGCCTGAAGCTGACCCCCGCCAAGGTGCGGGTCAGCGTGGAAGAACCCGATGCACCCAAGGCTCCGGAGGCACCCGCCGCCGCAGAGGCACCGGCAGCTGCTCCCGTGGAGGAGAAGGTGGAAGCGCCCGCCGCACCCGCTGCGGAGAAAGAGGCTCCGGCCGAGGAACCAAAGGCGGAGGAGGCCGCACCGGTCGCAGAGGCTGCTCCCGCAGAGGAAGCCGAAGAGGTGGAAGTGCCCATCAACATCGAAGAGAACAGCAAGGTCAAGGCCGCTGTGGAATATCTGCAGGAAGTCATCACCCGGATGGGCGTCAATGACGTGACCTTCAGCGCCGTGCAGAAGGGCGAAGCCACCATCATCCGTCTGGATGGCGAGAAGCTGGGTGCCCTCATCGGCCGCCGCGGCGAGACCATGGAGAGCCTGTCCTATCTGGCAAGCCTGGTGGCCAACCGTCTGGAAGGCGATTACATCAAGCTGGGTCTGGATGTGGCCGGTTACCGCGACAAGCGCGAGAGTGACCTGACCGCTCTGGCGCAGCGCATCGGTGCCAAGGTCCGCAAGACCGGCCGCAGCTTTGCCATGGAGCCGATGAACCCCTACGAGCGTCGCATCATCCACTCTGCCATCGGCAAGATGGAGGGTGTCCGCAGCGAGAGCAAGGGCGAAGGCCGTGATCGCCGTGTGGTCATCTACTCCACGGCACCCGATGCCCAGACCGACAACACCTACGGCGAGCGCCGCCCGCGCGGCAACGGCCGCCGGAACGGTGGAAACCGGAATGGCGGCTATCGCGGGAACCGGAACGGCGACCGCAATGGCAGCAATCGCGGCGGCTACCGCAGCGGACCCCGCCCGGCAGGCAGCCGCGGCGGCCGCGGCTCCAGTGTGCCGGAGCGCACCTATGCACCCCGCGACGCGGAGGATGCAGCACCCGTAGCACCCAAGCGCACCGAGCGCGTGGATGATTTCGCCGATTTCAGCTTCGGCAAGATCGAGATCTGATCGCTGAGTTTTGAACCATGCTGCCCCTTTCTGGTGGAAAACTGCCGGGAAGGGGCAGCTTTTGTTTTGCACACAGACCGCCTGCGAAGAAAAACTTCCCTTTTTCGTCGGTTCGTGGTACAATAAATTTTGATTCAAACCAACGGGAGGGGACACAGATGCAGGATTCGACCATTGCAGCCATTGCAACAGCACCGGGGGCGGGCGGCATTGCCGTAGTGCGCCTTTCGGGGCCGGAGAGCTACGCCGTGGCGGCGCGGGTGTTCCGCCCCGCGAACCCGGACCGGACCGTGGCCGGGGCCAAAGGCTACACCGCCCTGTTCGGAACATTTCTGGAAGGGGAGGACGCTTTCGATGAGGGGGTCGCCCTCTTTTTCCGGGCACCCCACAGCTACACCGGCGAGGACGTGGTGGAGCTGAGCTGCCACGGCGGCAGCGCTGTGGCCCGGCGGCTGGTGGAAAGCTGCATCGAGGCCGGGGCTGCGCCTGCTGCGCCGGGCGAGTACACCCGCCGCGCCTTCCTGAACGGCAAGCTCAGCCTGACCCAGGCCGAGGCCGTCATGGATCTGGTATCTGCGGATGGCAGACAGGGGGCCGCGTTGGCCAATGCTTCGCTGGGCGGGGCGCTGGCCAGAAAGATCGCCGCCGAAAAGGAGGCCCTGACCAGCTTGCAGGCCCATCTGGCCGCGTGGGTGGATTTCCCGGAGGAAGATGTGCCGGAGCTGGATGAGACCCATCTACAAGCCGTGCTGGGCAGCGTGAAGGACGAGCTGGATGTCCTCATCCGGAACTATGATGCCGGGGCCGTTCTGCGCGAAGGCGTGGACTGCGCTATCGTGGGCCGACCCAATGCGGGAAAATCCACCCTGCTGAACCTGCTGGCCGGGTTCGACCGGGCCATCGTGACCCCGGTGGCGGGCACGACCCGCGACGTGGTGGAACAGGCCGTCCGGCTGGGCGACATCCGGCTGAACCTCTTCGATACCGCCGGACTGCGGGATACCGAAGACGTCATCGAGGCCGAGGGCATCCGCCGCAGTTGGAAGAAGCTGGACGAGGCCGGGCTGGTGCTGGCCGTCTTCGACGGCTCGGAGCCGCTGACGCGGGAGGATCTTGCGCTGGCCCGGAAGTGTGAGGGCCGCCCGGCCATTGCCCTCATCAACAAGGAGGACAAGCCGACCCGGTTCGACGCGGAGGTCATCGCGTCCTATTTCGCGATGGTGCTGCCGGTCTGCTGCCAGGAGGAGGGGGCACGGAAGCTCATCGCCTCGGCGGTGGCGCGGCTGCTGGGTACGAACCAGATCGACCCCCACGCTGCCAGTCTTTCGGGGCAGCGGCAGCTTGCCGCCGCCACCCGTGCGCGGGAAGCGGTCGCCGGTGCGCTGGAGGCCGCAGCGGGCGGGTTCGGGCTGGATGCCGTATCGGTCTGCGTGGACGATGCCCTGGATGCCCTGTGTGACCTGACCGGCGAAAATGCGTCGGAAGCGGTCATCAACGAAGTATTTGAACGATTTTGTGTGGGAAAGTAAAAATGAACCATTTAGGAGATTATGACGTCATTGTGATCGGCGCAGGCCATGCGGGCATTGAAGCGGCCCATGCGGCTGCAACGCTGGGCGCAAAGACGGCGGTGTTCACCATGAGCCTGGATGCCATCGGCAATATGCCCTGCAATCCCAGCATTGGTGGAACTGCAAAAGGAACGCTGGTACGTGAATTGGATGCTCTTGGCGGCGTGATGGGCCTGGCGGCGGACGCCACCTATCTGCAGAGCCGGATGCTGAACAAGGGCAAGGGCCCGGCGGTCCATGCGCTGCGCGTCCAGACCGACCGCAAGCGCTACCACGAATATATGAAACATGCACTGGAATTGACGCCGGGTCTGGCCATCCATCAGGCGGAGGTCGTCTCCATCGAGGTGGAGGACGGCCATGTGAAGGGGGTTGTGACCCAGCTGAACGGCGAGTATGGGGCCAAATGTGTGGTCATCGCCACGGGCACCAACCTCGGCGGCAAGATCTTTGTGGGCGATGCGTGGTATGCCTCCGGCCCGGACGGAATGCACGCCGCCAATGCCCTGACCGAGAGCCTGAAGGCGGCGGGCCTGCCGCTGCGCCGGTTCAAGACCGGCACCCCGGCCCGTGTCCACCGGCGCAGCATCGATTTCTCCCAGCTGGAATGCCAGCCCGGCGACCCGGACCATGAGCTGCAGCCCTTCAGCTTTCTGACCGATGCGCCCATGCACAACAAGGTGGAATGCTGGATCGCCTACACCAACCCGGAGACGCACCGGATCATTCTGGACAACATCCAGCGCAGCCCGCTCTACGGCGGCATGATCGAGGGCGTCGGCCCGCGCTACTGCCCCTCCATCGAGGATAAGGTCGTCCGCTTTGCAGGGAAGGACCGCCACCCCATCTTTGTGGAGCCCTGCGGCGAGAACACCGAGGAGATGTATTTACAGGGTGCTTCCAGCAGCCTGCCGGAAGATGTGCAGAATGCCTTCTACCGGAGCATCAAAGGGTTTGAGAACATCGAGATCATGCGTCCGGCCTACGCCATCGAATACGACTGTGTGGACCCCACCAGTCTGGAAGCAACGCTGGAGAGCAAGAACGTTCGCGGTCTGTACGGTGCGGGGCAGTTCAATGGCACCTCCGGCTACGAGGAAGCGGCTGCGCAGGGGCTGCTGGCCGGCCTGAACGCCGCCCGCAATGCACTGGGCAAAGAACAGCTCATTCTGCCGCGTCATACGAGCTACCTCGGTACGCTGGTGGATGACCTTGTGACCAAGGGCGTCATGGACCCTTACCGCATGATGACCAGCCGCAGCGAATACCGGCTGACCCTGCGGCAGGACAACGCCGACCAGCGCCTGACCCCCATCGGCCGGGACTATGGGTTGGTGCAGGATGACCGCTGGGCCAGATACCAGCACACACAGGCCATTCTGAACGTAGAGCGCCGCCGCCTGCACGAAACGCATCTGCGCACCGCCGACCTGCGGGCCGCGATGGAAGCGGCGGGTCTGGCCCCGGCAGCGGAGGGCGGCATCGCCGAAGAGCTGCTGCGCCGCCCGGAGATCTCCTATCCGCTCCTCGCGGGCGTCATCGGCTGGGGGGAGGAGATCACCCCCATGCTGGCCGAGCGGCTGGAGACGGAGATCAAGTATGCGGGCTACATTGCCCGGCAGGATCGGATGATCCGCGACGTGGCCCGCCATGAAAAGACGCTCATCCCGGAGGGTTTCGCCTATGAGGCCCTGACCGGCCTGACGCTGGAAGCCCGCGAGAAGCTGGCGCGCATCCGCCCGAAGAATCTGGGGCAGGCGGGGCGCATCCCCGGCGTGTCGCCCTCGGATGTGGCGCAGCTCAGCATCGCGCTGGCCGCAGGCCCCCGGAAAGATTGAGAGAGAATGCCAAGGCCTCTCCTAAAAGGAGAGGCCACCATGCGCCGACCTACGTAAAGCTCACCGGGGAATGACCCGTCCGAACACGCGAAACACCTGAAACGAAAAGGAACAAACGATGATTGACAAAAACAGACTGGAAGAAAAGTGTTCCACGTGGAACATTGCGCTGACCGGGACCCAGCTCGACCAGCTGGATGCCTTTGCAGAGATTTTGGTGGAATATAACCAGAAGGTCAACCTGACCGCCATCACCGACCCGGAGGGCATCGAGGACAAGCACTTCCTCGACAGCCTGCTCTTTGCCGCGCAGCCGGAAGTGGCAGGGAAGATGGTGGACGTCGGTGCAGGGGCAGGCTTCCCCGGCATCGTGACCAAGATCTACAAACCGGAACTGGAACTGACCCTGATGGAGCCGACCGGCAAGCGGGTGGAGTTTTTGAAATATGCCTGCGGCCAGCTGGGCCTGACCGGGGTGGAGTTCGCCAAGGAACGCGCTGAGGAAGCAGCCCGCAAGAGCTGGCGGGAACAGTTCGACCTCGCTTCGGCCCGCGCGGTGGCGGCTCTGCCGATGCTGGCCGAATACTGCCTGCCGCTGGTCAAGGTCGGCGGCAGCTTTCTGGCAATGAAGGGCGCTTCCGGTGAGGAGGAACTCGCGGCAGCCCGCGGTGCCATCCGGAAGCTGGGCGGCGCGTATCAGGAGACCCGCACCCTGCATCTGCCCGGCGGCGACACCCGCACCCTCATCCTCTGCAAAAAGATTTCGCAAACTCCGACAGCGTACCCCAGAAATGGTGGAAAAATTGCAAAATCGCCGCTGAAATAACGAAATATCGAAATAAAATTGAAACACCCTGCCGAACGAAACTTCTGGCAGGGTGTTTTGTTTTCTGGTACACTGGGGATGGAACGAGGCTTGTTTTCCACCTTTTCCTGAGAAATTATTGAAAACGAGCGCATACTTTGGTGAAAGGGGTATTCTTATGTTTGAACGTAGAAGATCCGCTGGAAAGATCGTGCAGCTCCCGGTGGAAGACATCCATCCCTCGCCGTATCAGGCGCGCACGACCTTCGATGAGCAGGAGCTTGCGGGGCTGGCCCAGAGCATCCGGGAAAACGGTCTGTTGCAGCCCATCACGGTGCGGAAGACCGACAGCGGCTATGAACTGGTCGCGGGGGAGCGGCGGCTCCGCGCCTGCAAGCTGGCGAAGATAGGGACCATTCCATCCATCGTCTGCAATTTCACCGACCAGCGTACCGCCGCGCTTGGCCTGCTCGAAAATTTGCAGCGGGCAGACCTGAACCCATTTGAGCAGGCGCAGGGCCTGCGAGACGTGATGGTTTTGTGGGACTGCACACAGGCCGAAGCAGCCAAACGGCTGGGGATGGCACAGCCGACCCTGGCCAACAAGCTCCGCCTTTTGCAGCTGACAGGGGACCAGCGGCAGTTCATTCTGGACAACGGCCTGACCGAGCGCCACGCGCGGGCCGTCCTGCGCCTGCCGGAGAACCGCCGGAGCGAAGCCCTCATCATGATCGCCAAACGGAAGATGAACGCCCGCGCGACCGACCTTTACATTGACCAGCTGCTGAACGAGACATCGCAGGGCAAGCACCGCATTTCGATGGTCAAGGATGTGCGCATCTTTGTGAACACCATCGACCACGCCATCCGCCTGATGACCGACAACGGTGTGCCCGCCACCGCCCACCGCGAGGAGCGGGACGGCTACATTGAGTACACCGTCCGCATCCCCACCGCTGCGGCCCAGAAATAGGGGAGGGCAGAAATGTTCCATGTGGAACATCCGGAGCCGAAAAAACAACAGCAAAAACGCGCCCGGAAGCGAAAGAATTTGAAAAAATCGAACGGAGGAAGAAAAATCTGCGAATGCGGGGCCGTTTTCGCGTAAAATTATAAAGAATCGGGTTCAAAAAGCCGCGCTGATGTGCTATACTAAAGAATAAAGGGGCCCGCAGACGGGAAAACGGCGGCCCGACCTCGAATGTTCCATGTGGAACAAAAAGTTTTCCTGAGAGGAAGAAAACGCGCGTGGCAAAAATAGTTGCAGTTGCAAACCAAAAAGGCGGCGTGGGCAAAACGACCACGGCCGTCAATCTGTCGTCCTGTGTTGCGGCGCTGGGCAAAAAGGTGCTCATCGTGGATCTGGACCCGCAGGGCAACACCACCACCGGCTACGGCATCCCCAAGCGGAGCGTCGAGCTGGGAACGTATGAGATGCTCATCGGCGAGGCGAGCGCCCGGCAGGCCATCCGGAACACCGAGTTCCGCACTGACGTCATCGGCTCCAACACCCGGCTGGCGGGCGCGAGCCTGGAGATGATCGACCTGCCCGGCCGCGAGAGCCGCCTGCGCAAGGCGCTGGCCGAGGTGCAGAAGGCCTATGACTTCATCTTCATCGACTGCCCGCCCAGCCTGGACCTGCTGACGCTGAACGGTCTGTGCGCCTGCGACAGTGTGCTGATCCCAATCCAGTGCGAGTATTATGCGCTGGAAGGTCTGTCTGAGCTCATCAGCACCCTGAAGACCATCCGCAAGAAGTATAACCCCTATCTGGACATTGAGGGCGTGGTCTTCACGATGTTCTCCGGCCGCCTGAACCTGACCATGCAGGTCGTGGAGCAGGTCAAAAAGTACTTCGGGGCCAAGGTCTACAAGACCACCATCCCGCGCACCATCCGCATTTCGGAGGCGCCCAGCTACGGCCAGCCCATCAATTTCTACGAGCCGAAGGGCAAGGGCAGCGAGGCCTACATGGACCTCGCCATTGAGTTCGTGAAGAACAACCGCCCGCACGAGCCTGCCAAACGGCGCGGCAAGGGCAGCAGTGCACCCGCCGAACCGAAAAATGCGCTGGAAGAAGTAAAGCAGGGGGAAGTATAAGGAGATGGCAAAGAAAAAAGGGGGCCTCGGCCGAGGGCTGGAAAGTCTGTTCGAGGACGTTTCGCCCAGCTTTGAGCCCGACAATGCAAAGATCGAGACCCTGCCGCTGCGGGAGATCGAGCCTGACCCCGACCAGCCCCGCAAGACCTTTGATGACGAGACACTGGCCGAGCTGGCCTCCAGCATCGCCGAGCATGGCCTCATCCAGCCCATCGCGGTGCGGCCCAAGGTGTCCGGCGGCTACCTCATCGTGGCGGGCGAGCGCCGCTGGCGGGCCTGCCGGATGGCGGGCCTGACCGAAGCACCGGTCGTCGTGAAGGACGTCACCGACGAGCAGGCCATGGAGATCGCGCTGGTGGAGAACCTGCAGCGCGAAGACCTGGACCCGGTGGAAGAGGCCATGGGCATCCGTGAGCTGATGACCCGCTGCGACCTGACCCAGGAGCAGGCCGCCCGGAAGCTGGGCAAGAGCCGCAGTGCGCTGGCCAACAGCCTGCGCCTGCTGAACCTGCCGGAAAACGTGCTGGAGCTGCTCAAGAGCGGCTTCCTCAACACCGGCCACGCCAAGGTCATCCTGGGCCTGCCCACGCCGGAGCTGCAGGAGCAGGCCGCGCAGATGATCGCCGACCATGAACTGAACGTCCGGCAGGCCGAAGTGCTCTGCAAAAAGCTGGCACGGCCCGCCAAAGGCCCCGCCGAACCGGCCCCCATCGACACGTTGCCGGTGGAGGTGGAGGAGAGCCTGAAAGAGGTGCTGGGCAGCGAAGTCAACGTTGCATACCATGGCGGCAAGGGCAGGCTGACGGTGCATTTCTATTCGGACGATCAGCTCCGGGCCTTTGCAAATCTGCTGGGCCAGTATCAACAATCATGCGATTGAGGGCGGGCTCCCGCCTTTGAACGGCACGGGGACGATGCGCCCCCGCGCGAATGAAATAGAGTAAGGAGAGTAAATCATGCTTGATATCAAATTTGTCCGTGAGAATCCGGACGCGGTCAAGGAAAACATCAAGAAGAAGTTCCAGGACGCCAAGCTCCCCCTCGTGGACGAGGTCGTTGAGAAGGACGCCAAGTACCGTGAGTGCCTGAAGGAGGTCGAATCCCTCAAGGCTGCCCGCAACAAGCTGAGCAAGGCCAACGGCCCGCTGTTCGGCCAGCTGAAGAAGTGCACCGACGAGGCACAGAAGGCTGAGCTGCAAAAGCAGATCGACGCCAACAACGCCGCCGTCAAGGCCGACGCAGACAAGATGGCAGAGCTGGAAGCCGAGGAGGCAACGCTCGCCGCCCGCATCCAGGAGATCATGTACTCCATCCCTCAGATGATCGACCCCAGCGTGCCCATCGGCCCCGATGACACCTACAACGTCGAGGCACAGCGCTTCGGCGAACCCGTCGTGCCTGATTTCCCCATCCCGTACCACACCGAGATCATGGAGAGCTTCGACGGCATTGATATGGACGCTGCAGGCCGCGTGGCCGGCAATGGCTTCTACTATCTGCTGGGCAACATCGCCCGCCTGCACGAGGCCGTTCTGGCCTATGCGCGTGACTTCATGATCGACAAGGGCTTCACCTATGTCATCCCGCCCTTCATGATGCACGGCAACGTGGTGCAGGGCGTGATGTCCTTCCCGGAGATGGACGCCATGATGTACAAGATCGAGGGTGAGGACCTGTACCTGATCGGCACCAGCGAGCACACCATGATCGGCCGCTTCATCGACCAGACCCTCGACGAGGCAACGCTGCCCCTGACCCTGACCTCTTACAGCCCCTGCTTCCGCAAGGAGAAGGGCGCCCACGGCATCGAGGAGCGCGGCATCTACCGCATCCACCAGTTCGAGAAGCAGGAGATGATCGTCGTCTGCCGCCCCGAAGAGAGCGCCGACTGGTATGAGAAGCTGTGGAAGAACTCTGTGGAGCTGTTCCGCAACATGGAGATCCCCGTCCGTCAGCTGAACTGCTGCTCCGGCGACCTGGCAGACCTGAAGGTCAAGAGCTGCGATATCGAGGCCTGGAGCCCCCGCCAGCAGAAGTACTTCGAGGTCTGCTCCTGCTCCAACCTGGGCGATGCACAGGCCCGCCGCCTGCACATCCGCGTCAAGGGTAAGGACGGCAAGACCTATCTGGCCCACACGCTGAACAACACCTGCGTGGCACCTCCGCGTATGCTGATCGCCTTCCTGGAGAACCACCTGCAGGCCGACGGCTCGGTCACCATCCCCAAGGTCCTGCAGCCCTACATGGGCGGCCTGGAGGTCATGGTCCCAACCCACAAGAAGGGCTGAGAGCGGACCACACAGCTTTCCACAGCAATGCAATAAGATGTTGAAAACACCCCGCTTTACCGTTTGCTGACGCAGACGATCGAGCGGGGTGTTTGTTGTTGATGGGGGACGATTTCTTCACGGCAGTCTCGCCTCGTAGACATTCCTGGTACGCTGGGACCCGCGGGCTAAGCAACAGCCTACAGGGCTGATTGCTTACGGTGCTTTGCACCGCCGCCCGGTTCGATTCCCGTGCGGGCAAAAAATAAAAGCGTTCAAGCCTTTGCTTGAACGCTTTTATGACCCGTACGGGAATCGAACCCATGTTACAGCCGTGAAAGGGCCGTGTCTTAACCGCTTGACCAACGGGCCTTATAAATACAGAGCTTCGCTAAAACCTCCGACATTCATCATCCACTATTGCGGACGACCGTCCCCCTTATCTTAGCGAAACTCTGTAACTTGGTAGCGGCAACTGGATTTGAACCGGTGACACTTCGGGTATGAACCGAATGCTCTAGCCAACTGAGCTATGCCGCCATATTTTGTTTGCGCACTTGAACGGTGCTTTATTATTATATCCAGAACTCGCCTGTTTGTCAACAATTATTTCTGAAAAAAATCAAATTTTTTTCAGATCTCCGGTACAGCCCGAAAAAACGAGCGGCTGCACTGCCGCAGCCGCTCGAACATGGGGCGTTTTCCGTGTCGTCACTCCCGGTACTTTTCCATCATCTCTTTGAACAGGATGGCCGGGGACGGCGGAGTGTAGGTGATGGCGTTGGCACCGGCGGCGATGGTGGCCGAGATGCTCTCGCCGGTCTTGCCGCCGCTGGCGATGATGGGGACATCCGGAAACGCATCGCGGATCTTCTTCACGATGCGGGGCGTGTCGGTGCTGCACGCCACATTCAGGATGGATGCACCGGAATCGAGGCGGGCACGGATGTCGGTGTCCGCTTTGGTCACGGTGATGATGACCGGGATGTCCACCACCCGCGAGACCGCCAGCAGATTCAGGTCGGAAATGGGGGAGTTGAGCACGACGCCCATGGCACCCTGGCTCTCGACGTCGCGGGCCAGGTTCAGGGTGCGCACACCGTGGGTGGTGCCGCCGCCCACGCCGCAGAACACCGGGATGTAAGAGGCCTTGATGATGGCGTCACTGATGGCCTGTTGAGGCGTGAACGGATAGACGGCGAAGACGGCGTCGGCATCGCAGTTGCGGATGATGGCGAGGTCGGTGGTGAAGACGAAGCTCTTCAGCCGCCGCCCGTTGATGACGATGCCGCTGGCCTGATAGACCTCCTGCGGCATTTTCAGGATGTTGTGGCGCAGGCGGCTCTCGACGTTGGGGGATGCTTTCTTTTCAGCTGCCATAGGGGGATACCTCCAGATGATTCCAGTGTGATTCAAATTTGAATCAAATTATAAGAAAGAAGGCCCCGGAATGCAATGAACTGCCCGTAAACTTTATGAAAACAAAGATCACCCTCTCCGGGCAAATTCCAGAATGTCCATCGGCACGGCGGCCAAAGCGTCGGCTCCGGCTGCGGTAAGCTCCGCTTCGCCCCGGAAGCCCCAGAGCGCGCCCATGGCGGGCAGACCGGCGTTGTGGCCGGTCAGGATATCCACATCGCTGTCGCCCACGAAAAGGGTGCTGGCAGCCTCTGCACCGAGGTCCTGCATCAGGGCATAGACGCCGGTGGGGTCGGGCTTGGTGGGCACATTCGGGCGGTTGCCCCGGACAAGCTCGAACCGACCGGTGCCGAAGTAGTGTGCGATGATCTTCCCGCAGAGCGGGTCTGCCTTGTTGGAAAAGACGGCGGTTTGGATGCCTTCGGCCTTCAGGGCGTCCAGAAGCTCCGGGATGCCGGGATAGGGAGCCGTCTTGTCTTCCTTGTGGGCATCGTACCGGGCCGTGAACTCGGCCAGCGTCGCGGCCAGCCGTTCGGGCGACCGGGCATCGGCGGGCGAAAAGCGCTCCACCAGCTTCGGGATGCCGTTTCCTACCATGTGCTTGAACTGCTCCACCGTAAAGGTGGGCCAGCCGTGCTGAGCGCAGACCCAGTTGCCTGCATCGGCCAGGTCGTCGATGGTGTTCAGAAGGGTGCCGTCCAGATCAAAAAGGATCGTTTTTATCATAAGATTCGACTTCTTTCCAAAAATTCAAAACATTTCTGTGCGTCCCGCCACGGGATGCTGCGCACCGTCAGCCGGACAAAACCGGGGAAGGCGACGGTCAGATTGGTGCGGTCTGCATTGACGGCCCAGGGCGACTGCCGGGCCGTCAGGCAGATGTCCGGATGGAAGACGCAGATGCTGTGCAGATAGATGCCCCGCTGCCGCCGCAGGGTCAGACGCCCCTCCCGCAGCCAGACCCCCTCCCGCCGGTAGCCCATCGCGCCGCCCGCCAGCCCCGCCGCAAAGAAAAGGGTGGGGAACAGCAGGGTCACGGTCAGGCCGGGCAGGGTAGAGCGGGAGATGAGGGTGAGCAGGGCGCAGAGGGCAAAGGGTGCTCCGGCGGGAGCAAAAAAGATGAGACTGCGCTGTTCTGTCCGGGCCAGAAGATCCGGCGGCATCCGAAATTCGGGCAGAAGCTCCCGGAAGAGCGCTTCCTCCCCGGAACGGTAAACGAAGAGCGGCAGCTCCGGGGAGCAGCTGCCCGCCGTCACGAAGACCGGCCAGCGCCGCATCAGCCGGGCAAAGGGGGAAAGGCGGACGTCGGCAAAGCTGATCTGGTCGCTCTTCACCCGGCACTCGAACCGGTCCAGCCAGCCGCCGCGGCTGCCGATCTGGGTGCTGGTGTGCCAGACCTCGTAGTGCACCGTCTGCACAAAGCTGCGCAGCAGGCTCAGCCCCAGCAGAAAGCCGGAGAAGGCCAGCAGCCAGGCCGCACCGGCGGGCAGCCACCGCGCCGCCAGCCCGGCCAGAAAGTTGATCTGCGCAAAGGCCAGCTCATAGCGGTCCGGGCCCTGCTGCGTCTGCCGGATGGCCAGCAGAAAGAGCGCCAGCGTGGAAAGGCTGTTGGCTCCCAGCAGCCCCAGCGCCGCCCGCTCGCCGCCTTTGGGCCGGTGCAGACTGGGGGCCTCGATGGGGAGCAGCTGGTCGGCCAGATGCTGCGCATCGGCCCGGCGGAGGCAGAGGGTCAGGGTGCGCTGTTTCGGTTCGCCCACGGGATAGAGCGTCACCCGGCTGGCCCCGGCCAGCCGGTAATAAAACGGCCGCTCGATGGTCAGTGCTGCCAGCGAAGCGCCCCGCACCGTCCGGTCGAACCGGAACAGCAGCTTCCAGTGGAGGCAGAAGGTGCCGCTTTCATCCAAAGACCAGCTGCTCGCGTGGAGGATGACCCAGCTCAGCGCACAGACCAGCAGAAAGAGGATGAGATCCTGCCGGAGCGCTGCCCGCAGCGCCGCCCAGTTGCGCTCAAACAGCACGCGGAGGAGCGGCACCAGATAGAGCACCAGTGTTTTGCGGAGGACCCGCAGGGCGGCAAAGGGGTGCAGACGATGTTCGGTCATGGGGCGTCCTCCGCAAGGGCACAGGCCAGCGCCGCCGCCTGTGCTGCGGGCACGGCAGGCACCAGCACCCGTGCGCCGGGAGCCGAGATGACCAGCACCGTGGCTCCGGCCAGCCGCAGCAGCGGCGAGCGGAACTGCTGGACGCCGGTCACGGCCCGGCGGGGCACCACCCGCCGCACCGGAAAGGTGATGCCGGCATAGATGGTCAGGGTGTGTTCCCCCAGCACGGCAGCATAGCTGCAGGCCCGCGCCCGCAGCAGGGCCGTGAGCACGGCCCAGAACAGGCAGAAGACCGCCCCGGCGGGAATGCTCTGCCAGAAGGCGAACGGCGCAAGGAACAGCCCGGCTGCCGCTGCCCAGATGCAAAGCACCGCCCGGCCCTTGGGCGGGATGACCAGCGCCGTGCGGCGCAGCTCCCGCTCGGTCATTTGCCGCTGAGCCCCCACGCCTCGGTCAGCAGGTGGAGGGTGTCATCCTGTGTCAGGAGCAGGATGCGGTCCCATGGCAGCAGAATGGTGTTGCCGTGGGGGATGATGAGCTCGGTGTCGCGGGTGATGCTGACCAGGATGGCATCGCCGGGGATGGGGATGTCCATGATGGCCTTGCCCGCGTAGAGGAAGTTCTCTGGCAGCAGGATCTCGTTCAGGCTGGCCGTGCCGCCGCCCAGCGAGAGCAGCTGGCGGATGGTGTCGGTCTCGATCTCCCGCTCCAGAATGTGGCTCAGGTTGTCGGTGCCGCAGACCACGGTGTCCACGCCGAGGGTGTGGAGCAGTTCCCGGTTCTTGGGATTGGAGGCACGGGCCACGGTGCGGTCGACGCCGAACTCCCGCTTCGCGATCTGGCAGGCGATGAGGTTGTCCTCATCCGAGCCGGTCACGGCCACAAAGGCGTCGCAGCTGGCCGCGTCGGCGCTGCGCAGGGTATCCATATTGATGGAATCGCCGCAGATGACCGGGATGTCCAGCTGGTCGGCCAGCATCCGGCACTGCGCTTCCACCGGTTCGATGATGACAACGGAATGGTGGTTGGCCAGCAGGCTCTGGGCCAGATACCGCCCCACGCGCCCGCCGCCGGCAATACAAACTTTCATACAAAACCTCGATATTACTTAAAGTTTATCTTTTTTGCCGCCGCAAGGCGGCCGGAGAGGGCTTACTTTGCCAGTGCCCGGAACACGGCCTGTTCTGTGAGGATGGTGGGGCAGATGGTCTCCAGCCCATAGACCTTGTGGTAGAGCACTTGCAGATGCGGGTCCGAGACGCGGCAGATGACCTTTTCGCGCTGGAAGATGCTTTTGGCGATCTGCGCCGCCATCAGGTTCACCGAGTCGTCCTCGCTGACGGCAGCCACGGCGTCGCAGTTCTCGATGCCGCCCTGCTTGAGGACGTCGGGGTCGGTGGGGTCGCCCACCAGAGCCGTGCCGCCAAAGTTGTAATCGTCGAAGCTGTCCAGCCGCTTGAGCTGCTCGGAGTCCTTCTCGATCAGGGAAATGTCGTGGCCGATGTGTTCCAGGTCGCGCACCAGGGCGGCACCCACCTGGTCGCAGCCGATGACAAGAATGTTCATGGATGATACCTCGCTGTTTTCAGAACACAGAAGATCCTGCGTCAAAATGGTCCCACAAAGGGGAAATGGAGCTGCCCCCAGTATAGCATATTTCCCGGCACAGATAAATAGAGAAGCTGTCACCGGGGCGGAACTGTAAAAATTTGAAAATTTCCGTGCGGAAGACCGCATAGTATGGTATACTGAACGGAGAGTCTGAAATCGACAAACGATCAGCGCATCGTTTTGCGCTGCACAGGAGGAACCAAATGTTTTTTGAAATATTGAAAGCCATCCTGATGGGCATCGTGGAGGGCATCACCGAGTGGCTGCCCATCTCGTCCACCGGCCATATGATCCTGGTGGAACAGCTCATCCATTTCAACGCCAGCGAAGAGTTCATGTCCATGTTCCGCGTGGTCATCCAGCTGGGTGCCATCCTTGCGGTGGTGGTGCTGTTCTGGAACAAGCTCTGGCCCTTCGGCATCCGGCACGGCCGGGTGGCGTCCAAGCCGGAAGTCTGGCAGCTCTGGTTCAAGGTGGTGGCTGCCACCCTGCCCGTGCTGGTCATCAGCCCGCTGGACGACTGGTTCGAGGCGCACTTCTACAATTACATCACCGTGGCCGCCATGCTGATCCTGTACGGCGTCCTCTTCATCGTGGTGGAGAACCGCCGCACCGCGCCCCATGTGGCTAAGCTGGAACAGATCACCTACCGGGAAGCCTTCCTCATCGGCGTGTGGCAGATGCTGGCCATCATCCCCGGTACCTCCCGCTCCGGTGCCACCATCGTGGGCGGCCTGCTGCTGGGCCTCTCCCGCGCCTGTGTGGCCGAGTTCACCTTCTATCTGGCCATCCCGGTCATGGCAGGTGCCTCGCTGCTGAAAGTGGTCAAGTTCGCCCTTTCCGGCGCCGCCATCACCGGGTCGGAGGTCGCCGTCCTCGTCACGGGCTGCGTCGTGGCTTTCGTGGTCAGCCTGGCCGCGATCCGCTTCCTGATGGATTACGTCAAGCGCCACAACTTCAAGTTCTTCGGCCTGTACCGCATCGTTCTGGGCGTCATCGTCCTGGCCGTTGCTGCGGTCAGCGCCATTGCATAAAGAAATTCTGCCCCGTATCTGTGCAGTGCGCCTGCCAGCTGCGGGGCATTTTGCGTCCACCGAATTGCACCCATCCACCGGCTGTGCTATACTGAGAACATAAGAGAGACCCCGGCGGCGGGGAAGCGCCGCAGGATTCAGCCAAAACAAAAGGAGACTGTAATGGAAGCATCGACCGTTTATTTTACGGATTTCCGCTGTCCGGTGGGCACCAGCCTGACGGATAAGCTGCGCCGCCTGTGCCTCGCGGCGGGCATCAAAACCATTGATATGGACGGCAGGTTCGTTGCCATCAAGATGCACTTTGGTGAGCTGGGCAACCTGGCGTTCCTCCGCCCCAACTACGCCAAGGTGGTGGCAGACCTGTGCCGGGAGCAGGGCGGTCTGCCCTTCCTGACCGACTGCAACACGCTGTATCCGGGCAGCCGCAAGAATGCGCTGGAGCATCTGGCCTGTGCGCAGGAGAACGGCTTCTGGCCCATGACCACCGGCTGTCAGATCCTCATCGGCGACGGCCTGCGCGGCACCGATGAAGTCGAGGTGCCGGTGCCCAACGGCGAATACTGCAAGACGGCCAAGATCGGCCGCGCCATCATGGATGCGGACGTCTTCATCAGCCTGACCCACTTCAAGGGCCACGAGTCCACCGGCTTCGGCGGTACCATCAAGAACATCGGCATGGGCTGCGGCTCCCGCGCGGGCAAGATGGAGCAGCACGCTTCCGGCCACCCGGCCGTGCAGGAGAGCCTGTGCCGCGGCTGCCACCGCTGCGCCAAGGAGTGCGGCTCCGACGCCATTGCATACAATGAGCAGAACAAGGCTGTCATCGACCAGGACAAGTGCAAGGGCTGCGGCCGCTGCATCGGTGCCTGCAACTTCGACGCCATCTATTCCCAGTGCGACAGCGCCAACGAGATGCTGGACCGCAAGATGGCCGAATACGCCGCCGCAGTCTGCTATGACCGCCCGACCTTCCACATCAGCCTTGTGCAGGACATCAGCCCCAACTGCGACTGCCACGGCGAGAACGATGCGCCCATCCTGCCGGATATCGGCATGTTCGCCTCGTTTGACCCGGTGGCGCTGGACCAGGCCTGCGCAGATGCCTGCCTTGCCGCTGCGCCGCTGCCCAACAGCCAGCTGGGCCAGAACCTTGCAAAGCCGGGCTGGAACTGCCACCACGACCACTTCAAGGATTCCAACCCGAACATCGAGTGGAAGGCAACGCTGGAACAGGCCGAAAAGATCGGCATGGGCACCCGCCGGTACACCCTGAAAAAGGTCTGAGATAACACAAACGAGCCACGGCGTTTCGCCGTGGCTCGTTCTGTTTGCTGGACTTAATATTCGCTGGATGCCGGGACGAGGGCGTCGATGACGTCCTGCAGGGCCTGCCAGTTCTCTTCCGAGCAGTCAGGCAGCTCTTTGGCGTTCAGACCGGCATCCTCGATGCGGCCGGTCATGCTGGACGTGTCGGTCAGCAGGGCGTTGGCGTCCTCCTTGATGAGGGGCCAGGCGTCTGCAAAGCTGTCCTGCTCATCGGTGGAGAGGCTGTCGTACCACTCGGTATAGGCGTCTTCGATGACATCGGTGGTCTGCATGGCCAGATTGCCGTTCTCGGCCCAGCTCAGCAGGGAATCCGCCGCGATGACCGACTTCAGCGAGCAGCCCGACACGCCGGGGCCCCAGCCCAGGCAGGGCGCAAAGGCATCCTGCGTGGAGGCGGGGGAGAAGATGGAGTTGTCGCTCTCATCCAGATTCGGGGTCAGCTTGCCGGTGTTGGCCTGCGTCGTGGAAGAAGGGATGCTCTCGCTGGAAGCAGCGGAGCTGGACGACGAAGCGGCATCGCCGCCGTTGGTTCCGGACGAAGTGCTGCATCCGGCCAGCAGGCAGGCGAACAGGGCTGCACACACCAGCAGGGAAAGGATACGGTTGCGGATCATAGCGTGTTCCTCCTTTTATCGGTTCCCGGTCAAAGCCGGGGGAGCTCTGGGTACAGTTCTAGTATACTGTTCCGCTGCGCGGTTGTCAATTGTCGTGTGCAGGACGAATTTCAACCCGTCCTGTGCAAATTGTACAAACTTTGACAGTAATTTTTGCCTTCGGGCAGGATTGACAATTTTTGCGCTGTCTCGTATAATTCATTCGTAAAATAAAATGAGCTGGCCGGTGTGCCGTGCCGGAAAGGAGGACAAACAAGTGCAGAAATTCCTGCAAAAGCTCGAAGGAGTCTCGCAGGCGCTTCTGGACCCGCTGTCTTATCTGACGGCGGCGGGCCTGCTGCTGGTGGTGGGGGCACTGCTCACCAGCAGCCCGCTGCGCCAGCTGCTCCCGGTGCTGAACTGGACGCCGATCCGCCTTGCGGGCGGGCTGCTGTACAACAGCATGATGGTGATCGTCAACAACCTCAGCATCTTCCTCTGCGTGGGCATCGCCGCTGCGCGCACCCGCACCGAAAAGCAGGAGGCCGCACTGCTGGCCCTCATGGCCTATCTCGTCTTCCTGACGGCCAACCACACGACGCTGGAGCTCCTGGGCCGCCTGGCCGAGTCCGACGGCCTGACCGGCCTTGCCGCCACGGGTCAGACGAGCATCCTGGGCATCCAGGTCATGGACACCGGTGTGACGGGCGGCATCCTGCTGGGCTTTGCCGCTGCGAAGATCTTTGACAGAACCTGCGAAACGCAGTTCACCGGGCTTGTCACACAGGTGTATTCGGGTCTGCGGTGGTCGTTCCTGTGCATCGCGGCTTTTGCGGCGGCGTTCGGGATGGCGGTCTGCTTTGTCTGGCCGCCCCTGCAGGAGGGCATCCGCGCCATGACGGGCTGGATCGCAGCTTCGGGCTATGCGGGCATTTTTCTGTATGGCTTCCTCGAACGGCTGCTCATCCCCACCGGCCTGCACCATCTCATCTATATGCCGTTCCAGTTCTCGGCACTGGGCGGTTCCATGACTGTGGGTTCGGTGACCTACACGGGGGCCTATATGGTCACGATGGCGGAATACTCCTACGGCCTGCCCCTGACCGATGACATCGTCTGGATGTACACCGGCTTCACCAAAACGTTCGGCTATCTGGGCATCGCGACGGCGTTCATCCTCACTGCCAAAAAGGAGCGCCGGAAGCGCACGGCTGCAGCCATCCTGCCGCTGGCGGTCACAGCATCGCTGGCGTCCATCACCGAACCGGTCGATTTCCTGTTCTGCTTCGTCTCGCCGGTGCTGTGGGTGCTCCATGCGGCCCTTGCAGGCGGCTTCATGGTCCTGCTGAATGCGCTGCAGGTCCGGGCGTTCACCTCCAACCTGCTGGGTTCGCTGGTGTTCAACCTGAGCGCCGCCCCGCAGCAGACGCATCGCGTCCCGCTGCTCTACCTGCTGGGCGTTCTGGAAATCCTGACCTATGCGGTGGTCTTTTCGGTCATCATCCGTGTGTTCGACCTGCCCACGCCCGGCCGGGCACCGGAGCGGGAAACAGCCGCGCGGCAGATCGACCCGGAAGGCATCCGGCGGCTTTTGGCGGCGCTGGGCGGGCCGGGGAACATCTGCACGGTGGACAACTGCTTCACCCGGCTGCGCATCACCGTGAAAGATCCCGACCGGCTGGATACGGCGGCGCTGCTGGCCATGCCCCATAAAGGGCTGGTGCAGGACGGCCCCTATTTGCAGCTGGTCTGCGGCTTGCAGGCAGCACAGGTGCGCCGGGCCGTGGACCGGGAGCTGGAACAGTGTGCGGCGGTCTGAGTTGCTTTTTGGAAATGCAAGGGATATAATTGGAACGAACCTCTCCGTCATCGCTGCGCGATGCCACCTCCCCTGATAGGGGAGGCATTGGCAGTCGGATGAAACTTGCTGGATACGCCAGAGGCTCCCCTATTAGGGGAGCTGGCGGGCCGAAGGCTCGGCTGAGAGGTTGAGAATAAAATAAACAGAAATAAAATAAACAGAAGGAGAACCCAAGATGCAGAAGTTTGAACTAGAGGGTCTGTTTGATTTTTTGAACAAAGGCGTCAGCGCCTTTCACTCTGCCGCAGCAGCAGCGGCCATTCTGGAGGCCAACGGCTATGAGGAGCGCCCCGAAAGCGCAGCCTGGGAGCTGGTGCCCGGCGGAAAATACTACACCACCCGCAACGGTTCGGCGGTGCTGGCCTGGCGGATGCCCAAAGGGGAGCTGACCGGCTGGCATGTCACGGCCAGCCACAGCGATTCCCCCACCTGGAAGATCAAGGAGCTGGACGGCGGCAAGGACGCCGTGTTTGCCCGCGCCGAAACCGAGGGCTACGGCGGCATGATCATGCCCACCTGGCTGGACCGTCCCCTGAGCGTGGCGGGCCGCATCCTTGTCCGGACGGAGAACGGCGTGAAGAGCATTCTCGTCCATCCGGACCGTGCGCTGGCCTGCATCCCGAACCTTTGCATTCACTTTGACCACGAGGTCAATAGGGGGAAGAACTATAACCCGCAGGTCGATCTGCAGCCCATCTTCGGTGCGGCGGGCACCACCCTGCGGCAGGTGCTGGCCGAGGAGGCCGGCGTCCGGGCCGAAGACATCCTCGACAGCGACCTCATGCTCTGCACCTGTGAGCAGGCCGTGCGCGTGGGCCTGAAGGGCGAGTATTTCATGTCCGGCCGCATCGACGACCTGGAGTGTGCCTACACCACGCTGTGGGGCTTTTTGCAGGGCCGCGGCGAAGAGGAAGGCCGCGGCGATATCTGGGTCATGTTCGACAACGAAGAGGTCGGTTCTTCCAGCCGTCAGGGCGCACAGGGCACCCTCATGGCCGATGTGCTGGCCCGCATCGAAGAAAAGCTGGGCGTCACCCGTGAGCAGAGCATCCGTGCCTGCACCAACAGCCTGCTGCTGAGTGCCGACAACGGCCACGCCACCCATCCCAACCACCCCGAAAAGAGCGACCCCGCCCATCCGGCCACGCTGGGCGGCGGCGTCCTGCTGAAATCCAACGCCCGCCAGACCTACACCACCAGCGGCCTGACCGGTGCGGCCTTCAGCGCCATCTGCCAGAAGGCCGGTGTGCCGGTGCAGTTCGCGTCCAATCGCGCCGATGTTCCCGGCGGCTCCACGCTGGGCAACCTGCTGGGCCACCAGATTTTGATCCCGATGGTGGACATCGGTCTGGCCCAGCTGGCAATGCACTCTTCCATGGAGACCGCCAGCTGCATCGACGCCGAGTACATGGCCAAGGCCGTGGCCGAATTCTATAACACCCCCATCTCTCAGCCGAAGGATGGCGAGTGGAAGCTGGGCCTGTGAGCCCGGTCGTCGGGCGGTTTGCCCCCAGCCCCAGCGGGCGGCTGCATCTGGGCAACCTTGCGTGCAGCCTGCTGGCCTGGCTGAGTGCCAGACATGCGGGCGGGCGCATCGTCCTCCGCATCGAGGATCTGGACGCAGAGCGCTGCCCCCGGAAATACGCAGACCTGCTGGAAGAAGACCTGGCCTGGCTGGGCCTCGTCTGGGACGAGGGCGGGAGCCGGGGCGGCCCCCACGGCCCCTATTACCAGAGCAAATGCGCAGAGATCTACACCCGCGCGTATCAGATGCTCGAAGCGCAGGGGCTGGTCTACCCCTGCTTCTGCTCCCGCGCACAGCTCCATGCGGCCAGTGCGCCCCACACCTCGGACGGCAATGTCGTCTATCCCGGCACCTGCCGGGACCTGACGCCTGCCCAGATCGCGGAAAAGCGCCGGGTCAAGGCACCGGCCTACCGGCTCAGAGTGCCCGATGAGGTCATCACCTTCCGGGATGGCTGCATGGGCCTCCACAGCGAGAACCTGCTGCGGGACTGCGGCGACTTCTACCTTCGCCGGGCGGACGGCGTCTTCGCCTACCAGCTGGCCGTCGTCGTGGACGATGCCCGGATGGGCGTTACCGAAGTCGTGCGCGGGGCAGACCTGCTCTCCTCCACGGCGCGGCAGCTCTATCTGTACCGTCTGCTGGGCCTGACGGCCCCGCGGTTTGCCCACTGCCCGCTGCTGCTGGCCCCGGATGGGCGGCGGCTGTCCAAGCGGGACGGCGACCAGAGCCTGGAGAACCTCCGGGCAAAATACACCGCCGAAGAGATCGTGGGAAAATTGGCCTACGCCTACGGCTTGCAGGAAGAACCAGCCCCCCGCACACCGGAGAGCCTCGTGGCAGACTTTTCATGGGAAAAAGTCCCCCGGCACGACATCTGCCTGCCGGAAGGATTGTTTTAAGCAGCAAAAAAAGCACCTGCGGCGCAGGTGCTTTTTTTGCTGTATGAAGCTCAGGGATTCTGCAAAATGCGGGACTCGCTCCGCTCCAGCGAGGAGGCGGCGCTGTCCACTGCCATGGCCAGCAGGATGCCCATGACCACATCGATGCAGCTGTGCTGTTTGAGCAGCACGGTGGAGGCGATGATGGACAGGCACAGCACCGCAGACGCCGGGCGCATCCAGCGGCGGCGGGGGTCCTCAAAAATGCGGCTGCGGTAGTAGGCCATCATCAGAGTGACCGAGTTGAAGACATGGATGGACGGGCAGACATTGGTGGCAGTGTCGGTGGAGTAGAGCTGACGGACGATCCGGGCGAAGATGTCCGAACCGTAGACGCGGTAGGGGCGGAGGTCCAGACCGTTGGGGAGGATGACATAGACCGCCAGCGCGATGGTCATGCCCGCAAAGAGCGGCAGGCAGAGCCGCCAGAAGTCCGCGCGCGGGGCCTTCCACAGCAGATAGAACAGGGTGAACGGGATCCAGATGAACCACGCCAGATAGGGGATGACGGCATACTTGCAGAAGGGGATGAGGTCATCCAGATGGCAGTGGACCCAGACTTCCGGCACGGTGATGTTGACTTCGAGCCAGTGGAACACCGAGAGATAAAACACAAGATAGAACGCCATGAACCAGATGGGATGGCGGGAAAACCAGTTTCGCATGGAACACACTTCCTTTGTTTGGAGTTGGAAGGCAGAGCCTTCTTAAAGTTCTTAGCAGCGTCTCATTATACGCCGGTCATCGCGCAAAAACAAGCCCTAAACAGGACAACTTCTCTAAAATATCTGTGAAAAATTTGTGCGACATGGGAAATTCGGGGGAGAGAACGGCTCCGGAACCGCCCTCTCTGAAAGGAATACGATCCAGAACCGGATTTTCCTGCAAAAGGGTACAAAAAAACCAGCCGCTTGCGCGGCTGGCGTTCGGGGAATCCGTCAGTTCCAAGGGGTCGCGGTCACTTCGTAGTCGTCATAGGCGGCATCCTTGTAGTGCAGGATGCTATATGTGGCAGTTCCACCGGCAGGGATGCTCAGCAAAAGTGTCGGTGCATCGACCGAGACGAGCTGGCCGTTCTTTTTCAGGAAGAGCGAGACCTTCACTTTTGTAGCGTAACGGCTGGTGTTGTTCACCGCACCGGAGAAGGTATTATAATCGACCTTGGAGTTCTTGGTCTCAGTCGGCTTCAGGACGAGCAGATCGCTGGTCCGCACGACCTGTTCCGGGGTCAGATAATCCGTGGAAGAGGTCAGTGAGTAGCCCGTGGGGTGGAAACCAGTGTAGCTTTTTGTGTACATGAAGCAGACGGTATCGCCGGGTGCGATGACCGGAGAAAATGTGAAGTCGGTTCGTTTCTCCCCGGCAGCACTGGTCAGAGTCAGACCCAGGCGTACCTTGACACTGTAGGCCGTGTTAGGGTTGGTGATGGTGAATCGGTAGTTTGCAGTGTAGGTGCTTTCCTGCGCACCCGGCTGGACCACCGAGGTCATCGAGACCGAGGGCTGCAGCCGGGCGGAGTTGGTGCCGTTTGAGTCATCGGGTTCGGTGCCGGAGTTGGTGCTGCCCGAAGAAGAGCCGTTGCTGCCTTCGCTGCCGCCCGGAACATCGGGCGTCGGGCCGCAGCCGGTCAACAGGCAGCAGAACAGTGCCAGCGTGAGCAAAAGTGCGGTCAGAGATTGTTTCATCAGAGCGCCTCCTTTTCATCCAATCGTTTCCTGCTTTCTATTCTACACGTTTTCGGGCAGGAAAGCAATCCGGAAGCGCAGGCTCAGATGACTTTCTTTTCCAGCCAGCTCCCCTTGAAGAAGCGGATGGCAAAGAAGAGGGAGCGGAACAGCCAGTCCAGGAACATGCCGCCCCAAATGCTGAGCAGATTGCCCTGATGCAGGCCCAGGACCATCAGGTAGCAGAAGCCCACCCGGAACACCCACATGGAGAAGACGCTGACCGTCATCGTGAAGGTGGCGTCGCCGGCGGCGCGGAGGATGTTGGGCAGGGTGAAGCTGGACGGCCAGATGAACAGCGAGATGATGTTGAACCAGACCATCACCTGCAGCGCCATGGCGTTGGACTCCGGGGAGAGGTTGAACCAGGACAGGGTGATGCGGTTCAGGAAGAAGAAGGCCGACAGGTTCATGATCCAGGCACCGGCATAGGCCACCAGCAGGAAGCGGCGGGCGTAGTGTTTGGCCTGCTCTTTTTCGCCTGCACCCAGGCACTGGCCGATGACGGTGAGCACCGCCATGCCGACCGCGTTGGCCGGAACATTCAGGAAGGTGGTGATGTTGCCCGCCACGGCGTTGGCCGCAATGGCCGAGGTGCCGAGGGTGGACGTCAGGCTGGAGACCGACAACTTGCCGATCTGGAACATGCCGTTCTCGATGCCGGCCGGGATGCCCACCCGCAGGATGCGGCGGATGAGGGGCAGGTCGGGCTTCAGATCGGTCAGGTGCTCGATGCGGAGCAGGCAGCCGGGCTTTTCCAGCAGGTAGATGACCGCAAAGCAGGCAATCATCCGGGAGACAAGGCTGGCCAGCGCGGCACCCATGACACCCATCTTAAAGTAGAAGATGAGCACGGCGTTGCCGCCGATGTTCACCACGTTCATCACCAGACTGGACAGCATGCTGATCTTGCTGTTGCCCTGTGCGCGGAAGAGCGCAGCTCCGGCGTTGTACACACCGATGAAGGGATAGCTCAGCGCCGAGAGCAGGAAATACGTCTCGGCGTAGCGCATGACGTCGGCGTCAATGGAGCCGAAGATGCCCCGCAGGATGCCGTGCCGCCCCACCGCCACCACGGCGGCGACCACGACGCTGAGCGAGATCATGATGAACAGGATCTGGGCGGCGGCGGCCTTGGCGTTCTTCGGCTCCCGGTGGCCGATGTACTGGCTGGCGACGACGGCGCCGCCGGTGGCAAGCGCGCTGAGCAGCTGGATCATCAGCACGTTGAACGAGTCCACCAGGCTGACGCCCGACACGGCCGCTTCGCCGACCGAGGAGACCATCAGGGTATCGGCCAGACCGATGGTCACGCTGAGCGCCTGCTCGGCGATCAGCGGCAGCAGCAGGGCGATGATCTGTTTGCGGGTAAACAGCGGCTTGGTTGTTGTGGTTGTCATAGTTCCTCCTCTTGCTCTGGGATGTCACAAAACTAAGCATAACGCGGAATCGCAGGAAAATCAAGATGTTGTATCCAAGAACCTCGCAAAATTTTAAGAAACAAAGTGCCGTCGGTTCCCTTTACCCCTGCGGTGGGATGTGATAGAATGAAACTGGACTTCTGTGTGCAGCACAGAAGAAGGTAAATGAATGAACGATTCCATAGAGAGAGGAAAGATTATGCCAAAGGCAGCCCATAAAGTCGTGGTCATCGGGCACCGCAACCCGGACACCGACTCCATCTGCTCCGCCATTGCGTATGCGGAGTTGAAAAACAAGACCAGCGACCTTGTCTGCGAGGCGCGCCGCGCGGGCCGGATGAACCAGGAGACTGAGTTCGTCCTGAAAAAGTTCGGCGTGACCCCGCCCCGCATGTGTACTGACGTCAACCCGAAGATCCGGGATGTGGATTACCGCGAGATGCCCGGCATCCCCGGTGCCACCAGCCTGCGCCGTGCGTGGGAGATCATGCGCGACCAGAAGATCGACACCCTGCCCATCACCAGCGCGGAAAACGATCTGGAGGGCATCATCACGGTCAAGGACATCGCGACCGCCAACATGGACGTCTTCGACACCGGCGTTCTGGCCAAGAGCCAGACCAGCTTCCGGAACATCCTCGAAACGCTGGGCGGCACCATGGTGGTGGGCGACGAGAACGCTGTCTGCACCACCGGCCACATCAAGATCGGCACCGCGACTCCCGAAATGCTGGAAAGCAGTGTGGAAAAGGGCGACATCGTCATCCTGACCAACCGGTACGAGAGCCAGCTGTGCGCCATTGAGAAGGAGGCCTCCCTCCTCATCATCTGCAACGGCTCCAAGGTGGGCCACACCATCCAGCGCATCGCCGACGAAATGGGCGTCGCCATCATGACGACCCCCTACGATACCTACGCGGCCGGCAAGCTCATCAGCCAGTGCGCCCCCATCTCCTATTATATGACCCGCGAAGACATCCTGAAGTTCACCCTCGTCACGCCGGTGGCGGATGTCATGCGCGTCATGGCCAAGGTGCGCCACCGCTATTTCCCCATCCTCGATGAAGAGGGCAAATACTGCGGCATGGTCAGCCGCCGCAACATCATCGCCCTGCGCAAGCGCCGCATCATCCTGGTGGACCACAACGAGGCCACCCAGGCCGTGGAGGGCTTCGACCAGGCGGAGATCCTGGAGATCATCGACCATCACCGCATCGGCAGTCTGGAGACCAGCGGCCCGGTCTACTTCCGCAATCAGCCGGTGGGCTGCACCGCAACCATCATCACCCAGATGTACGACGAGAACGGCGTGGAGATCCCGGCCCAGACCGCCGGTCTGCTGCTGGCGGCCATCCTGTCGGATACGCTGGTCTTCCGCAGCCCCACCTGCACCCCGGTGGATGTGGCGGCAGCCAGGCGTCTGGCCCAGATCGCCGGTGTGGACATCGACGAGTTTTCCACCGAAATGTTCGAAGCCGGTGAAAAACTGGACGGCAAGACCCCCGAAGAGGTCTTTTTGCAGGACTTCAAGGTCTTCATGTGCGGCGATATTCGCTTCGGCGTGGCGCAGGGCAGCTACATGACCCGCAAGAACCTGCTGGCCGCCGAAAAATTGCTCAAACCCTACCTCGAAGAGGCCCGCAACAAGCAGAATGTGGAGGATATCTATATGCTGCTGACCGATGTGCCCAAGGAGGAGAGCGTCGTTATCTGCGAAGGCCGCTATGCCGCCGAGGTGCTGTCGGACGGTTTTGAGACCCAGCCCGCCGAAGACGGCAGCTGGACCCTGCCCGGCGTTGTCAGCCGCAAAAAGCAGTTCATCCCCGCCATGATGAGCGCATATCAGGAACTGTAAAGCCCCGAACAAACACGAAGCCCCCCGGAAGCCTGCATTCCGGGGGGCATTGTGTTGAGTGGGAGTTCAGCCTGCGATGCCTTTTCCATTTCTTTATAAGAAGCATAACACAAAATCGTGGTGAAATTGTGTAAATTCGGAACGAATTTTCACAGCCTGCGGCGGCTCGTGCGCAGATCATTCCGGAAGATGCGCCCGGCCACCGGTTGAGAGGGCCTGTTTTTTGTGGTACAATAGAGGCGGAAATTTGCGAAAGAAAGGATCTTTTGATGCAGCTGTTTGAACTGGTCTCCCCGCGTCTGTTCCGCCCGCTGGCGGGGCCGAACCGGGTGTTTTATGCCGAGCTGCTCCTGCTGCTGTGGGAGGAGTGTCGCCACACGGCGGATTACAGCATCTCCCGCGCCGAAGCCGTCTCCCGCGCGGAGGATTACTTTGCGGCGCTGGCAAAGCCGCTGGCGCTGGACGCCGACGACGCCGGAGACGAGGCCGAGCAGCCCACCCGCGACCCACATCTGCTGGCGCTGGGCTTTCTGCTGCGGCTGCGGCGCACCGGCTGGCTGGAAGAGCAGCCCGGCAGCTATGAGGAGGAACCTTCGCTGGCCTTTGTGCCGGAGGTGACGCCTCTGCTGGAAGCGCTGGAAGAGATCCTGAACCCGCGCGTCGTCACCTATACCGGCAAGCTGTACAAGGCCTGGCAGCTGCTGCGGGGCATCGGGGAGGAGAAGAGCCCCTACGAGAATGTCCTGCGGGAGGTCGCGTCCGACCTCGAAGCGCTGAACAAGTCGCTCCGTGCGCTCAATGCCTCCATCGGCCACTACATCGACCGGCTCACCCGCAACCGCACCCCGCAGGAGGTGCTGGAACTGTTCGACCAGTACGAGGAAAAGGTCGTTGCGGCAGCGTACCACCGGTTCAAGACCAGCGACAACCTGTTCAACTACCGCGCCTACCTCGAAGAGGGGCTGGACGACTGCGAGGCAAACTATCTGCCGCAGCTGGCGCTGGATTATGCCCGCGTGGAGCGCCGTGCGCCGAACGAGGCCGCCCCGGCGGTGCGGGCCCTCATCCAGAAGCAGCGGGATGCGCTGGAAGAGATGAGCGGACTGATAAAGCAGATCGACGCCAGCCACATCCGCTACCGCAAGCGTGCCGTGCAGCGGGCGCAGTTTTTGCTGCTGAGCGACCGCTCGGCGCAGGGCAGCGTCACGGCACTGCTCCGCCGCTATGCCGAGGAGATCAAGACGCCGGACCAGCTGTTCGAACCGGATGACGGCCCGGTGGCAAAGCGTCTGCACCTTTACCCGGTGCAGGTCTTCGGCGAAAAGCCGCTCTACCCGCCCGCCGCGCCCCGCAGCGAGGTGCCGCTCAGGCCGGTGGAGACCGGAACGCTGGACCCGGAACAGCTGCAAAAAGAGCAGCAGCTCCTGCTGGAATACGCCCGGATGGCCGTGACCGAAGAGAACGTGGCCCTGCTGGCGCAGCAGGCCCTTGCCGCCCGCAGGCAGGTGGCGGCGTCCACGCTGGCCGACGAATATCCCAGCGACTTTGCCCGCATCATCGGCCTGCACACCTACTCGCAGTCGCCGCGGCGGGACTATGACATCGAACGGACCGGGAAGTGGGTCGAGCGGGGCGGCTTCCGGTTCGAAGAATTTATCCTGATGCCCCGCAAGGAGGAACCCCATGGCCGAAACGAATAAACTGCTGGAAGAGACCGCAAACTATCTGCTCAGCCACTGCTTTCTGCTGGGCGGCGTGGAGGACCAGCGGTCGAAGTATCTCTATGTGCAGGACCACCTGAACGAGGTGCGGGCCGTGTTCGCGCCGCTGGGCTATGCGGTCCTGCTCTACCCGGCCCCGCTGCAGGCGGCGGCGCTCGTCAACGAGCACGAGGGCAGCCAGGCCCGGCTGCTGAAATACGAGAGCATCCTGCTGCTGGTGCTGCGCCTGCTCTACCTGCAAAAGCGGGAGAGCCTCTCGGCCAGTGCAGACCAGGTTCTGGTCACGGTGGAAGAAGTGCAGGCCGAACTGCAAAAAATGAACCTGCCCCGGCGGCTGGACCAGCTCACGCTGGAAAAGCTGCTGCGCACCCTGCGACGGTACAATCTGGCCCGGCCCGTGGGCCGTCTGACCGGGCTGGACAGCCGCATCGAGGTCTTCCCGACCGTGCTGCTGGCGCTGCCGGATGCCGACCTCGCCGATGCCGCTGCCGAGAGCAGCCGCACCCGGAACGAGCTGGCCCTGTACGAACGCCCGGAGGGCGAATCCAGTGCGGAGGATGAAGAATGATCGAATTAAAACGCCTGAAACTCATCAACTGGCACAACTTTGAGAACGTCACCTTCGACTGTGCCCGCCTGACCTATATGATCGGCGTCAACGCCGTGGGCAAGACCACCATTCTGGACGCCATCCGCTACTGCCTGACCACCAACCGCAATTTCAATGCCCTGGGCAATAAAAAGAGCGGCCGCACCCTGCAGGGCTCCGTCCACGCCAAGCAGCGCGGCGAGAACGCCTACCGCCGCCCCGGCCGGACGGTGGCCTATATCGGTGCCGAATTCTGGGACAGCGCCAAGCGGACGCCTTTCGTCATCGCGGTGCGCGTCGAGTCCGAGGGCCCCATGCAGGAGCTTCACCCTGGCGACCAGACCTGGTACATCTCCGAGGACGGCATCACGCTGGAAAAGCTGCCCTTCCTCGACCCGCGCACCGGGGCCCCCAGCGCCAGAGAAGATTTCAAGCCTGCCGTGGGCCGGCTCTCCTATACCCGCAGCCCCAGCGAGGCGCGGGACCGCATCTGCCGTGCGCTGGGCATCGGCCGCGCATCCAGCCCGCTGGGCAAAAAGTTCAATGAGGTGTTCCAGATGGGCACCAGCATGGACGAGATCCCGAACTTCCGGGAATTTCTGTATCAATACATCCTGCCCCAGCCGGAACTGGATCTGGACGCGCTGCAGGGCGACCGGGTGGAGCTGGAAAACCTCCACGCCGTGCTGGCCGAGGCGCAGACCCGCGCCGCCGCGCTGGAACAGATCGTGGAATACGGCCGGGAAGCCGCATCCAGAGAGACGGACGCCCTGGTCAACCGGGGCGCGGCTCTGCTGGCCCGCGCCGAGGCCGACGCCGGAGAAGACGCCGTCTGGCAGGGGCATCTCGACGCCGGACGCCGCCAGCTGGCCGAGCGGAACGCCGCCTATGAAGCGGCCAAGAACGCCGAGGCCGAGGCCCGCCGGGCCTATCTGGCCGCCCATGGGGCAGCTTCGGCCAGCGGCGAGGGCCGTGCGCTGGACGCCATGACCGAGGAACTGGCTCGCAGGAAGACCGCACTGGATGCCGCCGCCCGGAAGGTGGCGGCGCTGGAACAGACGGCGGATGCCGTCACGAACCTGCTGACGGTGCTGGCCCGCAGCGGCTTCGGGGTCGAAAAAGCGCTCTGGCCGGTCGCTCTGACCGCAGAACAGCTGCCCGCGCTGACCGAAGCGCTGGACCGGCTCGAAAAGCCGCTGGAAGAGCAGTATTTTGCCGCACGGCAGAACGCCGCCGACCTGGCCCGCGCACAGGAAGAAAAGCGCGCTGAGCTGGACGCGGTTTCGGGCGGCAAGTGGGTCTACCCCCACGGCGATGCCGCCACCAGAGTCCGCGATGCCGTCAACGCCGAGCTGAAGAGCCGGGGCATGACGCCGGACGCAAAGATCTTCTGTGAGCTGCTGAACGTGGCCGACGAGAGCTGGCAGGACTGCGTGGAAGCCTGCCTCGGCGACCGCCGGTTCGATATTCTTGTCCCGCCCAACCACTACGCTGCCGCCAAGAGCGCCTTTGTGGCGCTGGGCGAAACGGTCGGGCCCATCAGCCTGTTGGATACGCCGGGCATCCGCACCGCCAACCGCCGCGCGGAGACCCGCCCGGCTGACAGCCTTGCCGCTCAGGTGGAGAGCGAGAACCCGCTGGCCGCACAGTATGCGGACACCATCCTCCGCCGCATCGTCTGCTGCGAGACGCCGGACACGCTGGAACACTTCCCGGACAGCGCCACCCGCGACCTGCTGCGCCACCATCCGTTCCGGCTGGAACGCCTGCGCCGGCCTCAGCGGTACATCGGTCTGGACGCCCGCCGCGCCCGCGCCGGTGCGCTGGAAGAGGAGCTGACGGCCCTCGGTGAACGCCGCCGCGAGGCTGTGCAGGCCGAACGGTCGCTGAAAACGGCCTACGACCAGTACCAGAACATTCTGCGCGGCCGCGCACTGGAAACGCTGGCCGGCCTGTGGGAAGGCAGGGACACCCTTGCTGCCGCCAAAGCCGACTATGCGGCACAGGCCCAGAAGCTGGCCGACTGCCGGGAGAACCCGCTGCTGCAAGAGCTGTATCGGGAAGAGGAGACCCGCGAAGCCGCCTGGGAAGCGGCCCGCAAGGCAGTGGAACAGGCAGGCGGCGATATCCGCGTCTGTGAAAAGCAGCTGGCTTCCTGCGCGGCAGAGCAGGGCCGGGCCGTGGCCGCAGCGCAGCAGAGCGCCGGGGCGGCCCAGACCTTCTTTGAAAAATATCCGCTGCTGGAGCCGCTGGCGCAGGAGCGCAAAAAGGGCCTCATGACCGGGGGCCGCACAGCCCGCGCCGCTGCCCAGACGGCCGAAAAAGCGCAGACCAAGCTGGACGACACCCTGCAAAGCTACCTCACCGCCACGCTGGAACCGGCCCAGAAGGCGTACAACGAGCGGTACGTCTGCGATTATCCGCTGGGCCTTGCGGGCATCGAGCAGTACCGCGCCCAGCACGAGAGCCTCGTCCGCATCGACCTGGAGCGCTACGCCGCCCGCCTGGACCAGGCCCAGCGCGACTGCAAGGACCGCTTCCGGAAAGACATCCTCTTTCGGATGAAGGACGACATCTTCAACGCCCGCCGCCAGTTCCGGGAGCTGAACAAGGTGATGGAGCAGCTGACCTACGGCGAAGAGGTCTACCGCTTCGAGCTGGAACCCAGCCGCGACCCGCAGCTGGCCGCGTTCTATCAGGTCATCGTGGACAAGGGCAACCAGCAGATGACCGACACTGACTCGCTGGACAACCTCGCCGCCACGGCCGACCCCGTTTACGAGCGGCAGGTGGATGAGCTGATGGAAAAGATCATGGCCGACGTGGACGAGAACACCCGCGCCCGGCAGGAGGGCCGCAGCGCTTCTGGTGCCACCCTGTCCGACTATGTGGATTACCGCACCTATCTGGACTACGACATCAAGGTCACGAACACGGTCTCCGGCCAGCAGGCGTATCTGTCCCGCGTCAGCCGCGATTCCTCCGGCGGCGAGAATCAGGCCCCGTTCTATGTGGCCATCTGTGCTTCGCTGCTGCAAATTTATCAGAAGAGCGAGAACAGCATCCGGCTGGTCCTGCTGGATGAGGCCTTCAGCAAGATGACCAGCGACCGCATCCGCCCCATGATGGAGCTGTTCCGCCGCCTGCAATTGCAGGTCCTGCTCATCTCCACCGTCGAGAAGAGCACAGCCATCCAGCCCTATTGCGACATCACCTATTCCATCGTGCGCCATGGCGACGCCAACGCCATCGCGCCGTTTTACCGGCTGACGGCCCCGCAGCCCGCGCCGGAGAAGGAGACTGAACCATGAGTGATACCCTTGCAAAATTCTGGCTGTTTGCCACCCACTGGATCAAGCTCGACACCTTCGACAACGAGGACGAGCTGAACGACGAACTGGAGCTGCTCCAGCGCCAGAGCCTGCCCACCAAGGTCCGCACGATGAAAAACAAAGAGGGGAAGGAAGAACTTGTCCTCTACGTCAAGCAGGCCGACCGCGATTATGCCCGCTACTGTACCGGCTGGCGCCCCGGCGGGATGATGTGAAAATGAAAAAACATGAGGTCGTATATGAAAGAAACTGCAAAAGAAGCGTTTGAACGCTGCCTTCAGAATGTCTCTCTGGAAGAAAAGCCCGATGCAGAGTGGGTGGCGCAGCAATACGCTGTGGAACGGGCGGGAGCACTTGCCATCAAAGAGGCTGCGCCGTTTTCGGAAGAGCGGGGGCAGATCACACGGCAATGCTACGAGATGGTAGACCGCCTGATCCAGGCTCGCAGCCGCCAGAAGGGCCAGAGCGTGGCGGCTTATGGGGCGGGCGAGAGCTTCGTGGACTTGCTGGACCAGCTCATCCGGTATCTGCACACAAAAAAGCCGGAGATCAACTTCTTTGAAGCGGGCGTGGGCACCGGGTATATCCTCCGGGCTGTGCATCAGTTCGGAGGGGTACATGTGAGCGGATGCGATGTGTGTCTGGATCGCCAGCTTCTGGGGGAATTTTCTTCCTGCTGCATTGAAAAGACCCTGTATGCTGCGCTGGGAGAGCTGAAGGACGGCAGCGTGGACCTGTTTTACTGGAACGATGTGATGGAACATCTCCCGGAAGATGAAATGGAGGAGACCCTTCGGCAGATCGCGAAAAAACTTTCACCGGAGGGGCTTTTGGTGACCGTGACTCCCAGCAGAGGAATGGGACCCCACGACATCACCAAGCTGGCAGCGCCAAAGGAACGGGAAGCCAAGGGACTGCACCTGCGGGAATATTGCTACTACGAAGTGGTGGAGCAAAACCAGCGGGCCGGGCTGCAGCCCCGAATCTATGCGGTGCGGAACGGCGATACATGCTGTCTGGATTTTGAGCAGGGCGAGGCCCGCAGCCTGGCCCATGCTGCGGCAGAAAAGCGGTGCTTCCGTCTGTGCAAGAATATTCCAGTCATTGGCGGAAAGTCCATCCGGAAGCGGATGATGTGTCGCTTTGGGTGGAAGGCTATCGTCATCTGCGGAAAATGATCGAAGGAGAATTTATGCCAAAGCACCCCATCCAATTGTCCGATCACTTTACCTGTTCCCGGCTGATCCGGTTCGTGCTGCCCTGCATCGGCACCATGCTGTTTACCTCCATCTACGGCATCGTGGACGGCCTGTGCGTCTCGAACTTCGTGGGCAAGACGGCCTTTGCGGCGGTCAACCTCATCATGCCGCTGCCCATGCTCATCGGCAGCATCGGCTTTATGCTGGGCACCGGCGGCAGCGCCATCGTGGGCATCACGCTGGGCGAGGGCGATGGAAAAAAAGCAGACGAACTTTTCAGCCTCTTCCTCAGTTCGGCCCTTGCGGCGGGCATCGTGTTCAGCGCCGTTGGTCTGGTCATCATTGAGCCGGTGGCGGAGCTGCTGGGCGCAAAGGGGGAGATGCTGGACTATGCGCTGCGGTATGGCCGCATCCTGCTGGTCAGCCTGCCGACCTTTATCTTGCAGAACATGTTCCAGAGCTTCTTCGTCACGGCCGAAAAGCCCCACCTGGGCTTCGCTTTCACCGTGGGCGCGGGCTGTACCAACATGGTGCTGGACGTTGTGCTGGTGGGGGTGCTCCGCTGGGGCGTTGAGGGTGCCGCTGTCGCGACCTTCCTCAGCCAGATCGTCGGCGGCCTGCTGCCGGTGTTCTATTTCCTGGACCGGAACAACACCAGCCGCCTGCACCTGAGCCGGACGAAGTTCCATGGCCGCGTTCTGCGGAATGCCTGCATCAACGGCTCGTCGGAGCTGATGACCAACCTCTCCATGTCGCTGGTCAACATCCTCTACAACTACCAGCTCCTCCGCTTTGCGGGCGAGGACGGCGTGGCGGCCTATGGTGTCATCATGTATGCGGCCTTCCTCTTTGTGGCCGTCTTCGTGGGTTATGCCGTCGGCAGCGCCCCCATCGTCAGCTACCACTACGGTGCCCGCAATCACCGGGAGGTCCACAACCTTTATTCCATGAGCTTCCGTCTCATCGGCGTGGTGGCCGTTGTCATGACCATCGGTTCGATGTTCCTCATCCCGCATGTGGCCCGCATCTTTGTGGGCTACGATGCCGGGCTGCTAACACTGACCACTCACGCCTTCCGGCTCTATGCGCTGAGCTTCCTCATCATGGGCTTCAATGTCTATGCGTCGTCGTTCTTTACCGCGCTGGGCGACGGTGTGACGAGCGCTCTCATCTCTTTTCTGCGCACCCTGTTGTTTCAGGTGGCGGCGGTCTTCGCACTGCCGGCGCTCATGGGGATGGATGGCATCTGGCTGGCCGTTACGGCCGCCGAGCTTGCCGCGCTGGGGGTGAGCGTGTATATGTTCGTGACCAAAGATCAGAAATTCCATTACCGTCATGTGTGACGCGTTAGGACAAAGAAAGCCGCCGGGGCCCCGGTGGCTTTCTTTGTCATGCAAATGTATACTCGACGAACTCGCAGTTCCGGATGCCGAAGGCGGCATACTCCTCGTTGGTCATATCGTAAAAGTAAGACCGCACCACGCGGGCGATGCCATTGTGGGCGACGAGGAGATAGGTCTTGCTCTCGTCGGCCCGCAGCTCGTCCAGCAGGTCGTAGATACGCTGGGCCAATTGCAGCATACTCTCGCCGCCGGAGTAGCGGTCGGCGAAGTGGGTCTTGGAGACTTTGAACTCGGCCCCATCGCGGGGCGTCCCCTCGTAGCGGCCAAAGCACTGCTCCCGCAGGCGGGGTTCCGGGCGGGCCGGGATGCCGGTGGCCTCGGCGATGGCCAGAGCGGTGTCGGCAGCGCGGGACAGGGGAGAATACAGGATCTCGTCAATGTGGACCCCGCTGTCCCGGACATGGGCCCCCAGCGCAGCGGCCTGCGCCCGGCCGCGGGCGGTCAGCGGGCTGTCGGTCATGCCGCAGATCTTGTTTTCAACGTTCCAGACGGTCTCGCCGTGGCGGGTAAAATATAAGTTGTGCATAGAGGCTCCTTCAGAGTTTGATGAGGGTATGGTGGTCGAGCCGGACGGTGTCGCCCTCGTCGATGCCAAGGCGGGTCAGCTCAGCGTCCGGATAGGCGATAACCCGGCGCTCGCCGGTCTCGTCCTCCAATAAGACATCGCAGCAGACCGGCTGCCCTTCCGGCAGCTCCTCGCAGCCGTACAGCTGCTCGTCGATGCGCAAAACGCGGTATGTCATACGATCTTCCTCGAAAAATACAATGTTCTCGTTTTACAGATGATTCTCCCGGCAGGGGAGAACGTGGTATTCTTATTATAAAGCCCCGATGCGCTGCCGTCAACTTGACAGCCCGGCGCCGGGGCTGATACAATAGGACAAAATGGTTCCACACGACGCCAAAAGGAGAGAAGAGCTTGAACATTACAGAATTGCGCTATCTGGTCGCCATCATGCAGTGGGGGTCGGTGAGCGCTGCGGCAAAGAAGCTGTATGCGGCCCAGCCCAACATCAGCAAGGCGCTGAAAAATCTGGAAGAGGAGTATCACATCCGCATCTTTGAGCGCTCCTCCACCGGCATGATCCCCACCGAGCAGGGGCGGCGGTTCATCGAGCAGGCCGAGCGGGTGCTGGAAGATGTGGACCGCCTGAGCCGGAGCGTCGAGGAAGAGCAGGAGCGCTGCGCGGAGCTGCGGGTGATGCTGCCCCATGCGACCTATGCGTCCTATGCGGCGGTGGATTATCTGGAACAGGCGGTGCATCTGGAGCGGGTGTACATCCACATCCGGGAGGGCGGCTCGATGGAGGCGCTGGATTTCGTGCTGCGGCGGGGCTATCACCTGGCGCTGCTGCGCTATGCGGTGGAGGACGATGAGCACTACACTCACTACTGCGCCCGGCGGGGGCTGAAGATGGAGCCAGTGATGGACTTTGAATATCAGCTGCTCACCAACCGGGACGGCCCGCTGGCCCGGCATGAGGTGCGCGACCTGACCGAACTGAACCAGTATATGGAGATCCTGCACGACGACTTTCAGCTGCCCGGCGAGGAGGGCGGCGACGGTGTGCGCTGGCATGTGAACCAAGCCCGGCGCATCCATGTGTATGAGCGGTGCAGCCAGTTTTCGATCTTGCAGCGGCTCCCGTCTGCGTATATGTGGGCGTCGCCCATGCCCCGCAAGGCGCTGGAACAGTACCATCTGGTGCTGAAAAAATGCCCAGCCCAGCGCCAGCAGATGCGGGATGTCCTGGTCTATCCGGACAAGGGCGGCCTGCGGGCGGAGGAGCAGGCATTTGTCGATCTGCTCCACAAACAGGCGGCCCAGACCGTGAAATGAGCAGCCGCCGGCAAAGAAGCGGCTAAAGTTTTGGCTCCGGAGTGCCTGGGCGGCCTGCTGAACAGCAAGACTGCGGAAGGTGCGACCATCTACAATACGGCGGTCGCATACCCTGTGGGTATCCTCTTTGCCGCTGCGATGCTGGCCCTGTTTATCCACGCCACCAAAAAGGCTGGCGTCAGGAAAGCCGCATGATCCGATGCGATCCTGAGTTCCTCTTCTATCGCAATTTTCAAAAAAAGTGCCAATCAAAACGGCATCTTTGCGATATGCAGTTTGCGGATGTTGCTTGTGCATTAAAAACGCAAACTGCTATAATATTTGCCCATTCACAGAAGACCGGCCGCCGGGAAGTCCCCGGACGGCCGGTCTTCGTTTGCAACGGGAGGAACCCGGCTGAATAACACGAAAAAAGCACTGAAAATCGCGCAAAAATTGCAGGCGTGGTCAAACTGCACAAAAAACAGGCGGAAAGTTTGGGAGCCGCAACTTTCGTCGGTCAAAATCGCACAGAGAACGTTTTCGGAAAAGAAAATTTGCCGAGGATACGCTAAAAATATTTGCTGAAAGAAACGCCTGAACCCCTACCATATACTTTTTGATATGAGGGCTATGCAGGAAAGATATTATTCGAGTTATGAAAAATGTGTTAACATGAAGCCAGACATGGACCACGCACGGCAGAATGGGGCCGTGGGCGTGGATCTGAAAAAGGAGGTTTCTGGTATGATTAGTTTCTTACTCTGTCTGGCGCTCCTGATCGTAGGCTATTTTGTCTATGGCAAGATCGTGGACAACACGTTTGGACCGGACGACCGTGAAACTCCCGCTGTGCGCATCAACGATGGCGTTGACTACGTCGTGATGCCGCAGTGGAAGCTGTTCCTCGTCCAGCTGCTGAACATTGCGGGCCTCGGCCCCATCTTTGGTGCACTGCAGGGTGCTCTGTGGGGTCCCGTGGTGTTCCTGTGGATCACCTTCGGCACCATCTTTGCAGGCGGCGTCCACGACTACTTCTCCGGTATGATGAGCGAGCGCAACGAAGGCGCTTCCATCGCAGAAGTTACCGGCAAGTATCTGGGACCTGTGATGCAGAACATCATGCGTGTGTTCTCTGTCGTGCTGCTGATCATGGTCGGCACGGTGTTCGCAGTCGGCCCTGCTGGCCTGATCGTGACCCTGTGCAAGAACAACGGGATGAGCGGTGTGCTCACCACCACCCTGTTCTGGCTGATCATCATCCTGGTCTATTACTTCATCGCGACCTTTATCTCCATTGATGCCATCATCGGCAAGATCTACCCGGTCTTCGGCATCTGCCTGATCATCATGGCAGTGGGCGTTATCTTTGGCATCTTCACCAATCCCGCCTACACCATCCCCGAACTGTGGGATCACTTCGGCAGCATGCACCCGTCGGGCACCCCGATCTGGAGCTTCATGTTCATCACGGTCGCCTGCGGCGCTATTTCCGGCTTCCACTCCACCCAGTCGCCTCTGATGGCGCGCTGCATGAAGAGTGAGAAGCAGGGCCACTTCGTCTTCTACGGCGCAATGGTCTGCGAAGGCATCATCGCTCTGATCTGGGCTGCTGCCGGCTGCTCTCTGTACGAAGTCACCGGTGGTCTGAACACCGGTCTGGCCGCTGCTCTGGCCGAAGGTCAGTCCGCCGCCATCTACGACGTCTGCTCCAAGACCATGGGCGGTATCGGCATTGCCCTGGCAATGATCGGCGTCGTCATCTGCCCCATCACCTCTGGTGATACCGCGTTCCGTTCCGCTCGTCTGACTCTGGCCGACTGGCTGAAGCTGGACCAGGACAGCTACGCAAACCGCCTGAAGCTCTGCATCCCCGTTCTGGGTGTCGGCTCCTTCCTGGGCATCGGCAACGCGCTGGGCTTCATCAACTACACCGTGATCTGGCGTTACTTCAGCTGGACCAACCAGACACTGGCCATGATCGTCCTGTGGGCTGCTTCCATGTACCTGTTCAAGGAGAAGAAGAACTACTGGATCACCGCTGTGCCCGCTACCTTCATGAGCGCCGTGTCCTGCACCTACTTCGTGCTGGCTCCGGAGTGCCTGGGCGGCCTGCTGAACAGCAAGACTGCTGAGGGTGCCACCATCTACAATACGGCGGTCGCATACCCTGTGGGTATCGTCTTCGCCGTTGCAATGCTGGCCCTGTTTATCCACGCTACCAAGAAGCACACGGAGAAGAAAGCCGCATAACCCATTCAAGGCGGCATAACCCCCTGTGATCTCAAGACCGGCCGCTGCCCACACCAGCGGCCGGTCTTGCTTTTGGCTAAGAGTGGAAAAGACTCTTGCATTTTGCGAAAGACAGTGGGACAATGGGTACAAACAAAACGCAAAAGAGGGATACACTATGCTGTTCAAACCTGCACAACTGGGTCTGGCAAAACTCGGCGCTGCCGAGCTGGAAGCAGACAAAAAAGCCTGCAAAAAGATCGGCCCCTGCGGCGTCGGCAAAAAGGCGCTGTACCTCAACAGCTTTTACATCGACCGCTGCTATTATCTGCCTTACGGCAGCATCACCCGCGCGTTCAAGCGGGTCGCCATGAGCCAGGGCGGCTTTACCGGCAAAGGGATGTTTGCCTCCATGGCCTATCTGGTGGTGGAGTACGACGGCGGCAAGCAGAAGCAGTGCAACTTCAAGGATGAGCGGGACGTGGACGCCCTGCTGGACGTTCTGGCCAAAGAGCAGCCGCAGATCAAGCGGCTGAGCGCGGCAGGTGAGCAGACCGTACAGAAGAAGGAGGCCGAAAAGGCCGCCCGCAAGCTGCCGGAGCTGACGAAAGACGCCGAGCACAGCCTGACGGTGCTGCGCCGGGCAAAAGAGTATCTGGAAGCCAAGCCAGAGATCTCGGATGAGCTGAGCGCCGCCGAGCGCCGCAAGCGCGCCCAGCTGCAGAGCAAGCCGGTGTACCGCTATGTCGCATTGGTCATCTTCCTGTTCGGCCTTGTGGCCGCAGCCTACGGTCTCTATGCCATCACGAACCATGTGGGCAATTACGGCATCTACTTTGCGCTGTTCGGCTTTGCGGCCATCTTCCTCTTTTCCAGCTACAACATGCTGCCCACCGCCCGCAACAACCACAGCGCCATCATGAAGCGGGCCGACCGGGCCGAGCAGGCCGCAGCGGACTATGTGAAGCGCTACCCGAACGGTGCGTTCCCGGTGCCGAGCTATTACGCACACCCGACCGTTCTCAAGCAGATGATGGACGCTATCGAAGAGGGCCGCGCCGTCACCGTGCCAGAGGCGCTGGAGGCTGTCAAGGCCCGCCTGAAGGCACTGAACGCCGACGTTCAGGTCGAGCAGGAGGAATACGACGAGGTCGTCCTCATCAAGGCGATGTTCCTGAACCACCAATACGCATAAGAGAACCAACGAAAGCTCCTCGTTTCCGGGGAGCTTTTGTTGTGCCAAACTTCTTGCACGGCGCAGAAGGTCGGTTTATAATGAGGACAGAGAGCAGGTTTGAGAACACGAGGAGGTCTTGATATGAAGGATATGGTCACGCTGGGTAGCACCGGCATCACGGTGAACAAGAACGGCTTTGGTGCCCTGCCCATCCAGCGCATCGCCCAGGAGGACGCCGTCCATCTGGCCCGCAAGGCTTACAAGGCGGGCATCCGCTTCTTTGATACCGCCCGCGCCTACACCGACAGCGAGGTCAAGCTGGGCGAGGCGTTCGACGGCATCCGCAGCGATGTCTACATCGCCACCAAGACGGCGGCGGAAACCGCAGAGGATTTCTGGAAGGACCTGCATACCTCCCTGAAAAACCTGCGCACCGACTACATTGACATCTACCAGTTCCACAATCCGGCCTTCTGCCCCCGGCCCGGAGACGCCTCCGGCCTGTACGATGCCGCACTGGAAGCGAAGGCCAAGGGCCTGATCCGGCACATCGGCATCACCAACCACCGCCTGACTGTGGCGAAGGAAGCCATCGAGAGCGGTCTGTACGAGACGCTGCAGTTCCCGTTCAGCTACATCTCCGGCCCCCAGGAACTGGAGCTTGTGGAACTCTGCAAGGAGAAAAAGATGGGCTTCATCGCGATGAAGGGCCTGTCCGGCGGCCTCATCACCAACAGTGCCGCCGCCTATGCCTTCGAGGCCCAGTACGACGGCGTCCTGCCCATCTGGGGCGTCCAGCGGGAGACCGAGCTGGACGAGTTCCTCTCCTACATCAACGATCCGCCCCGGATGAACGATGAATTGCGGGCCGTCATCGAGAAGGACCGCGCCGAACTGTGCGGTGATTTCTGCCGGGGCTGCGGCTACTGTATGCCCTGCCCGGTGGGCATCGAGATCAACGACTGCGCCCGCATGAGCCTGCTCCTGCGCCGGTCGCCTGCGGCGGCCCATCTGAGCCCGGAGGGCCAGGCCAAGATGAAGAAGATCGAGGACTGCCTGCACTGCAACCAGTGCCGGAACAAGTGCCCTTATGGTCTGGATACGCCCGCGCTGCTGGCCCGCAACTACGAGGACTATAAGCGGGTGTTGGCGGGAGAAGTAAAGGTGTAACGAACTACAAAAAAGGCAGATGCCGCATCGAACGGCATCTGCCTTTTCTTATGTCTAAACGGTTTACAGCGACGCAGGGACCGGCTCCCGGAAAATTTTCATGGCCTGCTTATAGCAGTGGATGAAGTAGACGATCTCCGCCAGAGCGGTCAGCGTCCAGGAGCAGGGATAGAGCAGATAAAGCGAGGGGATGGTGTGGAAGTGGGCAAAGATGGTGTACACCCAGATGACGCGGAAGACGCAGGAACCCAGGATGACGATGACGGTGGGCACGACGGTCTTGCCCAGGCCGCGGGAGGCGGCGATGGTGCAGTCCATAAAGGCCGAGATGCAGTAGGCCAGACCCATGACGCCCACACGCTTCATGCCAGCGTCGATGACGGCAGGCTCGGTGGTAAAGAGGGCCAGGAACTCGCGGCCGAACACGAACAGGCTGCCGCCCAACAGCAGGCCCACGCCAAAGGAATAGCCCAGCGCGATGAAGTAGCTCTTCTTCACGCGGTCGGGCTTGCCTGCGCCGTAGTTCTGGCTCATGAAGCTGGCACAAGCCATGTAGAAGGCGGCCATGCAGTCGTAGATGAGGTTGTCGGCGTTGGCGGCGGCGGAGTTGCCCTTGACCATGAGGGAGTCGAAGGAGTTGACGCCTGCCTGGATGAAGAGGTTGGCGATGGCGAAGACGGCGTTCTGGAACCCGGCGGGCAGGCCCAGCGCCAGAATGCTTCGGGTCATGGCCGGGTCGAGCCGGGCTTCCCGGAAATGCAGGGCGTAGCAGTCCTGCACCTGAGTCAGCGCGTGGAGAATGAGCGCGGCGGAAACGCATTGCGAAATGGCACTGGCCAGCGCCACGCCCATGACATCCAGCTTGCAGACGATGACGAAGAAGAGGTTGAGCAGGATGTTCAGCACACCCGCGATGCTCAGGAAGTACAGCGGCTTTTTGGTGTCGCCGATGGCGCTGAAGATGGCGTTGCCAAAGTTGTAGAGCGCCAGTGCGGGCATACCGAGGAAGTAGACCCGCAGGTAGAGGATGGCACCGGGCAGCAGGTCTTCCTTGGTGTTCAGCAGCCGCAGCAGGGCGGGGGAGCCCAGCAGACCCACGAACAGCAGTACCACACCGGCGATGAGGCTGACCACCAGCGCCGAGTGAACGGTGCGGCGGACGTCATCGGTGTGCCTGGCCCCATAGAAGCGGGCCACCAGCACGTTGATGCCGTTGCTCAGGCCGATGAGAAAACCGGTGAACAGGGTGACGAAGATGCTCGTGGAGCCCACTGCACCCAGCGCCGTGGAGCCGGCGAACCGGCCCACGACCGCGACGTCCGACATGTTGAACAGCACCTGCAGCAGGTTGGACAGTGCCAGCGGCAGGCTGACCAGAAGGATCTGCTTGGCCAGAGGGCCTTCCGTCAGCGATTTGGTGTTTGACTTCATAACTTGATGATTCCTTTTCCTGATCCGAAACTGTGCCCGCGCACACCGGGGCACAAGCTCTATTATAAGGCCCAGCGGAGCTTTTGCAAGATGGAAAACCCAAAAAGCAGAGGTGAATTTTTTACGCGCCGCCCGATGATTTTTCAGAAGGATGCTCCGGATGCAGAAATTGGGCCGACACGGGCGAAGATTTCTATTTGCAATTTCTGTCCGGCTGTGCTATACTACCTTATACTGAATCCATTCAGAAGATGTGCGATCGTAGCTCAGCTGGATAGAGCGTTCGGCTCCGACCCGGAAGGCCAGAGGTTCGAATCCTCCCGGTCGCATAAAATCCCCAGTACACTTTCGTGTGCTGGGGATTTTTATTTGCGGCCGGGAGGATTCGAACAGCACGGCCCCGCCGGAGGCGGGGTAAGCAATCAGCCCAGCGGGCTGTTGCTTAGTGCGCGGTTCCTGGACCCATAGGAATGTCGAACAAGAGGACTGGTGTTCATTTGCGGCCGGGAGGATTCGAATTTCATTTCAAATTCTCCATCAGTTTTGCCGCCAGCGTCTCGGCTTCTTTGGCCGGGACCCAGATATCCGGAGAAAGGCCACGCATTTCTTCAAAATAATCTGCACCCTCCGGCAGCAGATAGACACATACGGATGTCATTATAACCGAGCATTTGCTGTTCGGCAGTTCCACATGCCCACCATTTCCGATCATACATCCATTTGTGTTTTCTCCGATGACCAGGCTGTTTTCCAGATTATAGGCAAGGTCCATTGTGATTTCTGCAGAAGAGGCAGAGCATTTTCCGCTTAAAAGAATCAGAATGTTGTCGTGCGTTTGCCACCGATGAGCTATCGCTACGGATACCGGATTAACAACGTCATAGCGGACTCCATTGCCCTGTACACGCTGGCGGCTGTATCGGGTGATCCACTGATGCGCAACTTCTTCATATCCGCCGACATTGGAGCGCAGATCCAGCATGGAGATCGCAGCATCACTCATTTGTGCTGCCGCAGCATTGACCTCCTGTAGAAAAGAGCCCTCAAAGCTGTTGAACTGGAATACCGGGATTCCATCTGTCTGGCGAAGATCGGTATTCTGGTCTTTGGGAAGCTCTTTATAATACTGTCTCCATGCGTCTGCTGTCAGTGTGTCGGTACTGCCGTCTGTATAGTGCACCGTCAGCGTTTCATCACAGGTGTGCTTTTCCCACTCCGTCCCATCAAATGGGGCAGGCTTCAGCAGAACAGGATAATACACCAGATACCCCTGCTCAGAGATTGAACGCTTGAACAGTTCATCCAGATCGGGATGATCGTCCACGGATGCAACGACTTTTCCATTGGCATTCTGATAGCCCGAATCCGTTTTTACGAACATCACCTGACGGAAGAAAAACGGAATGTCTTTTTCCGACGGATAGTCCTGATTGATGTTGAAGTGACCGTCCTTGATAAAGGTAAGATGACTTACCAGAATCTTCTGCAAATCTTCGCAGGTCAGGCTGTCCCTGCTTTGGACTTCCTGCAGAGTATCAGCCTTTGCCTGATCGAATACAGCGTGTCCGCCAAAATAATCGTAGAGAGCATAATCATAGTAGAGCGCGTCGAAGAGGTAATTCACATCTGCTTTCGCTTCATCTACGGTCAGTTCTTTTTCGGCATCGTATTCGCTGTAGGTATCGGTGATGTAATCAAAATATTTCTGTGCATCGGCGGGGTCATCGTAATGCCGCAGATAGGGAGTTGGGTCGGCGGCAGGAGCCGCTTCCCAACGCTGATGCTCTTCGTTGATTTCTGCGAGCAGTTCCGCTTTGGTTGGTTGATTGTCTTTTACAAGCTGTGTGACCTTGGTACAGCCGCAGGTGCTTACCAGAACCACCAGGCAGCAGAGAAACGATAGGATTCGGGATTTCATCGCAGGAACCTCTTTTCAAGTATTGTGCTGTTTTTACGTTGTGCAGGAGCAAATGGCCGCCCGTTGATTTTTGCGGCGGGAATGCTTATAATGGCTGTAAAACCTCTTAATGAACGTATCATAGCACCGAATCCGAAGGAGCACCATAGCATCCTGCGTAAGTTGAAAATAATGTCAGATGCCGGATTTGGATGGGAAAGCGGGTCTCTCTATGCAAAACATTTTTATCGGTTCGATTATCAAGCAGCGGCGGAAAGAACTGAAGCTGACACAGGAGCGCTTGTGTGATGGCATTTGTGATCCGGTGAGCCTGTCCCGAATCGAAAATGGAAAGCAGATGCCCAGCCGCAGCATCATGAATGCCCTGCTCCAACGGCTGGGCCTTCCGGATACCCGTTATTATGCGCTTTCGTCCAAGCATGAGCTGGAGATCGAAGCATTGAAGAAAGAGATCGTCGGATGCAATGTGACCCGTGATGTTCAACATGGGTTTGAACAGATCGAACGTTTGAAAAATATAGTGGATGCTGATGACCGGCCGACACAGCAATTCATCCTGCGGTCAAAAGCAGTGCTGGGCGCACTGGATAAGCGATATGGATTGGATGAGCAGATCCAGCTTTTGATGGATGCGATCCACTTGACGATCCCGGAGTTTGACTTGAAAGGAATCGAGCAGTGGCTGTATTCCTTTGATGAACTGAAAACGATTATCCAGATCGCCAATGTGTATTCGAACTTTGAAAACAATGAACAGGCTGCGAATCTGTTCGAACAATTGCTCCGCTACACGCGTCAACACCATCAGGAGATCATTACATCCGGCGGGCTTTCTATTTTGATCTTATATAACTATGCCCGTGTTCTGGACTTGAGCTGCCGCTATGCAGAAGGTGCAGAAATTGCGAAAGAAGGGCGCGACTCGTGCATCAAATATGGGCATTATCAAACACTGCCCGGCTGCCTCGAAGTTTATGCGGAATGCTGCTATCATCTGGGAAAAACGGAGGAGAGCACCGAAGCGTATCATCAGGCCTACTATCTTTGCAAACTGATCGGACGAAAAGAAGATATCGAGATCACCAAAGCCGAAGCAAAGAAATATCTGAACATTGAGTTCCAATAGAGAATAACAGAAGAGGACTCCGGCAAAGCTTTGATGGAACTTTGCCGGGGTCATGCTTTAGCCTTTTTTGTTCTTCTGCCAGATGCGGTACAAGCCATCGGTGATGAGGGTCTCGCGGTAAAGAATGTTCGTGCGGCAGGCTTCGCGGATGGTGCGGGGCAGATTGCCGGTGGCGTAGAATTTGAGCTCCGGGCCGAGTTCGGCGCGGAAGCGCTCAGCCAGTCCGTCCAGCAGGCTGGCGGTGCCCAGCACGAAGCCGTTCTGCAGGCAGGCAGCGGTGTTCTTGCCCAGAATGGAGGCTGAAGCCGGTGCCGAAAGGTCGATCTGGGGCAGCTGGGCGGTCTTCTGGACCAGCGCTGCCTGCGACAGTTGCGGGCCGGGCAGGATGACGCCGCCCACAAGCTCCTGCTTCTCGTTCACGGCCATGATGGAGATGGCTGTGTCGGCGGAGATGACGGCCAGCGGGCCGGGCGTCTCGGCCAGCGCGGCAACGGCACCACACAAAAGCTCTGCACCCAGCTGGGCCGGATTGTCCAGCCGCAGCTTGATGCCACTCTTCAGGCCAGGCCCAACGGTCAGGAAGCGAGCAGAGCAGAGCATCCGCAGCGCCGCCAGGACGCGGCCCGTCAGCGCGGGCACGACACTGCCCAGAATGCCTCCCTCGATGCGCTCGGTCTGGACGCGGTACAGAGAGAGCAGATTCAGCAGATCCATGGCATATTCGTCAATGGTCGCTGCTACGTCGGAGTGCAGACGCCCGCTGAATTGCAGGGCGTCGTGTTCGTATCCGGCGATGGTGATGTGTGTGTTGCCGATGTTGACCGTCAGGATCATGGTCGGGGGCCTCCTCTGCCTCTATAATGTAATTATATAATATAACAGTGCCCGCAAAACTGCAAGCTCCCCTTGGAAAAGGGGAGCCGGGACGGCCGTGGCCGTCCCGGAGGGGTTCAATTTTCTTCCCGGACGCAGCAATTTGAAGTTTTTTGAAAAAACTTGTAAAAAAGTGTTGACATCCACCCCGGTGTATGGTATTATACTTGAGCGCCAAGCGCTGAGACAAAAGAATGACTTCTGA
>OLNW01000287.1_pt1 | contig 64198 bp, 55 predicted proteins | sample 1672121 | NCBI WGS metagenome assembly OLNW01 (sample SAMEA3136648, study PRJEB25190) | human gut metagenome
TGCTCTAATCCAGTGAAAACGATTTTTCTTACTGGATCGGAACAGTGTTCAGTTTGATTTTACAATCGGCGTTTTAAAAAATATTGGCAAAAAAGGTGTAATAGTAAGTGGAGGGAAAAAATGCTCAGCGAAATGATTTCTTTACTCTGCGGTCTTTTGGCAGCTCTCATCGCCGACCGTTATCGTTATAATACCTTTCTTGAGTGTAAAAGCCGGCTGGCGGATGATATCCCTTACATCATCCTGACCGGAAATTTGTTAGTTTATTTAATCTCCAATTCTAGGAGCAGTGCTATTTCTTTGCTCTTTATAATCAACTTCTTTTTAATGGTTGTCAGCGACCTGCATGAACAGTCTTTTGATACTTGCCTGCTCGTCGTACCGCTGGCCACCGGGCTGATGCATTTTTTCCAGGCATCAAACACGGAAGGCCTGGGGCAGGCTGCAATTTTTCTGGCAGTCCTGGTCTGGCTCGCTTTTACAGGGAAAATGGGCAGCGGGGACGTTTGGCATTTTTTACTCCTGTCTTTAAATTTTTCATGTCCCGTTGCTGTGAAGAGTTTCCTGCTGGCCTCCCTGCTGGCCATCGCCCACGCGCTTTGGCATAAGCGGCCGGGTAAAGACCCCTTTGCCTTCCTGCCCTACTTATTCTGGGGCCTCAACCTCCAATTTTTCCTTTAGAGTAAAAGAAAAAACGTTCGGATGACTTTGAGCCATTCGAGCGTTTTTTCTTGTTAATTAAACTGGATTACTTGCTTTCAGTTTCCTTGTTTTCGTCTTCCATCTTCTTTTCCAAGTCAGCGATTGAGTAAACTGAGTCTGGTTGTTGAACATCGGCCTTTGGCACTTGGTCGCGGTAAATTGGCATACCAGTACCAGCTGGGATGATCTTCCCGATGATGACGTTTTCCTTCAAACCAAGAAGCGGGTCGTTCTTGCCGCGGATTGACGCGTCGGTAAGAACCCGGGTAGTTTCCTGGAAGGAAGCAGCTGACAGGAAACTGTTGGTTTCCAAGGCAGCCTTGGTGATACCCAGAATGTAAGCCTGGGCAGTAGCCGGTATCCCGCCGCTGATGATGACGTCACGGTTTCTGTCGCGGAATTCAGCGATGTCCATGACTTCACCTGGCAAGATGTCGGTTTCACCTGGGTCAAGAACCCGGACCTTCTGCAGCATCTGTCTGGTCAAGACTTCGGCGTGCTTGTCGGCCAGGTCAACCCCCTGAGTCCGGTATGACTTCTGGACTTCAGCCAGGATGTATTCTTCAGTCGTCAAGGTGTCAGTTACCTTGATCAATTCCTTAGGGTCGATAGAACCAGGGATCAGCTTGTCACCACGGTGGATTTCATCGCCTTCCTGAACTGCTGGCTTAGCAGTGTAAGGAATGGTGTAGACTCTGGTGTCGATCTTGCCCTTAACGGTGATTTCCTGCAAGTGTTCAGCCGCGTTGCTTTCGATCTTGTCAACAACACCGTCAACTTCAGAGATAACCGCGCGACCCTTAGGGTTGCGGGCTTCGAACAGTTCTTGCACACGAGGCAGACCTTGAGTGATGTCTTCTGCGCCGGCAACACCACCGGTGTGGAAAGTACGCAGGGTCAGCTGGGTACCTGGTTCACCGATTGACTGAGCGGCAACCGTACCAACTGCTTCACCGATTTCAACTTCTTCGGCAGTGGCCAGGTTCCGGCCGTAGCACTTCCGGCAGATACCGTGGGAAGTGTTGCAAGTCAGGATTGACCGGATTTGAACTTCCTGCACGCCAGCGTCAACAATCTTCTGCGCCATTTGTTCGTCCATCAGGACACCCTTAGAGCAGATGACTTCACCAGTTTGCGGGTCACGGATAGTCCGGTTGGTAAAGCGGCCGACCAGACGGTCGTAAAGTGATTCAATCAAGCCGGCATCCTTATCAACGATGGCCTTGGCAGTAATGCCGCGGTCAGTGCCACAGTCGTCTTCACGAATGATAACGTCCTGGGCAACGTCGACCAAACGACGGGTCAGGTAACCAGACTGGGCAGTCTTCAAGGCCGTGTCAGTCATCCCCTTCCGGGCGCCGTGAGTGGACATGAACAGTTCCAGAACGGTCAGACCTTCCTTGAAGTTGGAGATAACCGGGATTTCGAACAACTCACCACTTGGAGTGGCCATCAAACCACGCATACCAGCCAGCTGAGTAAAGTTGGAGATGTTACCACGGGCACCGGACTGCTGCATGACGGAGATTGGGTTCTTTTGGTCCTTGAATTCAGCAATTTCCTGTTGAACGGCATCCTTACAGTCAGTCCAGATCTTGATGATGTTGTCGTGACGTTCCTTGTCGGACAGCTTGCCCCGGCGGAACATCTTGGATACTTGCTTAACCTGCTTGCGGGCTTCAGCAACCAAGGCATCCTTGGTCTTGGTTTCCGGAATGTCAGCCATACCGATGGTCAAGCCGGAAATAGTTGAAGCTGAGTAGCCCATTTCCTTCAAGTCGTCCAGGTATTCAGAAGTTCTTTGTACCCGGTAGCGCTTGTAGATTTCAGAAATAGTATCACCCAGGAAGCCCTTCTTGAATGGCGTAGCCACCAGGTCCTGGCCAATTTCAGCGATCTTGTCCTGGATGTCCTGGCCATCTTCCAGGAAGTACTTGTCAGCCATTGGCTGCTTTAAGTTGTCCTGGGTTGGTTCGTTGATGTAGAAGTAGTCGTCTGGGAAGAGGGAGTTGAAGACCAAGCGGCCGTAAGTAGTTACGAAAATGCTGTCTTCGTGGCCCGCGCCCCAGTCCTTCTTCGGCATTGAAGCGGCTGACACACCGATGATGGTGTGGTAGTGAATATCACCGTTGTTGTAGGCGATGGTTGCTTCTTCTGGAGTAGCAAAGATCATGCCTTCGCCTTCCCGGCCGATTTCAGCCTGGGTCAGCCAGTAGTTACCCAAAACGATGTCCTGGGACGGAGTAACGATTGGCGTACCGTCCTTAGGAGTCAAGATGTGGTGGGCAGCCAGCATCAAGAGGCGGGATTCAGCTACAGCTTCGTCTGACAACGGCACGTGGATGGCCATCTGGTCACCGTCGAAGTCGGCGTTGTAGGCTTCACAAGCCAGCGGGTGCAAACGCAGGGCCTTGCCAGGGACCAAAACTGGTTCAAAGGCCTGGATTGACAGCCGGTGCAGGGTAGGTGCCCGGTTCAAAAGAACTGGACGTTCCTTAATGACGTATTCCAATACGTCCCAGATGTCATCGTCTTCCCGGTCGATCTTGCGCTTGGCGTTCTTGATGTTGGAAGCAATGCCCCGGCGGACAAGTTCCCGCATAACGAATGGCTTGAACAATTCCAGAGCCATTGGACGCGGAACACCACATTGGTAAAACTTCAGCTCTGGAGAAACGTCGATAACTGAACGGCCGGAGTAGTCAACACGCTTACCAAGCAAGTTTTGACGGAAACGCCCTTGCTTACCCTTCAGCATGTGTGAGATAGACTTCAGTGGCCGGTTGCCTGGCCCAACAACTGGGCGGCCCCGGCGGCCGTTGTCGATCAAGGCGTCAACTGCTTCTTGCAGCATCCGCTCTTCGTTTTGCACGATCAAGCCAGGAGCGTGCATGTCCAGCAGCTTCTTCAACCGGTTGTTACGGTTGATAACCCGGCGGTAAAGGTCGTTCAAGTCGGAAGTGGCGAAACGGCCACCTTCCAGCTGAACCATTGGCCGCAAGTCCGGCGGAATAACCGGAACAGTTTCCATAACCATCCATTCAGGCTTGTTGCCGCTGTTTCTGAAGGCATCAAGGATGTCCAGCCGGCGGATGGCCCGGGTACGCTTTTGCCCCTTCAAGGTTTGCAGTTCTGCCTTAAGGGCAGTAACTTCCTTGTCCAGGTCAACCTGCTTAAGCAGGTCGCGGATAGCTTCGGCACCCATCTTAGCCACGAAGCGGTTGCCGTACTTGGCCTTTTCTTCCCGGTATTCAGCTTCAGTCAATAGCTGCTTGGCTTCCAGGCCAGTGTCACCTGGATCGATGACAATGTAGGCAGCGAAGTAGATAACTTCTTCCAATTGCTTTGGAGACACGTCCAAAACCAGACCCATTCTTGATGGGATACCCTTGAAGTACCAGATGTGGGTTACAGGAGCGGCCAGTTCGATGTGGCCCATCCGTTCCCGGCGCACGTGAGAGGTCGTTACTTCAACCCCGCACCGGTCACAGACGATCCCCTTGTAGCGAACGCCCTTGTACTTGCCACAGGCACAAGCGTAGTCCTTGGTCGGCCCGAAGATCCGTTCATCGAACAGACCGTCTTTTTCTGGCTTCAAAGTCCGGTAGTTGATGGTTTCCGGCTTCTTAACTTCCCCGTAAGACCAGCTTCTGATCTTGTTTGGTGAAGCCAAACCAATCTGCATACTTTCAAACTTATTTACGTCGATCAAAGTTTAACCTCCCAATTACTTTGAAGCCTTGTCGTCGTCAGCAGTTTCAGCTTCATTTGCATCAGCATCTGCTTCAGCTGCGTCTTCTTCCGCGCTGCCTTCTGCTTCAGCTTCCGCGGCGATTTCGGCCTCTTCTTCGGCCAACTTCTTCTTTTCTTGCGCTTCCGCAAGGCGAGATAAAGCATCGATGTTTACATGTTCATTTGAGTCTTCGTCCATGTCGCGCAGTTCAACTTCGTTTTCGTCGCTATCCAAAACGCGCAGGTCCAGACCCAATGATTGCAGTTCCTTGACCAAAACGCGGAATGATTCAGGCACGCCTGGCTTAGTAATTCTTTCGCCCTTGACGATTGCTTCGTAGGCCTTGACACGGCCGACAACGTCGTCAGACTTGTAGGTCAGGATTTCTTGCAGGGTGTAGGCTGCACCGTAGGCTTCCAAAGCCCAGACTTCCATTTCACCGAAACGCTGGCCACCGAATTGCGCCTTACCACCCAAAGGCTGTTGGGTAACAAGTGAGTAAGGCCCGATTGACCGCGCGTGGATCTTGTCGTCAACCATGTGAGTCAGCTTTAGGTAGTACATAACCCCGACTGAAACCCGGTTGTGGAATGGTTCACCGGTCCGGCCGTCGTAAAGGACAGTCTTACCGTCTGAGTCAACGCCGGCTTCGCGGACAAAGTCCCAAACGTCGTCTTCGCTGGCCCCGTCGAATACCGGAGTAGCCACGTGGATACCCAAGGCCCGGGCTGCCCGGCCCAAGTGGATTTCAAGCAGCTGCCCGATGTTCATACGTGATGGCACACCCATTGGGTTCAAGCAGATGTCGACTGGAGTACCGTCTGGCAGGTAAGGCATGTCTTCAACTGGAGCAATAAGGGCAACCGTACCCTTGTTACCGTGACGACCGGACATCTTGTCCCCGACTTGGATCTTTCTCTTCTGTACGATGTAAACCCGGACCAGGGTGTTAACGCCTGGTGCCAGTTCGTCGCCGGCTTCACGGGTGAAGACTTGAACGTCTTGAACCACACCGCCACCGCCGTGAGGTACCCTCAATGAAGTATCACGGACTTCACGGGCCTTTTCACCAAAGATGGCGTGCAGCAGTCTTTCTTCAGCGCTCAGTTCAGTTATCCCCTTAGGGGTAACCTTGCCGACCAGGATGTCGCCGTCGTGAACTTCGGCACCGATCCGGATGATCCCGTTTTCGTCCAGGTCCTTCAAGGCGTCTTCACCAACGTTAGGGATTTCCCGGGTAATTTCTTCCGGCCCCAGCTTGGTGTCACGGGCTTCTGAGTCGTAGTCTTCAATGTGGATTGAAGTGTAGACGTCTTCCTTAACCAGGCGTTCGCTCAGCATGATGGCGTCTTCGAAGTTGTACATGTTCCAAGTGGTGAAGGCGATAACCGGGTTTTGACCCAGGGCAAGTTCGCCATCAGCCATTGACGGACCGTTGGCAATTACCTGGCCGTCAACAACCTTGTCGCCGCGCTTGACGTTTGGCGTCTGGTTGTAGTTCTTAGTCGCGTTTGACCGGCGGTACTTTTCAAGGATGTAAGTGTCCAGTGTCTGGTCTTCGCGGCGGACGCGGATTTCGTTTGCGTCCACGTATTCAACTTCACCGTCTGCTTCAGCCAGCAAGGCGTCACCGGAGTCGTGACCTGCCCGGTATTCCATACCAGTAGCCACAAGCGGACCGTGCGGGTTGATCAAAGGAACAGCCTGACGTTGGTGGTTGGCCCCCATCAAGGCCCGGTTGGAGTCGTCGTTTTCCAGGAATGGAATACATGCGGAAGTTACGGAAACAACCTGCTTTGGAATAACGTCTATGTAGTCGATCCGGTCTGGACTTACTTCGACGTTGTCTTCCCGGTGCCGGCAAAGGATCACGTCATCAACGAAGGAGCCGTCTTCGTTCAAAGGAGTATTGGCCCCGGCGATGATGTAGTTGTCTTCTTCATCGGCAGTCAAGTAGTCGATCTTGTCGGTAACCTTGTGGGTTGCCCAGGAAACGCGCCGGTATGGGGTTTCCAGGAAGCCGTACTTGTTGATGATGGCGTAAGTGGCCATGGAGTTGATCAAACCGATGTTAGGGCCTTCTGGCGTTTCGATTGGGCACAGACGGCCGTAGTGGGTGTAGTGAACGTCCCGGACTTCGTAGCCGGCCCGGTCACGGGACAGACCGCCAGGCCCCAAGGCGGACATACGCCGCTTGTGGGTCAATTCACCCAGCGGGTTGTTTTGGTCCATGAATTGGGAAAGCTGGGATGAACCGAAGAATTCCTTGATTGAACCAACGATTGGCCGGATGTTGATCAATTGCTGCGGAGTAACCGTAGCCGCGTCTTGAATTGACATACGTTCGCGGACAACCCGTTCCATCCGGGCCAAACCGATCCGCATCTGGTTTTGCAGCAATTCACCAACCCGGCGGATGCGACGGTTACCCAAGTGGTCGATGTCGTCGATGTTGCCGACGCCTTCTTGGAGTTCTAGGAAGTAGTTGACAGAAGCGATGATGTCGGCTGGAGTGATGCACTTAACATCTTCAGCAATGTGTCCGTTGGAGATCAGCTTGATTTCCCGGTCAGGAATTTCACGGGAGAAGACCTTGATTTCCTGAACAGTTACAGGTTCTGGGATTACACCTTCATCAGATGGGGTGTAGGTAACAGTCTTGAAGTCGTCGCGGTCCAGGTAGTCCTTCAGAACGTCCATGACTTCGTTGTTGACAACCGTCCCCTTGGCAGCCAGAACTTCTCCAGTGTCAGGGTCAGCCAGGGTTTCAGCCAAAGTGTAGCCCAAAAGCCGGTTCTTCAAGCTCAGCTTCTTGTTGACCTTGTAGCGGCCAACAGCAGCCAGGTCGTAACGGCGTGGGTCAAAGAAGCGGGAAACCAGGAGGCTCCGGGATGAGTCGGTAGTCTTTGGTTCACCTGGACGCAGGCGGTCGTAGATGTCCTTCAAGGCTTCTGCTACCCGGCTGTCTGCTGGGTTCTTGTGAACATCCTTGTCCAAAGTCAGGTCCAAAGTGTCGCTGTCGCCGAAGATTTCCTTGATTTCGCTGTCAGAGCCAAAGCCCAGGGCCCGGACCAGGACAGATAAAGGAAGCTTCCGGGTCCGGTCAACCCGGACGTAGGAAATGTTCTTGGCGTCAGTTTCGAATTCCAGCCAAGCCCCGCGGTTAGGGATGACAGTCGTGCCGAAGATTTGCCGGCCGTTCTTGTCGAATTCGCCACTGTAGTAGACACCAGGTGATCTAACCAACTGGGAAACGATAACTCTTTCCACCCCGTTAACGATGAAGGAGCCGGACTTGGTCATCAGCGGCAAGTCGCCGAAGAAGACGTCTTGGGTCTTGATTTCGCCAGTTTCGTGGTTGGTCAGCTTCAGAGTCACGTGCATTGGAGCGGAGTAAGTCGCGTCGTGCTTGCGTGATTCATCGACAGTATACTTAGGTTCTTGCAGCTTGTAGTCGACGTATTCCAGAGTCAGGCGGCCAGAAGTGTCGCTGATTGGCAGAATGTCGTCGAAAACTTCCTTAACGCCTTCGTCAAGGAACCACTTGTATGATTCAGTCTGTACGTCGGTCAAGTTTGGCAGCGGCAGGATTTCCTTAATCCGTGAGAAGCTGCGTCTTGTCCGGTGTTGTCCGTAATTTACTACGTGTCCGTTTAGCAAGGAAAACACCCTTTCTATCCTGTTGAAGAAAGCAAATATTACATTTGTGTTACATTTTAAAAAGGCCGGGATTTTGGGCATAAAAAAGACAAAAACGAACCAGTCGTTTTTGTCTGTATCATTTTACTGGACAATATATCAGTAAAATCCTGAACTTCAGCCTTTTAAATCGTCCAATATTATACCACTAATTTTAAAGGAAAGCAAGCCCTAGCGGCCGCTAAAAAGCATGGCTGCCTGGCTGGCCAGACCAACACCGGTGAGCTGGTAGCCGCCAGCCGTGATATTCCAAAAAATCTGCTTGCCTTGCGGGCTCGGGCTGAGCTGGGATTTGATCGCGACCGGCTCTAAAGCGATCCGCAAGTCCCGCATCACCTTGCCCAGGTAGACCTTCTGTTCCAGCTGCTGCTTAGCTTCCAGCAGGGCCTCCCGCTTTCTCTTGGCATTTCGTCGTAAAGCGCGTCGATGATGTCGCTGTAAAGCAGGATCCGCCCGTCAGTCTTCTTGCTTGCTTCTTTTTCTGCCTTAGCAGCTTCAGCTTTATTCTTCTTGCCAAACATAATCTGCCTCCAAAAATCTATTGATTATCCCTTGATCTTTTCACCAGTCTTGGCCTTGACGATTTCAAAGCGCAGCTTGCCGCCCCGGGCACCGATCTTGACCGTATCGCCGGCCTGCAGCTTTTCGCTGACCAGGTCCTGGGCCAATTCGTCTTCAACTTCATCCTGGATGGTCCGCCGCAATGGCCGGGCCCCCATTTCCGGATTGTAGCCGTCCTGGGCCAATTGGTCCAAGGCAGCTGGCGACAGGCGCAAAGTAATATCTTTTTCCGCCAGCCGCTTGACCAGTTTCCGGGTCAGAAGCGTCACGATTTTCCGCAGCTGCTTGGCTTCCAGGGGCTTGAAGACGATCTTTTCGTCGATCCGGTTCAAAAATTCCGGCCGGAAGAAGTCCTTGGTGGCCCTGGTTACCTTTTCCGCGATCAGCTTGCCCTGGTCTTCCTGGCTGGCTGAGAAGCCCACATGGCTGTCAGCTTCCAAGCTTCTGGAACCAAGGTTGGAAGTCATGATGATAATCGTGTTTCTGAAGTCGACCTTCCGGCCCAGAGAATCAGTCATGAAGCCTTCATCCAGGACCCGTAGCAAGACGTTGAAAATTTCCGGGTTTGCCTTTTCCACTTCGTCAAAAAGAACCACTGAGTAAGGATGTTCCCGGACTTTGTTGGAGAGCTGGCCCCCTTCTTCGTAGCCAACGTAGCCAGGCGCTGACCCGATCAGCTTGGAGGAAGATTCCCGGTCCATGTACTCTGACATGTCGACTCTGATGATATTGTCTTCTGAGCCAAAAACTGCCTCAGCCACAGCCTTAGCCAGTTCAGTCTTGCCGACCCCGGTTGGGCCTAGGAAGAGGAAGGAACCGATCGGCCGGTTCTCGTCCTTCAAGCCGCTTCTGGACCGGCGGATGGCATTGGCCACGGCCTTGACGGCATCGTCTTGGCCGATGACTCTTTCATGCAGGATCCCTTCCAGGTGGGCCAGGCGCTTATTTTCGCTGGTCTTAAGCTGGGTTACCGGAACCCCGGTCCAGATGGAGACCACCTTGGCCACGTCTTCAGCCCCAACGACTGACCGCTTCTCATCCTTGCCGGCCAGCTTCTTGGCAATCTCATTCCGCTTTTGCCGCAAGGCGATTTCCTGGTCGCGCAGCTTGGCCGCTTGGGCAAAGTTCTGCTTGGCTGCTTCATCGTTCTTCTGCTTGAGAGTCCGGCTGATTTCCAAATCGATTTCAGCCAGGTCCTTGTCTTCGCCAGTGTCATTAGCCAGTTTAACCGCCGCGCTGGCTTCATCGATCAAGTCGATGGCCTTGTCCGGCTGGTAGCGGTCGGCAATGTAGTGGCTGGACAAATCAACTGCTGCCTGCAAGGCTTCTTCTGACAAAGCTACCCGGTGGTAGTCTTCATACTTGTCCTTGATCCCATGCAAAATTTGCAGGGTTTCCTCTTCATTTGGCTCAGCCAGGCGGACCAGCTGGAAGCGGCGGACAAAGGCAGAGTCTTTTTCCATGTGCTTGCGGTATTCTTCAAAAGTCGTGGCCCCGATCAATTGAATGTCCCCGCGGGCCAATGCCGGCTTCAAGGTGTTGGAGGCGCTCATCGCCCCTTCCGCGTCCCCGGCCTTGACCAAAGAGTGGATTTCGTCGACAAAAAGAATGACATTCTTGCTGGCAGTAACTTCCTTAATTAAGCGGTCCATCCGCTCTTCAAATTCACCCCGGTAGCGGGTACCGGCCACCATGCTGTTGACATCCAGTGAAACCACCCGCTTGTCAGCCAGGTCCCGGGGAACCTTTTTAGCAACGATCGCGCTGGCCAAAGCTTCAGCGACCGCGGTCTTGCCGACCCCAGGCTCACCGACCAAAAGGGGGTTGTTCTTGGTCCGCCGGGACAGGATATGAATCACCCGGTCCAGTTCCCGCTGGCGGCCGATCACCGGGTCAATGTCGCCTTCTTTAGCCCGCCGGTTCAAGTCGATCCCGAAGCGGTCCAAAATCGGCGTCTGCGACTGGCTGCTGCCTGCCGCGTCTGGCCGGCTGGTCTGGCTGCTTTCCCCGGTCACCTGGTTGGCGTCGTCCAGTTCGTCTTTCAAGTTTTCCAGGTCCACGTCCAGGTTGCGCAGGATCATGGCTGACAGGATCTGCTCACTGGAGACCAAAGCCTGGAGAATGTCAGTCGTTTCGATTTCCTTGCTGGACCGGAGTTCAGAATTCCGCTTGGCATAATCCAGCGCCAAAGTCAGGCGGGGAGAAAATTCCATGTAGCTGGTCGGGGCCGCTGAGCCGTAGTCCGTGTAGCGCTCGATTTCTTCCCTGACTCCGGTCGGCGTCACGTTCATGGTCCGCAGGATCTTGCCGGCTTTGCCGTCAGCTTCGATTACCAGGGCCAAAAGGACGTGCTCTGTCCCGACCAGGCGGTGGTGAAACTCCTTGGCTTGTTCCTGGGCAATTTCCAAGACCTGTCTGCTGCTCTTACTGTATGAATTTTGCATATAAAAATCGCCTCACACTGGACCTAGTTGCCTAAAGCTACTGCCGCGATCTGCTCTAAGTACTTCTGGTCCAAATCATCAAAATTGTCTAAATTAGTCGAGTCAAAGTCGTACACGCCCCAAAGGCTGCCATCCCGGTTAAAAACCGGCACGACGATTTCTGAATTGGAGGCACTGTCGCAGGCTATGTGGCCTGGGAAGTCATGGACATTGGCCACGATCTGCGTCTTCTTTTCCAGGGCGGCTTTCCCGCAGACCCCCTTACCCAGCTGGATGTGCACGCAGGCCGGCATCCCCTGGAAGGGTCCCAGGATCAATTCCCCCTTTTCAAAGCGGTATACCCCGGCAAAATTAACGTTTCTCATCCCCGCCTTCAAAAGGGCCGAAACATTGCCGGCATTGGCGATCCAGTCGCTCTCCCCGGCCGTCAAGGCCTTGGCCTGCTCAAGCAATAACTCGTACTCTGCCTGACTTGCTGCTGCCATGATTTCCTCCTTCACGTCTGCCAGTAAATAGGTAAAAAGGCAAAAATTGCTATGCTTGCAAGCATAACATTTCCCGATCTTTTCGACAAGCCAGGCGCCCTGCAGATCTACTATAAGGCAAAAAGAAAAGGCCCGCTAAATTAGCGAGTCTTTGATGAAGCGGAAGACGGGATTCGAACCCGCGACCCCCACCATGGCAAGGTGATGTTCTACCACTGAACTACTTCCGCGATACATTTATTAGTTTACCAAAAAATTTCTCTTTTGCAAGTCTTTTTTGCCCATAAATGAGAAAAAAGCGCCGCTATAAAGTAACGCTTTGATCACACATTGGCTAATCGGGAATGCAGGATTTGAACCTGTGACCTCTACGTCCCGAACGTAGCGCTCTACCAAACTGAGCTAATTCCCGAAGAAGCGGAAGACGGGATTCGAACCCGCGACCCCCACCATGGCAAGGTGATGTTCTACCACTGAACTACTTCCGCAACATATCTATTAGGATAATCTAAAAACCGTGTCTTGGCAAGGGCTTTTTTATAAAAAATAGTATTTTTCTCGGGGGCAAGTTCGATTAAACTAAGAGTAAGAAAACGTTTGTCTAAATGAAAGGAAGAGAAAAAATGAAAAAGAAAAGACTCCTGGCGGCCTGCCTGGCCTTGGCCCTCCTGCCTCTCCTGTCCTCCTGCTCCATGATCAGCGACTACACCCTGGACCTCAAGTCCAAGCTGGTCGGCATCCCCTTTACCGTCTCCACCTATGACTACGACGGGCAGAAGATCGACCAGATCAAGGGTAAGTCAGTCTACATTGAGACCTACAAGCCGATGAGCAAGGAAAATTCCAGCGGCGACGAGCAGTCCAAAGTCATCGACGTGGAATTCGGCGGCCAGCAGATGATCCATGTCGGCTCCAGCTTGATCGCCAACGAGGGCCTGCGCAATTACGAAGATACTTTTTCCAAAAAGGTCACCATTACCGACAAGCAGCGGTCCATTCCGGTTCTGTCAATAATGTACAACAATTTCAGAAACGACTGGCTCTCCAAGGGCAAGGTCATCATGATCCGGTCCCAAGCCGGCAAGCCGATCGCCGTTTATGCCGGTAACAAGGTCCGGGTCAGTGCCACTGACATGCCATCAACCACCCAGATCAATGTCGACGGCCACCGGCTCTTTATCTACCGCTGCGACTACTCCATCTATGACATGGAGACTATCAAGAAGATGTAGACGCAAAAAACGTTTCCTCAAGCAGGAAACGTTTTTAGTATTAAGGAGTATTTTTCAAAAATTACAGCTTGGCCAGGGCCTGGTCCAGGTCGGCCAAAAGGTCGTCGATATTTTCCACCCCAACGGAAATTCTGATCAAATCCGGAGTAATCCCGACGCTGGCCAGTTCTTCGCCGTTCAACTGGGCGTGGGTGGTTGAAGCTGGCTGGATGATCAAGGACTTAGCGTCAGCTACATTGGCCAAAAGGGAGAAGAGCTTCAAGTTGTCAATCAGCTGTTTGCCGGCTTCTTCCCCGCCCTTCAGGCCAAAGGTGAAGATTGAGCCGACCCCCTTCAGGAAGTCCCGTTCAGCCATGGCATGGTCCGGGCTGTCGGCCAGGCCCGGGTAGCGGACCCAGGCAACCTTTGGGTGCTTGCTAAGGTATTCAGCTACTCTTTGCACGTTGTAGACGTGGCGTTCAACCCGCAAGGACAAGCTTTCCAAGCCCTGCAAAAGAAGGAAGGCGTTGAAAGGACTAAGGCTGGCCCCGGTGTCGCGCAGAACTGTTGCCCGGATCTTGGTCGTGAAGGCCCCAGCCCCCAGCTTGGACCAAGTCACGTCCTTGTAGGACGGGTCAGGGTTAGTGAAAGTCGGGTAGCGGCCGGACTTTTCATAGTCAAACTTGCCTCTTTCCACGACTACCCCGCCCATAGTCGTCCCGTGGCCGCCGAAGAACTTGGTCGCTGAGTGGACAACCACGTCAGCCCCATGTTCAAATGGCCGGTAGAGGTAAGGGGTAGCAAAGGTGTTGTCGATAATGACCAAAAACCCGTGCTTATGGGCCACTGCTGCTACCGCGTCAATGTCGATCAAGTTGGCATTCGAGTTGCCGATGGTTTCAGCGTAACCCACCTTGGTATGGTCGTTGATTTCTTTTTCAAAATTGGCCGGGTCGCTTGGGTCAACGAAGTGGGTCTTGATGCCCAATGGCGGCAAGGTCTGGGCAAACAGGTCGTAGGTCCCGCCGCAAATGGTGGAAGCAGCTACGATTTCGTCGCCCGCCCCGGCTACGTTCAAGATAGCCGCGGTGATCGCTGCCGCCCCAGTTGCCAAAGATACACCGCCAGTGCCGCCTTCCAGGACAGCCACCCGGCTTTCAAAAACAGCCGTGGTTGGGTTGTCAAACGGCTGTAGATGTTGCAGGCGTCGGTCAAGGCAAAGGGCCAGCTGCCTGGTCAGCGTCGTCAAAGACATAGGACGTGGTCTGGTAGATCGGCACTGCCCGGGCGCCAGTTTCGTCGATTGGCTGGCCGGCGTGGACCTGCAAAGTTTCAAATGGCAAACCTTCGTTGCTGATATCTTCTTTACTCATGTTTTTTACCTCGCTTGTGTTGTTGCTGTGTAATATTTATTTTTTAGTTGTTAGTTGTTGGAAATGATTAGATTGCTGAAATATTGCTGTTACAAACACAAGCGACACATGCAGCTGGCCCCAATCGCTGCTCCCCGCCAGAGGATCAGCCAGCGTTTCGTCTGTTGATACCGTTTCCTGCACATGAACCTTACCTCGTAAAAAAGCCGCCCAACTAACCAGTAGTTCAGGCGGCCGTTACTATCTTCAACACAGTAACGAACTTAGGATGGTGAACCACAGGTATTCGCTTCTACGCTAAAAGACATGCTGGACATCAGCATGTTCATTGGAATGACTTGCATTTGGCAATTCTTAGCTGCGAATTCCATCTCAGTTCTCCTTTCTTCATCAGTTTTTAATTTAGTTTTAAGTATACTAGCCTTAGGGAAAATGTCAATCCGTTTTTTAGAAAAAAGGGCAAACAAAAACCAGGAAATCATGGCAGTGATTTCCTGGTTGATCGTCCTATTCACCAAATTAAGCCGCTGAAAGCACTTTCCCAGCTAAACTTAATCTGTATTTAAAGTATACGAGCTTTTTATCCAAAGTCAATCTCTTTTCCGGAAAAAATTAGGACCGGGCCAGCAAAACATTGCCCCCGCCCTGCTTTTTCACCTCGTACATCAATTGGTCGGCCTTTTGGTAGAGCTGATCGACATTAGACAAGTTGTTTAGGTAGTGGATGACCCCGCAGGAAAAAAGCAGCTAGCTGAGCCGCTGGCCGTCTAATGCGATCTCCTCCTTGGCAAAAGCCGCCTGCAGGCCCTGCATTTTCTCAAGGCAAGACGCTTCCGACGGGCAGTGGCAGGCAAAAACGAACTCGTCGCCCCCCAGCCGCGCCAAAACATTGTCCTTGGCCGGGTCAAACTTTTCCACAAAGTCAGCCAGGTCCCGGTAATCGACTTCCAGCCCTTTTTCCAGGCACTGGCTCAGCCTTTGAATGGCCAGGTCCCCCATCCGGCGGCCGTAATTGTCGTTGATTTGCTTGAAGTAGTCGATGTCAACCAAGCCGATGAAGAAGTCAGTGCACTCCGGCTGCTCAATTGCTTTTTGCGAAAGGTCCATGAAGGTCGACCGGAGTATCACCCCGCTCAAGTAGTCAAAATTAGCCTGGACCCGGAGCTCGCGCTGGTTCTCCTTGTACTTGTTAAAAAGCAGGAAAGAGGCGATCCGCTCTCTTTGCACGATATAGTTCAAGGCCAGAGCCACCAAGGTGAAGGTCAAGCCGTTAAAGCTGTCCAGCTCCCACATGATTGGCCCCTTGAAGTAGTAGGAGCAAAAGCTGAAGACCAGCAGCATGGCCAGGTAAAAGGCCCCGGTTGTCCAAAACTTGTCCGTCAATAAGACCGCAACTAAAACGACGAAGACCAGATAGGTTGTGGCGTGGCGGTCAATCTGCTCCTGGCAGGCCTGGTAGTCAGCCCGGCTGACCCCGTAATAATTGATTTTATCCAAATTCATTTTCTTTCGTGAAAAAACTAGGCAGCCGGGAAAGACATAAACTGGTGGGGCAGCATGGTCAAAGCGGCAAAGACCAGGTTCAAAACTAAAGCCAGAGTCCAGGCCCAGGTCTCTTCCCTTTTCAGCAAATAGTTGATTGCCAATAAAGCCAGGGCACTTCCAGCTGCCAGGCCTTCTCCCTGCCAAAACAAAAGCAAAGCTGCCGCCAGCAGGCCGCCATTCAAAACACCTAATGCCCGCTTCCCCGGCCGCCAGAGAAGGTAGGCGCTAAGCCCCTCTAAGAGGCAGAGGACGGCAAAAATCCCCGCCTTTAAGGGATGGCCGGCCAAATAAGCCGGTAAGCCGCTGCTGGCAGCCAAAAAGGCCCCAGCCAAGGCGGAGATGGTGGTTAAGATCGACAATAAGTATTTGTAGATTGGCAAAAATTCACCTTTTCTAATAGCAGCTCGCAATTTGATTGCCTATATTCTAGCAAAAAAGCTCTAATATTCATATCTTGAAAACGATTCGTTTTATTTTTTTAAACAAAAAACTCTCCAGGCAAAGCTGGAGAGTTAAATTTAGCGATCTGAACTACTTGTCCAGGTTAATGTTCTTTTCCGGCCGCATGGTTGGGAAGAGAAGGACGTCGCGGATTGAAGCCGCGTTGGTCAAAAGCATGACCAGACGGTCGATCCCGATGCCCAGACCACCCGTAGGTGGCATACCGTATTCCATGGCCCGCAGGTAGTCTTCGTCGATGATGTCGGCTTCGTCGTTACCGGCGTCACGTTCAGCCATTTGGGCTTCGAACCGTTCCCGCTGGTCAAGCGGGTCGTTCAGTTCTGAGAAGGCGTTGCCGTATTCATTGCCCATGATGAAGATTTCGAAACGGTCAGTGAAGCGCGGGTCATCCGCGTTCTTCTTGGCCAGCGGTGAAACTTCAACTGGGTGGCCGTAAACGAAGGTTGGGTCAACGATTGTCTTTTCACCAAATTTTTCAAAGAAGGCGTTGATGATGTGGCCAACTTGCCAGTAAGGTTCAACTTCAACATGGTGTTCAGCGGCAACCTTCCGGGCTTCTTCCAGAGTCATTGGCTGCCAGAAGTCAACGCCAGTCAGTTCCTTGATCAGGTCAACCATGTGCACCCGGCGGAATGGCTTGCCCAAGTCCAGGTCAGTGCCCTGGTAGTTGATCTTGCCGTCTTCTGAAACAACCTTGGCCGCTGCCCGGATGATGCCTTCAGCTTCATCCATGACATCGTGGAAGTCGTAGTAAGCAGCGTAGGTTTCCAGTTCAGTAAATTCAGGGTTGTGCTTGAGGTCCATCCCTTCATTTCTGAAGACCCGGCCGATTTCGTAAACCCGTTCCATGTCACCGACGATCAGACGCTTCAGCGGCAATTCCAGGGCAATCCGCATGTAGAGGTTGATGTCCAAAGCGTTGTGGTGGGTGATGAACGGACGTGCTTCAGCCCCGCCTGGGATGTTGTGCAAAACTGGCGTTTCAACTTCCAGGAAGTCCTGCCCGTTCAAGTAGTCACGGATGGCCTGGATGATCTTGGTCCGGTTAACGAAGCGCTGGTAGCTTTCGTGGTTGGTGATCAAGTCCAGGTAGCGTTGGCGATAAATGGATTCAACGTCCTTAAGACCGTGGTACTTGTCAGGCAGTGGCCGCAAAGCCTTGGACAGGAAGGTCACGTGCTGGGCCCGGACAGACAATTCGCCTGAGTCAGTCTTAAAGACTTCGCCTTCAACGCCCAGGAAGTCACCAAGGTCGGCCTTCTTGAAAATCTGGTAGTTTTCTTCACCGACCATGTCCTTGCGGACGTAGATCTGGATCTTGCCGCTACGGTCATAGAGGTCCGCAAAGCCAACCTTGCCCTTGCCCCGCTTGGCCAGCATCCGGCCAGCGATCTTGGTCTTCGGCATATTTGCGTTCAGTTCGTCCTTGTCAAGACCCAAGTACTTTTCGTCCAGGTCGCGGGCCAGGGCTTCCCGATCATATTTGCGGCCGAAGGGTTCAATCCCCATCTCCTTAAGTTCTTCAAGCTTTTGCCGACGAACAAGCAATTGGTCGTTAATTTCGTTCTTTGCCAACGTGTTTTTCCTCCATTTACATAGATTGGGTATCAGCGACGCGGTCTTGCTTCTGCCGCGCCCTTTTTTCGCAAATTTCGACGAATTCGTCAAGCAGGTCAAAAACCTCCTGACGCGTCCAGACTTCATTTATTTTAGCACGAGTCCGGGCTGAACGGGGAATTCCCTTCAAATAATATGCTGCCTGCTGGCGAAATTCCGGCACGGCCCGCTTTTCCCCATGCAGTTGGACCAGGCCGTCGAGCTGGTGCTTGGCGGTTTCCACCTTTTCCCGGACGGACTGCTTCGGCAGTTCTTCGCCCGTTGCCAGGTAGTGGGTCATTTCCTTTAATATCCAAGGATTGCCCAAGGCAGCCCGGCCAACCATGACAGCCGTGCAGCCGATCTCATCCAGGGCCTTCTTGGCCAGCTGTGGGGTCGTGATGTCCCCGTTGGCCACGAAAGGAATGTCCATGACCTGGGCTACTTCATGCAGGGTTTCCCAGTCAGCTTCGCCTTGGTACATCTGCTTTCTGGTCCGGCCGTGCATGGCCAGCATGGAAGCACCGGCTTCCTGGGCGGCCAGGGCGTTTTCCACGGCAAAAATGTGCTTGCGGTCCCAGCCGATCCGCATCTTGACGGACACCGGCTTTTCCACGTTCTGGACAACCTTGTGGATCATCTGGTATATCTTGTTTGAGTCCAAAAGCCACTTGGAACCCGCGTCAGTCTTCGTTACCTTCGGCACCGGGCAGCCCATGTTGATGTCGATGATGTCGGCATCGGTGTGCTGGTCGATGTACTGGGCCGCCTGCAAAAGGCTGTCTTCCGCCCCCCCGAAGATCTGGATGCTCATCGGGTGCTCGCCCGGGTCGACGTCCAGCATGCTCAAGGTTTTCTTGTTGCCGTAGATGATCCCGTGGTCGGAAATCATTTCGCAGACAACCATGCCGGCGCCGAATTCCTTGCAGACTTTTCTAAAAGCCATGTTGGAAACGCCAGCCATCGGCGCCACCATCACCCGGTTGGGGATTTCGATTTCACGTATCTTCCAAGTAGTGTCCATTGCCATCTTTTTCCTTTCAATAACTACAACTTTATATCATAACAAGAATAGGCCTGAAGGACAAATCAAAAGTCCGCTAAAAGAGCATCCCCCGTTAAAAGAGGATGCTCTTCTTATCTTTACCAGTATTTTTCCAGAGGCCGCTTGTCTTGCCCCTCCTTGCTCTGGCGGGCATGCTCATCCGCGATCGTCACCAAGACCTCGGCCAGCTTGTCCATCTGCTCGACCGTCACGTATTCGTAGCGGCCGTGGTAGTTGCCCCCGCCATTGAAGAGGTTGGGGGTCGGGATTCCCTTTTTGGTGATGAAGTTACCGTCGGTTCCCCCTCTAAAGGTCTGTACATTTGGCGCCAGGCCTGCTTTTTCATAGCTGTCTAAGGCCAGGTTGACCACATAAGGCCGGTCCTTGACCCCGTTGTAGATATTCTCGTACTGCCGGCGCAGGTCCAGCTGGAAGCGGTCTGGCCCGTATTTTTCCCCTAAGGAAGCGACGAGCTTTTTGACCAAATCTTCTTTAGCCAAAAATTCATCCCAGTCAAAGTCGCGGATGATCAAGCCGACATGGGCTGAATCGACACTGCTCTGGGCGTCCGTAACCATAATAAAGCCCTCGTGGCCCCGGGACTTTTCCGGCACTTGGTCTTGGGGCAAGGCCGCCAAAAATTCCGTCATGATCGTCGTGGCGTTGACCAGCAGCCCGTAAGCTTCACCCGGGTGGACCACGGTTCCCTTGATCGTCAAATCAGCGGCTGAGGCATTGAAGGTCTCGTATTCAAAGTCGCCTGGCCGGCCATTGTCCAAGGTATAGGCAAATTCTACTCCCGGAAAATCAGCCGGGTCAAAGCGCTGCCCGCCCAGGCCAATTTCTTCATCCGGGCCAAAAGCCACATAGATGTCGCCATGTTCAACTTCCGGGTGCTCATGGAGATACTTGAGAGCTGCCAGCAGGCCTGCCACCCCGGCCTTGTCGTCAGTCCCCAGAACCGTTTTCCCGTCGCTGGTGATCAGGGTCTGCCCCTTTAAGGTCAGCAGGTCAGGAAATTCTTCCGGGTCCAGGAAAATGCCGTTCGCTTCATCCAGGGCCAGCTTTTGCCCCTGGTAGTCCCGGTGGACTTGGGGGCGGATGGGGAAGCGGTCGTCAAATTCAACCGTGTCCACATGGGCGAAAAAGCCGATTGGGGCAACGCCTGCCGTATTAGCGGCCAGGTGGCCGATCGCGAAGGCAGTTTTTTCATTGTAATAAGACTCAAGGTCATAGTCTTTGACCTGGTCAGCCAGTTCCTTCATCATCTTGACCTGATTAGGCGTGGTCGGAACCTGGCCTTTATTGGCGTATTTGGACTGGGTGTCTTCCTTGGCGTAGTGGATGAAGTTTTTTTCTAAAAAATCAAAGTCGGAAAAAGCCATGCCTGCCTCCTATTTCTTGATGTAAACAAGCTTGAAGTCGTAAGGGATGCCCAGCGGGTTGTAGGACACGTTCTTGACGTAGCTTTGCACCAGCTGCGGCTTGGCCGTCTGGATCAGCGGGATAGTCCCCTGTTCATTCATCAACAGCTTTTCAGCTGCCACCAGCCGCTTCCAACGCTGAACCGGCTTGTTGCCGTAGACGTTTTCGGCTTCATTGAGCAGCTGGTCGTACTTGCTGCTGGCAAAGCCGCTGGTGTTGTAGCTGGAGTCCTTTTCAAAAACATCTAGGAAGTTGATCGGGTCACCTAAGATAGCCTGCCAGTTCTTGATGGTCAGCTGGTAGTTGCCAGCGCTTTGCCGGGAGATCAAGGTCGTGTATGGCAGGATCGTCACGGTGATCTTCACCCCTGGCAGTTCGCCCAGCTTGCTTTGCAGGAATTCGCCCACCTGCTTGGCGGAGTCAGTATCGCTGACCGTCAGGTTGAGGTTAAGGGACTTGATGCCCAGTTCCTTGTAGCCCTTGGCCAGGTACTTCTTGGCTTCCTTCAGGTTATAGCTGACTGCTTCCTTGACATAGGCTTCCTTGTAAAAAGCTTCCCCGGTCGTCGGGTTGTTCCCCATGCCGGATGGAACGAAGCCCTTGGCCGCCACTGACCCGTCACTCAAGACCTTGGCCAGGCTCTCTCTGTCGATAGCCAAGGACAGAGCCCGGCGGATGTTGAAGTTGTTAAAGGCTTTGACCTTCTTGCGGTTTAATTCCAGGCGCTGGATAGCGGAAGCCGGCTGATCGTAGAAGGTGGACTTGCCCTTGTTGGCCTTGACTTGTTCCCCTGTCAGGTAAGTTTCATCCAGCTTGCCAGCCTGGTAAAGGTTGTAGGCAGTTGAAGAAGTTTCGCTGATGGTTTCGTTGACCTTGTCCAGCTTCACGTTCTTCTTGTCCCAGTAGTTTTGGTTTTTAACCAGGGTAAATTGCTTGTTGGACCCGGTCCACTTGGTCAGCTTGAAAGGACCGGAGGAAATGGTGTACTTGGCCGCCGTCCCGTACTTGCTGCCGACTTTTTCAATAAACTGCTGGTTTTCCGGGAAGAAAAGCGGGAAGGCCAGCAGGAGCTTAAAGTAAGAAACCGGCCGGACCAGCTTGATCTGCAGCTTGTTTTTGCTCAAGGCCTTGACGCCCAGGCTGCTGACAGGCTTCTTGCCGGCATTGATGGCTTCGGCGTTTACGATCTGGTAGAGGTAGAAGGCCATGGAAGACTTGGTCTTCGGGTTCAAGCTTCTTCGGTAGGAGTAGACAAAGTCATTGGCCGTGATCGCCTGGCCGTTGGACCACTTGGCGTCTCGCAAGACAAAAGTATATGTCTTGCCCCCGTCAGTAACCTTGGCGCTCTTGGCCAGGGCCAGCTGGGGCTTTTGCTTTTTGTCCAGGCGGTAGAGCCCTTCCTGGGTGTTCAAAAGAGCTTGGAAGGAAGTGGAGTCAGTCGTCAGTGACGGGTCCTGGGTTGAGATCTGGGCACTTTCGATCCAATTAAGGACTTGCTTGGTTTGGGACTGGGAACTCTTTTGCTGGCCGCAGGCGGCTAAAACGAGGGCTGAGGCGGTCAAAAGACCGGCAGCGGTAATTTTCTTCAAGGTCATGATTTCCTCCGTTTTTTACTAGAAACAACAACTATTAACAAACACATCGCAGCTTAAAAAGAAAAACGCCCCTGAGATCAACTCTCAGGGACGCTAGTAGCGTGTTACCACCCATCATTCAAAGCAAAAAAGCTTCCTCAACAGATGCTCTGCCAGAAAAAGAGACGCCTCTTGGCCCAGAGGCCAAGGGTCGTCTTCGCGCGTTACCACCCTTTATTCAGCCCCGCCTCACGGCCAGGGCCCTTAAAGTCTTCCAGTCAGAAGATCTGAACGCGCTAACGGGCGTTAAGCGGGTCCGGCTTATCAGCGACTCGCCGGGACCATGCCAACACAAGACCATCTTCGCCAGCTTCCGCCTCCTGTTTCTCAGCACCAACAGTTCTCTGTAGAGGCTTCCCCTGACTACTCATCTTCTTAAGCTTTGCTTAATTTAACTATAATTAGAGCATAAAGTTATTTTCCCAGCTTTTTGTCCAAAATGGCTTGCAGTTCTGCTTCCGTAAAATTGTACTTGTTCCCGCAGAAGTTGCAGACCAGTTCAGCTCCGTGGTCTTCGTCGATCATTTCCTTGAGCTGGCTGCCCTTCAAAGTCTCCAGCATGCCGGCGTACTTTTCCTTGGAGCAGTCGCAGTGGTAGAAGACCTCGTCCTTTTCCAGGATCTTGCAGTCATCGCCCAGGATCTTCTTGGCCAAGTCTTCCGGCGTCATCCCGTCCAAAAAGGCGGATGAGAGCTGCGGCAGGGCCTTGATCCGGTCTTCAGTTTCCTGCAGGAGTTCTTCGCTGGCCCCTGGCAGTGCCTGGAGCAAAAAGCCACCCGCGGCCCCGATGGTGTCGTTCGGGTTGACGAAAACTGACAGACCAACAGCTGACGGGATCTGTTCTGACTTGGCCAGGTAGTAGGTCAAGTCTTCAGCGATTTCCCCGGACACGATCGGCACTTCACCGGTGTAAGGCTGCTTTAAGCCCAGGTCCTTGGTTACCTGCAACCAGCCCTTGCCGACAGCCTTCTTAACGTCGATGTGACCGTCTTCTCTGGCCGGCAAGGCCACGTGGTTATTTTGGACATAGCCCTTAACAGTCAAATCTGACTTGGCCGTAACCACGGCTGCCCCAACCGGTCCATCGCCCAAGAGGCGCAAAGTCAGTTCCTGGTCACCCTTTAATTCTGCCCCAGCTAAGAGAAGCGTGCCCAAAAGGCTCCGGCCCAATACAGCTGAAGAAGCTGACCAGGTGTCGTGCCGCTTTTGCGCTTCAGCGACCAGGTCCTTGCCGTTAATGGTCAAAAGGCGCAGGTCCTTGCTGGCATTGATTGCTTTGATTAAGTAGTCGTTCATGATTTTCCTCCATAAAAATAGAGCCGTTGCCGGCTCTATTTCTTCTATTCATCCTTGTCTGAATCGTCTGTTTGTTCAGTCTTCTGACTAGGAGCGTCATTGTCGTCCTTTTCAGGATCCTTTGACAGGTCGCTTTCGCTTGGCGTCGGCAGAGAATCAGCAGGGTCTTCTTGACTTGCTGAAGCATCTGGCTCAGCGAGCTTGGCGGCGTCGGTTTCCGGCTTGACCGCGTCTTCGCTTGGCGTTGCCAGAGCTTGCTTTTCAGCAGTATCTTCTTCCGCCTTCTCTTCTGCCCGCTTCTGCGCAGCTTCCTTGGCTTCTTCATAGCTCAAAGCCTTGGCTTCAGATGGGAACTCTTCGCTGGACTTTTCAGGCATCTTCCCAGTCTTGTAGAGTGAGTAGATTTGCTTTTCATCCAGAGTTTCGTACTTCAGCAGGGCTTCAGCAATGATCCGGTGCTTTTCCCGGTTGTTTTCAACAATTTCAACCGCCTTGGCGTGGGCTTCGTCCAGGATCTTCTTGACTGCTTCATCGATCTTGGCCGCGGTTGCTTCACTGTAAGGCTTGAAGCCGTAAGGAGTGCCTTCGCCTTCCTTTTCCAGTTCAACCATGCCCAGTTCATCGGTCATCCCGTAGTTGACCACCATGCTGCGGGCGATTGTCGTGGCTTGTTCAAAGTCGTTTGAAGCCCCAGTTGACTGGTCGCCGACCACGACTTCTTCACCGGCCCGGCCACCCATCAAACCAACGATTTGCTCAAAGAGCTGCTTCTTGGTCAAGATGAACTGGTCGTCCTTCGGCAGCATGATGTTGTAGCCGCCTGCCCGGCCACGAGGCACGATGGTCACCTTGCGGACAGTTCTTGAGTCGCTCAAGACCAGACCACAGATTGAGTGACCGGCTTCGTGGAAGGCCACGCGTTCGCGTTCCTTCTTGGAAATCATCCGGTCCTTCTTGGCTGGACCAGCGATTACCCGGTCTTCAGCTTCATCGATGTCGGCCGCGGTGATCTTGGTCCCGTTCCGGCGGGCTGCGACTAAGGCAGCTTCGTTAAGGACGTTTTCCAGGTCAGCCCCGACAAAGCCAGGAGTCTGACGGGCAACTTCCTTCAAGTCGACGTCATCAGCCAGCGGCTTGTTCTTGGCGTGAACGCGCAGGATGGCTTCCCGGCCCTTGACGTCCGGAGGACCAACCAGGACCTTCCGGTCAAACCGGCCTGGCCGGGTCAAGGCCGGGTCAAGCACGTCAGACCGGTTGGTCGCGGCCATGACGATAACGCCTTCGTCGCCTTCAAAGCCGTCCATTTCAACCAGCATCTGGTTCAAGGTTTGTTCACGTTCATCGTTGCTGCCGCCCTGGCCATTGCCACGCTTGCGGCCGATGGCGTCGATTTCGTCGATGAAGATGATGCTTGGCGCGTTCTTCTTGGCGTTGGTGAACAGGTCACGGACACGGCTGGCCCCGACCCCGACGAACATTTCAACGAAGTCTGAACCAGAGATGTAGAAGAAAGGTACGCCCGCTTCACCGGCTACGGCCTTGGCCAGCAAGGTCTTACCAGTACCCGGAGGCCCCTCAAGCAGGACACCGGACGGGATTCTTGCCCCCAGCTTGGTATATCTTGCCGGGTTCTTCAAGAATTCGACAACTTCCACCAGTTCCTGCTTTTCTTCTTCTTCACCGGCCACGTCGTCAAAGCGGACCTTGTTCTTCTTCGGGTCCTGCGGCTTGACGTTGGAGCGGCCGAAGTTCATGATGCCGCCGCCCTGGCCGCGGCTGCCACCTTGGTTCATCATCATGACCATCAAGACGATGAAGAGGACAGTTGGCACCAGCATGATAATCGTTGAGATCCAGTTGCTGGATTGTGATTCACCCTGGGTGCTCATCTTGACGTTCTCAGACTGGGCCAGGTCCTGGACCTTCTTGACGCTGGGGTCGTTTTCCAGCATCGTGGTTGAGAAGCCAGTCACCTTGGAGGAAGTGTTTCCGCCAAAGATATCTGAGCTTGAGGATGACTTGGTTTGACTTGACTTGTAGCTACCGGTTACGGAGTAGACCCCGTTGGACGGCTGCACGTTAAAGTCCTTGATTTCGCCATTGCGCAGCTTCTTCACGAATTCCGAGTAACTGATGGTTTCAGTTGCACCGGAATTGCTGCTGCCGCCAAGGACCCAATTTATTCCCCAGAGGAGAAGCAAAAATACGACTATGTAGAATAGACCATTGCTAAATAGTCGATTCCGATTATTTTTCATAAATGACCTCCGTCAGATCGAAGAATTACTCCTCGAATTTTAACATAAAAGCCGACAACTATCGAAGTTTTTACCTGCCTTTCTTGCATGTTTTCACTTGGTACAAATACAGCGGCCTTTTTCCTTCTTTAACTGCCTGCTGGTAGCAGCCTGCAACATAAACTGCTTCTTGGCCAGCAAAAAGGCTGAGGCAGTTGCCCCGCAAGGCAAGCGGAATTCCAGCCGCAGCGAAAAGCTTCTTGCTCTTAGTCCGGCGGCCGTCTTTTAAAAGCAGACGCTGGCCGTTTGGCAAGCTCCCGGCAGATAATTTTCCGGGAAATGATATTTCCGCCAGGGGACTTTCCTCTCGCTTTTCCTCACTTAACAGATAACAATTTCCTCTGAAAAAGAAGGGCTGGCCGGCCACAACTTCTTCCAGGGGGCTGGGAGCCGGCTGCTTGACCGGATAAAGCCAGTAGTGGCCCTGGTAAAAGCTGAGATGGAGCCCCCCTTTTTCCTGGCTTTGCCGGTTGGCTAACAGAATCCGGTCCAGCTGGACTCTTTTATTGTACTTTTTTTGGATAAAATTTTCCAGGTAGGCCTTGACCAGCTCACTTTCCGCCTGCCCGGCCGCTTTAGGAATCCGCCAGCCGCCAAAGAAGGGCTCCGGCTCCGGCAACTTGCCAGCTGCCTGGGCAAAGTAGTCTTCTTCCGCCGTCATTTCCTGGCTGAAGCGCCAGGCATTTTCCAAGAGGTCCGGACTCTCCTTTTTCAAAAGCGGGACGACCTCCTGGCGCAGGCGGTTGCGGGCCGTGATGCCTGTAAAGTTGGTCTCGTCTTCGACATATTCCAGCCCCTGCTTTTTCGCGTAAGCCAAAAGGTCCGCCTTGCCAACCGCCAGAAGCGGCCGGACCAGCTTGACCTGCCCCCGCTGGCTGACAGGTTTGAGGCTGTTCATTTCCCGGGGAATACCTGACCGGACCAGCTTGAGCAGGATATTTTCCAGCAAGTCGTCCCCGTGGTGGGCTGTCAGCAGGTAGTCTGCCTTGACCTGCCGGGCCACTTCAAACAAGAAGTTATAGCGGTAGTCCCTGGCCGCTGCTTCCAGGCCGCTTTCCGGATGAAGGGACTTGGGCCAGACGCTTTCATACAGGGGAAGCTGGTACTTATGGCAGTAGGCCCGCAGCACCTGGCTCTCTTTTTGGCTGTCAGCCCGCAGCTGGTGGTCTAAGTGGGCCGCGTAGAGCTGAAAGCCGCCTGGCAAGCGCCGCATTAAATCCAAAAGCGCCATGGAATCCGGACCGCCGCTGGCCGCGACCAGGAAATTTCCTTCCAAAGGCAGGCCTTCTTCGGCGAAAAAGGCCGATAGTCTTTTTTTAATGTCCATACTTTACTCCCTCGTCCATACAAAAAAAACAGCCCCTCGGGCCGTTTTTATTTCAAGGCAGCTTCCAGCTGCTCTATTTCTGCTCGCGCCTCCTGGTCAACCTGGTTGAGGACCCGGGCAAAGTCGCCGGCCCGCAACTGGCTGAACTGGTTGGTCGGGTCGATCAGATCCGGATCGTTGACCCGGCGGATGGACAAGTCCAGCCGGCCCTTGCGCAGGTTCTGGACCACTACTCTGACCTGGTCGCCTGCCTGCCAGTGCTGCCGCTTTCTTGGCCAGTCGCTGCCAAAGTCATTGCGGTGAACAAGGCCGCTCTTATGCTTGGGCAGGGTCACGAAGATGCCCAGGTCTGTCACGTTGTTGATTACTCCGTCAAGGCGCTGGCCAACTTTGTAATTCATCAGTTATCGCCCTTTTCCTTGATGTTGTAGACCCGCTCACCGTCTTTAGTGTACTTGTACTTGTAGCGGATCACCTTAGCCACGTAGTCGCTGTCCTTCATATCGTCGCGCTCGTTGGTCAGCTTTTCCTTATTCTTCTTGATCTTGGTCAAGGTTGCCTGGTTCTGGCTGACCTGCTTCTGGATCTTGGCCGTCCGGGCCTTGGTCATGACCAGCTGGAAGCCCAAGACAGCAAAGACCAGCAAGATCAAGGCCAGCAGCCGGTTGCGCCGGACCCGGTGGACTTCCCTGAATTTGATCTGCCGCTTCTTCAGGCGGCGGACATCCTGGTCCGGCCGCAGCGGCGTTACATTTTGCTGATTTCCTCTGTTGTTCCCCATCACTGTCTACCCTATCCTAAAATCATATAACAGATTCAGTATATCAGCTTTGGTAAAAAAAGTCATTAGTCGACTAATTCGTATAAGTCCCCGGCTTCCGCCTTTTTGGTCGTTTCCCGCAAGTCCAGGACCCTGGCCTTAATTACCCTGGTTCCGTAAGCGACGGCGATTACATCGCCGACAACCACGTTGTAGCTGGACTTGACGGTCTTGCCGTTCACGCTTACCCGGCCCTGGTCAGCCATTTCCTTGGCCACCGTTCTGCGCTTGACCAGGCGGGAAATTTTCAAAAATTTGTCGATTCTCATGCTTGTCTCCTGTCTGTTAATTTTTGCTTTTTTAGCTTTTCCTACTTTAACTTTTTGCTCTTAAAAAATTACCGCTGGATGATCTCCGCCGCGTCCTTGGCAAAAGTGCCCAGTTCCGTGAACATGGCCCGCCGGGTCAGCTTGTCTGGCAAAAGCAGGGTAACCACCAGGCGATTTTGGGCGCCAAGTGCGATCCGGGCCTTCCAGGAAACATGTTCCAGTGCCTTGAAGATGTTTGGCCCTTCCATTTCCCGGCTGCCGGAATCACTGAAAATGACCCGGATCTGGGCCTTTTCCTTGACCAGAGTCAAGATCTGGGCCAAGTCGCAGCTGGCCTTCAGGCTGGCCACGTTGAGCAGGTTCTCAACAGCTGCCGGATAGTCACCAAAGCGGTCCAGGAGCTCATCTTCGATGTCTTCCCGGTTCTGCAGGCTGCCGATCCCCTTGATCTTCTTGTAAAATTCGATCTTCTGCTCCTGGTCGGCGATGTAGTCTTCTGGAATATAAGCTTCCAGGCCCAGGTCGACCTCGGCATTGCTCTTTTTGACTGGCTTCTTCCCCTGCCGCTCCTTGATGGCGTCAGCCAGCATCTGTGAGTAGAGGTCGTAGCCGACGCTGTCGATAAAGCCGTGCTGCTGGGCCCCCAGCATGTTGCCGGCCCCGCGGATGGACAAGTCCCGCATGGCGATCTTGAAGCCTGCCCCCAGCTCGGTAAAGTCCCGGATGGCGTCCAGCCGCTTTTCCCCCACTTCCGTCAGAACCTTGTTTGGCTGGTAGAGGAAGTAGGCATAGGCCAGGCGGGCTGACCGGCCGATCCGGCCCCGCAATTGGTAGAGCTGGCTGAGGCCGTAGTGGTCGGCATCTTCAATGATCATGGTGTTGACATTAGGCATGTCGATCCCGGTTTCAATGATGGTCGTGGTGACCAAAATGTCGAATTCCCGGTCCAAAAAGCGGCTCAAGATGTCTTCCAATTGGTTTTCACTCATCTGCCCATGGGCATAGGCGATCCGAGCCTCTGGCAAAAGCTGCTCCAAGCGGGCAACCGTTTCTTCGATGTCCCCGACCCGGTTGTGCAGGTAAAAGACCTGGCCGCCCCGCTGCATTTCCCTTTGGCAGGCCTCCTTGACCGTGCCTGGCAACTGTTCCAGGACATAAGTCTGGATTGGATACCGGTTTTGCGGCGGCGTTTCCATGACTGACAGGTCTCTGATCCCGATCATGGACATGTGCAGAGTCCGCGGGATCGGAGTGGCCGTTAGGGTCAAAACATCAATATTGGTCTTCAGCTGCTTGAGCTTTTCCTTGTGGGCCACCCCAAAGCGCTGCTCTTCATCGATAATGAGCAGGCCCAGGTCCTTGAACTGGACGTCCTTGGACAAAATCCGGTGGGTGCCGACTACCAAGTCAATACTGCCGTCTTTCAGGCCGGCCACGATCTTCTTGCTTTCGGCCTGGCCCTGGAAACGGGAGAAGCTGGCAATTTCCACCGGGAAGCCCTTAAAGCGGTCCTTGATGGTCTGGTAGTGCTGCTGGGCCAGGATGGTCGTGGGCACCAAGAAGGCGACCTGCTTGCCGTCACAGATGGCCTTAAAGGCTGCCCGCATGGCTACTTCGGTTTTCCCGAAGCCGACATCCCCGACCAAAAGCCGGTCCATCGGCTTGGCCTTTTCCATGTCAGCCTTGATTTCCGCAGTAGCCCGCAATTGGTCAGGGGTTGGCTCATAAGGAAAGGCAGCTTCAAAGGCCGCCTGGTCTGATCCATCCGGGGAAAAGGCAAAGCCCTTCTCCGCCTCTCTTTTTGCATACAGTTCGATCAAGTCGTCAGCGATGTCCTCAACTCTGGCCGCAACCCGCTTCTTGGTCTTGGCCCACTCGCTGCCGCCTAGCTTGTTGACGTGGGGCTGCTTGCCTTCTGAAGCCACGTACTTTTGCACCAGGCTCAATTGGTCAGCCGGGACAAACAGCTGGTCACCCTTTTGGTAGGTGATGGTGATGTAGTCCCGCTTTTTCCCGTCGGTTTCCAAGGTCTGGATGCCTTCAAAGCGGCCGATACCATGGTTGACGTGGACCACATAGTCGCCAGGCTTGAGCTCTGTATAGCTGCGCAGGCGCTGGGCATTTTCCAGGGTCTTGATCCGCTTCTTCGACCGCTTGTTTTGGTTAAAAAGCTCCTTTTCCGTCAGATAGACCAGGTCGCTGTCCGGCAGGACAAAGCCGCTAGCATAGCCGCCGATAACCAGCTGGGCCCGGCCTTCTTTTAAGCCGTCTGCTTCTGCCAAAGGCAGGTAGATGTCATAGTCATGGCAGCTCCGGTTGAATTCCTCCGCCTGCCGGCGGCTGGACACCTGCAAGACCACCGTCTGCCCCTTTTTGGCATAAGAGTCCAGCTCAGTTTTCAAAAGCTCCATCTGGCTGAAAAACTGCTGCGGCTCCCGGCTGTCCCAGGCCAAATGCTGGCCAAAACGGAGCCGGCCCATGGAGTGGGCCATCAGACTGACATAGAGGCGGTGGTGGCAATCTGCCTTTAGCACCGCGTCAAAATCCAGGCGCAGCTTCTGCCGGCTGGTCATCATCTTGCTGGCGATCTGGCTGGCCAGGTAGTCATCATTGATAGCGCCCATATTCTTGACGCTTTCGGCGATCAGCTGCCAGTCGTTAAACAAAAGCAATCCTTTAGCCGGCAGGTAGTCCAGCAGACTGAAAGACTTAGGCAAAAGGTAGTCCAGGTAGCGGTTGCAGTCATCCGGCAATTGCCCGTTAGCTAAGGCTTCCTGGGCGATTTCCAGGCTGGCGGCTGCTTCCTTTGGCAGGTCGCCGGCCAGTTCCCGGCCCGCCCGGTCCAAGTCTTCTGCCGTAAAGACGTGGTCACTGGCCGCTGGTACGGTCGCTTCCGGCAATTCCTCCAGGCTGCGCTGGCTGGTCAAGTCAAAAGTCTTGATCGTGTCGATTTCGTCGCCGAAAAATTCCAGGCGCAGGGGGCTTTCCCGGTCCAAAGGATAAAGGTCGACGATGTCCCCCCGCATAGCGAACTCGCCCGGCTTAACTACCAGGTTTTCCCGGTGGTAGCCAGCCTGGTTCAGCCACTGGGCCAGGTCGGGTAGGGCAATTTCATCCCCAACTGCAAAATGCTTCTGTCCCTTTTTAAACAGGGCCGGGGCACTTAACGGATACTGCAGGCCCTGCGGTGTCGCGATCACGACACCAGGCCGGCCGCTTAAGAGCAAGTTCAAGCACTGAATCCGGCTGCTGAGTTCATCCGGTGAACTGACCGCCGTTTGCGTGGCCAGGTTCCCGTCCAGGGCAAAAAGCTCCAGGTCATCATCGGCCAAAAGCCGGCTCAAGTCGTTGTGGCGTTCCTGGGCCTTGTATTCATTCTCTTCGATCAAAAGTAGGGGCTGGCCCACCTGGGCTAAATAAGCCTGGATGAGGACAGCAAAAGCGCCCCGTTCGACTCCTGTAAGCAGGGAGTTCTTGATCCGGGACGTTTTCGCGATAAAAGCAGTCACTCCTTGATCTTTTTTCAAAAAATCAATTACTTGCATGTTCGTGTGCTTGTCTTTAATTGTAACGGTTCATTAAGTACTGGGCGTCTTTGCCAGCGATAAAGTCGTCAATGATCTGGTCAACCTTGGCAAAGCTGGCTTCCAGCTCCTTTTGCTGGTCGGGATTAAAAGGAGTCAGGACCCAGGAAACCACGCTCTGCTTGTCCGGGTGCCGGATGCCAATCTTCAGGCGGTTGAATTTCTCAGTCCCCAGGCAGGCAATGATGCTCTTGATCCCGTTGTGGCCGCCCGACTTGCCGCCGGCCCGGATCCGCAGCTTGGCGATTGGCATGTCCATGTCGTCGTGGATAACCAGGATGTCGCTGGGGTCGATCTTGAAGAACTTGGCCGCCGCGCCCACGGCTCTGCCGGATTCGTTCATGTAGGTCTGTGGCTCCATGAAGATCACGTCCTCGCCCGCCACTTTCTCCTTGGCGTAGAGGGCCGTGAACTTGTCGCGGTCCAGGCGCAGGCCCTTTTCATCTAAATAGTGGTCCAGGGCCATGAAGCCGGTATTATGCTTGGTTTTTTCATATTTAAGGCCAGGATTGCCCAAAGCAACGATTAATTTCATCAAAAGTCTCCTCACTTGCTGTATCTTAATAATTTTAGCACAACTGGCAAAAATCTTACGCTTTCCTGTCTTTTAACCTGTCTTTAATTTCTGTTTTCTGCATGCTATAATGTGAAAGTATGAGATAAGAAAACATTTACATGTAAATCCACATAACGGAGGTTATCCAAAGTATGAGATAAGAAAACATTTACATGTAAATCCACATAACGGAGGTTATCCTATGTTAATCAAATCACTGGTAATCAAGAAAGACTACCTGACGACTGTCAACGAACATGCTACCCTGGAAGAAGCCTTGAAGGTACTGGAAAGCTCCGGCTACCGTTGCGTGCCGATCCTGGATGACAGCGGTAAGATCTTCCGCGGCAACATCTACAAGATGCACATTTACCGCCACAAGTCCCAAGGCGGGGACATGAGCCTGCCGGTAACCTACCTCTTGAAGAACGCCACCAAGACCATCAAGATCAACGCGCCATTCTTCCAAGTCTTCTTTACCATCAAGGACTTGCCTTACATTGCTGTTTTGGACACTGACAACACCTTCTACGGCATCTTGACCCACGCCCGCCTGCTGGACATGCTGTCCTCAGCCTGGAACATCAAGACCGGGGCTTACGTCTTGACTGTCTTGTCAACCAACGACAGCGGCAACTTGACCAAGATGACCAAGATCATCGCCAAGTTTGTCAACCTGGCCGGGGCCATGACTCTGGACGCGCCAGCCAGCGAATTTGACGGCAAGTACGTCCGCCGGACCCTCTTCACCCTGCCGCAAGGGACTACGGAAACTGAACTGAAGGCCATCTGCAAGAAGCTCAAGGCCAAGGGCTTCCCAGTCGTTGCCGTTGAAGACCTGGCTGCCGGCATGAACATCATGAGCGAAGAAAAGCCAGGCGTCTTCTTGAACGAAGAATAAGCAAAAGCATATTAAAAACCTCCGAAGCAAAATTCGGAGGTTTTTTCCTGATCTTATTCGTTATCGTAAATCCGGTCCAGACGGTCGTTAAACTGGCAGGCCACTTCATAGTGGATGGTATCCAGCCAGTCAGCTGCCCGGCGCAGGCTGTTTGGCGCTGCCGGATCAGCTGAGATCAGTTCAACTGGCGTGCCAGCCGGCACTTCCTTGGGTAAAAGAACCATGAACTGGTCCATGCAGACCCGGCCGACGATCGGGCAGTAAGTATCCCCGACCTTGACCTTGAAGCCCTGGAACTTCCGGATCCAGCCGTCAGCGTAGCCAACCGGCACGGTCCCGATCCATTCGTCTTCTTCTGCGATGTGGGTTGACCCGTAGCCGACCCCGTAGCCCTTGTGGATCTGCTTGACATAGGTCAGTTCACTGACAAAAGACATGGCCGGCTTAAGGGCAAAAGCAGGCTCTAAGTCCCGGCTGCCTGGGGCTGATGAAGGGTTGAGCCCGTAGAGGCCAATCCCGAAGCGGACAATGTCGCTGGCTACGTCCTTGTCAAAGAGGATGGCCGCGGTATTGTCCACGTGGATCCACTTTGGCTTGACCGTCAGCAGGCTTTCCATGTGCTTGAAGCGCTTGACCTGGTAGTCAAAGTAGCTGGCATCAGCAGAGTCAGCGGAAGCAAAGTGGGTGAACATCCCTTCCACAAAGAAGGCATCATTGCCTTGCAGATATTCGTTGACTGCCTTGAAGTCTTCGTCTTCGCTAAAGCCGATCCGGCCCATGCCGGAGTCGATGGCCAGGTGGATCTTCAACTGCAGGCCTTCCTTGCGGAGGACCTTTTCAGCTTTCTTGAGCCAGTCCAGGCTGGACACCGGCAAAGAAATGTCGTTGGCGGCAGCCAGGGCGGCTTCTTCAGCCGGTTGCAGGCCCAAGACCAGGATTGGCTTGACGATCTGAGCCCGGCGCAGTTCCAGCCCTTCATCCAGCATGGCAACGCAGAAGCCGTCTGCTCCGGCTTCTTCCATCACCGGCGCCAGGCGCGCTGCCCCATGCCCGTAGGCATTGGCCTTAACCACGCAAAAGAGCTTCTGGCCCGGCTTCAAGTGGGCCTTGGCCTGCCGGGTGTTTTCCTTGATAGCAGCCAGGTTGATATGCAGGGCTGCTGGTCGATTAACTGCTGTGATCATTTTTTCCTCCCAGATAACAGGTGCGATAGTTTGCCGATCGCGCGGCGCCAGCCGGCCGGCTCTTCAAGCACGACCACGGCGACGATCTCGTGATCATCATGCGCGATGCTGGAAAAAATCCGCCCCGTAAAAATCCGCGACGTCGTTACGGGCGCTCCGGACTCGGTCCTCAAGGTTTCCACGTCTTCAAAGGAAACTGCCTGGCCAATCCCGGTTCCCCAGGCCTTGGAGAAGGCCTCCTTGATGGCGAAGCGGCCGCCCAGGTACTCAATCTTCCGCTTATGAGTCAAGTCCTGGTACTGAGCAAATTCCCGGTCGGTCAGAACCTTTCGGGCAAAACCGTCTCCCCGGTCAACGACCTTGGCGATCCGGTCCACCTCAATCTGGTCCACACCGATATTTTTGATCATCTTTCCACCTCACGCTGTTTAAATAATAGCACAAAGAGAAAAAGGCCGGGACAAAAGCCCGGTCCTTTTTACTTTTTTAAAAATTTAGCCCTTCCGGCCGTGGATCTTAAAGCCTGGCTTGCGCTTCTTTCTGTCAAAATTGCGCTTGCCCTTGAAGTTCTTGTTACCGCTCCGGCTGCGGCTACCCCGGCCGCGGCCGCCTGAGTGCTTGCCCCGGTAAGGGTGAGGGTTTTCAGGGGTGATGGTAACCTTGACCTCGCTGTCGTTAGAGAGTTCCTTCAGCAAAGCAGCGGCGATGTCTTCAGCTGAGTAATTTTCCAGCAGCTTTTCCGCCGCGTCGTCATACTTGCTCAAATCCCCGCTCAACAGGTCGTCCACCTTCAAGACCGCCTGCTTCATCTGCCCGGCAAAGGCCTGGGCGTCTGTCGGCGGACGCAGAGGAGACATCTTCTTCTTGGTCAAGTCCTCGATAGTCCGCATGTAGCCGATCTCGTTTGGCGTCACGAAGGTCACGCTCATCCCGCTCTTGCCGGCCCGGCCGGTCCGGCCGATTCTGTGGACGTAGGAGTCCGGGTCTTGCGGAATGTCGTAGTTGTAAACATGGGTAACCCCGGAAATGTCCAGGCCCCGGGCAGCCACGTCAGTAGCCACCAGAATGTCAAGCTCTCCTTCCTTGAAGCGCTTGAGCACCTGCATCCGCCGGGCCTGGGTCAGGTCGCCGTGGATGCCGGCCGCGTTGTAGCCCCGGGCAACCAGGCCCCGGGTCAGTTCGTCAACCCGGCGCTTGGTCCGGCCAAAGACCACGGCCAGGTCCGGATTTTCCACGTCGATCAGCCGGCACATGGTGTCGAACTTTTCGTTTTCCCGGACGCGGACGAAGTACTGGTCGATCAAATCAGCCGTCAGTTGCTTGGCCTGGATCTTCACGACTTGCGGGTCATGCATGAACTTTTCGCCCAAAGCCTGGATTGGCTTTGGCATGGTCGCGCTGAACAAGAGGGTCTGGTCCCGGTTTTCAGCATAGGTTAAGATGCTTTCGATATCCTGGATGAAGCCCATGTCCAGCATTTCGTCGGCTTCGTCCAAAACAACTGTCTTGACGCCGTCCAGCTTGATGGTCTTGCGCTTCAAGTGGTCCAAAAGCCGGCCAGGAGTCCCGACCAGGATTTCCGGCACCTTCTTCAAGTCCCGGATCTGCCGGCCAATGTCCGCCCCGCCGTAAACGACCTGGACCTTGGCCTTTTCGTCTCTGCCCAGGCGGAAAAGTTCTTCCTGGGTCTGGATGGCCAGTTCTCTGGTTGGTTCAATTACGATGGCCTGGATGGCTTGCTCCTGCTTGTCCAGGTCCAGCTTTTGCAGGATTGGCAGACCAAAGGCAGCTGTCTTCCCCGTCCCGGTTTGGGCCTGGCCGATCACGTCCTGGCCTGCCAGAGCCAAAGGAATGGTCTGGGCCTGGATCGGGGTGGCTTCTTCAAAGCCTGACCGCTTAATTGCCTTTAAGATATTGTCGTTCAATCCTAGTTCAGTAAATTTCAAATTGTTCTCCTATTTCAGTCTGTCGAGGACTCGTTCCAGGTGCATCCCGTGGGACCCCTTCAGCAAAACGATGTCCTGGCTGTGGATGTCGCTCTTTAAATCATCGATTAAATGGCTCATCTCGTCTTCTGGGTAGTAGTGCAGATTCTGCTGGCCGTACTTGTCCAGCAGGGCCTGGTAAAGGTGGTTCATCTCCGGCCCGTAAAGGTAAAGGACGTTGATCTTGTCCGGGTCCAGGCAGGCAGCCAGACCCTTGTGCAGGTCGGCTGACCGGCTGCCCAGTTCCAGCATGTCGGCCAAAACCGCGATCCGGCGGCCGTCTTCACTGACTGGAACCTGGCCAAAGGAGGCAGTCACGGCCTTAACTGCCGTTGGGTTGGAGTTGTAGATATCGCTCATGATGTCTTCACCGCAGTCACCCTTTTCCCATTCCATCCGGTTGGCCGTTGGCACGAAGTTGGCCAGGCCAGCGGCGATTTCCTCGTCGCTTTCCCCGAAGTGGCGGCCAACCAGAATAGCGGCCATGGCGTTAGCCACATTGTGGCGGCCGATCATTGGAATTGAGAATTCCCGGTCAGTCCCGTTAATCTTGAAGAAGGAATGGTGCATGGTGCTGCGGAGGTCACTGGCATGAATGCTGTCAGAGTCCGCGAAACCGAAGGTGGACTTGTCCTGGGGAAGCTTTGCGGCTCTTTCCGCCAGGAGGGGTTCATCACCGTTGTAGATAAATTCGCCGTCTTCTTGCAAAAAGTCCGTGATTTCCATCTTGGCGTCGGCGATCTTGTCCCGGCTGCCGAAGAATTCGATATGGGCTTCCCCGATCATGGTGATGACCGCCACATCCGGCCGGGCCAGCTGGCTCAGTTCATGCAGTTGGCCAGCTCGGTCCATCCCCATTTCCAAAACCAGGATTTCAGTGATCGGCTTCATTTCCAAAATGGTCATCGGCACGCCGATTTCATTGTTGAAGTTGGCCTGGGTCTTGTAAACGTTGAAGCGCTTGGCCAAAACCGCCGCCACCATGTCCTTGGTCGTGGTCTTGCCGTTTGAGCCGGTGATGCTGACCACGGTTGGGTTGACCTTCTGCAGGTAGTAGCGGGCCAGATCCTGCATGGCCTTCAAGGTGTCGGCAACTTCTAAAACCGCGATGCCTTCCGGCTTGTTTGGGTTGCCAGCTTCCCACAAAGTGGCGCTGGCGCCGGCTTCAATGGCTGAACCCACAAAATCGTGGCCGTCTCTTTCCCCCTTGATCGGGATAAAGAGGGCGCCCTGGCTGATCTTTCTTGAGTCAAAGGCCACTGAGGTAATGACCGTTTCTGCGTCCCCTTCACAACTGGTATTTAAGGCTTGGGCGATTTCTGCCAACTGCATTTTCATTCCAATACTGCTCCTTGAGAATAACACTTAGTATATTATACGTTGTTTAGCGCTCTTCGCAATAAAAAAGCAACCCAAGAGGGCTGCTTTTAAAGTAAAGAGAACGATTAGTTCTTCTTGTTGAAGCCGTACTTCTTGTTGAAACGTTCGATTCGCCCATCGGCTGCGGCAAACTTTTGCTTGCCAGTGTAGAATGGGTGGGAATCTGATGAAATTTCAACACGGATCAATGGGTAAGTGTTGCCTTCGAATTCAACAGTTTCTGATGACTTCAAAGTTGAGCCGGCAACAAACTTAAAACCAGTTGCTGCGTCCATGAAGCAAACTTCTTGATAATCTGGGTGAATACCTTTTTTCATAATTCTAAAACTCCTTTGCCATAGCCTTTTGCAGGCCATAGATTAATCGATTAACTCTAACATAGTACCACTATCCAGCCCGTTTGACAAGGGCTCAAGTTAATCTTCCACGTCCCGGATGACCACGTCAGCGCCCAGCTGGCGCAGCTTTTCTTCCACCCGGTCATAGCCGCGCAAGATGTTGCCGGCATTGTTGATCACCGTTTCGCCGTCAACCATCAAGCCCGTAAGCATCAAGCAGGCCCCGGCCCGGATTTCGTCAGCGTGAACCACCGCCCCGTGTAGGCGGCTGCCCGGTTGAACCAGAATGATGTTGTTAACGACCGTGATGGGAGCCCCCATCTTCTGCAGTTCCGGCACGTGCCGGGTCCGCTTCGGGTAGATCGGGTCGATGATGACCCCTTCCCCGGTCTTAGCCGTCAGCAAGAGCGGCGTAATTGGCTGCTGCAAGTCAGTCGCGAATCCCGGGTAGGTCCCGGTCTTGACCTGGACCATGCGCAGGTCCCCGGCCGGGTAAACGAAGAGGGAGTCTTCATCAGTGTCGATCACCACGCCCATTTCTTCCACCTTGGCCAAAAAGGCGTCAAGGTGTTCAGCGATGATGTTGTGGATCCGGATCCCGTTACCGATGCAGGCTGCCATGGAAATGTAAGTCCCGGCTTCAATCCGGTCAGGGATGATCGTGTGCGGCACCTTGGCCTCCAGGCGGTCAACCCCGTCGATTCTGATGGTGTCAGTCCCCGCCCCGCGGATCTTGGCCCCCATGTTGTTCAAGAAAGTTGCCAGGTCGATGATTTCCGGCTCCTTGGCCGCGTTTTCGATCACCGTCCTGCCGCTGGCCGTGACTGAGGCCATGATGATGTTCATCGTTGCCCCAACAGAAGCCATCTTCAGGTGAATCTTGGCCCCTTTCAACCCTTCATCAGGCGCGGTAATTACAATCTGCTCATTTTCACATCTAACGTCGGCGCCGAGGGATTGGAAGCCCATAATGTGCTGGTCAATCGGCCGCGGGCCAATGTCATCGCCACCAGGAAAACCTACAACCGCCTTGCCAAAACGACCGAGCAAAGCGCCCATAAAGTAGTAAGACGCGCGCAAGCTCTTAATCTTCCCAGCTGGCAGGGGACTCATCTTGATTTCAGTCGGGTCAATTTGCAGGGTCGTTTCGCGGAAGTCGCAGTGCACGTCCATTTCGCTCAACAAGTCCATCAAATTGTCAACGTCGGCAATTCGCGGAACTGATTCCAGGGTCACCGGCGTTCTCGACAGGATTGAGGCCGGAATCAGCGCTACCGTTGAGTTCTTCGCGCCGCCAATCCAGATGTCGCCTTGCAGGGGTTTCCCTCCGTGAATTATCATTTTCTTCATTGGGAGAGTATTCCTTTTCTTTTGTCAAATTATCATAATAATGTTAATAGATCTTCGTCAAAAAAACAAGAGAAGAGTTTTCTCTTCTCTTGTCACTATCTATTATTATCGTACAAAATTTAGAACTTGTCGACCTGCAAACCGCTGGCTGCCCCAATAAAGCCCTTGAAGAGCCCTTCTGGCCGGTTTGGCCGGCTCAGGAATTCCGGGTGGTATTGAGCGGCAACAAAGAACTTCTTGTCCGTGATTTCAACGATTTCCACCAGGTGGTTGTCTGGAGAAACGCCTGAGAAGGTCATACCGGCCTTTTCAAAGTCTTCCCGGTACTTGTTGTTGAATTCGTAGCGGTGACGGTGACGTTCCTGGATGACTTCCTGGCCGTCGTAGCATTCCCGGGTCTTAGTGCCGGCCTTCAGCATGGCTGGGTACAAGCCCAGACGCAAGGTGCCGCCGATCTTTTCCTGGTCGCGCTGGTCAGCCATCAAGTCAATGATGTTGTTCTTGCAGTTTGGTTCTGCTTCAGCTGAGTTGGCGTCTTCCAGGTGCAAAACATTGCGGGCGAATTCCACGCTGGCCATCTGCATCCCCAGGCAGATCCCCAGGAATGGAATGTCGTGTTCGCGGGCGTACTTGATAGAAGTGATCATCCCGTCCAGACCACGGGTGCCGAAACCGCCTGGCACGATCAAGCCCTGAGTGTCCTTCAAAAGTTCGGCTACATTGTCTTCAGTAATGTCTTCAGCCTGGATCTTTTCAACTTCGATCTTGCTGTTGTACAGGTAGCCGGCGTGCTGCAAAGCGTCAGTTACGGAAATGTAGGCATCTTCCAGTTCGACGTACTTGCCGACCAGGGTGATCTTGGTCTTGTACTTCAAGTTCTTGGCCCGTTCGTCCATCCGGCGCCATTCGTCCATGTCGGCAACCGGCTTCGGGCTGTCGATGTGGAGGAAGTCAACGACCTTCTGGTCAACGCCTTGTTCCTGGTAGGACAACGGCACGTCAAACAGAGATGGCGCGTCCAAAGATTCCACGATGTAGTCGACTGGAACGTCGGTGAAAGTGGAGATCTTGTCCTTCATTTCCTGCGGAACTGGCATTTCTGAGCGAAGAACCAGCATGTTTGGCTGGATCCCGATTGACCGCAGCATGGAAACTGACTGCTGGGTCGGCTTGCTCTTCAGTTCCTTGGCTGCCCGCAGGTAAGGAACGAAGGTAACGTGCACGTACATGACGTTTTCTGAGCCGACTTCCCGCCGCATTTGCCGGATGGCTTCCATGAACGGAGTTGATTCCATGTCACCGACCGTACCGCCGATTTCGGAAATAACCACGTCAGTGTCGGTCATTTGCGCTGCCCGCATGACCTTTTCCTTGATCATGTTAGTTACGTGCGGGATCACCTGTACAGTGCCGCCGTGGTAGTCGCCGCGCCGTTCGCGCTGCAGGACTTCCTGGTAGATCTTGCCAGTCGTCACGTTAGAGTACTTGCTGGTTCTAACGTCGACCAATCTTTCATAGTGGCCCAAGTCAAGGTCAGCTTCCGTACCGTCGTCAGTCACGAAAACTTCACCGTGTTGGTAAGGGTTCATCGTACCGGGGTCGATGTTGATGTATGGATCGAACTTCTGCATGGTAACTTTTAAGCCGCGGTTCTTCAGCAAGCGACCAATGCTTGATGCAGTAATCCCTTTCCCCAATGATGAAACAACGCCGCCAGTCACAAAGATATATTTGGTCATTGAGCTCTCCTTTGAAAAATAATAAAAAAGCTCCCTAGCAATTAGGGAGCTAAACGCACATAGGGTGCCCAAACAAAATAATAACGACTTTTCAGCCGCAAGTCAAGGACAAAATCCTATTCTTCGTCTTCATCGTCATCAAGGTCGTCGTCATCCATTTGTGACAGCTGATCTTCGATCCCGTCTAGCAATGAGTCGTCATCGTCGTCTTCATTGTCGTCGTAATCGTCGCCGGAGTTGTCGTCAGCGTCATCTTCGTCAGCGTCACTGTCGTCGGACAAGTCTTCGTCTTCTGGGTCATCGTTTTCGTAGTCGATCACGTCGTCGCCTTCAGTCGTGGCCAGGAAGGCGTTGACCTTCTTGTGGTGCTTGCGAGTTGATTCTTCGTCGCCGTCGTCTTCTGGGTGGTCGACTTCTTCATCGACAGCTTCGAACTTGAACCAGGTCCGCAGGGCCCAGACATTTTCACCCATGGAAATGAAGCGGCCATCGGTGTTCATGTCCGTGTAAAATTGCGGCAAGCGCTGGCGAATTTCTTCGTCGCTCTTGTTCAGGTACTTTTGCACTTCGTTAACGATATCGGCAAAAGCCATTCTTTCGCCACGATCTTCCAAAATTGCGTGTGCAACTTCAATCATTGACAATTCGTTGCGATCCACGTCTTTAAAATCAGCTAATCCCACAGTTGAACGTCCTCTCTATTCAATCTTGTCTATTTTACACGTCATTTAAGCAAAAATCAACGAGACGGCATAACTACCAATTAAGTCTACACCACTAAAGAGGTCATATTCAACTTCAAGTTGCTGACCAGCGGCATTTTCTTTCAATTCCAGGCGCTTGGTTTCCGACAAGAGATCCAGCTGCCGGCCCTCAACCACGTACTTGCACTGCCCCTTCTCGCCTAAAATAAAATGCATTTGGGAGAAGTTGCTGTGGTCAGTCCCCCGCCGGATTAAGAGCTCCTGCTCTTTTACGAGCATCTTGACCGGCACCTTTTCCGCCTCGTAAAAAATTCTTTTCACCGCGCCGTCTTCCCGCAATTCGCCTTCTGCCTGCTGGCGGATGGTTTCCGTTTGCTCGCCCTGGGTAATCTTGCTCGTCAAATCGATCTTAATCTTGCTCATCTTTATAAAAAATTCTTCTCCTTTAACAGCCGCAAGCAGCGGCCTCTGGCAACTTTTGCTATAATTTCTATAGCTAGTCAAGTATATCTTACTATGTTTTGGCAAAAATATAAAACAATTAAGAATGGAGAATTTACTTTTGACAAAATTTGACAGTCCTAAACTGGCCCGCGAAGTCGTCGTCCGTGACCCGGTCCACGGCTATATCCACCTGGACACCCAAGTGGCCCTGGAAGTCGTCCGCTCCCAAGAATTCCAGCGGATGCGGCGGATCAAGCAGCTGGGCCCGACGGCCTTCGTCTTCCCCGGCGCCACCCACACCCGCTTTGAGCACAACCTGGGCGTCTACGAACTGGCCCGACGGATCAGCAACCTTTTTACTGACAAATACCCTAGTCAAAGTACCGGCGACGGACTCTGGGACCCCAGCGAAAACCTGCTGGTGCAGATGGCCGGCCTTTTGCATGACATCGGCCATGGCCCATACTCGCACACCTTTGAGCACCTTTTCGGCACCAACCATGAGCAGATCGGCCAGCAGATCATTCTGGATCCTTCCACTGAGGTCAACCAAGCTTTGAGCAAGGTCGACCCGGACTTCCCAAAGGCGGTGGCCAGCGTGATCGCCAAGACCTACCCTAATCCCCAGGTGGTCAAGCTCATCTCCAGCCAGGCGGACGCCGACCGGATGGACTACCTTTTGCGGGATGCCTACTTCACGGGGGCTTCTTATGGGGAATTCGACCTGTCCCGGATCTTGCGGGTCATCCGCCCTTATGAAAAAGGGGTTTGCTTTACGGCTAACGGGATGCACGCCGTTGAAGACTATATCGTCTCCCGCTACCAGATGTACCAGCAGATCTACTACCACCGGGTCAACCGGTCCATGGAGGTCATCCTTCACCACCTTTTGAAGCGGGCCCAGTACCTCTACCAGGAAAAAGAACTGCCGGTTACGCCAAGTTTAGCCAGATTTTTGGCCGGTACCTGGGACTTGCAAGACTACTTGAAGATGGATGACGGGGTCATGGAGACCAACTTCAGCATGTGGACTGAGTCCAGCGACCCGGTTTTAGTGGACCTGACCAAGCGCTACCTCTTCCGGCGGCCTTTAGCCAGCGCGAAGATCAACGAAGAAAGCAAGCAGCTTTTGCCGCAATTAAAGGACTTGATCAAGAAGGCCGGCTTTGACCCGGACTACTATACCGGAGTAGGGTCAGCCTTTGACGAGCCATATGACGCTTATAAGCCAAGTGGCAAGAACGCCAACAGCCAGATCGAGATCATGCAGGAAGACGGCAGCTTGATTGAGTTGTCCCAGCTCAGCCCCCTGGTCAAGGCCTTAAACGGAACCCTACAGGGCGATGAGCGCTTCTTCTTCCCGGTTGCCATGCTCAAGCAGGCAGATTTTCAGCAGTACCTGAAAAACGGGGAATTGCTTACGAAAAAATAAGGCAAAAGAATAATTTCCAAAAGAAAACAACCGTTGCAGAATTTGCAGCGGTTGTTTTTGCATACAGGTCCTTACTTGTCCTTGTACTTGTTAGCGTCGTAACGAGTGTCAAAGAGCGGACTCATTGGCTTGTGTTCCATGATCAGCTTGATAGCGTCACCCATCAAAGGCCCAACGGAAACGAGAATCATCTTGTCGAGGTTCTTTTCGGCTGGCTGTTGGATTGAGTCGGTCAAGACCAGGCTCTTGATTACGGAATTGTTCAAGCGGTCTGCGGCTGGGCCGGACAAAACGGCGTGGGTCGCGCAGGCGTAAACTTCGGTAGCACCGGCGTCCTTCAAGGCCTGGGCAGCCAGGGTGATAGTGCCGGCAGTGTCGATCATGTCGTCAATCAAGATGGCCCGCTTGCCCTTGACGTCACCGATGATGTTCATGACTTCGGCAACGTTGGCCTTTGGCCGGCGCTTGTCGACGATGGCGATTGAAGTGCCCAGGAATTCAGCTAATTTTCTTGCCCGGGTAACGCCACCGTGGTCTGGAGAAACGACAACAGCGTCTTCTTCCAGGTGGTTGCTCAGGAAGTAGTCAGCCAATAAAGGAGCGCCCATCAAGTTGTCGACAGGGATGTCGAAGAAACCTTGGATTTGCGGAGCGTGCAGGTCCAGTGAGAGGACGCGGTCAGCCCCGGCAGCTTGAATCATGTCTGCGACCAGTTTAGCAGTGATTGGTTCTCTGGACCGGGTCTTCCGGTCTTGACGAGCGTAGCCGTAGTAAGGCAGGACGATGTTTACGGAAGCGGCACTGGCCCGGCGGACAGCGTCGATCATGATCAAAAGTTCCATAAGGTTGTCGTTGACCGGCGCGCTGGTGGATTGGATCAAGAAGACGTCCTTGCCACGGACAGAATCGTCGATGTCGACTTGAATTTCACCGTCGCTGAAGCGAACGACGCTTGAGGTTGAAAGCTTTAACCCCATCCGCTTAGCAATCTTTTCTGCCAACGGTTTGTTTGAGTTAAGCGCAAAAAGCTTGATGTTGTCCTTGTAAGACATAATTTCCTCCGAAAAAAACAGCATTTACCAGATCTATTCTAACAAAATCCGGCATTCTTTTGTTGGAAAAAAGGGATTTGTGTTCAGTTTTTAAGCAAAAAATCCCTCTTACTCCTGTTTTGACCTGAAAAAAGGGAAAGAAAGCCTTTTGTTTTTCAAGCGGATAGAAAAAATCGTCTGTTTTCGGGCAAAGAAAAAAGCTCTGACAATTGTCAAAGCTTCTTCTGGATTACTTAGATGCGATTACCTTAACGGCGCTGGCCTTCAGGTAGGCGCTGTTGCCGATGTAGTAGTACTTGCTTCCCTTGATGGTGATAGTCTTGGAAACCTTGTACTTGATCCCCTTGTAAGCTACAGTACTCTTCCAACCTTGGTAAACGTATGGGCTCTTCTTAGTGAACTTTGAACCGTCCTTGTGGTAGAAAGGAGTGGTCTTCTTAGTTACTTGAATTTGAGTTACAGTCTTCTTGGAAGAAGAGCTGCTTGAAGTTGAGCTGGAAGTTGAACTAGTCTTCTTGGAGCTGGACTTGCTTGAGCTTGAAGTTGAACTAGTCTTCTTGGAAGTAGTCTTGCTTGAACTAGTGCTTGCCTTCTTTGCGCTTGAAGTTGAGCTGGACTTAACCGTCTTAGTTGCAGTTACCTTGACGTCGCTGGCCTTCAGGTAAGCGTCGTTGCCGATGTAGTAGTACTTAGCACCCTTGATGGTTACAGTCTTAACCACGTTGTAGCTGGTGTTCTTGTAAGCTACAGTGCTCTTCCAGCCGCCGTAAACGTAAGGCTTCTTCTTGGTGAACTTAGAACCGTCCTTGTGGTAAAAAGGAGTGGTCTTCTTAGTTACCTTAACCTTGGTTGCTTGCTTAACCGTGGTGGTCTTGGCAAAAGCCACGTTTTGAGTAAGCAGGGCGGCTGGAGTAGCCAGGGTCAAAGCCAATGATGCTGATGCAAAAGCAATTTTCTTAGTAAACTTCATCGATATGCAAACCTTTCTTGCTTCTTTTTGTACATTGCCTAGATTATACACCCTCTGTTTAAAAATTGCTTATTAAAGTTCTCAAAAGAAAGGCAATTTTTTCTTAAAAGCTACTGTAAACGGATGCATTTTACTTATTAAAAAAAGGAGCCGGAGCTCCTTTTCGAGATTATTTCCATTCTTCGTCTTCAGACAAAGGCAGCTTGTGCCAGTAGTCTTTCTTGTTGACCTGCCGGCCCCGGGCGATTGCCATTTCATACTTGCCAACGTCCTTGGTAATGGTTGAGTCAGCCGCGATAAAGGCATGGTCGGCCACATTAATCGGAGAAACCAGGGTTGACCCGGCCCCGATGAAGGACTTATCACCAACCGTCGTGTGGAACTTCTTGACCCCGTCAAAGTTGGAGAAGATGACCCCGCAGCCGACATTGATGTCCTTGCCCAAAGTAGCATCCCCAACGTAAGTCAGGTGCCCGACCTTGGTGTTTTCGCCAATTTCCGCCTTCTTGACTTCCACGAAGTTGCCCAGGTGGGCTCCCCGCTTAATCAAAGCCTTTGGCCGCAAGTGGGAGTTTGGCCCGATGTCCGTGTTGTCTTCCATGATTGATTCTTCAATCGTAGAAGAAGTTACCGTCACGCCGTTGCCGATCTGGCTGTCAACGATTCTTGACCCGGAAGTGATCAAGCAGTCTGACCCGATCACGGTGTGGCCTTTAATTGTCACGCCGCCTTCAATCACCGTGTCATTACCGATTTCCACGTCAGCGTCAATGTAAGCCGTGGCGGGGTCGATAAAGGTAACCCCGTCCCGCATGTGCCCTTCATTGATTCTTCTTTGCATGATCCGGGTGGCTTCAGCCAGGGCGATCCGGTCGTTTACGCCCAGGCTTTCGCTGAAGTCCGGCATCTTGTAAGCCCCGACCTTCTTGCCGACCTTGCGTAAAATTTCCAAAACGTCAGTCAAGTAGTACTCGCCTTGAGAGTTGTCGTTGCCGACTTGCTTCAAAGCAGCCCACAAGTCCTGGTTGTCAAAGCAGAAGACCCCGGTGTTGATTTCCTTGACCTTCAGTTCTTCCGGCTTGCCGTCCTTTTGTTCCACGATCCGCAAAACATTGCCCTGGTCATCTCTGATGATCCGCCCGTAGCCAAAAGGATCCGGAGCTTCAGCCGTCAAAACCGTGGCCACGTTGCCTTCTTCTTCATGGTAGGCGAAGAGCTTTTCGAAAGTTTCACTGGTAAAAAGCGGGGTATCCCCGGTTACGACCAGCGTTGCCCCTTCCAAAGCAGCCAGCTGGCCTTCCGCCTGCATAACCGCGTGGCCGGTGCCCAGCTGCTCTTCCTGCATGACAAATTCAGACTTGCCCGCCAAGACTTTCTCCACGTCTTCTGCCCCGTGGCCGACAATGGTCACGATCTTGCTTGGCTTGACCGCTCTGGCGGCATCAACGACATGTTCAACCATGGCCTTGCCGCAAACCTGGTGCAAAACCTTGTAAAGCTTGGATTTCATTCTGGTGCCCTTGCCGGCAGCCAAAACTACGACATATTTTTCCATCTGTTTGTAACCTTCTAAATCAAAATAAGCTAGCCTTCATGACTAGCTTATATTGTAACATTTAGAAACGGTCGAAGTTAGTTCTAGTCAAAAAGTTGCCCGGTTGAGCCAGGACGATTTCCTTTTCGCTGTCGATCTGGTCAATGTTGACCAAGGAAACGTAGTCCTTGATCTTACGTTCCTCTTCATATTCAGTTTCGCAAAGAACACAGACGCCGGCCACCTGGCAGTCAAATTCCTTGACCAGTTGCCGCATCCCGTCCAGAGTACCGCCGCCCTTCATGAAGTCGTCCACAATCAGAACGTTCGTATCCTTGTCCAGGGCCCGTGTCGGCAACTCCATCTTGGCTACCCGGGAAGTTGAAGAAGACATGTAGTTAACGGACACAGTAGCCCCTTCAGTCACCTTGGACCGCTTGCGGGCGGTTACCGCTGGGACGTTCAAGTAGCTGGCCACGGCATTAGCCAAAGAAATCCCCCTGGTTTCCACCGTCATGACGGCTTCGATATTGGCGTAAGCATAGCGGGTGGCGATCAGCTTGCCGATCATCTCCAGGTCATATGGCCCGCCCAAAATATCTGACAGGTAGAGAAAGCCGCCCGGCAGAATCCGGCTGGAGTCCTGGATGCGGCCTGCCAGGTCCTTGAGGTACTTCTCAGCCGGCTTCTGGCCTAAGAACGGGATATAGCGGACCCCGCCGGCTGCCCCGGCAACGGTCTCCAGGATCCCATCCTCGTTGCTGGCCAGGGTGTGCTTCAAAATGGCCAAGTCTTCAGAGATTGATGACTTCGCTGCCCCGTAGCGCTTGGCAAAAAAAGGCAGAGCAATCAAAGTATGCGGGCGCTCCATCAAAAACTTGGTCATATCTACTAATCTTTCAGAACGTTTCATTCTCTTTCCTTCCCAATGTCTGTTTTTGTACTTATACTAATATACTCTAAAGGGTAAAAAAATCACTAACATTTTCAAGAAATGTTAGTGCAAAAATTCGTGCTTTCACTCTGCATCGCTTTCATCATCAAATTCCAGCAGGATGTTCTTGGTCAAAACATCAGTGTAGCTGTATGATGCGTGTTCAAAATTATTACTGTCCTGGTCCAGAGCCACTACAAACACGGCAGGAAACGTGTTCTTCAAAATGCCGCGGCGTCTGGTTACCTTCTTGCGGCCCGCTTGGGCAACGATTGTCAGCTCTTCGCCTAGGTGGGCATCTAACTTCTGCTTAATGTCTTGAATATTGATTAGCAATTATGACACTCCTTTATCGGAATATTATAACATAATTTGCTATTCAAATCAAGACTGAATTATTTATTCATTTCCGCTATAGCCTGGCTGATTCTGATGAAATCGCTGATGGCCAGTTGTTCCGGCCGCTGGCGCGGGTCCAGGTCCAGGTCGGCCAGCAGCTTTTTCCGGTCTTCCTTGTCTGGAAGCAAGGTCTTCAAGTTGTTGGCCAGGGTCTTGCGCCGCTGGGCAAAGCAGAGCTTAACCACCCGGTTGAACTGCTTGCGGTCGCCAACGTCAGCTGGCTTTTCCAAAGGCGTTAAAACCACTACGGCTGAGTCAACCTTTGGCTGGGGCATGAAGGAAGCGTGCCCAACTTCCAAGGCCAGGTCCACGCTCATTTGAGTCTGCACGGCAATGGACAGGGGGCCATAGGCCTTAGAGCCCGGCTGGGCAGCCAGACGCTCAGCCACTTCCTTTTGCATCATCAAGGTCAGGCTGGTAAAGTCCAGGCTGGATTCCAGCAGGTTGAAAATTATCGGCGTGGTGATGTAGTAAGGCAAGTTGGCCACAACCTTGACGGGCTTGCTTAAGTCAAAAAAGCCCGCCAGATCAGTTGCAAAGTCCGCCTTCAAAACGTCCTTCATGATCAGCTTGAAGCGCTGGTCCAGGTCTTGGCCGTCCACCTTTTCCGGCAGTTCGTTGGCCAGGATTTCCGGCAGGCTCTGGTCGACTTCATAAGCCGCCACCTTGCCTCCGGCTAAAAGCAGCTGTTCAGTCAAAGAGCCGATCCCCGGGCCGACTTCCACTACCTGGTCGCCGGGCTCAATCCCGGCTGCCCGGACGATCCCCTGGACGGCATCCAGGTCAACCAGGAAGTTCTGGCCCAGGTTCTTCTTGGCGTGCACAAAGTAACGATTGACGATAGCCGCCGTCCTTACCGGACTAGCGATTGGAATTCTGTTGGTCATTTTCCGCCTCCTCTACTGCCTGCTTGAGTTCAGCCAAACTGATGCCAAAAGTCTGCAGGCGCTGGTAAAAACGCTTGGAATTGGCATAGCCGATCCCCAGCTTGATCCCGACTGCCTCCCGTAATTGCCGGGACTGGCGGCCCATGGCCAGGCTCAAGTCAACATAGTCCCCGTAGTCAAAGTCAGCCTTTTGGGCTTGGACCTCGCGTAAGTCGCTCAAGGCCCGCTCTAAAGCTTCCTTTGAAGCGTGCTCTACCCCCAGGCTCCCCTTTTTTTGCGGTTCACCTTCTTTGCGGGTAATAAAGGCCTGCTTGGCCGTTGGCACGGCTTCGGTCACTATCCGGCGGATCCGCTCGCCATTAACGTCAGGATCGGTAAGAACAATAATCTCGCGGCTTTGGGCCAGCTTCTTCAGCTTGGCCAAGACCGCATCAGAAACGGCCGAGCCATTTGTCTCGACCGTCTCAATTCCTGGAAAAAACTGCTTTAAGCGAATCGTATCGTCCTTGCCTTCCACGACAACGACGGCGTTAAAATTCTTCTGCATTTAATCCGTAAATCCTCATTGTATTAGCATAAGTTGCTTCCGCAACTTCGGCCAGATCCAGCCCCTTCAAGTCCGCGACCGCTTGGGCAACGTAGCGGACATAGCCAGGCTCGTTTTGCCGGCCCCGGTAAGGCACCGGAGTCAAAAACGGCGCGTCAGTTTCAACCAAAAGCCGGTCCAAAGGAACCAGCTTGGCTGACTCATGCACTTCCGCGGCCTTCTTGAAGGAAACGACCCCGGAGAAAGAAAAGTTCACGTTCAAGTCCAGGAACTTTTCCGTCCATTCCGGGCCCCCGTTGTAGCTGTGCAAAACTGCCCCGTATTCCAGGTCTGCTTCTTTCAAGATCTGCCAGCAGTCCGCGAAGGCGTCCCTGGTATGGATATTTACCGGCAATTGCAAATCGCGGGCAACTTCAATCTGCCGGGCAAAAACTTTCCTTTGCACATCCCGGGGAGACTCATCCCAGTAGTAGTCCAGGCCGATTTCCCCGATAGCGACTACCTGGCCGCCTTTAACTTGCTCAACCAGCAGGTCTTCAGCTGCCTGGTCATAGTCTTTAGCCACGTCCGGGCAGTAGCCGATGATGGCCTTGACATTGGCAAAGCGCTTAGCTAATTCCAGGGCGCCCAGGTTCATTTCCGGGTCCTGGCCCACGCAGTTCATCCCAACCACGTCCAAGTCCCTGGCTTTTTGGATATAATCGGCTTCTTTGCCGGCAAAAGGCTTGTCGTTTAAGTGGGTATGGTTGTCGTAGATCTTCATTAGCCCAGTTCAGCCCCTACCGGGTGTTCGTCGCCGACCAGGGCCAGCTTGACATCGCCGTCAGCTTCGCTGGACAAAAGCATGCCCTGGCTTTCGTGGCCCAGCATCTTGCGCGGCTTCAAGTTGGTTACAGCCAGAACCTTCTTGCCCAAAAGGATGCTTTCATCTGGGTAGAACTTGCGGATCCCGCTCAAGATCTGCCGCTCGCCGGTCTTGCCGAAGTCTAGCTTGAACATCAAGAGCTTGCTTGATCCCTTGACTGGTTCAACGGACAGGATCTTGCCGACCTGGATCTTGACCTTGGCAAAGTCGTCGATCGTGATCTGCTTTTCTTCCTGCTTTTGTTCTCTTCTTGACTGTTTCTTTGGCTTGGCCTTCTTCATTTCTTCCTTGATGTAGGCCACTTCTTCGTCATTCTTCAAGCGTGGGAAGATTGGAGTTGGCTTGGCAACGACGTTTACGTCCCAGGCAAAGCCGCCGAACTGCAAGTCCTTCTGGCTTTCGTCTTCCCAGTCCAGGCCCAGCTGGGCAAACATCTTGCCTGGAGTTTCGGTCATAACCGGAGCGATCATGATGGCTACCAGGCGCAGGCTTTCCGCCAGGTTGCTCATGACTCTGGAAAGTTCTTCAGTCTTGCCTTCCTTGTTCAAAACCCATGGGGTAGTTTCATCGATGTACTTGTTGGCCCGGGAAATCAGCTGCCAGACATTTTCCAAAGCGTTGGAGAAGTGCATCTTGTCCATGTTGCCGTAGTAGTCGCTGATGGCCTTGGCAGCAACGGCAGCCAGGTCTTGGCCGTACTTGTCCTGTTCCTGGTCAACCGGGGCAACCAGGCCCTTTTGGTACTGGTTGATCATGGAAACAGTCCGGTTCAAGAGGTTGCCCAGGTCGTTGGCCAGGTCAAAATTGGTCCGTTCAACGAAGTCTTCCGGGGTAAAGGAACCGTCAGCCCCAAATGGGATAGCCCGCATCAGGTAGTAGCGGACCGGGTCCAGGCCGTAGCGGGAAATCAAGGATTCCGGGTAAACGGCGTTACCCTTGGACTTGGACATCTTGTCCTTGTAGATCAAGACCCAGCCGTGGCCGAAGACCTGCTTAGGCAGCGGCAAGTCCAGGGCCATCAGCATGATTGGCCAGTAAATGGTGTGGAAACGGACGATTTCCTTGCCGACCAGGTGGACGTCAGCTGGCCAGTACTTCTTGAAGAGGGAGTCATCTTCTGACCCATAGCCCAAGGCAGTGATATAGTTGGCCAAGGCGTCGATCCAAACGTAAACAACGTGCTTCGGGTCGCTTGGCACCGGGATCCCCCAGTCAACCGTGGTCCGGGTAACTGACAAGTCTTCCAGGCCCGGCTTGATGAAGTTGTTCACCATTTCCTTTTCCCGGGAGTTTGGTTGGATGAATTCCGGGTGGTCCTTGTAGTACTGGAGAAGCCGGTCAGCGTACTTGCTCATCTTGAAGAAGTAGGATGGTTCCTTGACCAATTGAACTTCGTGGCCAGATGGGGCGATCCCGCCGACAACGTTGCCCTGGTCGTCTTTGAAGACTTCCTTCAGCTGGGATTCAGTGAAGTATTCTTCGTCTTCAACTGAGTACCAGCCGGTGTATTCACCCAGGTAGATGTCACCTGAGGCCTTCAGCTTTTCAAAAATCTTCTGGACAGCCTTGACATGTTCTTCATCAGTGGTCCGGATGAACTTGTCGTAGTTGATGTCCAGCTTCTTCCACAGTTCCTTGATGTCCTTGACCATGCCGTCCAGGTAAGCCTTTGGCTTCATGCCCAGCTTTTCGGCCTTTTGTTCGATCTTCAAGCCGTGTTCGTCGGTCCCGGTCAAGAAGAAGGTGTCATAGCCGCGAGCCTTCTTGTAGCGGGTCATGGTGTCCGCTGCTATCGTCGTGTAGGCGTTGCCGATGGTCAAACGGCCAGACGGATAGTAGATTGGAGTGGTAATGTAAAAAGTTTTCTTGTTATCTGCCATAGTGCTTGATCTCCTCAAAAATTCTATACTCTCTATCATACAACAAAAAGCCTTACCTTATAAAGTCAATCGGCGATTTAACGGGCTTTCGGGCAAAAAAGAACGGCCTTTTTACTAAAGACCGTTCTTTTTCAGTTAAATCAAGAATTTTTCCTTCTTCATGTAGAAGTGCTTGACGACTGTCGTCAAAAGCAGGTAGCAGACCAGGAGGCCAGCCACGATCCACAGGAATTCTTCGTTCAAGTGGACGAACTTCATGGCTCCGGCCAATTTTGAAAATGGCAGGAAGGTCCCGAAGATAGCAGCCCCGAAAGTAGCAAGCATAACTGGGCTTGATGCCCGCTGCTGGATAAGTGGCAGACGTTCGTCGCGCAAGGCGTGGATGACCATTTCCTGGGTCCAGAGGGATTCCACGAACCAGCCGGTGTGGAAGATGGTCATGAAGGCCAGCTGCCCTGCTGGTCCTAAGGAAGCGTAGCTGCCGCCAGTAAGGGCCGGGCAGATTACAAAGAAGAGGACGGCAAAGGTGATGACGTCAAAAATTGATGACGTCGGCCCAAAGTAGGACATGAACTTCGGCATGTTCTTGGTTGACCATTCCCGCGGCACGTGCAGGTAGTCTTCAGACACACTGTCAAAGGGCAAAGCCAGGCAGCTGGTTCCGTAGAGCAGGTCCAAAATCAAGAGCTGCAGCGGCAGCATTGGCAAGAATGGCAGGAAGACTGAGGCAACCATGATGGACAAGATGTTCCCGAAGTTGGAAGACAGGGTGATCTTGATGTACTTCATGGTGTTTGTCAAGGTCTTGCGACCGATCCGGACCGCGTGTTCCAGGACGCTCAAGTCCTTTTGCAAAAGGATGATGTCCGCTGATTCCTTGGCCACGTCGACAGCTGAGTCAACTGAGATAGAGACGTCCGCCTGCTTCATGGCCGGGGCATCGTTGATCCCGTCACCCATGTAACCGACCGTGTGGCCGTTTTTCTGCAGGGCATTGATGATCTTGGTCTTCCATTCCGGTGACAGCTTGACGAAGATGTCGCATTCTTCAACGATCTTGGCCAGTTCCTCATCGCTCTTGCCGATCAGGTCCTTTTGCCCGTAAACCGTATCGATGTTAAGGCCGACCTTCAAGGCCACGGCCCGGGTAACAGCTTCATTGTCCCCGGTTAAAATCTTAACGGTAATGCCGTCCCGGTTGAGGCTGGCCAGGGCATTTTTGGCGCTTTCCTTCGGCGGATCCAGGAAGGTCAGGAAGCCGATCACGATCAAGTCGCTTTCATCATCAACCGTGAATTTACCGACTGGAGACGGGTCAACCTTGTAGGCCAAGACGATAACCCGCATCCCGTCACTGTTCAAGTCGTCGATATCTTTAAAAATCTGTTTTTTTCTTTCTTCAGTCAAAGGCAGGATCTGGCCGCCGATTTCCACCTGGCTGGAGACGGCCAGCATTTCTTCAGCTGCCCCCTTGGTAACCAGGAGGTGCTCGCCGTGCTTTTGGTCAGAGTTGGCAACCACCACGCTCATCCGCCGGCGCTGGAAGTCAAAAGGAATTTCGTCGATCTTGTGGTAGTCCCGCTGGATTTCGCTGGTGTCCAGTTCGTCATCAGCCACGTCAATGACTGCCTGGTCGATCAGGTCCTTCATCCCGGTCTGGTAGTAAGAGTTCAGGTAGGCCATCTTCAAAACCCGGTCGGTTTCCCGCATTTCCAGGTTGTAGTGCTTTTCCAGGATGACCTGGCCCTGGGTCAAGGTCCCGGTCTTGTCGGTGCAGAGGATGTCGGCTGAACCGAAGTTCTGGATGGAGTTCATCTTCTTGACGATGGTCTGATGCTTGCTCATTTCCAGGCTGCCCCGGACCAGGTTGGTGGTCACGATGACTGGCAACATTTCCGGCGTCAGGCCCACCGCCGTAGCGATGGCGAAGATCAAGGCATCAGTCCAGTTGCCCTTGGTCAAGCCGTTGACCACGAGAACCAGAGGCGCGATGATGGCCGTCATGGTCAAGAGCAGCTTGGAGATGTTCTTGATCCCGGTGTCAAAAGTCGTCTCCTTCATTTCGGTGTCGGCGATCTGGGCTGCAATCTTGCCGAACACGGTGTGCTCGCCAGTGGCGAAGACCACCCCGCGGCCGGAGCCGGAGACAATAGTCGTGCCTTTAAAAAGGATGTTTGGGTAGTCCAGGTAGTTTTCCATCTTGTCCGGGGTTGGGACAAAGTTGGCATTCTTTTCCGTCGGCGTTGATTCCCCGTTCAAGGAACTGGCTGAGCAGAACAGGTCAGTGCTGGACAAAAGCTTCATGTCAGCTGGAACCATGTCCCCGGCTGAAACGTTGATGATGTCGCCGACCACCACGTCCTTGGTCGGGATTTCCTGGTCCTTGCCGTCCCGGCGCACGTTGGTCGTGACAGAAACCATCTTCAAAAGGGACTGGACGGCGTTGGAAGTGCGGACGTTCTGGATGAAGGACGTAATCCCGGAAACCAGGACCATGACCACCATGATGATAACGGTGCTGAGGTTCTTTTCCCTTTGCGGGACGAAGATGTAGTTGGTGAACAAGGACATCGTCGCCAAAATGAGCAGGACCAGGGTAAACGGAGTCAGGAAAGCTTCGGCCAAGAAGTGTAGCTTGCTGGCTTGGTTGCTGCTCGCGATCTCGTTGGTTCCGGTCTTTTCCCGGATATTGGCTGCTTCTTCAGTGCTGAGGCCGTTGCTGTTGGTATGCAATTGGGCCAAAGTCACGCTCCGCTTTTCCAGGGCAATTCTTGCAACCCGCTTTGCGTCATCGCTGGCAGCTTTGTTCATTGTCTTGTTGAGCATAATAGTTCTCCCCCTCTATGACAACTTCGCAAACGAACTAAAAACCCCCCTTACAAACCGTAAGGGGGACCTTGCCAAATAGGGCCGCGCTATTGACCAATCGCTCAGCTTTAACACTACGTGACGTAAGCACATGCTAGCTACCTGGAAAGTGCCTTATTTCGACAATTTCTATTTAACCCGTTGGCATCTCTGGATGTTTCTGGGCGATAGCGTGTGTTCACGTAGGAGTCTCACCTAACAGTTCATTTGCTCTCTTTTTAACTTTACTATAGAAGACTATACACGCTTAAAGCAGGCTTGTAAACCACTTATATGTAAAGTTAACGTTTTTATTTAGTTTTTCTGTGAAAAAGCTTTATTTTCTATCCTGACGTCTTATCGTAAAACGCAGGAAGATAATCACGGCCGCGATCAAGACCAACAGGGCCAGCATGATCGGAATTCTGAGGTCAGCTGGCTTGATCACCCGGTTCACTTCCTCGCTGGACAGGTCAAGGGAGTCCTTTTTAAAGCCGAGGCTTTGGTCGATCAAGGTCACGGAAATCTTGAACAGCTCCTGCACCCCTTCATTGAAGGCGATCGGGTCATCAGCCGTGATTTTGGAAGCCGTGTGGCTGAGGATGTTGGCCCGGACCTGGGCGGTAAACTGGCTGTGCAGGTCGCTGCTGCTGTAAAGATAGGCCTTCTTAGTCCCGTCCTTTTGCACGTTGATCACAATATAGAAGGTTCTGCTTGCCTTGCTCAAGCCGGCCGGCTGGGTCTTTTTGGCATTTTGCAGGGTCTCGACGATCACGATCGGGTGCTGGTCAGACTTCTGGTACTTGGCATTCTTTTGGTCAACCATTTTCCAGGTATCGGAATTGATGATGCCGGCATTGTCCTGGACGAAAAAGCTGCTGGCCCCGGTCACCAGGGGAAAAAGGCAGACTAAGGCCAGGAGCCAGGCCAGCCTAGTCGCTGCCGTCTTCAAGTTTGTGTGCCAGTTCTTCGACGAATTGGCGGTCAAGCTTAATTTGTTCATAAGGTACTCCACTATCACGCAGCAGTTGAATGGCCAAAGGACTGTCGTGATAATCATAATAATAGTTGATCTTGATCACCCCGGCCTGCAGCAGGTGCTTGGTGCAGTTGTAGCATGGGAAGTGAGTCACGTAGATTTCCGTGTCGTCGGTTGAGACCCCGTTTTTCGCGCAGGAAATCAGACTGTTCATTTCAGAGTGAATCGTCCGCACGCAGTGGCCATCGACCAGCTGGTGGCCCACGTCATCGCAGTGGTCCTGGCCGGAAACTGACCCGTTGTAGCCAGTGCTGAGGATCCGCTTGTCCTTGACCAGGACGCTGCCGACCAGAGCCCGGTCACAGGTTGACCGCTGGGCGATCACTAGGGCCTGCATCATAAAGTACTGTTTCCAGGGAATTCGTTTGCGCGTCATATTAGCCTCGGTTCTTGAAGTAGTTGAAGCCGATCGCGTCACGGACTTCCTGCAAGGTTTGGTCAGCCACCTGGTTGGCCTTTTGTGACCCTTGGTAGAGCATGTCGTAAACGGCATCCAGGTTTTCAGCGTACTTTTGCCGGCGTTCTCTGATTGGGGCCAGTTCAGCTTCCAGGACCTTGTTTAAGTAGCGCTTGATCTTGACGTCACCTAACCCGCCCTTTTGGTAGTCTTCCTTAAGTTGGGCAACAGTGTCCTTGTCCGGGTCAAAGACGTCCAGGTAAGTGAAGACGGTGTTGCCTTCAACCTGACCGGGGTCTTCCACGTGGATGTGGTTAGGGTCGGTGTACATGGACATAACCTTCTTCTTAACCGTTTCCGCATCATCAGACAGGTAGATGGCGTTGCCCAGGGACTTGGACATCTTGGCATTGCCGTCCAGGCCTGGCAGGCGGCCCTGGCCCTTAGGCGGGAAGTAGCCCTTTGGTTCAACCAGGACGTCGACATTGTAGGTCCGGTTAAAGCTGCGGACGATTTCCCGGGTTTGTTCCAGCATTGGTTCCTGGTCATCACCGACTGGGACTAAGGTCGCCTTGAAGGCAGTGATGTCAGCGGCTTGGGCAACCGGGTAGGTCAAGAAGCCGACTGGCAGGGAGTCACCGAAGCCCTTTTGCTTGATTTCCGTCTTAACAGTAGGGTTTCTTTCCAGCCGGGACAGGGTTACCAGGTCCATGTAGTCAGTGGTCAGTTCAAACAAGGCCGGGATTTGGGACTGGACAAAGATGGTTGACTTTTCCGGATCCAAGCCAACAGCCAGGTAGTCCAGGGCAACTTCGATCAGGGAGTTGCGGATCTTTTCCGGGTTGCGGGCGTTGTCAGTCAAGGCCTGGGTGTCAGCAATCATAATGTAAGAGTCATACTTGCCGGTGTTTTGGAGCATGACCCGGTTCTTCAAGGAACCGATGTAGTGGCCGATGTGCAGCTTGCCGGTTGGCCGGTCGCCAGTCAAAATAATTTCTTTCGTCATTCTTCGCTTTCCTTTGCTAAATTCTTTGTTAAATTGTTTCTATCGGGCGTTATTATTATCATTTTAGCAAAAATAACAAATAGATTAAACCACTCCCGCCGGGCCGGAAGAATCTTTTTGAAAAAAGTTGCCAAAAAGACTTGGCGAAAGTTTTTTTTCATGCTATACTTAAAACATCTTGCGGGTATAGTTCAATGGTAGAACGCTAGCTTCCCAAGCTAGAGATGAGGGTTCGATTCACTCTATCCGCTTTTTTATACCATAAATTAACAAAAAATAAGCGAGGCCAAACGGCCCCGCTTATTTTTTACTATCTTCAGTTAAACGGCGATGGTCACAACCGTCAAGACCCCGTTTAAGGCTACCAGGTAAAGAGGCAGCCAGATGGTCTGGGTGCTGAGGTAGCTCCAAGCGAAAAGCATGCCAAAGGCAAAGTTGAAGGCAAAGATTGCCGGAGTGAACTGGAAGGTCAAGATAGCGTAAAAGAGACCCGAGCAGATTATGCCGACGTAGGCCACGCCCTTTTTCTCAGTTCTGAACCAGTAGTTGAACAAGAAACCGGTGCAGAGGTACTCTTCCAGGATCGGCAGGACTACCCCATTGGCCAGCATCATGAACCAGTATAAGGAGCTGGTGGAATGAGAGGCATAGGCCAGCTGCAGGCCCGAGGCAGGCATGCCTTTGTAGAGCTGCAGGTAGGAGATCCCGATCCGGCCGGCAGCAACCACGAAGCTTAAGAGCAAGGTGAAGTTGAAGCTGCTCAGCCAGGGGATGTTGAAGCGTGAATCGAAGAAGCGCTGTTCACGGTTGTAGCGGTAAATGTAAAAAAGCAGGCACATGGCCGCCAGAACCAGGAACAGGATCACGTTCCAGATGCTGATGGACGTGCTCTTGATCGCCAGGTTGTCGGCCAGGGCCGTGAAAACAAAAACTACAAAATAGACGAGGTAACGGACAAGGTTACCTTTGCGTGATCGTGGCGTATTCATCTTATTCCACTCACTCCTCCGTGAAACATTTGTAATTATCTTATTATACCAAAGGAATCGGGCCCTTTTTGGCCTTTGTATGAATATTTTTGGTTACTTTTGCCTTACAATGTTTCATGCTTTTTACGTGGAGGAATGAAAAATAAAATTGCCTAAAATCATTGATAACACTTGACTTAGAGTAGAAAAAGTGCCGCCAAAGCCTGAATATTCTGCTTTAGCGGCATTTTGCTTGTGATTGCATCTGAATTTAGTCAGCAGCTACGATATATTTTTCCTGTAGTAGCCTTTTATATACAGCAAGAAATTATTGAAAGTGCTGTATTAAATAATTAAGATCCGTCTCCTGTATCTTTTCACCTTTGATTAAAAGGCGATAAAGTTCAGCAATCCTTTCAGGCAGTTGATACTGTTCAGAATCAGATACATATTCTTTTATTTGCCAGTACGTTGAATCGCTATTTATTTTTGCTCGTATAGTTTAAATATGACTGCGGAAAAACAATGTAATATAAGAATTTTCCTAAGCTATACAGATCTAACTGTTTTTTACCAATTGTCATTTCTGGGTCAAAAAATCCATAAGTACCTGCAGAATTAAGAGTTAGACCAGCAAAACTGGAAAGTCCAGAAAGAGAGATTGCATACCCAAAGTCGATAATTTTTATAGTATGATTTGGGCATAAAATCACATTACTAAATGATAAGTCTCTGAAGATTATCAGATTATCATTTAATACATAGATCCCTCTTAAAACATTTCTAAAAATCTCAAGACGTTCTGACAATGAATATAAGCCAAGTTGCCCATTTTTCGCTAGCTCATCAAGATTATAGCCCGAAGCGTACTCCGTAACAACAAAGAAAGCATCGTTCACGTAAAAAGCATCTACTACTGTTTCAAAAAAGCTACTATTTCGCACAAAATCCTTTTCTAGCAAACTACTGGCGCTTATCAACCGATCTCGTTCATCAATTCCGGCGCTCTCAATATTATAGTATTTATCTGCATACCTAATAATTACCTTCAGCTTAGTTTGTAAATCAAGTGCTAAAAGTACTCCTGAAGGACCGTTTTGCTTTATTGCCTTTAAGATAAGATATCTGGTGGGAAGACTATTGTAACGCTCGAGACGATAATCATAAATTTTTTCCACGTTCGAGCTAGGTTTTAATTTTTTATCTCTTTTGTCAATATTCTCAACATCATCAAGCAAAGTTCCATATCTATAATAGACATTAAGCCCTTGTTTATATGAAATATCTGATCCCACTCGAATTCCCACATCATCATGAAAATAATAATATAGAAGTTCTAGAGTCTCTGTTACTGCACTTTGATCTGGGTATATTGTTATAAACTTACCAACTTGACTATTTCCAAAATATCCCATATTCATTTGCTCTAAATACGGTATGGAAGAAATAATTTTAAAATCAAAGTGATACTTTTGGTTAAGAGTTAAAAACTTTCGGGCAATTTGGATAGCATTCGTTAGGATAGCACTAATATGAATTTTCCATCCGTAGTTACTCTTTATGTGGTGCGGATAATCAGGAAAGGCCCATATACTATCTTCATACCTAGCAACTGAGTATTCTTTGAGCAACAATTCAAATTGAATTGCAATATCTTCTTTATTCATGGCCAAAATGTTTCTTCCTTAGATTGAAGCTGAGCCAACAAGTACATTCCATCTAAATAGCGAACAATCAGATAGTTAACTATTACTTTATCCAAACCTGCCTGTTTTAACTTACTAGCGATTTCAGAAACACTATATCTATTTTCAACTGGTAAGCCATATGACTCTATTATAAATTTTGAGTACAAAAAATAAGTAGCTGATCCGATATAGATGTTATTTTCATTAGTGTAGCTTTCAATGAAATCGGTAAAACATTTTTCTATTCTTGCGGCAGGCAATCTCTTGATACAATCTATTTCTTAACCTCTTGTAGGATGATTAGTTGAGCATCGTTGGCTGTGGGCTCCAGACAAGGCACCTACTGCTTGATCTATTGTAAGACCTAAGTCATTTAGTGCCTCTACATCTCTAGCAAGGAGGGTCTTCTTTTCTTGATTTGTTAACTTTGTGGATTTTAAAAATTCCTCTGGATCTGCTAAAAAATTACCAATGGTAATTGGATCACTTTGAAGTTTTTGAATTAATTTTTGGAATTCTATTGACATAAGTATGTCTCCTCTATAAAATGTGTTTTGCATTAAATTCCCATGAAACAACTTTATCATTTATTAAAAAATAACTTTGCATAAAGTTGGTCTAATTTTAAGGAAAAAATAACGATGATTAGCACTAATAATTTGAATATTGGCTATAAAGATAAAGTCGTTGTTCACGATTTATCTTTCTCCCTGGATAAAGGAATGTTTATCGCTTTAATCGGAGCTAATGGTGCTGGGAAATCCACCTTGATTAACAGCTTGATTGGCGTCATTCCACCAGTGTCGGGTCAGATTTCATGGAAATTGAAAACTGACCGGGTTAATCCTTTCAATGATGTTGGCTTCAGTCCCCAAAGCCAGCTGATTGATTGGTATACCAGTGTCTATGACAATGTGTATCAAGGACCGCTTCTCGCTGGCTTCAAGCCTAAAGAAGCCCAAAAACAACCAAGCAGGCTTTAAAACTATTGGATATCAGTGATTTGAGTGCTAAGCCGGTTGATCATATTTCAGGTGGCCAGCAGCAACGAGTACAAATAGCCAGAGAAATTGCCCGTGATCCACAAGTCTACATACTAGATGAGCCAACAACCGGGCTCGATGTGGAAACTTCGGAAAAACTATTTACCTACTTAAAGCAAAAAGTTGATGCTGGAAGTATTGTATTAACTTCTTCACATGACTTAACTCTGCTGGAAAGCTACGCGAGTCACGTTCTTTTCTTAGACGATCATGAACAAAAATACTTTGGTCCGCTTACTGATTTTTTGGACAGTGGTACGAGCTTGCGAGAAAAATACCTTAACGAACGGAAGGCGATAGAAAAATGAATCCGCAACATTTTAGAAATATATCTTTGGGATTACGGTCGATCAGAATTGTTGCCAACAATGAGTGGCGGGCTTTCGTGCATAATAAAGGCTTGCTCTTATCAATGTTCATGCAGCCGCTTATTACTTACGGCTTGTTGGTAATGGCTTTGAATCAAAATTTAGCTTCCGTTCACTACGAATCACTAATTTTGCCCTACAAGCAGTACGCATTGACCGGTGTTTTGAGTTTTTTCATGACCACCCAGATGTCGCAAGCAATGTACCGGGCGACAGTTGATAAAGAATATGGTTTACTGGCTATTAAATTTACGAATGGTGTTCAACCATGGCACTACCTAACTGGAATGAGCTTCTTCCCAATTGCCGGTCTCTTATTTCAAAGCGCGGTATTGATTGTTCTTGGACTTGCTACAGGTGGTGTGTACAATTTAGGGTTATTGTTACTATCTCTGCTTGTATTAATCATCTCACTTGAATTCTGGTCCACGTTGGGAATCGTTCTTAGCACACGGATTTCTTCTTACCAGCAACGAGACATTATCATGACCTTGATTTTCTCACCAGTTGCATATGCTGCGCCAACGCTTTATGTCTTCAGCAATAATTCTCCACTGATCATTAAAGTGTTGGCCTATATCAATCCGCTATCCTACCAATTAAAGGCGCTCAGAACTGTAGCCTTTGGCATATTTAACATTAACGATTTGTTAATTGCTCTAGTACTTACAATTATAATGATTATTTTTGCCCAGATAATTTTACGTAGAATGCCATTAAGTCTGGCTGAAAGATAGTATGCATAAAATAGTTGAATATATTTTCTGTCGCGACTGTAAGAAAGTCTATTTTTACTTGCATGGAGGTCCCTTATTTACCCTTAGAAATTGGCAAGAAGACCCTTTCGCAACAATGCTCTACAATGAGCAGCGGAATTTTATTTTGCTGAACTACCCCATTGTTTATGGCAACGGTGGAATTAGTGACTACCAATTTTTAAAAGAATATTTTTGGGAGTATAAAAGACAAAATCCAAATACAGAAATGGTTTTACTAGGAGAAAGCTACGGCGGATACCTAGCCAGTCTGTTTGCAGCCGAATATATATTCAGAAAAATTATAGCAATAAGCGCGTTCACCAGTATTGCTTATCAAGAGTTGTTTTCATCTGAGCGATCTTGGCTTAAGGACTATCTTTCAGAAAATGCGCTTGATTTTTACACTCTATGTCGGGACAATAAGGTAAATACTCGAACTATTTTTATAAACGGCTCTAGAGATTCAAGAGTTCCCTATCAACAATTTTTAGTGCTACCATTCATGAAGAAATTCAAAGTTAATATACTACCTGGATTTACTCACAGAGAAAGCAGGACGAGGCTTGAATATGTTGTCTCGTTAATCAAACAAGAATTGTAAACTAAATAGATATACCCCCAAAATCATATTTCAATTTTGGGGGTATATTTATGCCTAAACAAACTATAGATAGCAGAAAAAGTGCCGCCAAAGCCGGAATATCTGGCTTAGACAGCTTTAGCGACGTTTTTTTGCCGGATGCCGCTGACAACCAGATAGATCACCAAGCCAAGCAAGGTTAAAAGGCCTAGAGCCACGATTAAGAGGTGGTGCCACAGCCAGATAATCATGCTATCACCGACAATGTGGAAAACACGTTCCCAAAGTGGAAGACGCGAAGCTTGGTACATAACGACTCCTCCTTAGAGATCAAATATCATACCTATTCTGCTTTAGTTGCGATAATTATAGCACCAATCATGAGCGAAGCGTAGCGCTTTTTTCACTTTTTGTTCAAAATAAATTAATAAGTGCTGTTGAAGAAGGAATACCAAGCTTCAGCAGCACTTATTTTAATATGATTAAGTTTTCAGTAGATTACTTCAGAACTACGCCATTAGCACCAACTGCAGAGTAGCGGGCCAAGTCCAGTTGCAAGCTGATAACGGCCTTTGGCAGTTCGTTTTCAGCGAAGTTGGACCGCAATTGAGTATCCAGGTTAGACGCGATTGAGCGGATTGATTCTGACTTTTCTACCTTCTTAACAGCTGCTTCAATCAGATTGCTCAAAGCAGCGTTTGCCTTGACTGCCGGGTCATTTGCGACAGTTTCCAATTGCTTCTTGAACGCTTCTTCTGCTTCGTTTTCTTTCTTGTTAAAAAACATCGTACAGCCTGCTGCAAAAAACGTGTGCAATGTAGCCAAATAGTAATCTTTGACTACGTATGTCCGAAGACATAAATACAGACATTTTTCTTATTGCCGTCATCACCGGTATTCCGATATCCCAACAAG
>OLNW01000296.1_pt1 | contig 62790 bp, 84 predicted proteins | sample 1672121 | NCBI WGS metagenome assembly OLNW01 (sample SAMEA3136648, study PRJEB25190) | human gut metagenome
CAAGCAGGCCTACACCATGGGCATCAAGACCATCATGCAGGCCCGCAAGGTGCTGGTGGTGGCCAACGGTCTGGCCAAGGCCAAGGCCGTCAAGGCCGTCGTGTCCGGCCCCGTCACCCCGGAGTGTCCGGGTTCCATCCTGCAGATGCACCCCGACTGCATCCTGGTGGCTGACGAAGAGGCACTGAGCCTGCTGTGACCCTCTCAGGCAAAGCCTTGCGGCTTTGCCAGCTCCCCCAAAGGGGGAGCCATTGGCAGCAAGGCATTGCGGGAGCGTAAAGAAAAACAGCAGCAAACAGCTCGATTATAGAGGCTTCAATTATGATCATCAAACATGCAAAGATCTATACCCCCCGCCACACGTTCGAGGAGGGGGACCTGTTCATCCGGGAGGGGCGCATCGTGCCCTTTGCACAGCCGGAAGCGGGCGAAGAAGTTCTGGATGCCAAGGGTGCTTATGCTCTGCCCGGCCTTGTGGATATCCATTTCCACGGTGCCATGGGCAAGGACTTCTGCGACGGAACGGAGGAGGCCATCCAGACGCTGGCCGACTTTGAGGCCAGCAAGGGTGTGCTGGCCATCTGCCCCGCGACCATGACCTTCTCGGAAGAGATCCTGAACGGCGTCATGGATGCGGCTGCGGCCCACCGAAACGGCAAGGGCGCAGACCTTGTCGGCATCAACATGGAAGGCCCCTTCATCAGCCCGAAGAAGGTCGGCGCACAGAACCCGGAATACCTCCATCCTGCCGATGTGGGAATGTTCCGCCGTTTGCAGAAGCGCGCGAACGGCCTCATCAAGCTGGTGGATGTGGCCCCCGAAGAGCCGGGTGCGCTGGAGTTCATCCGGGAGTGCTGCGGAGAGGTCCGCATCTCCATCGCTCACACCTGCACCAGCTACGATACCGCCTGCGCGGCTTTTGACGCCGGTGCCACCCACATGACCCACCTCTACAATGCCATGCCTGGCATCACCCACCGCGAGCCCGGCCCCATCATTGCGGCGCTGGAGCGCGGCGCAGAAGTCGAGCTCATCACCGACAATGTCCACATCCACCCGGCCATGGTCCGCTTCACCTTCCGCACCTTCGGCGACGACCACGTCATCCTCATCGCCGACAGCATGATGGCCTGCGGCCTGCCCGATGGGCAGTACAGCCTGGGCGGACAGGCGGTCACGGTCAAGGGCCCGCGCGCCACGCTGACCGAACAGCCCGGCACCATCGCCGGAAGCGCGACCTGCCTGTACGACTGCATGAAGCGGGCTGTGCTGGAGATGGGTGTCCCGCTGGAGAGCGCCGTCCGCGCCGCCAGCGAAAACCCCGCCCGGAGCATCGGCATCGACAACGACTACGGCAGCCTGAGCGCCGGACGGTACGGCAACGTCATTCTGGCCGACGAAGCGCTCAACATTCAGGCTGTCATCCAGAAAGGAACCCGCATCGTATGAATCCCGTGCCCCTGACCTGGCGGCTGCTGACCGCCGAAGAGCTGACGAAGGTGTACCTCGACGAGATGCGCCGCGATTTTCCCCAGAGCGAGCTCAAGCCCCTGAGCATGATCCTGAACAGTGAAGCCGCCGGAACCGCCCACACCTGGGGCATCTACGACGGCGATGCACTGGCCGCCTATCTGCTGATGGTGCGCCCCATGGGCTGTGCCATGAGCCAGCTGGACTACTTTGCGGTCCTGCCCCGGTACCGGGCCTCCGGTCTGGGCGCGGCATTGCTGGCAGAGCTGCCCGGCCACGAAAACGGCTGTCAGGCCATCCTCATCGAGGCTGAGTGCCCCGAAAAGGCCGAGGACGAGGCCATGGCCGTCCGCCGTCTGGGCTTCTACGCCCGGTGCGGGGCTGTGGATGTGGGCTGGACGGAGCATCTCTTCGATGCCTGGTTCCGGGTGCTGGTGCTGCCCTGCGGCCGGACCACTCCGGATGCTGAGACCACCGTGCAGGGGCTGGCTGACTGCTACCGCCGCACGATGGGCGATCCGCAGTGGAAAAAACACGTCACATTCTACCGCCCGGATGGGGCCGAAGCCCGGTTCTGACCAAAGTTTGCATTCAAACTGTGCCGCCCACCCCTGCACCTTGCGGGGGTGGGCGGCTTTTTACTGAAAAAATGGCTTGACAATGTGGTAAAGTATGGTAAGCTTGGATTGGGTCATGAGGTTTGGACGCCCTATTCTGGGGCTTTGACAGGAGGAAAAATCAATGAAAAACGTAACGAGACGTGCCTTTTTGAAGACCGCAGGTGCAGCAGCTCTTGCTGTGGGTGCTGTAGGAATGCTGAGCGGATGCGGACTGGGTGACTTTGTGGCGGGAAGCATCCCGACTTTGGGTGACAAACTCGGCTGTGCGGCAGAAAATGCCAATGGTGTAGTGTATACACTGAACAATGACTGCCAATGGTGGGCGGTTGATGGCAAGCTGGCTCTGTTCCGTTTGACCTTCCTGGTCAAGAACATGACCGACCACGAGGTCGTCTTCAATGCTTCGGATATCAAGAGCGCAACACTGAACGGCTATCCGACCAGGATCGTCCTGGACCCGGAGCACGATGCAAAGATCAGTGTCAAGGGAGCAGGCGAACTGCTGTTTGATAAGACGACCGGAAGCCGGACCTATCGTCCCAGCAATAACATGAGCGAGGTCGCAGTAGGCGCCAGCATTTATTTTGAGCCGATCTATCCGGAGGGTGATGCGGGCATTACCGGTGACTGGAGCAACTTTGAGATGAAGTTCACGCTTGCCGGAAAGGAAACGACCTTTGTTATGAACAGGGACGCGGGCGGAAAAGTGACCTCTTCCCGTAAGTAAGATCTGCACAAAGAACGACAGGCACAGTTTTTGCCGTCCACTCCTGCACCTTGCGGGGGTGGGCGGCTTTTTACTGAAAAAAAGACGCTTGACAGGCTGGAACAATATGGTATGCTTAACTTGACAAACGACTGAAAATGGATAAGACCGGGCAAGGAGGAAACAAGACATGGAACAAACATTTTCCCGCCGCGGATTTTTGAAGGGTGCCGCCGCTGCGGCGCTGGCCGTCTCGGCCATGGGCCTGACCGGATGCAGCACAGATGCCGGAGCAGAGCCGTCCACGGCGGTGATCCTGGGCGACTATAAGGTGGACCTGGACCTGAAGCGCTCCGTACTGGGCAAAAACGGGGATGGCAGCGCGACCGTCAAGCTGTCGGTCTTTGTGACCAACAACGACGCCGGTGCTGCCGCGATGCCTTTCATCCGGAGCATGTTCCCCTCGCTGTATGCCGGGGAGACGGAGCTGAAAGCGGGCAACTCCAAGACGGAGTTCGCCACTCTGCCGATGCGGGTGCCGACCGAGTGCACCCCCAGCTTCATCATCGAAGACGCCGACCTGTACCAGCAGGTCAACAGCGGCGCGGTAGACCTGAAACTGACCGTCAAGCTTTCGGGGCAGACGGCTGTGTATACCCTGAATTTTGGTACGCTGACCAAAACGGTCGAAAAGATTGGATAAGGAGGAATTGAAGATGGAACTGACCCGTCGTGGATTTTTGAAGAGTGTGGGCGCAGCAACGCTGGCTGTGGCCGCTGTGGGCCTGCTGGGCGGCTGCGAAGGCGGCGAGATGGTGGGCAATGCCAACGGCCTGAACGATACCGCTGAGCTGAAGGGCATCAAGATGACCGTGCGGTCTCTGGCTTACGCAAGCTATTCGGACGGCACCTTCTATCTGGTGCCGGAAGTGCTCATCAACAACGGCAGCGCGGCCGGGATCCCGCTGAACCCCACCGGCGGCAGCTTCAAGCTGCGGGTGAACGGCTCGGAGGAACTGGACATCAACTCCGACACCATGGCCATTCTGGACAAGAACTCTAAGCTGAACGCGCTGGATACCCGCACCCTGAACCGCGGCCAGTACGCAAAGGGCCATCTGTGCGGCAAGGGCAGCGGCGTGTCGAAGTTCGATTACGTGCAGGTGCTGTTCTACCCGAACCCGCAGGACGCCAAGACCTACCTGTGCTGCAAGATCGCAGCCAAGGAAGCTTCCCTGATGCTGGGCATCTGAGCGCCAGACCAAAACCCTCCAAGCCGGAGCTGTGCGAGCCGCACAGCTCCGGCTTTTTTGATTGTGTAGTCTGCACAAGCAGAGCGAGGCATTTTCGGCAGTTGGCGCGGAACTGTAAAATCCGGCGCAACGATTTTCACACCGGAAGAGCCGGAATTTTACAAAGCAGGAAAAGCCTGTGCAAACAATTTACTTCGATTTTTCCCGCGCGTGGTCGCAGCGGCAGAAGGACGGCGGTACAATAAAGGCGTTCCAAGGGAAAACACAAAAAGGAAAAAAGGACCGGGAGAATACGACCCGGATATGGTTATGGAGGAAAACATTATGAAAAAGATCACGCGCCGTTCGTTCCTTGCTGTTTGTGGTGCCGCAGCCGCTGCTGCTGCCCTGACCGCCTGCGGCGGTTCCGCTTCTTCCACTGCGGCTTCTTCCGCCGCTGCATCCACGGCCTCTTCTGCGGCCGCTTCCACTGCTTCCGGCAGCCTGTCCGGCAATGTGGCCACCGGCGGTTCCACTTCCATGAAGAACGTCATCGCCGCCCTGACCGAAGGTTTCGCGGAGGTGGAGCCGGGCGTCACCGTCAGCTATGACCCCACCGGTTCCGGTGCCGGCATCACCGGTGCGACCGATAAGACCCTGGACATCGGCCTGTCCTCCCGCGCCCTGAAGGACGACGAGAAGAACGATGTGGACGGCACCGTCATCGCACTGGACGGCATCGCCATCATCGTGAACAAGGCCAGCAAGGTCGAGGATCTGACCGTCGATCAGCTCAAGCAGATGTTCACCGGCGAGATCACCAACTGGTCTGAGGTCGGCGGCGACGACGGCGAGATCGTTCTGATCGGCCGTGAGGCTGGCTCCGGCACCCGCGACGGCTTCGAGAGCATCGTGGATGTCAAGGACTCCTGCAAGTATGCACAGGAGCTGACCGCGACCGGCGCTGTCATCAGCGCTGTCGAGGCCAACCCGCTGGCCATCGGCTACGCTTCCCTGTCTGCCGTCGGCGAGACCGTGAAGATGGTCACGGTCGGCGGTGTGGCCTGCAGCGAGGAGACCGTCAAGGACGGCAGCTATGAGGTCCAGCGCCCCTTCGTCTTCGTCACCAACAAGTCCGTCACCCTGTCCGGGCAGGCGCAGGCCTTCTTCGACTTCGCCACCAGCGCCGATGCTGCGGACCTCATCCGTACCGCCGGTGCAGTGCCTGTGAATGAGTAATCGAGTATGAAACAAAACGCTTCGCTTCTGAAAAAGATCGAGCTGCCCCGCACCCCCGCCGAGTGGCTGGAAGCTGTGATGAACTTCCTTTTCTTCCTCTGCGGCATCCTGGCAGTGGGCTGCGTGGTGCTCATCTCGGTGTACATGATCGCTTCGGGCGTGCCTGCCATCCGGAAGATCGGCCTGTTCCGCTTCCTGTTCGGCACCGAGTGGGCCTCCACGGCCGCAGACCCGAAGTACGGCATCCTGCCCTTCATCCTGTCCAGCGTGTACGGCACACTGGGCGCGACCCTCATCGGTGTGCCGGTGGGCCTGCTGACGGCGGTGTTCCTCTCAAAGGCCGCCGGGCCCCGTGTGCGCACGGTGGTCGTCACGGCCATCGAGCTGCTGAGCGGCATCCCCAGCGTCGTGTTCGGCCTGCTGGGGATGCAGGTGCTCGTCCCCGCAGTGGCCAGGGCTTTTGGCAAGGCATCCGGTGCCTGCCTGCTGAGCGCCATCGTGGTGCTGGCCATCATGATCCTGCCCAGCATCGTGTCCGTGTCGGTCACAGCGCTGAACGCCGTCCCGCCGGAGTATGAGCAGGGCAGTCTGGCGCTGGGTGCCACCGACACCGAGACCTGGTTCAAGATCAGTGTCCCCGCCGCGAAGAGCGGCATCGCCGCCGGCATCGTGCTGGGCATCGGCCGCGCCATCGGCGAGGCCATGGCGGTGATGATGGTGGCGGGCAACAGCCCCAATATGCCGGACAGCCTGTTCCGGAGCGTCACCTTCCTGACCACCGCCATTGCCAAGGAGATGAGCTACGCCAGCGGCCTGCAGAAGCAGGCACTGTTCAGCATCGCGCTGGTGCTGTTCGTCTTCATCATGCTCATCAATGTGGTGCTGAATGTTGTGCTGAAGGGAGGAGACCGCGATGAACGCTGAGTTCTCCCCGGCCCGCAGGGCCTGGAACCGCTTCTTCACCGCCGCTGTCTGGGCTGCGGCCGTTCTGGTCATGGCGCTGGTGGCGGGCATCATCGGGATGGTGCTGGTGCGGGGCCTGCCCCACATCAGCTGGAAGTTCCTGACCACCACGGCCAGCGTCCTCAAGGGGACGGACGGCATCCTGCCGGCCATCCTCAACACGCTGTATGTCATCGTGCTGACGTTGCTCATCGTGCTGCCGCTGGGCGTTGGGGCCGCGGTCTACCTGACCGAGTACGCCACCAACCGCCGCATCATCGAGGTCATCGAGTTCACCAACGAGACGCTGGCGGGCATCCCCAGCATCATCTATGGTCTGGTGGGTATGCTGGTCTTCGCCCAGGCGCTGGGCTTCCAGACCTGCCTGCTCTCCGGCTGCCTGACGCTGGTCATCATGAACCTGCCCACCATCATCCGCACCACCCAGGAATCCCTGAAGACGGTGCCCCAGGGCTACCGCGAGGGTGCCATGGGTCTGGGCGCGGGCAAGTGGCACATCATCCGCACCATCGTGCTGCCCTGCAGCATCGACGGCATCGTGACCGGCTGCATCCTGGCTGTGGGCCGCATCGTGGGCGAAAGCGCCGCGCTGCTCTTCACCGCCGGTGCTGCCGAGGTCATCGCCAAGGGCGTTGCGAAGGCCTACACCTCCAACGGCGCGACCCTCTCGGTCCTGCTCTATCTGCGGGCCTTTGAGGACGGCGACTTCGATTCCGCCTGGGCCATCGGCGCGGTGCTGCTGGTGTTGGTGCTGGTCATCAACCTGGCTGCCCGCCTGGCCAAGACCAAGTTGAAACAGAAACAATAAAAGGGAAAAAGAACCCTCTCCGTCAGTGCTTCCGCACTGACACCTCTCCCGAAGGGCGAGGTTCAGAAGTGCCGGTAAATGCAGCACAGAAGCTCTCCCTTTGGGGGAGCTGGCGAGCGCAGCGAGACTGAGAGGGTCGTTTCCAATCAAATACGAGGATTTTGTCTATGACAGAGACTGCTCCCATCATCACCGCTAAGGACCTCAACCTCTGGTACGGTGATTTCAAGGCACTGAAGGATATTTCGCTGGATGTGGGCGAGCGCGAGATCACTGCGCTCATCGGCCCGTCCGGCTGCGGCAAGTCCACCTTTCTGAAAACACTGAACCGGATGAACGACCTGGTCCCCGGCGTCCGCATCGAGGGCGATGTCCGGCTGCGGGGGCAGGATATCTTCGCTCGCGAGATGCAGCTCACCGAACTGCGCCGCCGGGTGGGCATGGTGTTCCAGAAGGCCAACCCCTTCCCCATGAGCATCTACGATAACATCACCTACGGCCCCAAGCTCCACGGGGTGCGCAACAAAGCCGAGCTTGACGAGCTGGTGGAAAGCTCCCTGAAGGGCGCTGCCCTCTGGAACGAGGTCAAGGACCGCCTGAAGAAGAGCGCTCTGGGCCTTTCCGGTGGCCAGCAGCAGCGCCTGTGCATCGCACGCGCTCTGGCCGTCAAGCCCGAAGTGCTGCTGATGGATGAGCCCACCAGCGCCCTCGACCCCGGCTCCACGATGAAGGTCGAAGAGCTGATGAGCGAGCTGAAAAAGGACTACACGGTGGTCATCGTCACCCACAACATGCAGCAGGCGGCCCGCATCAGCGACCGCACCGCGTTCTTCCTGCTGGGCGAACTGGTGGAGGTCGGCCCCACGGCGCAGATCTTCAGCACCCCGCAGGACAAGCGCACCGAAGATTACATTTCCGGCCGGTTCGGCTGATGAGGGAGGTCACAGTATGACAGTTCGCACACAATACGAGGCCGACCTTACCGCCCTGAAGGCGGCGCTGGTCGAGATGGGCCAGAACTCCGCCGACGCGGTGGAGGCCGCGCTGGAGGCCCTCTGCACTGCTGACGCCGCGGCCGCTGCCGCCATCGTCAAGGGCGATGGCCGGATCAACAACATGGAGCGGGACATCGAGCATCGCTGCATGACCCTGCTGCTCCGCCAGCAGCCGGTGGCGGGCGACCTGCGCCGCATCTCCACGGCCATAAAGGTCGTCACCGACATCGAGCGCATAGGCGACCATGCCGCCGACATTGCGGAGATCATTCCCCACCTCGTCACCGTCCGCAGGGACGGCGACCCGGCGGTCAGCCAGGCCATCCGGATGGGCCAGAAAGCCCACAAGATGATCCTGGACGCCCTCGCCGCCCTGGCCGGGGAGGATGAGCCTGCCGCCCAGAAGGTCATTGCCGCCGACGACGAGGTGGACTATGACTTCAACGCCATCAAGCACACCCTCGCTGAGGAGATCGCCGCCGACCCCGCCAAGGTGGACGCCGCGCTCGACCTGCTGATGGTCATCAAGTATCTGGAGCGCATCGGCGACCACGCCGTCAACGTGGCCGAGTGGGTGGAGTTCGTCCGCACCGGACGCTACCACAACGAGAATATGTTCTGAGTTTCTCCCGGAAGATTTTGTGTTTTCCTCACTTTTCCGGAAAAGCTGCCGCCTGTGCCGGGCGGCGGCTTTTTTGGTGTAAAATTGTGAAAGTTTTGGTCTGCTCAAAATTTTAGGGAACTGCTGCAATCTTTTGCCAGGTACGACCGTATTATGGTCAGAAGGGCTTCCCAGAAAGCCCATGGAACTGGCAGCGGCGGGCGTCCGGCATCCCCCTTTTGTCCCCTCGCCCGCAGCGCCGCAACGGAGGACCGGATTCTTATGAAACAAATGCAGAAATTTCCGCTGGAAGCGCGCGGCGAGACTGTCAGCCGGGAAGCGCTGGTCCAGGCGGCCTTACAGGAGATCACCCAGAACTACCGTGAAGCAAGCCTTTCCAACGTAGCGCGCACCTATGGCGTTTCGCTGGCCTATGTCAGCGAGTGCGTCCGCACACAGACCGGCAAGACCTACAAGGAACTGCTTCAGAAGCACCGGATGGAGACGGCGGCCCGCCTGCTGCGCCGCAGCGATTTGAACATCCAGCAGATCATCACCCAGGTGGGCTACGAGAACACGAGCTACTTCTACCGCCTGTTCCACGAGCGCTACGGCCAGAGCCCCCGCGAGTACCGCAATGCCCGCCAGCGCCGCCCCCATGCGTGATGTGCGGGTCCCTTTCCGGCGGCCCTCTCCGCTTTTTGGCGGAGGGGGCCGTTTTGTGTCCGGTCAAAACTGGAATTTCGGCCCGGATTGTGATAAAATGAGACCAATAGACTGGATGCGTCGGTTTCTGCGCATCGCAAGAGAGGGTGAATGAACATGTTTCGTGGAGCGAGACGCTCTGATCTGGACGCTATCATGCAAATTTATGCCCGCGCCCGGCAGGAAATGGCCGCCAGCGGCAACCCGACCCAGTGGGGGACGAGCTTTCCCCCGCAGGACCTGATCGAAGAAGACATCGACACCAACCGCCTGTTCGTGTATCTGCACAACGGTGAGATGGAGGCTGTGTTCGCCTTCGTCCTCGGCCCGGACCCGACCTATGCAAAGATCGAAGACGGCCAGTGGCTGAACGATGCGCTGCCCTATGGCACCATCCACCGGCTGGCCTCGGCAGGCAAGCGCCCCGGCGTGGCGACCGATGTCATCAACTGGTGTCTGGAGCACTGCGAGAGCCTGCGGGCCGATACCCACGCGGACAACAAGATCATGCAGCACCTGCTGGAAAAGAACGGCTTCACCCGCTGCGGCATCATCCATGTGGCCGATGGAACGCCCCGCATCGCCTACCAGCGCCTGTCGCGGGAGGGGATGGCACGATGAAGGAATCGCTGAACGAAGCCGTTGCCGCCCTGCGGCCGGAGATGACCGCCGCTTTGCAGCGGCTGGTGCGGAAGAAGAGTGTGGAAGGGCCGGAGCTGCCCGGCAAGCCCTTCGGTGCAGATGTGGACGCCTGCTTTACGGAGGCGCTGACCCTCTGCCGTGAGCTGGGGTTCGAGACGACCGACCTTGACCGGTACATCGGCTGGTGCGAGATCGGCTCCGGCGACGAGATGGTGGCCGTGCTGGGCCATCTGGACGTCGTGCCCGAAGGCGAGGGCTGGCACCACCCGCCCTATGGGGCCGAGATCGTGGACGGCCGGCTCTTTGGCCGGGGAGCCATCGACGACAAGGGCCCGGTGGTGGCCAGCCTGTTTGCGCTGAAGGCCATCCGGGACCTGAACATCCCGCTCCGGCGCCGGGTGCGTCTGCTCTTCGGCCTGAACGAGGAGACCAACGACCGGGATGTTTTCTATTACCGCGACCACGGCGGCGAGATCCCGGTGCTGGGTTTTACGCCCGATGGCGAATACCCTCTCATCAACGGCGAAAAGGGCATCCTGAACGAGAGCTATGCGGTGCAGCTGCACCAGACCGGGGCCTGGAAGCTGGTCTCGGTCCGGGGCGGCGTGGCCGGCAATGTGGTGCCGGACTACGCCTGCGCCGAGCTGACCGCCCCGGCGGGGGCTTCCCTTCCGGCGGCTGCGCACATCACCTGCACCGCCATCCCCGGCGGCTGGAAGGTGGAAGCCGACGGCGTTTCGGCCCACGGCAGCCACCCCGAACAGGGGCAGAATGCCATCGGGCGGCTGGCGCTCTATCTGGAACAGCTCCCGCTGGAAGGCGACGCACAGAAGGCCGTGGCCTTCCTGGCAGAAACGCTGGGCATGGACCCCTACGGCGAACGGCTGCTGGGCCACCGGCTGGAAGACGATCTCTCCGGCCCCATGAGCTGCAATCTGGGCCTCATCGAGGGCGACGAGACGCACCTCTGGGTCAAGCTGAACTACCGCTACCCCGTCACCAAAACGGTGGACGACTGCGCTCCCGCCGTCAAGGCCGCCTTCGAGGCCGCCGGCTGGGCGCTGGACCAGTCCGTCCATAAACAGAAGCTCTATTACCCGGAGCAGACCCCGCTCGTGCAGGCGCTGCTGGGCGTCTACCGCGACGCCACCGGCGACCGGTCTGCCCCCAAGTGCATCGGCGGCGGCACCTATGCCAAAGTCCTGCCGAACACGGTGGCCTTCGGCCCCCTCTTCGACGGCGACCCGGTGACGGAACATCAGCCGGACGAGTTTATCGACCTGGACCGTCTGGTGCAGAACGCACAGATCATTGCGCAGGCTGTGGTCAAACTGGCCAACCTGCCGCTGGAATAAGGAGGATGGGCGTATGAAGATCACGCAGGTGCGGCTGGGCCGCATTTCCACCCCGCTGCGGGTGCCGTTCAAAACGGCACTGCGCACCGTCAACAGCGTCGAGGACGTCATCGTGGAGCTCCACACCGACACCGGTGCCGTGGGCTACGGTGAGGCACCGCCCACCGGTGTCATCACCGGCGACACGGCCGGGGCCATCATCGGGGCCATTCAGGACCACATCGCCCCGGCCATCCTCGGCCATGACATCGACGAGTTCGAGGACCTGACCGCTGCCGTGCAGAAAGCCCTCGTCCACAACACCAGCGCAAAGGCTGCGGTGGATATGGCACTGTGGGACCTGCTGGGCCAGAAGTACAACGCCCCGGTCTACCGGATGCTGGGTGGTGCCCGGAAGAACATCGTCACCGACATCACCATCAGCGTGAACCCGCCGGAGGAGATGGCGCGGGATGCCCGCACCGCCATCGCCCGCGGGTACGACTGCCTGAAGGTCAAGGTCGGCATCGACCCGGAACTGGATGTGGCCCGGCTGGCCGCAGTCCGCGAGGCGGTGGGCAGAGAGGTCTGCATCCGCATCGACGCGAACCAGGCCTGGAACGCCAAGCAGGCCGTCCGCATCCTGAACCAGATGCAGGACAAGGGGCTGGACATCGAGTTCGTGGAGCAGCCCGTCCCGGCGGCAGACCTGGAGGGGATGCAGTACGTCACCCGCCACGCAGATGTCCCGGTGCTGGCCGACGAGAGCGTGTTCAGCCCGGCGGATGCCCTGAAGATCATGCAGACCGGCGCGGCCGACCTCGTGAACATCAAGCTGATGAAATGCGGCGGCATCACCAACGCGCTGCGGATCGCGGCGGCGGCAGAGGTGTACGGCGTCGAGTGCATGATCGGCTGTATGCTGGAAGCAAAGATCTCGGTCAACGCCGCTGTGGAGCTGGCCTGCGCCAAAAAGATCATCACCCGGATCGACCTCGACGGCCCGGTGCTGTGCAGCGAAGACCACATCCTCGGCGGCGCCGTCTTTGACGAAAAGAACATCACCGTCTCCGATGCGCCCGGCCTCGGCATCCAGGGCTTCGTCCCCGGCAAGGTGCAGTATCTCGGCTGAACTGTGAAAAAAACGGACCTCCTCCCACCTGAAAACAGACGGGAGGAGGTCTTTTTCTGTCGAATTGTATTCCATGCAAGGACGATAAAAAACTTCGTGTTTGGAGATGGGCAGATGAAAAACCGAAAAAAGTGGGCGAAATCGTTGACTTTTTGGAAGCCAGAGACTATAATTACACATGTTCCGTGTAGAGGAATGGGGAAATCTGTGCGCAATGGACGCACAATAAATGGAAAGAGGAGTGTTTGAATATGAAAACGCTGAAGGCTCTCGTGGCAAAATACAATGCCGCCAGCCTCATCCTGCGCATTCTGGTGGGCCTGCTCGTCGGCGTGGTGCTGGCGCTGGTGGTGCCCGGTGCAGGCTGGGTGGAAGAGTTCGGCAACCTGTTCGTCGGTGCGCTGAAGGGCATTGCCCCGGTGCTGGTCTTCGTCATCGTGGCAAGTGCACTGGCACAGGGCACCTCCAAATTGGACCGCCGGTTCGGTACGGTCATCTGGCTGTATATGCTGACCACCTTTCTGGCGGCAGCCATTGCGGTCATCACGAGCTTTCTGTTTCCGCAGACCATCGTTCTGGCAGAGGCTGCGGAGTCGGAAGTGGTGCCGCAGGGCCTTGGCGAGGTGCTGAGCACCCTGCTGACCAACTTTGTGGCAAACCCCATCAGCGCTCTGCTGAACGGCAACTACATCGGCATCCTGTTCTGGGCCTGCCTGTTCGGTCTGGCGATGAAGAAATACGGTGCGGAGAGCACCAAGGTCTTCCTGGCCAACACCGCCGACGCGGTGTCCCAGATCGTCCGCTGGATCATCAATCTGGCTCCCTTCGGCATCATGGGTCTGGTGTATACCAACGTGGTGAACAACGGCCTGTCCATCTTCACCCAGTACGGCAGACTGCTGGCCCTGCTGGTCGGCACCATGCTCTTCATGGCATTGGTGGTCTCGCCGTTCATCATCTTCCTGTATCTGCACTGCAATCCGTATCCGCTGGTCTTCCGCTGCCTGCGTGAATCCGGCCTGACGGCCTTCTTCACCCGCAGCTCGGCCGCGAACATCCCCGTCAACATGACCCTGTGCGAGAAGCTGGGCCTGGACAAGGATATGTATTCCGTCTCCATCCCGCTGGGCGCGACCATCAACATGGACGGCGCGGCCATCACCATCACCATCATGACGCTGGCTGCGGCCAATACGCTGGGCCTGCAGGTCTCTCTGCCTGCGGCCATCCTGCTGTCGGTCATGTCGGCACTGGGTGCCTGCGGTGCCTCCGGTGTGGCGGGCGGCTCCCTGCTGCTCATCCCCATGGCCTGCTCCCTGTTCGGCATCTCGAACGACATCGCCATGCAGGTCGTCGGCGTCGGCTTCATCATCGGCGTCGTGCAGGACTCCGTGGAAACGGCCCTGAACTCTGCCGGTGACGTCGAGTTCGCCGCCACCGCCGAGTATCACCAGTGGCGCAAGGCAGGCAAGCCCCTGCCGGAGTTCCTGGGCTGAAAAAAGTAAAACGAAAACGCACATCGGCCTCCCTGCTGTTCTGGCGGGGAGGCCGTTTTTGCTGCATGGGTCTGGGACGGATCGCAGGCTTTTCGGTTCCAGAATAATGGAACGGCCATGTGCCCGTCAATGTATACAAGAAGTTTCGTGCAGAGGAAAAACCTTTTGTGAACGAGAAACAATGAACGAAAAAACGTAAAAAATGCAACTATAAATTCATAGAATGTTCATAGTTCGTTCTGCCTTTCTTCATAAATAGATGGCATAATATGGCCATCCCAAGAGGGAAAGGAGATGAAAATTATGAAGGTTCTGAAGAAGATCGCTCAGATCATCGGCGAGGTTTGCTCCGTCAACGCTGGCATCGATTTCTACGCTGGCTAATGAAAAGTTCTGGTTCCTGTGGGAAAGTGGAACACGAACTTTTGAGCAGATAAAAAAGCAAAACGCTTTGATGATAGAACAAAGGGGAGCCCCCGCAGCCATCTGGCTTGCAGGAGCTCCCCTTTTTGCGTCCGGGAATGGGTCAGTCGATGAAGTTTGCCTTTTGCAGGGCGGTCAGGATGAGCGGGATGAGGATGAGCTGGGCGATGATGCCGGGGATGGCGGTGAGCAGCGCACCGGACAGGAACGCCGAGAACGGGAAGGCTGAGCCGGACAGACCCGCCAGCACGAACCGCACGGCACCCCAGACCAGACGGCCCGCCACCATAGCGGTGACGAGGGCGGCATACATCATGGGCAGCGTGTGCCGGACTTTTTTGTACATCCAGCCTGCCACAGCGCCGTAGGTGGCCAGCTCAAAGGCCATGGCGATGGCGATGGGGTACAGCGGGGGCATCCCGAACAGCACCGAGCGCAGCAGCGGCGCGAGGAAGCCCAGGGTCAGGCCCCAGGGGCCGCCCAGCACGAAGCCGGCCAGCAGCACCGGAAAGTGCATGGGGCAGAGCATGTTGCCGATTTGGGGCACATGGCCGGTGATCATGGGCAGGACGAAGGCCAGCGCCAGAAACAGCGCGGCCAGAACGAGATCCCGTGCGGGAGAGTGGGTCTTGGTGTTCATGAATGGTTCCTCCTCTGGGCAGACAAAAAAGGGGCCTGCCCCGGCGTTCCTCGCCAAAGGCAGACCCCTTCGTGGTGTCCGTTCAACAATCTGCAATGAAAAAATGAAGCCGGGCTTCGGCCCGGTGCCCGGCTTCGTGCCGGAATTGTGAAAATTATAGCAGATGCGGCGAACGCTGTCAAGATGGAAGGAAGCCTTGCAATTTTCACAAAAACGGAAGCGATTGAGCAGCTTTTTGCTAATTGATGTACATTTTGACGAAAGAACCTTGACGTTTTTACATAGAATAGATAATATATACTTGAAAAATAGCGTATTGGGGCGCAACAGCCCGCTGCGCAGACATTCCGATGCAAACGCTGAGGTTCATACGGGAGGACCATCATGACAAATGCAGAAAAACTCACCCTGGCAAAGCACGCCTGCCACATCCGCATGGGCGTGATCGAGGGCACGCACAGCGCCAAGTGCGGCCATCCGGGCGGCAGCCTGGACATCGCCGAAGTGCTGTCCTACCTCTATTTTGTAGAGATGAACGTCGATCCGAAGGCTCCGAAGGACCCGGACCGTGACCGTCTGGTGCTCTCCAAGGGCCACGCAGCCCCCGGCCTGTACGCAGCGCTGGCCGAGCGCGGCTTCTTCCCGGTGGAAGACCTCAAGACTCTGCGCAAGATCGGCAGCTATCTGCAGGGCCACCCCAATATGAACAGTGTGCCGGGCGTGGATATGTCCACCGGCAGCCTGGGCCAGGGCATCTCTGCCGCCGCCGGCATGGCACTGGGTGCCAAGCACGCAGGCAAGGCCCTGAACGTCTATGCCATCGTGGGCGACGGCGAGGTCGAAGAGGGCGAGTGCTGGGAAGCCTTTATGTTTGCCGCACACTACGGCCTGTCCAACCTCTGCGTCTTCCTGGACCGCAACCGCCTGCAGATCGACGGCCCCACCGAGAACGTCATGAGCAGCGAGCCGCTGGAAGACAAGCTCCGCGCCTTCAACTTCAATGTCCTGACCATCGACGGCCACGACTACGACCAGATCGAGAAGGCCATCACAGCCTTCCACGCAGAGAGCGAGAAGCCCACCTGCATCCTGCTGGACACCATCAAGGGCAAGGGCGTCTCCTTTATGGAGAACGCCGTTGAGTGGCACGGCAAGGGCCCCAATGACGAGGAATATGAGATCGCCATGAAGGAACTGACCGCAGCCTATGCCGCGCTGGAAGAGGAGGAAAAGTAAGATGGCAGATGTGAAGAAGATTGCGACCCGTGACAGCTACGGCAACACCCTGAAGGAGCTGGCTGCAGAGGGTCACGACGACCTCGTGGTGCTGGACGCCGACCTGGCCGCCGCCACCAAGACCGGCATGTTCCGCAAGGCATATCCGGACCGCCACTTTGACTGCGGCATTGCCGAGGGCAACATGATGGGCGTGGCTGCAGGCCTGGCCACCATGGGCTATACCCCGTTCGTTTCCAGCTTTGCCATGTTTGCTGCGGGCCGTGCCTTTGAGCAGATCCGCAACTCCATCGCCTACCCCCGCCTGAACGTTAAGATCGGCGCGACCCACGGCGGCATTTCCGTCGGTGAGGACGGCGCTTCCCACCAGTGCTGCGAGGATTTCGCCCTGATGCGCAGCCTGCCCGGCATGACCGTCATCTGCCCCGCCGATGACGTCGAGGCCCGCGCAGCCGTCCGCGCCGCGTATGCGATGCAGGGCCCGGTCTACCTGCGCTTCGGCCGTCTGGCAGTGCCCGTCTTCCACGATGAGGCCAACTACCACTTCGAGCTGGGCAAGGGCGAGCAGCTCACCGAGGGCAACGACATCGCCATCATCGCCACCGGCCTGATGGTCAACGAAGCCCGTCTGGCGGCAGAGCAGCTGGCCGCTGAGGGCATCCACGCCCGCGTCATCAACATCCACACCATCAAGCCGCTGGATGAGGAGATCGTCATCCAGGCGGCAAAGGAGTGCGGCAAGGTCATCACCGCCGAGGAGCACAGCGTCATCGGCGGTCTGGGCGAGGCCGTCTGCGCCGTCCTGAGCGAGAAGTGCCCCACCCCTGTCCGCCGCGTCGGTGTGCAGGACAAGTTCGGCTGCTCCGGTCCGGCCTGGGATCTGCTGAAGCTGTACGGCCTCGATGCCGCCACCATCTGCAAGACGGCCCACGAGATGCTGTAAGAAGAACTGCAAAAAGCGCCTGTCGGCAGATGCTGACAGGCGCTTTTTGCTGGGTTCAGATGCGGGTGAAGGGCACCATGCCGTGCTCTTCGGGGGTGTAGTATTCCATCAGGGCCAGATAGTTCTCGCCCTCGTGGCAGTAGGCGGCGCGGAGGACGCTGTCCAGTTCGCCCCGCATCGAGACGAGCTTGACGATGTACTGCGCCATGATCCGGACGATGTTGGACTCGATGCCGTAGCACAGGCCGACGGCCAGCACCGGGATGATGATCTGCTGGGCCAGCAGGGGCACGTTCTGGCCGAACCGCTCCAGAATGGGGCGGCTCATTCTGGAGGCGGCCCAGACGCTGCGGGCGATGGTCCAGAAATCGAACTGGTGCATGTTAGAAAGGCTCTGCAGCCGGAGGACGATCTCCTCGTCGGACAGGATCTTGCCGTAGAGCGCCTCGTCTTCGGTGCGGATGAAGGCGCATTGCAGCATGTCCATGATGGCGGGTTCGAACTTTTCGTGGAAGATCTCCTTGCTGCCGCAGAAGTTCTCGACCGCGCGGATGACGGCAGTGGCGTCCTCGGCGGTGGCAAGGCTGCTGATCTCCAGCGGCACCGGCCCGTAGGAAGCGCCCAGAGCGTCGAGGTCGGCCAATTCGGTCCGGTTCCGGGTGGCGGGCAGGAAGCGGTCGTTGCCGTTGCGGTGGTAGCCCCAGTCGGAGGGGAGCACGCGGGTGACGAGGTCGCCGCTGGAAAGGATGTTGAAGATGTTGCTCTCACCCCAGGTGACGCGCAGCGAGCCGTCGGCCTTGTGGTTGTTGTCGAAATCCAGCTGCATGTCCGGCTGGTCGGCGGCGGTCAGGGCCGCAGGGGTGGCAAAGGTATAGACGAAGCAGTTGGCCTTTTCCAGCTGCGGCAGGGCGTTCAGCGCCTTGGCGGCAAGGAGGTTCGCGATGATGGCTCCGCGGCTGTAGCCGCCGATCCAGAGCTTGAGCTCTCCGGGGTCCCCCTCCTGTGCGATCTGCGCCAGATAGGCCTTGAGGGAGGCGAAGACGGCGGCCACCGGCGTCGTGAAGCCGTAATGGGCGCTGGTGGAGCCGGTGTGGACGTTGCTGGCCCACTCGCCGCCATAACCGCCGCCCCGCAGCATCAGGGCCACGAGGGTGCGTGTTTTGCCGTTGTGGAGGTAGCGCTTCCGTGCCAGCGAGTAGCCCACATAATCCCCGGCCTTGCCAGTGTCGATGTCGTAGTTGTAGAAACGGGCATCCCCGAAGCCCAGCAGCTCATAGGCTGCAGCGAGGTTCGCCTCGCGGCCCACAGAGCCGTTGACCCAGTACTGCGGGATGCTGACGGCCGCAGTGAACGCGGCCATGACCATGCCCAGCGTCACGAAGGCCAGCTGGTGGTCGTACTCAGTGGCCGGGTGGTCGAACAGGCTCTCGGAGTAGTAGAAATCGTGGGTGATATCCAGATTGCTCAGGATGCTGAGAAACGGCAGCGGATAGGTGCCGTCCGGCACGGCATGGCCCACCGGCTGCGCCGCAGCGGCAGAGCCAGCCGGGAGCAGCAGCCCGCCGACGGCCGAAAGCCCCAGCGCCTTGCAAAAATCCCGTCGCTTCATACGATGTCGTCCCCTTCCTCAGTTTTTTCTAGTATATCGCATCCCGGCATCAAAAATCAACGGGGCTGCTGCATTTTGCAGCCGCCCCGCGGTGTGTTATCATGAGATTCAGTCGAGGTGCTGGCAGTACTCGACGATGTGGCGGAACATCTGTTCCACAGCCGGAGCCATGGCGGTGGGCCGCTGAACGGCCAGACCGACCACGCGATCTTCTTCCGGCTGGATGGGGTAGATCTTGACCCCGGCCGTGCACTTGCGCAGCAGCATCCGGGGCATGATGGAGATGCCCAGACCGGCTTCCACCATCGCGATGTTGGACTGGTCGTCGATGACGTGGCAGCGGCGCTCAGTGGCGATGGAATATTTCTTGAGGAACTGGCGCATCTCGGCGTCGGTGGCATCCCACTGGACGACGAAGTTCTGGCCGTTCATCAGCTCTGGCGTCATCACGCCGCGGGGCGGTTCGGGCCAGTCCATGGGGGTGATGCAGAGCAGCGGCTCACGGAACAGCTCGGTGAGGGTGAACTCCTCCCGGCAGTTGTTGGAGAGGAAGGCCATGTCCACCTGCCCGGTGCGCAGCCACTCCTTCACGTCGTCGTAGGTGCCTTGATAGACCTCGACCTCGATCTGCGGGAACTGGGCCATGAAGCCCTTGAGGATGTCGGGCAGCAGCCCGGCACAGACGGAGTTGAAAGCGCCCAGCTTCACTTTGCCCTTCTCCAGACCGTTCAGCCGTGCGATGCTCTGCTGCAGGGCCTCGTCGCTGTTCAGGACGGCCCGGATGGACGGATAGAGCGAGGCACCGTAGCTGGTCATGGTGACGCCGTTCTTGCCGCGGTTGAATAAGGTAAAGCCCAGCTCAGCCTCCATCACCGCAATGGCGTGGCTGATGGCAGACGGGGTCAGGTGCAGCTGCTGGGCGGCTTTGTTAAAGCTGCCCTGCCGCGCGACTGCGTCGAAAATTTCATAGGAAAACAGCGTCATATCCCATGCCTCCTTCCGTTTTCTCGTTCGGAGACGCTTCATTCTCTGTGAATCTTTTTCATCTTTGATTTGAGATAGTTCAATTATCTTCTTGATTGTACTATTCCAGGCTCGTTCTGTCAAGCATTTTCGGGCCGATTTCTGGGCACGGCAGGCGGATTTTGTCAAATCGGATGCAGGATTTGGAGAAGAGAGATCGTATAAAACAAAAGAACGAAAAAAGACACGGTGCAAACGATCGAAATGAGGGAAATTGAATGGAAACACTTCAGACACAGACCAGGCCGGGCCTGAGCGGAACGGCGCTCAAGCTCGCTGCCTGCATCACCATGCTCATTGACCACATCGGGGCCTCCTGCATCGAGGCGACCTATGGGGTCGCATACCGGACGCCGCCGCAGATCCTGCAACTGGATCGGGTGCTGCGGCTCATCGGGCGGCTGGCCTTTCCCATCTTCTGCTTCCTGCTCGTGGAAGGCTTCCTCCACACCCACGATGTGAAAAAGTACATCGGGCGGCTGTTCCTGTTCGGGCTTCTCAGCGAGGTACCCTTTGACATGGCTTTCTTCAAGACGCCGTTCCATTGGGGCAATCAGAACGTGTACTGGACGCTGGCGCTGGGCGTGCTTGCCATGGCGCTGCTGCAAAAATCCGAGGATGCCGACGGCAATGCGGCCTGGACAGGCCGTCTCGCAGCGCTGGCCTGCGCAGTGATGGCCCAGCTGGCGGGGACAGATTATGGGGCCATTGGCGTCGCGCTCATCGTGGCGCTGTACCTGACCCGGAACGACCGGAGGTATCAGTGCATCATCGGCGCGGTGCTGATGCTGTTTGAGATCACCGCCCCGCTGGCGTTCGTGCTGCTCTGGTTTTACAACGGTGAGCGCGGCCGCTGCCCGCAGTGGGCCAAATGGGCATTCTACGGGTTCTATCCTGTGCATCTGACGCTGCTGGCGCTGGTGACGAATCTGCTCCTGGCATGAAAAAACAGCCGCCCCGGAAGCCCCGGAGCGGCTGCTTTTTTGTGCCCGACAATGGAAAAAGCCCGATGAACTCAAAGGATCATCGAGCTTTTTCTTGGCGGAGTAGGAGGGATTTGAACCCTCGCGCCGTTGTTTAGACGACCTACGCCCTTAGCAGAGCCAGAAAAAACCGCGTTGAATCGTTGCAGAAATCAGGCTTTGCAGGCAACCCGGTCAGCTACCCGCACCCTCGTTAAAAATGGCCGTTGCACGCTCAACGGCTGCCAGCTTATCCTCAAAAGGCTGGTGACGGCTATAATGCTGTGTGATATCCTTGACAGCGTGCCCAAGGATCAGTTTTTGCAGCAGCACCGGCACCCCGGCGGCCTCCATGGCCGTGGCCAGCGTGTGGCGGCAGCTGTGGGCCGTCATGTGCGGCCTGCCTCCCCAGTGCTCCACGGACGGGCACCAGCGGTCATAAAAGTGTTCACGGCAGCCATCAGCCAGACCGTGGGTGGCCACCTGCATGGCCTCGGCCACCAGCGGCACAATGGCAGCGGCTATGGGGATCTCCCGGTTTTTACCCGCTGCCGTTTTGATGCCGCCCACAATGCGCTGCTGCTGCAAGTCGATGTTGGCGAGATCCAGCTGCATCAACTCGCCCGGCCTCATGCCGGTATAGCACAGGATCAGCGCATACCGGGCCAGATCGTCCCCGGCGCGGTATGCCCTCCACATCCCGTGTACCTCGTCCGCGGTGTAAGCGTCCCGCTCACTGTCTGGCACCGGCGGCAGTTCGATCAGGGCCGTTTTGTCCTGCGCCATGTCCAGCGCCTCGCTGGTGACGGCTACCTCATACAGCTTGCCCAGCAGCGTTTTTATATCCCGGTGGGCATAGTAGTCACCGGGCGCGGCATCCGTCAGCTCCTGCAGCGTCTTAAAAGGGATCTGTCCCACGACCTGCATTTGAACCTGTTCCAGCCTGCGCCATGCGGTGCCATAGTGGCTGCGCTTGTCCTTGCTGAGAGCCTGCCACTTTTTTGTTTCCTGCAAGGCCATCCAGCAGTCAATCAGGCGCATGGATCTGGGTGCCACACCGGTGCGGGTGTATCTGTCCAGATACTCCTCAGCTGCCGCCCGTGTGGGAAAGCCGCCTTTTATGCGCTCAAACACCAGCACGCCGCCGCGATATATACGCGACTGTGCGCACCATGATTTTCCCCGGCGGTACACGCTGCCTTTACCGTTGGCACGCTTGCGCGGCTTTGGCGCTGCCGTGTGCTGCTGCTTTTTCCCGCAGTAGGGGCAAAACAGCGCGTCCTCTGGGATATCCCGCCCGCAGGCGGTTCTCTGACATTTCAATATTTATACCTCCGCTTGCATACTCTGCCCGGCGGTGGTATCATAGACTTACAAGTCCCTCAACTTGTACAGATCTGTGATACCCACGGGCATACAGATCGGCCTCCCGGTGTTACCAGCACCGGGAGTTTTTTATTTTGTTCTCTTATTCTGCCAGCATATCCAGAAAAACCGCCTCAGTTAAGATCTGAAGGTCTGCGCCCTTCAAGATCAGGCCCTCGGCCTTTTTCTGTTTTGTGCTTTTGCCGCCCACGATGGTGGGACAATATTCATTGGTGCCCATCACAAGAAAATTGGTTTTCTTTGTAACGCCATCAGCGCAGATGCCGCCCAGATCGGCCACAAGCTGCGCGGCCTCTTTCCGTGTCAGTGTTTCCAGCTTTCCGGTGAATACACATACCTTGCCAAAAAGCGGGCTGTCCGGGCGCTCACATCCCTCATGGGCAACAATGTCGGACACTTTGGAGCCAGATGCTCCATAGTGTTTTTTCTGTACGGCCTGCAAGTCAATTCCGCGGGCGGTAATGTCTGCGGCCAAAGCGTCCAGCACGCCAATGGCGGTCAGACAATCAGCAAGTGACCGGTGAGCTACCGGCTGCGGCACATTGTACGCGGCTGCCATGTCGCACAGGCGGTGGTGCTCCAGATCGGGACGCACCCGGCGGCTCAGGCGCAGCGTGTCCACAAAGTCGTTTTTGATCGGCGCATATCCGCAGGAAGTCAGCGCATCATAAATAAAGTTTACATCAAAATGTATATTGTGGCCCACTATGAGATCATCACCAATAAACTCCATAAAATCCGGCAGGCAGTCCGCGGCCACCGGCGCGGCGCTCAACTCCTCATTGGTGATGCCGGTGAGGTCTGCAATAAAATCGTCAATCGGCTGCTCTGGGTTTACCAGCGTTTCAAACCGGGCCACCTCTTTGCCGTCCCTGACCTTAACAGCGGCCATCTCAATAATTTTGTCATACTGCGGATCAAGGCCGGTGGTTTCGGTGTCGATCATGGTATAGCTTGCGGGGATCTGTAATAAGCTGCTGCCTTTTGCTTCACGCTCCATGCTGGTGCCTCCCTTATCTCTTTTTCTTGCTGCTGGTTTTCGTCCATTTCAGGCCGGTGCCCGGCAGGGATGCCGTGACGCGGTTCTGGCCTTTTGCCGTCCGGGTGAAGCGCAGGCCGGGAATGCCCCAGCTGAACCCTATACCGGACTTACTGGCCGTGACCCGCCCACGCTTGCCCAAGCGCAGGCTTTTACGGAAACTAAAGCCCATGATCTTGACCTCCTGTCTATAAAATATCCCGGCAAAGCCCCACGGCCTTGCCCTCGATCGTTACGGTGTTCATGTCCTCTTTGGCAAGGATAATGCTTTCAAAGTTCGGGTTTTCGGCCCGCAGCTCAATAAAGTTGCTGTGCAAATATACCCGTTTCAGGGTGGCCTCTCCCTCGATCCGCACAGCGGCAACCTCGCCGTTTTCCACCGTGGGCTGACTGCGGATGGCTACCAGATCGCCGTCATGGATACGTGGCTCCATGCTGGTGCCCTCGCAGGTCAGCGTAAAGGTGGCGTGCCATTTTGAGGGGACACAGACCATGCGCTCCACGTTCTCCTCTGCCGTGATCGGCGTGCCGCAGGCGATCCGGCCAACCAGCGGCACCTCTGTCATGGCGGGCATTGGCTGAAATCCCGGCGGGATCTCGCCCTCCGGCGGTGTGATCGGATTTTTGCGCTCAACCTGAGATCTTCCCATGAGATAGTCCATATCAACATTAAAAGTGTCCGCTATGGCCTCCATGGCTTCAAAATCAGGCTCACGGGCACCGGTTTCGTACATTCCCACCGTGCTGCGCGAAACCCCCAGCTTTGCGGCAAGTTCGCTTTGCGTTATATCACGGGAAATGCGCAAATTTCTTAAAATAGAGCCAAAATTCGCCATAATTCACCTCCATGACGTTCCTATGGCAAGAATATCACAAAGCGTGATAAAGTCAAGCCGAAATTGTCACGAAACGTGTTGACATTTTGGCGGGTGGTGCTATACTGTAGGCAGACGGGTCACGTTCTGTGACAGACAAAAGGTGGTGAAAATAATGGATGCTGGCAAAATTGCAAAGAATCTCGTTGCTCTGCGTGGCAAAAAAAGTCGTGAAAGCGTTGCAAACGCGCTGGGGCTGAGCCTGTCCACGCTCACCATGTACGAGATTGGCGCACGCATCCCGCGTGACGAGAACAAGGAAAAGATTGCCAAGTATTACGGCAAGACCGTTGACGAAATCTTTTTTACCTGATTTTGTCACTTATCGTGACATTTTCAAAATGGAGGGAATTTTGATGGACAGATATATGATCTCTATCCCGGCAGTGGGCCCCTGCAAACTGGTGGCCTGTGACGATGGGGACAGCATCAAGCTGGAAACCATGCAGGAACTGGTGGGCGGCCCTATCGAGGTAACGCCCAGCTGTCTGGGCATAACGTGGGCGCGAGAGCCGGTAGACGGCATCGACCTGATCGTCAACGAGGAGGGCCGACTGCGCGGGCTGCCGTACAATGGCCGGGCATCCGATCTGTGGGAGGGCGGCGGTATTTGCCTCCTCAATGGTGACGCGCTACTGGCAGCCGCCAAAGGTGAGGATCTGATTGGCTTTACAAAACCGGTATGCAAGACGCTGGCCGAGTTTTGGAGCCTTGACATGGAGGACGGCACATGGAACGACTGACGGCCCAGCGGTGCAGTGGCATCAAGAGTGGCTATTGGAGCACCGCCAAAAAGGACGATCTGGTGCAGCGCCTCGGCCAGTACGAGGACACCGGCCTCACGCCGGAGGAGATCAAAGCACTGGAAGATTTCAAAAACGGCAAGGATGACCGGTGCCAGACCTTCAACCCAGATTAAGGAGGACAGCATGAAAGCATTTGTAAGGCCGCAGGCCGCGGTGGATTATCTGCGGGATGTGGGCTTTTCCATTGGCAAGGACACGCTGCAGGCCGGACTGCAGCAGCGGGTTTTCCCCTTTGGGGACTACATCAAGGCACCCGCCCCCGGCGGGCAGGACGTGTATTTGATCTATCCGGCATTGCTGGCCAAGTGGGCGGCAGAGCGCAGCCCCGTGGCAAAGCCGGAGGACGCGGAACGAATTGGAACGAAAGAAAAGGATGGTGCAGCATGAAGATCACACCCAGCGACGAGGGCAGCCTGACCGGTAAGGTCAAGCCGTATCTGCGTGTGCAGTATGGTGACGATGGAAACCCGGAGGTTGAAACAACCTGCATCGGCATAGATGCAACAAACCTTTGCATTGCGCTGGTGGCCGCTCTGGCCGCAAATTGCGCAGACCCTGAAACATGGTTGATCCGGGTAATGACAAAGGCTGCCGATCTGGCAAGCCGAGTGGTAAACGAGGAGGACGAGGGCAATGAGGAAGAATCTTAAAATCTGGGGCGCGGCCTTTTTGATGGGCGTGGGGGCCGCACGGGTGCTGGTCTGGCTTAACACCGGCATTGCCCACCTGCTTATCATGCGGGGCGGCTGGGAAGTGGCTGAGGCCGTCAAGGCTGCGCCGTGGGTGTTGTTCGCGCTGGGCTTTGGCCTGTTCCTGAGCGTGAGCGGGATGCTTGCCGATAGCAAGCACTACAAGCGCAGCACGGAGGAGCAGCGCAGCGGTCTGACCGTGACCGAGAGCCGGAACGATGCCCGGCGGGGTGCATGACATGGGTATGACAGCGATTGAATACGCGGAGAGCCTGAACCGGCAGTATAGGCGGCTTGCCCAGCGCAACACGAACAGCGCAAACCTGCTGGACGCATCCGCTGCCCCGGTAAAGGCCAGCTGCAAGGCACGGGCCGAAACTTATGACCTTGTGGCCGAGGAACTTGACGGCCTCATAGCACTGATGAAGGAAGAGCGCGGCAATGGCTGATTTTTACAACTATTGCAACTGGTACACCGTTTGGGATGCCAAGACCGGCGACCTGATCGCATCCGGCACGTCCGCAATGGTGGCCCGGCGGCTGGGCTACAAGAGCACCGCCGCATTTACCACGCACTACGCCCACACCCAGACCCGGAAACCCAAGAAACCGTATAAATACATCATGCGGCGGGATCTGATAGATCGCCGTGAGGCTGAACTGCCCCCGCCGCGCACCAGAGGAAAAAGGAAGGAAACACCATGAAGATTGTCATTGAAAAAATTGGAGATAACGTTGGAGTTAGTTTTATCGGGAAGGGCCAGCGGATTGACCGGCTTATGCTCCTCACGGTGGCCCTGATCGAAACGTTTGTTGAAAGCTTTATCCCCGATCTGACGGACGAACAGCTGCAGCAAGCAGCTGATGGGTTTGCAAACAGCGTAAAATCTGCCGTCATTGCCCGCTATAAAATGAAACCCTCTGAACGCAAAGAAGAATTTACCGGCAAGGAGGCAGCTTTTCTCTCTAAGCTGTTCAATTTATGATCGGGCAAAAAGAAAGGGCCTGCCCGTGCGCCAACACGGACAAGCCCAAAGAGAACACGGACGGTTTTCTCCCCTCAGAGTATACCATAGACTGCGACTGCCTGCAATATGCAGGCGTGCTCTATTACGCGGTGGATGACCGCGGGCGCAAGTTTCAGGCATCCACGGTGCTGCGGCTGTCTGATCCGCAGCTGGGGGAACTGATCCACTGGCTGCACTACCACCTGAAAGGCAGCAACCCGCCGCCTGCCCTGTATCACCTTGAAATGCTGCTGCAAAGCCTCGAATACCTGCGGGGCGGGCGGCACTACCTGTATAACTCGATCTATGAGATCACACGTCTGGAGGCGTACCCATGAAAATACTGATCTATGTGATCCTCGGTCTGGATCTTCTGTATCTCGCCCTGATGTACCACAACAGCAACCGCTGAGAGGTGAACCAAATGAAAGATATTCGCATTACTTACACATACCACAAGAAAGATTTTGATTTTGACGAGGAGCCCACAACGGGCACCATCGTCCTCCCGGTAGAGGAGAACGTTGCCGCTGAGTTACTTATATCTGACCTCTCGCAGCCGATAGCGGGCCGTCACATCGGTACATCTTTCCACTGTGTCTGCGAGATGCTTTTGTGGTATTGCTCAATGCACCTTTGGTACATTCAGGGCGATGACAAAATTTTGAGCATCAGCCTGAAATAACCAGCGCCCTCCACTGGTGGCAGGAGGTAAAACAAGAGCCACTGCCACCCCCTTTGAGATGCAAAAACCGACTGGATCAGCCGTATCTGATCGGGCCGTATGTTCAGCCTCTCTCATTGTGACAAGATGTGTGGTATTGGGGCCACACGGGACTCCGGCGGGCCTTGATAGGCCGGTGCGTGCAGAAGCAGCACAACAGAAAAAAATCCGCAACAACCTATTGCGTCAAAAGGTGGGTGACTTTGTATCCGTAAGACTCGCACCCGGTAATAAACAGTTGAAAAGTAGTGTCGGTGACTGCTGGAACATAGACAGCCTTCCGATGGCGGCAGGAAGTAAAACAAAAGCCGCTGCCAGTGTATCAAGCACAGAAAGGAGATGATCCCATGGGAAGAATGGTCACCGTTGAGGAGTGGGCAGAGATCCACGGGAAAACGCCTGCCGCGGTACGGCGCATGATCCGCAAATGCGTATGGAAAAAGGCACAGAACGTCCTTGTTGACGGAAAGCTTACATGGTTACTAGACGAGGATTGGCTGTGGCCTAAAGCCACCACACCGGCCAAGCAGGCAAGCCTGCTGTGCGAGATCCGCAAGCTGATGCCGCCTGTGGTATATGCCACCTCGGCAGACGGCGTGGTGGTCTGCATGGTGCCCTGCACCGGATACACCCGCACCGCCGTCAATGTCACCGCAGAAGAAATGAATGAGCTGTGGAGCGTCAAGCCGCAGCAGCGTGCAGCCGCGCAGGGTGCCCTGCAGTATGGCTGGCAGCACCCGCTGGCTGATCCGAGGTCCTACAACGAGAAAGGAGAGCGTTTGCAGAATGTCTACAACCGCAAAAAGTAACGCCACCACCCGCAGAAAGCCCACCCAGAGCGCACAGGAGCGCCCGGCGGCGCAGGTGGTACAGTTTCCCCTGCCGTACACAAAACCCCGGCAGACGGCCCCGCAGGAGGTGCAGGTGGTGGTTTGCGAGTGCGGCCCTGATGCCGTGCGCGTCCGGTGCCTGCCTGACCCTGCCGCCATCGTCCGCATGATGGATGAAACGTTTGGCCCTCTGGGCTGGACACGCCGCTATTACTTCGCGGATGGCCGCCTCTGGTGCGGCGTGGGCGTGTATAACCCGCTTATCAACAACTATGCCGTCAAGGACGCAGCGGCCCCGGCGGGCAAGCTGCAGATCAGCAACCCAGACAAGTGGAAGGAAAACGGCAGCTTTTTGGCTGCTGCATCCCTCTGGGGTGCCGGATCTGACGTGATGGCCCTGCCATCCATGACCATGGGCGGCGCGGTCATTGAGCCGGTATACCAGCGGACAGCCAAGGGCCAGAGCGATCAGCCTGCCGGCTACCGCCTGCACGGCGCTCTGACCGTGGACAAGCTGCTGCGGGCCGATGATGGACACATTATTGGCGTGCAGTTCCTGCAGGGGGAGCGCAAAGTGGTATGGCAAGCAGAGTGATCGGCCGCCTGCCGGTGGTGTACTATCCGCAGACCGGCAAGCTGGAAGTGGAAAACGCAGGGGAATTTGTTGAGAAACAGATCTTCCAGCGTCTGGATGAGTTGGCAAACGGTCAGCCCCTGCACATCACCCTGACGGTGGAGCCGGTGAACAAAGCCCGCAGCACGGCACAGAACAGCTTTATGTGGGTGCTGCTCACCATCATGGCCGACCACTACAACGCCGGGCGCACCGGCGGCGTGACCCCAGAGGACTGTTATCTGGAGATGCTGGAAAAGTACGGGGCCAAGGTGGACTATCTGGAGTGCCCGGCGGGCGCTCTGGATATCCTGCGCGGCTGCTATCGGCTTGTCCATGTGGTGGAGATACTGGACGGCAACCGCTGCACGGTTAAATGCACACAGGGCAGCTCCACCTTTACCACCGGCGAAATGAAAAATCTGATTGACGGGATCTTTGACCGCCTCGCTGAGATGGGCGTGAATGATCCCATCGTGACTGCCTACTGGCAGGAATGGAAGGAACCATAGACATGACCCGGAAAAGGCTCAAAAAGCTGATGATGGCCCGCGGGCTGTCACGAAATCAGGCTAACCGCATTTTGGGAAATTGCAGACTTAAACCCAGAAGAGTGAGTAACAGGCTCTTTTGGATCGTATTCAAGCACGAATTTGACGAATTTGTTGATGCCTGTGGTGCCAGCATGATCCGTTATTTCTGGGATTTTGAAATCAGGTAAGAGGAGGCTTTTAAGTGAAACGCAAACGCTTTGAAAAGCTTGTTATGGGGCGCTTTGGCATCCCGGCCCGCGCAGTCAGACACGGAACACGGCAGATTATTGACCTGCGCCGCCTTGCTGATCGGGCCAATGACGTTCTTGTTTTTGACGAAAGCACCGGGCGCTGGAAGTATATGAAGATCCGGCCCTATGCCGAAATGTTTGACCGCATGAGGAAAGGACAGGCCACCATTGGGAACTAAGAGCATCATACAGGCAGAAAAAGAGTGCTATATCTGCCGCCGCTGGTACGCCGTCAAGACCACCAGCGGGCTGGAGGAGCACCACGTCCTCAATGGGCCGCTGCGCAGCTTCTCCGAGCGGCACGGCCTCAAAGTCTGGCTGTGCCATCAGCACCACAATGAGCCGGGCCTGAGCGCCCACCACAATGCCACCTGTGCGCAGACCTTAAAGGCCGTTGCACAAGCGAAATATGAAGAACAGAACGGCCCCGGCGCACACGCTGCATGGATGGCCGCTGTTGGAAAGGACTATCTCAATGCTTAACGTTGTAGCAATTATGGGCCGCCTCGTGGCTGACCCTGAACTCCGCACCACCCCGGCGGGCGTGAACGTCTGCCAGTTCCGCATTGCCTGTGATCGCAACTTTGCCCGGCAGGGTGAGCAGCGGCAGGCTGATTTTGTGGACATCGTGGCATGGCGTGCACAGGCTGACTTTGTATGCAAGTATTTTTCCAAGGGCAGTCTGATTGCCATAAATGGCCGCATCCAGACCCGCAACTATCAGGACAAGAACGGCAACAACCGCACCGCCTTTGCCGTGGTGGCCGAAAACATCAACTTTGGCGGCTCCAAGGGCACCAGCAGCGCAAAGGTGGATGACGGCGGCGAGGCTGCACCGCGTTCTGAGGCATGGCCCAAGGCTGACCCGCCTGCCAACTATGGCGGCGTGGACGATTTTGCCGTGATCGATGACAATGACGATCTCCCCTTTTAATTCAGGAGGACAAGCAGGATGAGAAAAGACGGATATGTTGTGGTGCAGCCGTGGATGGTCACAGACTACAACCTCAACGGCAACAAGCTCCTGATCTATGCCCTGATCTGGGGTTTTTCACAAGACGAACAGTCTTGCTTTTATGGCTCTGTCAGCTATATTGTGGAGTATTTCAAGCTGAGCAAGCGGGCTGTGCTGAACCTGCTGGCTGAACTGGAAAAGGATGGTCTGATCCGCAAGTGGACTGAGCCGGTAAACGGCAGGCCCACAAACAGGTATGCAGCGCTTCGCCCGGCGGGGTGCGTTTCTGCGTCTGATGGGTGCAAAAAGTGCACCGGTGAAGAAAATGCACCGGTGAATAATGTGCACTCTGATGGGTGCAAAAAGTGCACCTCTACCGGTGCAGAATGTGCACCCAAGAAAGAAAATAATAATAAAAGCAAGAATAAAGGGCCGTCCGCAACTCATTTTTCACCGCCCACGGTGGAGCAGGTCAGAGCGTATTTCCGGGAGCGCGGTGTCCAGCCCGCTGATGCCCAGACTGAGGCTGACAAGTTCGTTGACCGGTACGAGGCTAACGGGTGGATCGTGGGCAAAACCAAAATGAAGGACTGGAAAGCAGCAGCGCGTAACTGGCTGAGGAATCGGAAAGAGTGGGGCCAGACCGCTGCACAGCCCGCAACACCGTATGGCGGGCGTACATGGGAGGATCTGTGATGGATGTGCAAAGCGTATTGATTGGCGCGCTGCTGATGGACGATCAGCTGGCACCGTATTCCCTGCCGGAGTTGAGCATTGAGCATTTCCGGCCTGAGCTGCAGCCTACCTTTGCAGCCGTGCAAGGGTTCTGGATCACAAAGGGCCTGCTGGATATCATGCAGATCGCGGCAAAATACCCAGACCAAAAGCAGAACCTGCTGGCCTGTGTGTCCTCCTGTGAAAGCGAGTGCATCCGGCTGACCCGTGACCGCGTGGAAGAGTGGACGCGGATCATCATGGAGGATGCCGCAAAGGCCCGTTTCCAGAGCCTTGCCTTTAGGGCCGTGGATGCCGCGACCGCCTTTGACGATCTGCCGGATCTTTACCAGCAGATGGGGCAGGCGCTGGATATCCACACCGAGAAGAACGATTTTCAGAGCGTGGGCGATCTGCTGGATGACTATATCCGGCATTTGGACGAGAAACCCAAGTACATCCGCACCGGCCTGTCCAAGCTGGACGAAAACCTGCACCTCGTGCCCGGCAACTATTTCGTGATCGGCGGCAGACCAAGCGCAGGCAAAACTGCTCTGAGCCTCCAGCTTGCTGCTGGCATGGCCAAGCAGGGCAAGCGTGTGTGTTATTTCTCGCTGGAAACAGACCCGGCCACATTGCAGGCCCGTCTGATTGCCAACCAGCTGTATGCTCCTCTCTCGGCGGTCAAAAATAAAACGCTGTCCATGAACGAACTTGACCGGCTGGCCGATATGAAGCGCTGGCCGCTGTTCATCCGTTCCGCAGCTGGCAAGGGTGTGGCGTGGATCAAGGCACAGGCCCTCCGAATGAAAGCAGATATCATTTTCGTGGACTATTTGCAGCTGATCCATGAGCGTGGCAGCAGTGACCGGTACAATGCAATCACAGAGATCTCCATTGCGCTGCATGAACTGGCCCAGACAACCGGCATCCTCGTTGTGGCGCTGGCCCAGCTGAACCGCAACGCTGCACGGGCAGAGCCGTCCAACGCGGATCTGCGTGAATCCGGCCAGATCGAGCAGGACGCGGATGCCATTTTGCTGCTGTCAGCTGACGGTGACACCTATTTCAGCCGCCTGACCAAAAACAAAGAGGGCCGCGTGGGAAATGCCGGGCTGGAATTTGACAAGATGACGCAGCACTTTACTTGTGTGACCGCAAATTAACAAAAGGCCGCCCGGCGGGGCGGTATAGGAGGCAAGCAAAAAATGGATTGTAGTTCTTGCAAGGCACGCCATAACTGTATGGCGGTGGTGGAGCCCGGCTCTATTGCGTGTATGGCTCACCTGCTGCAAGCGGGTGGAACAAAGGCAGATGGAAACCCGTACCAGACACGCGGGGTGCCTAAATTCTGCCCGATTTGTGGCAAGCCGCTGAAAGTCATTGGAGCCGAGCGTTTTTGCAACAACGTCCAGTGCGAAAACAGGTATATTTCTATGGGGTGAGCGGGCTATGGATGGAAACATAAGTGTTTGCTACAACATGGACTGCATGGAGGGTATGGCGAAAATCCCTGACGGGTATTTTGATCTTGCTGTTGTAGATCCTCCATACTTTTCCGGCCCAGAGCGCCGCGGGTATTATGGCTGCAAGTCAAGCAAGATCGGCGTTCATCGTATTGACTACCCTGTGACGGAATCGTGGTCGGTTCCGGGCAAGGCTTATTTTGACGAACTGCGCCGGGTAGCTGCGCACTATATCGTCTGGGGCTGCAATTATTTCGACTACGAGTTTGCACCCGGTAGGATCGTGTGGGATAAATGCAACCAGAGCACAAGTTTCTCGGATTGTGAGCTTGCTGCAACAGATCTGTTTGACAGCGTGCGTCTGTTCCGGTTCATGTGGAACGGTATGCTACAGGGAAAGAGCATTTCAGAGGGGTACATCATGCAGGGAAACAAGGCCCTGAATGAGAAGAGAATCCACCCGACGCAAAAGCCTGTTGCCCTGTATGACTGGATTTTCCAGCGGTACGCCAAACAGGGGCAGAAAGTGCTTGACACACACCTCGGCAGCGGTAGCAGCAGGATTGCGGCCTACAATGCCGGGCTGCCCTTTGTAGGATTTGAAAGCTGCAAAGAGTATTTCGACCGGCAAGAGGAACGCTTTAGCGCGTACACCTCGCAACTAGATATGTTTCACCTGATGGACAACCCTGTGGGGGGGTGGTAAAAATGGATAATGCAACGCTGATTAAGCGGCTGGATCTGGGAATTTTGGAGGAGTAAACCACGAATGCAGCATACATGGCGCTTGTTGTGATGGCGTGGGCCGCTGCCATTTGCGTGGCCGGGAGCATTGCATTTGCCATCATTATTGTGGCGCTGGAGATCTACGAGGAATATTTTAAGCACCGGTAATGGAGAAGAGCATGGAATTTCCAAACAAAAAGTATTCTGTCATATACGCAGACCCACCGTGGAGCTACCGGCAGAAAGGGGCCAAGGGCAAGAAACAGGGATATGCAGCGCAGCATTACAACACCATGACCACCGAGGACATTTGCACGCTGCCTGTTCACCAGCTTGCGCGGGGGGGGGCTGCCTATTATTCATGTGGGCAACGTTCCCGACGCTCCCGGACGCGCTTAGAGTTATGGAGGCGTGGGGGTTTACTTACAAGACAGCCGCCTTTGTCTGGGTTAAGAAATACAAGTGCGGTAAAAATTTCGTTGGGATGGGCGCATACACGAGGGCAAACGCGGAGATCTGCCTGCTGGGCGTGACACCAGACTTCCGGGCAGGCACCCAGATAAAGAGCCGCTGCGTGCAGCAGATTATTGAGGCACCTATACAGGCGCACAGTGTAAAGCCGGACGAAACCCGGCGGCGCATTGTGGAGTTACTGGGGGATGTGCCCCGCATTGAACTTTTTGCCCGGCAGCGTGCGCCCGGCTGGGACGCATGGGGAGATCAGACCCCGGAGGATGGCAACCCGAATATTTAACAACAGGATCACGAAAGGGGAAAACGTCCGATGACCTATGAAGAAAAAAAGAAGTGGCTGCGGCGGTATCGCAAGGCTGCCCAGTTGGAGAGAATGAAGTTGGACGAGGTGGAGCAGTACCGCACTGCTGCCGAACACGTCACACAGGTATTGTCTGGGATGCCCGGCGGGGCCGGTGACGGTCAGGCGCTGCCCAGAGCGGTGGAGCGTATCATGGATGCCATGCAGGAGGCAAACGCTCAGGTCATGGAGTGCCAGCAGATCCGCAAGGAAGTTATGGACACCATGGCCCAAACTGTGGATATGCAGGATTATGGCATCCTGTATATGCGGTATATCAGCGGCATGAAGTGGGAGCAGATTGCCGTCAAGATCGGGATGGACGCGAGCCGAGTATACCGGCGGCACAAGGCCGCTGTGAAAGCGCTGGACATTCCAGAAAGCCAGTGAGCGCACTGTTTCGCACTGTTTTTGATGTAAGACGCACTGTTTCGCACTGTTTTGGGAACAATGCGCACTGTTTCGCACTGTTTCCGCTATGGTATCATTACGCTGCAAGAGCCGCAAGGAATTGGAGAGCATCCAACACCCTGCGGCTTTTGTATTGCCCGGCTGCGACAGGGGAACACACGTCACTATCCAAAGCCTGAATGTACCAGCTGGGCAATTCTTATTTTGTTATCCGTGGCACTGTTGGGGCCTGCACCCCGGCGGGGCTGCTGGATATATGCGGGCTGCATCATCTCCCCAAGTGCGTGGCAGCATTGCCAAGCGGGTTCCTTACCATCCTGCCCAGTAAGCTGCTGTTGTGGGCAGCTGCGCACCGTCAATGGAGGCCAGACCGTGAAGGATTTTGCACAAGGATTTTACAAGAGCAAGGCATGGCAGCGCTGCCGTCAAGGGTATGCTGCCAGCGTGGGCGGGCTGTGTGAGGAGTGCCTGCGGGAGAATAAGATCACCGCGGGCGAGATCGTACACCACAAGATCCACCTGACACCGGACAACATCAATGATCCTGCTGTGTCCCTGAACTGGGACAATCTGGAATTGGTGTGCCGGAGTTGCCACCTGAAACTGCACGGGAACACAAAGCGGTATTCCGTTGACCCGCTGGGCCGCATAATTCCGCGCTGACCCTCCCCCCTATCAGACCGAAAAAATTGAGGCCAGAAGACCGAGGGGCAAGGTTCATTTTTCCTCTCTCGTGTGCGCAGGAATTTTTTTGGAAAGGAGTTTGCACGAAAATGGCAAGAAAAGCCACGACTTACGCCAAGTTGCTCAAAATGGCCAAGAGTTACGGCGTGGAAAAAAATGAGCTGTTCGTGCAGGCTGCCGAACAGTATGACACGCAAATGCGCGTGATCCAGAGCATCAAGGACGCGCTGGATACAGCGGAAAAACTGACCACCTCGAAAGAGTACGTCAAGGGCCGTGAGAACGTCTATGCAAACCCGCTTGTCAAGGAACTACCCAAGCACGCGGATTCTGCCAACCGCACCCTGCAGGTCATGCTCACGATCATCAAGGATCTGGGCAAGCCTCCCACACCCAAGGACAGGCTGACGGAGATGCAGGAAAATGGATAACTACCTGCTGGCTTACTATCAGGCCATCGAAAACGGCAGCATTGTGGTGGGCAAGTGGATCAGGCTGTTTTACCGCTATCTGATCGAGGGACTGCAAAAGCAGTCCTTTTTCTTTGACCAGAAGCGGGCAAACAAGGCGATCCGGTACATTGAAACGTTTTGCCACCACAGCGAGGGCCGCTCTGACACCATCAAGCTGGAACTGTGGCAAAAGGCTTTTGTTTCCGTGGTGTTTGGCATCATGGATGGCATGGGCAACCGGCAGTTTCGTGAGGTTATCCTGATTGTGGCCCGCAAAAACGGCAAAACGCTTTTTGCCTCGGCCATCATCAGCTATTGCACCTTCCTTGATGGTGAGTATGGCGCAAAGACATACTGCGTGGCCCCTAAGCTGGATCAGGCAGATCTGGTGTATGAGGCTTTTTATCAATCCACCATGGCAGAGCCGGAACTGGCCCGCCGCCTTAAAAGGCGCAAGTCTGACCTGTATGTAGAGAGCACCAACAGCAGCGTCAAAAAAATTGCATTCAACGCCAAAAAATCCGATGGTTTCAACCCGTCCCTGACCGTGTGCGATGAAATTGCATCATGGCCGGGAGATCAGGGCCTGAAACAGTACGAGGTTATGAAAAGCGCCCTCGGCGCACGCCGTCAGCCGCTGATCCTGAGCATCAGCACGGCAGGCTACATCAACGAGGGCATATATGATGAACTGATAAAACGTGCCACCCGCTTTCTGCTGGGCGATTCCAGAGAGGCCCGGCTGGCACCTTTTTTGTACATGATCGATGATATCGAAAAATGGAACGATATCAACGAATTGCGAAAGAGCAACCCCAATCTGGGTGTGTCCGTGTCCGTGGACTACCTGCTGGAAGAGATTGCAATAGCTGAGGGCAGCCTGAGTAAACGGGCTGAGTTTATCGTCAAGTATTGCAATCTCAAACAAAGCAGCAGTCAGGCGTGGCTGCCCACTGAGGCTGTGGTCAAGTGCTGCACCACCGATCCGCTGCGGCTGGAGGACTTCCGGTCAACCTATTGCGTGGGCGGCATCGACCTGAGCCGTACCACCGACCTGACCGCCTGCGTGGCCATCATCGAGCGGCACGGCAAACTCTATGTTTTCGCACACTTTTTTATGCCAGCGGAAAAGCTGGAGGAGGCCACCGCCCGCGATGGCTTGCCATACGCCATCTATGTGCAGCGCGGATGGCTGACCCTGAGCGGAGAAAACTTTGTGGACTACCACGACTGTTTCAACTGGTTCAGGATGCTCATAGAGCAGTATGAGATCTACCCGCTAAAAGTTGGGTATGACCGGTATACAGCACAGTATCTGGTGCAGGATATGGCCGCCTATGGCTTCCAGATGGATGACGTTTTCCAAGGTTTCAATCTTACGCCGGTGATCCGGGAAACCGAGGGCCTACTGAAAGACGGTGCGTTTTGCATCGGGGACAACGACCTACTCAAAGCCCACCTGCTCAACATGGGCGTAAAAACTGAGGTGGAGAGCGGGCGCATGAAGCCGATAAAAATTAGTGTCACAGATCACATTGACGGCGGCGCTGCGCTGCTGGATGCCATGACTGTGCGTCAAAAGTGGGCCGCTGAGATCGGCCAGCAGCTGAAAAACGAGGAGTAACCACATGGGACTTTTTAGCGCGATTTTTGGCAAGGCCAAAATCAATGTGCCGGATCAGGGGTTTTGGACGCTGCTGGACGGCTACACCCCTACATTTTCCAGCTGGGGCGGCGAACTGTATGAGAGCGAGATTGTGCGGGCGGCTGTCCACGCGACCGCGAACCATTGCAGCAAGCTGAGCGTCAAGGTGCTGGGCACCGGCAATCCGAAACTGCAAACGCGGCTGCGTCAGGCCCCAAACGACTGGCAGACGTGGGGACAGTTTTTATACAGGCTTTCCACTATTCTGGATATGCAGAACAACGCTTTTATTGTGCCGGTGCGCAACGAGTTTGGCGAGGTGACGGGTGTTTTCCCGGTGCTGCCGAGTTCTTGCGAAATCGTACAGTATAGCGGGCAGCCGTGGCTGCGGTACACGTTCCGCAATGGCGGGAAAGCAGCCATTGCCATGGCCGAGTGCGGGATCATGACGAAATTCCAGTACAAAAATGATCTCTTTGGCGAAAACAACCAAGCCCTGAACCCGACCATGGAACTTATCAACATCCAAAACAAGGGCATTCAGGAGGCTGTCAAAAACTCTGCGTCCTTCCGTTTTGCTGCAAAGCTGACTAACTTTTCCAAGCCGGAGGATCTGGTCAAGGAGCGGCAGCGCTTCAACAAGGAGAACCTGAGCGGAGAGGGCGGCGGCCTGCTGCTGTTCCCGAACACTTACAGCGAGATCCAGCAGGTCAAGAGCACGCCCTTTGTGGTGAGTGCGGAGGAGATGGCGCGGATCAGAACGAGCGTGTTTGACTATTTTGGCGTAAACGAGGAAGTTCTGCAGAACAAAGCGTATGGTGACGCATGGAACGCTTTCTATGAGGGCCGGATCAAACCCTTTTCCATCCAGCTGAGCGATGTTATCAGCCGGATGCTTTTTTCTGACCGTGAACGGGCCAACGGCACCCAGCTGATGGCCACGGCCAACCGACTGCAATACATGAGCAACACCGAAAAACTCAACGTTTCGGCTCAGATGGCTGATCGCGGCATTATGAACCGTGACGAGATCCGCGAGATCTGGAACCTTGACCCTCTGCCGGATGGACAGGGCAAGGTTTACACCATCCGCGGAGAGTATTACCTGCTGAACCAAGACGGCAGCACAACCAAGAAGGGAGATGACCTCACAAGTGGAGCAAAGTGAGAAGATGGCTGCAAAGCTGAACGGCGGGCGTGAATATCGCAATATGCGGCTGTCCGTCCGCTCTGCGGAGCAGGACGCTGGTGCCGATCAGACCCAGCAGATGATTGTGGAGGGGTACGCTACCACGTTCAACGAGCAGTATACCCTCTACGATGGCCGCTATTACAAAATCGTTGAGCAGATTGACCCTCATGCCTTTGACGAGTGCGACATGAGCGATGTTATTATGCAGTACGATCATGAGGGCCGGGTTTATGCCCGCACCAAAAACAACACCCTGACACTCGCCACGGACAGCACCGGCCTGAAAGTGACCGCAGATCTCGGCGGCACCGAGTTGGGCCGTCAGCTCTATGACGAGATCCGAAATGGTTATACCGACAAAATGAGTTTCGGCTTTATTGTCGGTGAAGATAAGCGCGAGGAAACGCACGACCATGTGAACGATGTGACCACCGTGCTGCGCACCATTACCAAAATCACGAAACTGTACGATGTGAGCGCCGTGAGCCTCCCGGCAAACGATGCCACATCGATCAGTGCCCGAAAATACTCTGACGGAGTGATCGAGGGTATTAAAGCGGAGCGACTGGAAAGGGCAAACCATATCAGACGCATCAACCTGAAACTGTTTGGAGTGTGAACAAAATGAAGAAAATTTCCGAGATGAACATGGAAGAACTGGAAACCCGCTCTGCTGAGATCCGTGATCTGGTCAAGGAGCCGGACGCTGATCTGGAGGCGCTGGAGAAAGAAGCTGACGAGATTGCCCAGCGTATGAAGCAGTTCAAGGAGGAGCAGCGCCGCCGCAGCATTGCCGCCAAGGTGGCCGGTGGCGCTGGCACCCCGACCGAGAACCCCGCCGCGCAGTCTGGTGACGAGGCCCGCGCCGCACAGTTCTATGAGAGCCGCCGCGGCGTAATCTCCTGCGAGGAAACCCGCAGCACTCTGATGAGCACCGGCAATCTGGTGGCCCCCACCGGCGTGTCCGGCATCAATGACATTGTGGGCGCTAAGGTGTCCAGCATCATTGATCTGGTCAAGGTGGTAAACTGCGAGGGCATGACCGCAAACCGCGTTGCCTACGTCAAGGAGGACATTGGTGCAGCTGACACTCAGACCGAGGGCGAGGAGGGCGGCGAGAAAGAGCCCACCTTTGACTTTGTGGATATCAAGCCCACCTCTGCGCTGGTCATGTCCTACATCAGCAAGCAGGTACGCAAGCAGAGCCCGCTGCAGTATGAGGCCAAGGTGCGCGAGCAGGCCATGATTGGTCTGCGCAAAAAGGCCGCGCTGATCGTTACCAACAGCCTCAAAACCAGCACTCTCGTCACCAGTGTGACCGGCAAGGTGGACAGCGCCAAGAAGGGCGTTATTGATGCCACCACCCTGCGCACCATTGCGCTGGCTTACGGCGGTGACGAGAGCGTCGTGGGCGGCGCTGTCCTTTTCCTGAACAAAAAGGATCTGATGGCCTTTGGCGATATCCGCGGCACGAATGAGAAAAAGCCCATCTATGAGATCACCCCGGACACCGGCAATCCCAACACTGGTGTTATTAAGGACGGCGGCCTGTCCGTGCGCTACTGCATCAGCAGCAACCTGACCGCGTATAACGGCACCGCCCAGACCTCCGCTGCACAGAAAACTATGTTTTATGGTGTGCCTGCCGCCGTCGAGCTGGATCTGTTCAGCCCCTACGAGATCGCGGTTTCTGATGACTTCAAGTTTAGCAGCGCCATGGATTCTATCCGCGGTGACGTTGAACTGGGCTCTGGTCTGACCGTGCAGGGTGGCTTTGTGGCCCTGTCTATCCCGGCCAACGGCTAAGCTGACGGGAGGAAATCGCCATGCTTGAGCAGGTCAAACTTGCGCTGCGTATCACAACCGGCGTGTTTGACGCAGAACTCAACGGCCTAATCTCGGCCGCGCTGGATGATCTGGCCCTTGCGGGCGTGAACTCGTGGGAGAATAGGGACAAGCCCCTTGTGATCCGTGCGTGCGTCACCTACTGCAAGGCTCATTTTGGTGAGCCGGATGGGTACGACCGCCTGAAAGCTGCCTATGATGAGCAGAAAGCCCAGTTAAAGTGCGCATCCGAGTATACAGACTGGGAGTGATCGCGTGAAACGATATGTAGAGGCAACCCTTATCAAAGAGGAGTTGACCAAAGACGAGAATTTTGAGCAGAAGCAGACCAACACCGAGCAGACCGTCATTGGCACGCTGTCCAGCGTGTCAGCCTCGGAGTTTTATGCTGCTGCCAATACCGGATATATGCCGGAGATCGTGCTCAAAATTTACGAGCAGGAATACTCCCAGCAGAAAAAAGTGCGGGTGAACGGTGTCCAGTATACCGTCATCCGCACTTATTTGTCCGGTGACTTTATAGAGCTGCACTGTCAGCGGAAAGGTGCGGACGAAAATGCCTAATCCACCGAGCGGCATGAAGATCACCAAAAACGGTGTGACCTACAAGTCCAGCATTGACCGCACAAAATACACCATCCGCGAACTGAGCCGCGCCGCCTTGCGTGACGTGGGCAAGTATGTAGTCCGTCAGACACGCACGTTGTCCCTTGCGCGGCCTCACATGGGCCGCCTGACGATCAAGTCCCGTTTTTACGGCAAAGGCGGGGCTTTTTCGTACTGGGTGCGCAAAAAGGAAACGGATCTGCAGGTGGGTATCAAGCACAACACATGGTATGGCGTGCTGCAGGAACTGGGGGACGGAAACCAGCCCCGCAAGAGCATCCTGACCAGTGCCGTGCAGCAAAACATTGACGAGATCCGGCGCATCGAGGGCCACTATCTGTCCGCGGTGGAGGACGAAAACCGCGCCCTCGGTCTGATCGATGAGGAGGAAATGCAACCAGATGGCAGCGAATGAAACCGCTTTTGAACTGTTCAAGCGGGCGATTGGTGAAAAAATCACCGAGATCACCGGTCTGAACGATGTTTTTTATGAGCGCAGCAAGGATGCCGGTTATCCCCGCATCAGCTACACGGCCACTGTCTGGGTGTCCGGTGCCCTGCTGAAAGGCACTCTTTCCTGCATCATTGCAGGGAATGGCAACGCTGCAGAGGTTGACAACCTGCAGCAGAAGCTGCTCACCGAACTGAGCGAGTTTTCTTCCTGCTCTGATGATCTCTTTTACTACCTTCACGAGGGCCATGCAGGCCCCGTGGAAGAATCAGACAAGACGGTGCGCCGCCGTCTTGTTACTTTTGATTTTGACGTTATGGGAGGTTAAACCATGGCACTTTTTAACCATAAGCGCATGACCGGCCAGACCACGGAAACCAAGGAAAAGCTGCTGCTGGGTGCTGGCATCTACGTGAAGGGCTTTGACCCTAAGACGGATACCTATGAGAGCATCCGCAAGAGCAATAAATGCTTGGGTGCCACCACCGGCGGCGGCACCTTTACCGCCTCCAAGGTGGGCCACTATCTCCAGATCGATGGTGCCCCGGAGAACACCAAGGGCAATTACATCCTCGACTACTGGACGGCAAAGATGCAGGCAACCCTGCAGGAGATCACCGCGGAAAACTTTCAGCTGGCCCTTGCTGCGGCAAAGATCGCCGCTGAGGACGGTATCACCGGCTATGACGTAATCCAGCCCAAGGGCGAACTGGACGACACCGACTATACTGACAGCCTGTCTTTCGTGGGCCGTCTGAGCGGCAGCGAGAAACCGGTTATCATCACCATTTTCAACGCATTCAACACCGGCGATCTCTCTATCAACCCGCAGGACGGCAAGGAGGGCACGCTGGCTCTGGATCTCGATGCCAACTATGACGCGGACGACCTGGAAACCCCGCCCTTTAAGATCTATTATCCCAAGGCAGCATAACAGGAGGTAAAAAAACCATGAGAAAACTGAACGGCGGCGATATCTTTTCCGCATTGCGCATGATCCGGCAGATCGACTTTAAGACCCCCGTTGAGGAGATTGGCAAACAGATCTCCGCAGCCAGCACGGAGGAGGACAAGGCCGCAGCTGGCATGGAGATCATCAATATTCTGCTGGCCAACGTGACCGACACCAAGAGCGAGGAGCTGATTTTCGGTTTCCTCGCTGGCCCGTTTGAGAAGCCGGACGCGGCAGCTGTGCGCTCCATGGAGATCAACGAGTTGGCCGACAACCTGCTCACTCTGCTGCAGGAGAATGACCTGCGCGGTTTTTTCGGCAAGGTCAGGCGTTTGATCCCGACCGCCTGATAGACGCGGCCCTCCACCGTTACGGCGGCAACGTCAGCTTTCTCAACAGCTGGACGTGGGACGAGGCCGTGCGGTGGCTGTCCAAAGTTCAAGAATTTGCCACCGAGGATGCTTTGTATTTGCGCTGGTGCATCCGGTACGAGGATGTTTGCACCTTTGACGAGTTCAAGGCCGGGCTGAGATCCAACACCGAGCAGCGTGCCCCTGTGCCTGACGAGCGGGTGCAGGAGATCACCGCGGACAGCCTGAACCTGCTGCACCTGAACTGGGAGGAGGCCCCCGATGGCGAGTGGAACTGAAATCTTTCGGCTGTTTGGCTCTATCTTTATTGATACGACCGAGGCCGATAAAAGTTTAAGCAAGACAGATTCCAAGGCGAAAAAGCTGCAGGACACGCTGGGCAAGGCTGTCACCGGTGCCGCCAAAATGGCCACCGGTGTGGCTGCCAGCATCTCCGCTGCGGGTGCTGCCGTCTTTGCATTTGCAGACAATGTGGCCTCCGTTGGTGACACCATCGACAAGCAGAGCCAAAAGCTGGGCCTGAGCGCCAAGGGCTATCAGGAGTGGGAGGCCGTTCTGGGCCACTGTGGTGCGTCCATTGATTCTTTCAAGGGCGGCATGAAAACCCTGACCAGCGCGATCACCACCGGCTCCAAGTCCCAAGTGGCGGCCTTTAAGGCCGTGGGCCTGAGCATGGAGCAGGTGCAGTCCATGTCCCGCGAGGACGTGCTGAACGCTGTTATCACCGGCCTGCAGGGCATGGACGAGAGCGCAGAGCGCACATCCATTGCCACCACCCTGCTGGGGAAGGCTGCCGGTGAACTGGGGCCGTTGCTCAACACCAGCGCAGAGGACACGGCGGCCATGAAACAGGCCGTCAACGAACTGGGCGGCGTAATGAGTGACGAGGGTGTGGCCGCCTCGGCGGCATTCAAGGACGCGCTGCAGGATCTGACCACCATTGGCACCGGCCTGAAAAATGCACTGGGCACACAGGTGCTGCCGTATGTGACGGAGGCCATGACCGCCCTGACGGACGGTTTCCGGCAAGACGGCATTGCAGGTATGGAACGGGCAGCCGCTGACATTGTGGGCGGATTTACCGCAAAATTTGCGGAGAAAATCCCCGATATTGCAGCGCAGGCCACCTCTGCCGCCCAGAACTTTGCCACCTACCTGCAGGACAATATGCCCCTGATCGTGGAGTGTGGCGGCCAGATCATCACCAATCTGGCAAACGGCATTTTTGACGCTTCCCCCTCTATCGCAGAGGCAGGCATCCAGACCGTGGCCACCCTCGTGGCTGAAATCTGGTCACACGCTGACGATATCCTGACCACCGGCGCGGATCTGCTGGGCAAGCTGATCGGCGGCCTTATCAGTGTGCTGGGCGATCTGATTGACGCAGCGGACGAAATCGCGTCCGCGATCGTCACCAAGATCATGAGCACCGACTGGGTGCAGGTGGGTAAAGATATTGTCAGCGGCATTGCCCGCGGCATCCAGAACGCGCTGCCGAACCTGACCGGCCCCCTCAACAAGTTATCTTACAAACTCAACCACGCCCTCGGCAAGGACGGGTATGCCGAGTATGATACCTATGAGGACTGGGCAAAGGCCAACGGCATCAGCACCGGCTCCTCTGGAGGATCTTCCGGCGGTAGCCATAAGGACGATAATTATTGGAAACAGTATGGTGACAGGCTGGCCAAGCAGTACGGGCTCACCGGTGGCAGTTCTTCCGGTGGATCTTCCGGCGGTTCCGGCGGCACTACCCACACCACCACAACCGGCTCCTCTGGCAGTTCTTCCAGCGGCAGCACCAAAGCCACCACCGTGACCAAGACTGTGACCGGATCGCAGACGGACGCTGCAACCACCTCGTGGAAAAATGCGTATGGCACTGTGACGCAGGCCACCAGCGAACTGACCGAGTGGATCACGGACAGCACCGGCAAGGCTTACAGCCAACTGACCAAGACCGTGACCGAAACCGGCAAAGAGCTGGTCAACGGCGTGGTAAAAAATTATCAGCTGGTGACTACTTACGTTGACGGCGTGCAGCAAAAAGCCGTCAAGGTCTACGAGGATGCCAGCAAGGTGCTGACCGGCACACTGACCACCACGTCCCAGAAAACACTTGCGGGCATCACTACCACCGTCCAGAAAGTGACAGAAACTTATCAGGACGGCAGCGAGCACGTCAAAGAAACGCACACCGAAACCGGCGAGCGGATCGTGGACGGCGTGGCCCAGACGTACACCAAAGTGACCACCTATGTGGACGGCTTTGTGGAGGATGTGAAAGAATCCGCGCAGGAGATCGAGCAGACCTATAAGGCCACACAAGAGCGCATTGACCAGTACCTGAGCGAGGCTCAGACCCAGACCAACAAGGGCTTTTTTGCCCTCGTGAAAAACGCTGTGTCCAGTATCAAGAGCAAGGACTGGAAAGGACTTGCCAGGAATGTGGCACAGGCGATCTGGGGAGAAGTGGATCAGGATCAGCGGGAGATTATCTCCCAGTGGGCAGATGACGCTGCGGCTGCCATCAATGAGGCTTATGCCGGCGGCGGCCTGAAAGCCGCCCTGCAGGCTATCGCGGATATTTTTAACGAGGGCATTGTGCCCGGCGCTGAAAATGCCACAAAGGGCGTGAAGTCCTTTGCCGAGATCATTGACGGCCTGAGCAAGTCCGGCGGCGTGGGCACCCAGCTGGGCAACGTGGCCACGCAGCTGGGCAACCTCGGTACAAAGGCCATGGGCGTGCTGGGCACCATCGGCACCTTTATGGGCACCGGTGTAACCAACATCGGCACGGCCATCACCGGTCTGGCTGCGGATATCGGCGGCCTCGGCGGCACGATCCTCACCAGTTTGGCCAGCATCTTCTCTCAGGTGGGCGGCTTGATCCTCGCAAACCCGGAAATTGCCGCGGTTGTGGCCATTGCCGTGGGCCTTGTTGCCCTCGGTACGGCCCTCTGGGCAAAGTTCGGCAAGAAAAAAGAGGACACCTCCCAGACCCCGGCCACCAGCACTGCGATCTCTTACAAGGATCTGCAGGATGCCTATTGGTACGGCAATGAGAGGAGCAATGCCGGTTACATCAGCCGCAGCGATCCATACACCTTTGCAGGCAGCCGCAGCGGCTCCACTACGAGCACGCAGGCGCTGCAGCAGCAGGTGGAGAAGCAGAGCGGCGTGCTGGAACGCATCCTGAAAAAAATTGACGGTTTGAAAATCGACATGGACGGTGAAACGGTTGGCCGCATCGTCACGCCTCATGTCAATGACAATCTGGGCCAGCTGCAGGCGCTGGCAGAAAGGGGCAACTGATGTATAAAATCTATGCCTACCCTGCCGGAAACCCTGACAACAGGCAACTGCTGTATGAGCCCGGCAACCGCAAGGCCATTTTGCTGTCCCCCAAGCTGACCCGTGAGGTCAGCAAGGCGGGCAGCCTTTACTTTACCATGGATCGCTCACACCCCTTATATGACAGCCTGCCCAAAATGCGCACCGTTGTGTCTGTGCTGCAGGACGAGCGGGAAACATGGCGGGGCCGCATCCTAAACCACGAATCTGACTGGTACAACCGCCGCGTGATGTACTGCGAGGGTGCTCTGGCTTTCCTCAATGATAGCTGTCTGACCCCTTTTAACTTTGAGGGCACCCTGAAAGAGTTTCTGCGGCACCTGCTGGATGCACACAACAGCATGATGGGAGATCCGCTCAAATGCTTCGAGCTGGGCACCGTCACCGCTGCACTGGGAGATCTGCGCGTCCACTTTGGAGATGCAGATCAGTACGGCGTGGGCGAGGACTACGGCAGTACATGGGATATCCTCAGTAAAATGGTGCTCAAGATCTTCGGCGGTTATGTGTATGTCACCTACAACACCAAGACCGGTTACAATGTCCTCAACTATTGCGATCAGGCGTATGAGGCGGGCCGTCAGACTGCCCAGAAAATTGAGTACGGCATGAACCTGCTGGATCTGACCGAAAAGACTGACACCACCGGCCTGATGACCCGCGTTTACCCGATGGGCAACAAACACACCGTGACCGAAACAAAATGGTATTGGAAAATCCTGTGGTGGGGCAAGTCCTACACCGAGAGCCACGAGGAGTGCTATGGTATCACGGACACGGACAGTGCCACCATCAACAAGTATCTGCCGGACGGTTTCACCTACAACCTCCAGCAGGGCTACATTGAGAGCACCGAGGCCGTGCGTAAGTTCGGCTATATCTGCAAAGATCGCCAGTATGACACGGACAGCGACAACGACACCTTTGCCGCTGCCGTGCAGGATCTGCAGCAAAACCACATGATGTCTACCTCCTACACGGTCAAGAGCGTGGATCTGGTAGATGCCGGGTTTGATACTGAGCGGCTGGATTTTGCCTGCTATGCTCAGATCGTCAGCGCCCCGCACAGCGTGGATGCTGTCATGCTCTGCACCAAGCTGGTGGAGCAGCTGGACGATACCGGCAAGAAAGATTTTTGTTTTGGCATGACCCGCAAGACCTTGACGGATCGTCAGGTGGCCGCGCTGGGCCGTACCAATCTGCTGGACGAGGATGCAGCAGCCTCCCGCGGGTACGCCTCCAACATTCTGGATCTGCTGAACAAGTACAAGAAAAAGAATGACGATAAGGTCACAAGCGTGGAGGACATTGCCAAACGCGCACAGTCTGCCGCGGATGAAGCAGCAAAGACCGCCACGAACTATCTGACCTTTGACCGCACCACCGGCCTGACCGTGGGCCATGTAACCCTGCCCGGCAAAAAGGTCGTGATCTCCAACGATGCCGTTAAGGTCATTTCCGGCACCGCAATGGTCAATATCACTGCTGCGGGCATTGAGGTGACAGACGGCGCGGGCAGCTGCACAATCACCAGCGGAGAAATCACGTTTAAGGGCATCCGCAACAAGCAGGAACTGTGGTATAACAGTGAGAAAACCTTTGCAGCCCAGACAATCAGGCCGAGCGGCCTGTCTAACTATTCTGCGCTGCTGATCCTGTTTCGCAGCCAGAAAGACGGGACATGGCTCTCCGGCGGCGGCAATGCTGGTTTGACCTCTCTGATCGTCCCCGTGAACGGCGTAGAAATGAGCATGGTATACCCGTGGAACACCGTACACAAACGCAGCGTGACCGTCTACGCCGACCGCATTGTTTTCGGTCAAGGCTATGAAAGAACATCGACCTACACCACCGGCGTGGCGGGTGTGGCAACTTATTTTTCGTTGCAGTCCCCCACGGGTGACGGCTGGAACACAAGTGACGGCATGTGTGTACCGTACAAGATTTATGGGTTTATATGATGAAAAAAGAAGGATTTAAGTATCTGGCCAAGGTTTGCTCTGACGGCAGACTGTACAACGGCGCGTGGTATCATATCAGTTTTTTGCCTGAGCCTGAACCCAACGAGGCCGTCTTTGACGAGTTTCCTGAAACCGGCAACGGCACGAGCTGCAGCGATTATGTGTGGGACGGCAAAACGTTGACCTACAGCCCCGTGCCGCAGTCTGACGCAGGAGGTGACGCATAATGGCAAGGCGCAACGGCGCAACCATTGGCGGGCATAACCTTTTTGCAGACTTCGGCCTCCAGATCTGTGAGGGCAGCCCCATCATTGGCGGTGCAGAGCCGGACAGCAAGCTGGTATATGTGCCCGCCCTTGATATCCCGCTGGATCTCAGCAAGTCCCTTGACGGCAAGATCCACTATAAGCAGCGCACGATCACCATTGAGGTGGTGTGCAAGCTGGCCCGCAAATACTGGCCAGCAATGCAAAGCAACCTTGAAAACGCCCTGCAGGGCCGGTGGCTGACCTGTGTGTTTGATAACGACCCATCGTGGGAGTGGCAGGGCCTGTGGCGCGTGGAGCCCAAGGACAGAGAGCTGCGCACGGCATCCTACACCATCACCGGCACCTGTGCCCCCTACAAGCGCAGCCTGACCGCTGCCGCCGGTGCCGACTGGCTGTGGGACACCTTCAACTTTGAGGAGGATGTGATCTGTTCGACTTCAACAGATCTGTCCTCGCTATAAGGAGACCAAGCATGGCAATTTCTTTTTCGTGGGCCTCGGTGCTCAATTCGATCCGCACGGCCATCTATGGCAAGGACGTGAGGGAAAATATGGCCCAGATGGGCGAATACTGCAAACAGTATGCCGAGGAGGCGGGCAGGCTGGCCGACACCGCCAAGGCCGCAGCGGAAAAGTCCGCGAGTGCTGCAGCGTCCTCGGCCTCGCAGGCCGGGAAGTCCGCAACGGCTGCGGCTGGTTCTGCTACTGCTGCCAATCAGAGCGCACAGGCCGCGGCAAAGACGGCCTCTGACACCGCTGCCAGCACGCTGGCTGCCCTCGGCCTGACCGTGGCAGACGGCAAGATCTGCGCCGTATACAGGAGGGATAGCACATGATCCGGCACAATGTATCTCTGGATAGTTCTGGCCGTGCCCGGCTGGACAATAAGGCGCACGAGTTAGATCTGGGCTATACCTCCAACCGGAACGTGTACGCCCTCAACGTGCTGGCCGGGCCTGAGTGGGCCGGGCTGGCTATCCGGGCATTTTGGCACACGCCCGGCGGCACAGATCCTCCCGCCTCTCTGGTGGTGGACGGATCTGTTATTGTTCCGGCGCGGGTGACGGCAAAGCCCGGCACCGGCTGCATCACCTTTGAGGGCACAGACGGCGGCAAGCTGATCGCAAGCGCGGATGTGCTTTACAGGGTGGGCAGCAACAGCGGCACCGAGGCAGGCACCACGCCTGACCCTGAGCCGGGTGCATGGCAGCAGTTTGTGGATGTCGTAAAGGCTGACGCAGCTGCCGCACAGCAGGCCGCTCAGGATGCTGCCGGATCTGCAACGGACGCGGGCACCTCTGCCACCGCTGCCGATCAGAGCGCCAAGGCCGCAGCCAAGAGCGCCGGTGCAGCAGCTGACAGCGAGAGTGCCGCCGGACAGTCTGCACAGGCCGCCGGTGACAGCGCTGCAGAGGCTACCCGGCAGGCAGGCCTTGCTGCACAGGCAGCTGAGGGCAAAGGGTATATGTATCTGGAGGATCACGACAACAACGGCACGCTGTCCCTCGTGATTGCGGACAGTATCACGGACGAGATCACGCTGCGCGACAATGGTGCGGGCGTTTTGGAGGTGGTGTATCAGTGAGCAGAGAGCACATCATTGGCCCGTACAGTGCCTACGCTATCGCCGTAAAGTACGGCTATGAGGGCACCGAGGAGCAATGGATTAAAGAGCAGGAGGCCAGCAGGCTGGATGCAAAGCAGTCCGCGTCCAAAGCTGAGGCAGCCGCAGGCCGGGCAGAGAGCGCCCAGAAAGCGGCAGAATCTGCAAAGGCTGACGCGCTGGATGCCATTGGCACCAGCAAGCAGGGCGCTCTGGATGCCGTGCAGCAGGCCCAGACCGGCGCGGTCAAGGCCGTAACCGACACCCAGACCACTGCCACAAAGGCTGTCCAGACTGCCCAGAGCACTGCCACCAGTGCTGTGACCAAAGCACAGACCACGGCCACTGCTGCTGTGCAGAAGAAAGGTGAGGACGTACTGGCCACCATCCCGGAGGACTACACCGACACCCTTGCCCGCGTGGCTGCACTCGAATCCTGCGGCTTTGTCGTGGTAAACGGCAAAGTCTGCATGAAATACGTTAAAACCTGAAAGGAGTAAATCTCATGGCTGAATCTATGGTAACTGATCCGATCTATCTGGACGAAACCGCGAAAGCCAACGGTGCAAAGCTGGATCTGCTCAATGCCACCATGCTGGGTGTGTCTGCCTCGCTGGGCGTGCTGGCAAAGGCACAGACCGGCATTTTTGAGGAGATGGATTATAACGCCATCAAGGCCGTTGTGGACGCTGGCAGCGCCCCGATCACCTTCCCCACCGGCACCCAGCTGGTGAACACCTACACGGACAAGGACGGCAAAGCCTACGACTGCCCGTGGGACGTGGTGCAGCCGGACGATACCGCAGAGGGCGAGAGCGGCACCACGGCACCGGCAATGGTGCTGCAGATGCACTATGCAACCTTGTATGATCTGCAGTTTTCCGCTTATCAGGCGTTCTATGTGGTGCCGGACGGAGGCCTTGTGGCGGGCACCTATAACGTCAAGATGGGCCTTGACTGGGGCACCAACGTTAAGAACGGCACTGTCTATCAGTTCACCCTGACCAAGGCGGCCCCGGCTGGTGCCCGTCTGACCGGCTTCTATAACGCCCCGGACACCGCACCCACCAGCTGGAAGGTCTATGTCTACAAGGATCAGCAGAAATCTGAGCTGCTGGAAACCTGCAGCGTGACCGCAGGCAGCGCTGGCACCAATCTGGGCACCTTCCTTGCCAAAGAAAACGGCGACCTGAACGGCCTGCATCCTGTGGGCTATGGCGACAACCGGTGGTGGAAATCCGCGTACCGGCAGTACCTGAATAGTGACGCAGCGGCAGGCGCATGGTGGCAGCCGCAGGACAAGTGGGACATGAAACCCGATCAGGCCGACACCCTGCCCGGTTTCCTGTCTGGCTTCTCTGATGACTTCAAAAATGCCCTGTCCCGCGTGAAAGTCGTGACCTACGGCAACAACGTCACCGATGACGGCAGCGCCGTTGTAACCTATGACAAGGTTTTCCTGCCCTCCCTGCAGGAGATCTATTGCAGCCCGCAGGTGTCCGGTGAGGGCACCTATTGGCCCTACTGGAAGGAACGCACCGGCGCAAAGACCCCGCAGGCCCTGTGGCAGACCTATCCCCTGCGCATTACCCGCGATCTGGCACAGCGTACCGTGGGCCGCAGTGTGCGGCTGCGCTCTGCGAATCGTGGCGGCGGCGGCAGCGCTTTCTACGTCTACAGTTCCGGCTATGTGAGCAACTGGGGCGGCATCAGCGCGAGTCGCAGCGCCCCGGCTTGCAAAATCACCAAATTGGCATAATCACCGGGCAATCCCTTGCCCGGTGAGAAAGTGAGGGCTTTACATGGCAATGCGCAAAGACGAGATCCCGGACAACAAATTTACTTTGCCGCTTGATGCACGGGATCTGGCACTGTACACCAGACAGATCACCAAAAACGCAAAGATCTTTGACCCGGAGATTGACGCGCACCTCCCCGGCCAGCTGCGTGCGACTGCCGATCAGATATATTTTGATATCTTTGAGGCCAACGGCATCCGGGTGGACGGGCCGGAAACCAGAAAGGCCCGACTTGACCTCCAGAAACAGGCCGTCCGGCTGTGTACCCGCCTGCTGGCTGAGATGGACATGGCAAAAGTCAGTTTCCATCTCTCCGGCAAGCGGTGCGTTTTCTGGGGCGGTAATGTGCGAGATATCCGGCAGCGCTGCCGGGACTGGCACGAGAATGATGCAAAGCGGTATAAATCGCTTTGACATAAAAATGGCTGTAGGCTATTGGGCCGCAATGTGCGGCTGCGCTCTGCGAATCGTGGCAACGGCAACAACGCTTTCAACGTCAACAGTTCCGGCAATGTGAACAACTGGAACGGCATCAACGCGAATCGCAGCGCCCCGGATTGGACGGCAGCAAACCCACAAAAGCCTCTGCATAGCAGGGGCCGGGCGAAAACTGCCGTGCAAGGAGCCGAGTGCCATGCCTGCCCTCTTGGCAGGCGAACAATAGCCGCCGGACGTGGCCACCCTGCGGGGTGCTGTCTGCTATCACCCGGCTGCTCCTTGCGAGGAGAACTGAAAAACAGTGCAAGAAGATGAAATAATCGGCTTTGATGCCCTGTATGCCTCAATGGGCAAATGCTCCAAAGGCGTGCGCCGCAAGGCTGCCGTGGGCAGATATTGCCTGTTTGGCATGGACGAGATCCTGAAACTCCATCAGGAACTTGTCACAGGAACATACAGGGCACAGCCAACATCAAAAGTTAAAATCACCTATCCAAAGCCCCGCGTGGCGGTGGCTACCAGTTTCCGGGATAGGGTATATCAGCGCTCACTCAATGACAATGCTGTCTATCCGGCCATGTCAAAGGGCTTTATCCGGCACAATGCGGCCTGTCAGACAGGCAAGGGCACCGACTGGGCCCGGCAGCAGGTCAAGCTGATGATGGAGCGCGAATACCGGCAGCACGGCCCAGACGGCTGGTGTCTGCTGGTAGATATCCGGCACTATTACGATACGATGCCGCACGAGGTGGCAAACCGGCGCTTTGAGCGCAAACTGCCATACAACGTGTATGCCCGTGTGCGTGACGTGCTGGATCGCCAATACACCGGCGAGGCCGGTTATAGTCCGGGCAGCCAGATGGTGCAGCTGGCCGGGATCTCGGTGCCTGACCCCATAGATCACTACATCAAAGAGCGCCTGCGTGCGGACAAGTATGTCCGCTTTATGGATGATAGTTGGATCTGTCACCATAGCAGGGAGCAGCTGGTGGAGTGGCGGGAGGCCATCCGAGCCCGGTATGCTACCGAGGGAATGGAACTACACCCGACCAAGACTAAAATAGTCCGGCTGCGGGATGGTTTCCGTTTTCTCGGCTTTATCTACCGCCTGACACCGGAGGGCAAGGTCATAATGACCGTTGACCCGCAAAACGTTAAGGCAGAGCGGAAACGCCTGTACAGGCTGGCCCAGCTTATCAAGGAGGGCGAAAAGCCCGTCACCGCTCTGCGCGAACAGTATAAATCATGGAAAGCCCATGCCGCCAAAGGCAACTCCAAGCAGCTGCTGCAGCGCATGGATAAATACGTTAAATCTCTTTTGGAGGGGATAACATGAAAATTCTTCACAAGCCCGGCAGCATTCAGGCCGCGACTGAGGACGAAAACCGGGACGCAGATCTGGCACAGATTGCGTCTATGGTAGATTTTCTGTGCATTCTGGCCGATGTCCCGACCGAGGACGAGGCCACCAACACCGAGGAGGGCATGAGCAATGAATGAGAATCACAGCGCAGCCTTTGACAAGGCAAAGAAAGAGTATGAGGCAGGCCGGTGGTCTAAGGCCATGCTCAAAATTTTGGTGCAGCGCAAGCCCCAGCGCCTGACTGAGGCCGAATATACCGAGATCACCGGTGAGCAGTATGCTTGAGTTGCAGCTGATCGACCTGCTGACCTCTACGCTGCACAGGCTGCTTGATATCGTCCACAAGCAAAACGCGCAACTCCACCAGCTGGGCGGCGTTGCGTGCGAGGAAGAGTTGGAAGATATTGAGTTGACCTGTGAGGCCGTGGGGCTGGATGCCCATGATGGGCAGGAGGACAACGACAATGGCAGATAAGATTATTATGGACGTGAGCCGCTGGCAGGGCTCTATCAAGTGGGATCAGGTCAAGGCAAGCGGCAAGGTGGACGGCGTGATGCTGCGGGCACTGGGCACCAGCAACGGCAAGCCCTACATTGACCCCACCTTTGAGGCCAACTATAAGGGCTGCACGGAAAACGGCATCCCTGTGGGCGTGTATTATTATAGTACCGCCCGCACCCACTGCGCAGCTGACCGGGAACTGGCCATGCTGCACGGTGCGCTGTCCGGCAAGGTGCTGGGCCTGCCGGTAGCGGTTGACATTGAGGATGCTGCACTCAGCAAACTGGGCAAGCAGACTCTCACCGATCTGACCGCCTACGCGCTCAACGAGATCCAGAGCTGGGGCGTGTACGCCATCCTGTACACCGGCCTCAACTTTGCCCAGAATCACCTGTACATGACCGGCGCAGCCATGAAACCCTTTGATGTGTGGCTGGCCGCATACCGCAACAATAAGCCCTCCCCCGGCTGGCCCTTTGGTATGTGGCAGTATACCGACAGCGGCACCGTGCCCGGCGTTGAGAAAGGTGTGGATCTGTCCCGCGCCTACAAGGACTATACCACCATCATCCGCAAGAAGGGCCTGACCCGTCTGAAGGGGGCCTAATGGAACTGTATGAGGCACTGAGGACTGTTGCCCTCGCTTTCGTGTCCTTGTTCGGCTTTCTGGGATCTTTGGACAAGGCTTTTGAATTGTACAAGAAGTACAAGGGCCTCGCTCAGGCACCGGATAAGAAACAGGACGATGCCATTGCAGAACTGCGCAAAGAAATCAATATGCTCAAAGATGGGTATATCCGGGTGCAGGATGCCCTTGCACGCGATCTGCGCCGTTTTGCTGAGATCGATGAAGTGAGCCGCTTAAACCTGCAGGGCGTTCAGGCCCTGCTCAAGGCCGCACTCACCGGCAACAACAAGGCATCTATGCAGAAAAGCATGGATGAAATTGACGAGTATTTGCTGAAAGGAGCAACGAACCATGGAAGCAATGATGAATAATCTTTTGAATTTTATCCCCGCGTGGGCTGCCCTGATCCTGATGCTGGGCGGCTTTGCCTTTTATGTCGCCGGTGCCATCCGGCTGGGCTATGGTGCATCCGTCCGCACTCTGACGCTGGATCTGATCGAGCGTGCAGAGCACGAGATCCAAGGCACCAAGAGAGGTGCCGAGCGTAAGGCATGGGTGGCCGCAAAGCTGCGCACCGCTCTGGATGCAAGCAAGTTCGGCAGGCTGTTCAGCTGGATCATCACTGACGAAACCCTCAGCAAGGTGATCCAGTTCTTTTTTGACCGCGCAAAGGCCGCGGTCAAGCAGTAAAGTATAAAGCAAAGCCCCGTGGTTCCGTATGGTTCCACGGGGCTTTTTATGTTGGCAACCGTGTAGGCAACTGGTGAAGTCTTACACGGTCTGTGGCGTTTCTTCAATTCCTTTGCAATGGAAAATCCCCCGCAGTTTTCACGAAACTACGAGGGATTTTCTTGGCGGAGTAGGAGGGATTTGAACCCTCGCGCCGTTGTTTAGACGACCTACGCCCTTAGCAGGGGCGCCTCTTCGGCCTCTTGAGTACTACTCCAGAGCAAAGTGTGTTACACTGATTCAAAAAAATGGCGGAGAGAGTGGGATTCGAACCCACGGTGCGTTGCCGCACGGCAGTTTTCAAGACTGCTTCCTTAAACCACTCGGACATCTCTCCTCGTGGGCACCCGCACACGCCGTACCGAATGCCTATTTAATTTACCAGATTTCCAGCCTGCTGTCAACCCCAAATTAAAAATTTCTCCACGATGCAGACCAAAAATGATTTTGCGACAACTTTTTTTCGAGCCAAAACAAAACTTTCTCTTTACTTGCACAGCCTTTTGTTGTATAATAAAAACAGCAAGAAACAAACCCGACGGACGAGAACAGAGGAGTGTTGAACGATGTCGTTTCCGGAGCTGTTACGGCAATGCCGCAAGCAAAAGCATATGAGCCAGGCGGAACTTGCGTCACTTTTGGGCGTTACCCAGCAGGCAGTGGGCAAATGGGAGAGCGGGAAAAGCTCCCCGGACCCTGCCACGGTGGCCAAGCTTGCCGAGATCCTGGATACCACCGCAGACTACCTGCTGGGCCTGTTCGATCCTGCCAGCGAGGGCCAGACCGAGGAGCGCTTCTTCGGCAGCTATGTGTACAGCTTGATCCCGGTCATCGGCACGGTCAAGGCCGGTTACGGCGCACTGGCCTATGAGGAGGACTACGGCAAGGAATATGCCCGCGTCAAAGACCCCTCCAGTTACTTCTATCTTGTGGTGCGCGGCGACAGTATGGAGCCCCGCATCCACGATGGCGATCTGGCTCTGGTGCACCGGCAGGATACGCTGGAAAACGGCGACCTGGGCGTCCTGATCTACGGCGACGAGGGCGAAGGCACCCTCAAGCGGTATCTGCAGCGGGGCAACTGCGTCGTGCTGCAGCCCTTCAACCCGGCTTACAAGGAGCTGGTCATCAAGGGCGAAGACCTGAACCGCCTGCACATCGCAGGCCGCGTGGTCGAGACCAAGGCCAAGTGGTAACCAATTTGCGCTGAAAAGGCTGCTGCAAGGATGCGGCAGCCTTTTTTGATAAACGAACGGAGGTGCGGCATGGAACAGTCGCTGATGGAAAAGCTGACCATTCTGGCAGACAGCGCGAAATACGATGTAGCCTGCACGTCCAGCGGAGCGTCCCGCGCGGCAAAGGCGGGCAGCATGGGCAGCTGCTACGCACCGGGCTGCTGCCATGCCTTTACGGCGGACGGCCGCTGCGTCAGTCTGCTCAAGGTGCTGATGACCAACTGCTGTGCCTTCGATTGCAGCTACTGCGTCAACCGCAGGTCCAACGATGCGCCCCGCGCTACCTTTTCGCCGTGGGAGCTGGCCGAGCTGACCATCGAGTTCTACCGCCGCAACTACATCGAGGGGCTGTTCCTGTCCAGCGCGGTGCTGGTCAGCCCGGACTACACCACCGAGCGGATGCTCAAGACCCTGCGCCTGCTGCGGAACGAATACCATTTCGGCGGGTACATCCACGCCAAGGCCATCCCCGGCACCAGCCCGGAACTGCTGGAGCAGCTGGGTTTTCTGGCCGACCGTCTGAGCGTCAATGTGGAGCTGCCCAGCGAGAGCAGCCTGAAACTGCTGGCCCCGGACAAGGGGCGGCACTCCATCTTCCGGCCCATGAAGCAGATCGCAGTGGAGGGAGCCGCCAACCGGGAGGAACTGACCCTCTACCGCAAAGCGCCCCGGTTCGCGCCCGCCGGTCAGAGCACCCAGATGATCGTGGGGGCTTCGCCGGAGACGGATCATCACATCCTCAAGCTGACCGAGGGGATGTACCAGAAATACAGCCTCAAGCGGGTGTTCTACTCCGCCTACATCCCCGTGGCCGAGGATACCCGCCTGCCCGCGCTGGACACCAAGCCCCCGCTGCTGCGGGAGCACCGGCTCTATCAGGCGGACTGGCTGCTGCGGTTCTATCAGTTCAAAGCGGACGAGATTTTGGACGCCGATCATCCGAACTTCAACCCCTATCTGGACCCGAAATGCAACTGGGCGGTCCAGCATTACGGGCTGTTCCCGGTGGACGTGAACCGGGCCTCCTTCGAAATGCTGCTGCGGGTGCCGGGCATCGGCCCCAAGAGTGCCCGGCGCATTTGGCATGCCCGGAAACAGGCCTCGCTGGGGCTGGATGAGCTGAAGCGGATGGGCGTGGTGCTCAAGCGGGCCCAGTATTTCATCACCTGCCGGGGCTTTGCCGGAGCGCATCCGGGGCGGGGCAGCGCGGGCCGGGAGCGGATCACGAGCGCCCTCATCGACCCGAACGTCTTCAGCGGCGGCGTGGAGCAGCTGAGCCTGTTCTCGCCGCCCGCCGTGGACAAGCTGGTGGCACAGGGGGTGCCGCCCCACGCGGCCCAGAAGCTGGTGCGGGAGGAGGCAGTGCAATGTCTGGCCAGAGCACTGTAAACCCCGCCCGCAAGCTCCACGATGCCGCAGTCGTTTACCTCTACGACGGCAGCTTTGAGGGCTTTCTCTGCTGTGTCTTCGAGAGCTTTGCCCAGCACGAGATCCCGTTTGCGGTCTGGACGCCGGAGCGGGAGACCGCCACCCTCTACCCCTTCAAGGACATCGCCACCGATCACGAAAAAGCCCGGCGGGTGTTTGCCAGCTTTGGCCGGAAACTGGGGGCCGAGACGGAATACCTCGTCACGCGGGACTTCCTCTCCGGCCGGGAGGACAAGGAACTGCTTCTCATCCGGTTTCTGCATCTGGCCTTCGCGCTGGGGCCGGGCACGGTCAAGCGGGCAGGCCACCCGGACGTCGCGCCGCTCTACGAGATGAAAAAGAGCCTCGACTGGGAGGTGGACAAATTTCAGGGCTTCGTCCGCTTCGAGGAACACGACGGGATGCTGGGTGCGGTCATCCACCCGAAAAACTACATCCTGCCGCTGCTGCGGGGACATTTCTGCAGCCGCTTTCCGGAGGAAGACTTCATGATCTACGACGCAGTGCATCAGGCGGTGCTGCTGTATCGGGATCACCGGCCGCAGCTGCTGGAACTGGCCGAGCCGTTGGAGCTTCCTCCGCCCAGCGAGCGGGAGCAGCAGTTTCAGGCGCTCTGGAAGCAGTTTTACAAAACGCTGGAGATCCAGGCCCGCCACAACGAGCGGGGCCGCATGACCCACTGCCCCAAACGCTTCTGGGCCGACCTGACGGAGCTGCGGGAGGAACTGTGAGGCAGCGCGGAACTTCTTGTATTGTGCCGAATACTGTGATAAAAATCAGAACCGGGAGATACCATGCGGCATCTCCCGGTTTTTGTATCTTAAAGATATTCTTCAAAATATTGCAAGGTGGAACAGCGGAGCAGGGTTTTGTCCGGCTCCTTGTGAACTTTCTTTTTGCTCGCGTTCTACGAGACCATCTTCGGCAGGTCTTCCTACATTTATAGTATACGGCTTTCTGACGAAAATCTCAACTTGTTTACGCGAAAAATTGCGTTGCCGTCAAAACACCAGCTGCACCAGCAGCACATAGCAGACCGTGCCGCCGGCGATGGAAACAAGAGTCTGATGCTTCCATTTGTGGAGGGCGATGGTCACGGCGATGGCGAGGGCCTCCGGGATGCCGCGGCTGCCCGCAAAGGGCGTCACGCTCTTGAGGCAGTAGACGATGAGCATCCCGAAGATGGCGGCGGGCAGAACGCGGCCCAGATACCGCACCACCTCCGGCGGCTGCTGGTCCTTGGAGGAGAAGATCAGAAACGGCAGAAAGCGGGTGAGCATGGTGGCAGCAGTGCACACCGCGATCGTGATGCCCATTTGCAGTGCGGTCATTTCGGCACCTCCGTTTCGCCGTGCTTTGCCTCAATGGACTCAATGGGCCTGCGCAGGGCCACCAGCAGCACCAGGATGCAGGCCATGGCGGGCAGCAGGAAGCTGCCTGCCCCGAAGAGCACCAGGCAGACCAGCGGCACCAGCAGCCCGATGAGGGCGCTGACGTGCTGCTTTTCTTTTTCCCACTGGTTCAGGAAGATGACCACGAACATGGCCGTCATCACGAAATCCACGCCCTCTGTGCTGAAGGGCAGGACCGAACCGACCACCGCGCCCAGCCCGGCGCTGGCCACCCAGTAGAGTTGATCCAGCAGGGTGATGAAGAACATGAACCAGCCCCGGTCCACCCCTTCCGGCGGCTCGGCCGAGCAGGTGATGGAAAAGGTCTCGTCGCTCATGGCGTAGATCATGTAAATGCTGCGCAGGCCATAGCCCTTGTAGCGCTCCAGCATGGCAAGTCCGTAGAACAGGTGCCGCGCCTGGATCATCAGGGCCATCAGAAAGGCCGACAGCGGCGCGAACGCCCCCAGCAGCAGGCTTGCCAGCACGAATTCCAGCGAGCCGCCGTAGACGACGGTGCCCATCAGCATGGGCATCCAGACCGGCAGGCCCAGAGATTGAACGTAGATGCCGTACCCCATGCCCAGCACGAGGTAACCGGCAAACACCGGCACCGTCTGGGGCGCAGCTGCCCGGAGCGCCCGCCACACCTCGCCGGAAGAATGAGGATCTGATTTGACTGGATACATTTCCACTAACCTCCTGGATTAGTAGTATAACAGAATCTCCCGGCATTGCAAGTTGTTTCGGGAAAAAGATTTTGCGCACAAAAACACCCCCGCCGAAAAATTCCCGGCGGGGGCGTTCGTGTGTTATGGGTCACTGCTCGTTCTTCCGGGCAAGGTCTTTGGTGTAGAGGGCGCGGGTGGCGTTGAGGACGGCCAGCACCATGACGCCGACGTCGGCGAAGATGGCGGTCCACATGCTTGCCAGACCCAGAGCGCCGAGCATCAGGCAGGCGAACTTGATGGCCAGCGCGAAGACGATGTTCTCGTAGACGATGCGGAGGGTGCGGCGGGCGATGCGCATGGCCAGCGCGATCTTGGCCGGGTCGTCGTCCATCAGGACGATGTCCGCGGCCTCAATGGCGGCGTCCGAGCCCAGTGCACCCATGGCGATGCCGAGGTCGGCGCGGGACAGGACGGGCGCGTCGTTGATGCCGTCGCCCACGAAGGCGAGGTTCTCTTTCGGGCCTTTGGCGGCGAGGAGCGTTTCGATTTGGTCCACCTTGTCGCCGGGCAGCAGACCGGCATGGTATTCGTCCAGACCCAGCTGATTGGCGACCGCTCTGGCTACAGGCTCGGCGTCGCCGGTCAGCATCACGGTCTTGCGGACGCCTGCGGACTTCAGGCTCCGGATGGCCTGCGCGCTGTGGGGCTTGACCACGTCCGCGATGAGCAGATAACCGGCGTACTGCCCCTCGATGGCCACATGCACGAGGGTGCCCGGCTCGGTCACTTCGGGGGCGGTGAGGCCCAGCTTTGCCATCAGGCGGGCATTGCCGGCGGCAACGGTTTTGCCGTCCACCTTTGCTGTTACGCCGTGGCCGCCCAGCTCCTGGACATCGGTGACGCGGCTGGCGTCGATGTCCCTGCCGTAAGCGGCCTTGATGCTCAGGGAGATGGGGTGTTTGGACCAGCTCTCGGCCAGGGCGGCGGCCTCCACGAGGGCGTCTTCGGTGACACCGTGTTCGGGGTGGACGCCCACGACCTTGAAGGTGCCCTGGGTCAGGGTGCCGGTCTTATCAAAGACCACGATCCCGGTGCGGGCCAGCTCTTCCAGATAGGTGGAGCCTTTGACGAGGATGCCGCAGGCGCTGGCACCACCGATGCCGCCGAAGAAGCTCAGCGGGATGGAGATGACCAGAGCGCAGGGGCAGGAGATGACGAGGAAGGTCAGGGCGCGATAGACCCAGTCGCCGAAGCGGGCGGGCTGGCCCATCAGCAGCAGGATCACCGGCGGGATGAACGCCAGAGCCAGTGCGCTGTAGCAGACGGCGGGGGTGTACACGCGGGCAAAACGGGTGATGAAGTTCTCGGTGCGGGCCTTCTTCATGCTGGAATTTTCCACGAGATCGAGGATCTTGGAGACCGTGGACTCGCCAAATTCCTTGGTGGTGCGCACCTTGAGCAGGCCGGTCATGTTCACACAGCCGCTGATGACCTCGTCGCCGGTCTGCACATCGCGGGGCAGACTCTCGCCGGTCAGGGCTGCGGTGTTCAGGGCCGAAGTGCCCTCCACGATCACGCCGTCGATGGGCACACGTTCGCCGGGCTGGACCACGATTACGGTGCCGACTTCGACATCATCGGGGTCCACCTGTTCCAGCTTGCCGTCTGCGTCCTCGATGTTGGCGTAGTCGGGGCGGATGTCCATCAGGCTGGAGATGCTCTGGCGGCTCTTGCCGACGGCCACGCTCTGGAACAGCTCGCCGATCTGGTAAAAGAGGATGACGGCGCAGCCCTCGACATAGTCGCCCAGCGCGAACGCGCCCACGGTGGCAACGGCCATCAGGAAGCACTCGTCGAACGGCTGGCGGTTCTTGATGCCCTTGAGCGCCTTGCGCAGGACATCCCAGCCCACCACGAGGTACGGGATGAGGTAGAGCACCAGCTCCACCGGGGTGGGGAATGCGGGCAGGAGCTTCAGGATCACGATCAGGATGACCGCTGCGATGATCTGATACAGCACCTTTTTCTGCTTTTTGGTCATACGAAACTCTCCTTTTGACGGATGGCTGGGGGCGGTTTCAACAGGTTTTCCCCGGAAAGGAAACTTTTCCACGTTTTCCCCCATGTTTTCCACGAGGTTTTCCCGAAGAAATCTGACTTTTTCGCGTTTGTTTTCAAACTTTTCCGCAAAAGCTGTTGAAAACCCGGTGGAAAGTGTTGAAAACTGGCTTTTCTTTCAACAGAAAATCGCCGGGGAAGGAAACGGCTCCCCCGCAGGAGGAGCCGTTCTCATCGGATGCGTTTCTCAGATATCAAAGATCTCGCAGTCGTCCTCGACCTTTTTGCAGGCGGCCAGAACGTTCACCATGGTGTCGTGGGGGTCTGCGCCCTCTGCGAACTCCACCTTCATCTTCTGGGTCATGAAGCTGACGGTCGCATTTGCCACACCGGCCACGGTGTTGGCGGCGTCTTCCATCTTCTGGGCGCAGTTTGCGCAATCGACTTCGATCTTGTAGCTCTTCTTCATAATAAGTACCTGCCTTTCGGTTATTCTTCGATATGGTCCATCCCCATGGAGAGGATGCTGCGCACATGGTCATCGTC
>OLNW01000304.1_pt1 | contig 61824 bp, 46 predicted proteins | sample 1672121 | NCBI WGS metagenome assembly OLNW01 (sample SAMEA3136648, study PRJEB25190) | human gut metagenome
GTGGAAGTAAATTCCACCTGCGGATTAAAGTCTGCGACGCTTTAAGTTTTTGCAATAACATTTTCATTAATTGCAAATTTTTTCACTTTTGATGTTTTTAGACAAACTAAAGGGTACTGGATTATATCCAATACCCTTATTTTTATTGAACACTATTTACTGTATTGTAGCTTATTCCTTCAGCATAATTAAATTTAACAGTTGAACCAACTCCATAATTTAATATACCAATATTATCAACTACACTAACATCAAAAAGTTTATCACTACTATTTAATTTAATAAAATAATGACTATTTCCGTCAACAATAACCTCAGAAATTTTTTGAATAACACCTTGAATTTCGTTAGTTTCGGGTGCAACTTTATCAGCAGAGTCTACTCCACTATTATTCATTAGCTTAATATAATTCTGCTCACATTCAAGTATAGAATTTCCGACTGCAACAATTTGATACTTCTCAATATTAACCATTGCATAATCTTTAACAAGTCCTGCATCGTCCTTTAATGCCATAAAATATGTTGGCTGATTAGCAATATTTAAAAGAAGTGGAAATGTTGCTTTATAGCCTAAATTTTGAACTTGACCTTCAGCAGATGCCATAGCCGAATATTCTTCAGCACCAGCTATAGAATAATATCTTGTTTCTGCCGTTCTTTGGTTCATAAGAACAAAACCAACATTAGATTGGTCACCAGCAACTGATGTAACGCCAGTGTAAACCCACACATCATCATCAAGAGCAATATAATTATAACCTGCTGTTGTTTGCAAACAACCCTTTTGACCAATTATGCTATTAATATAACCACCACTTAATTTGCCATAATATTCATAATAATTAATTAACAAATCAGCTGAATAAACTCTATCAACCCAGTTAGGTACTTCATCAATGTTGTAAAGGCTTGTTGTGCCGTCAATAGCATTAACTATAACTACCTTTTTTATTTTAACACCACCAAATAATCCGATGGTGTAATCTCTCACTGGGCAAATCCAAACAGGAGTACCATTGTCATCAATTTCAAAGGAAATACTGTCAAATATATATGTTGGATAATTAAATCTCAAATGTCTATATATATTCCTATTAAAAATCTCTGATGTAGAATACTTAATACCTTCATTAAGTCTAACACATTCAACATCTTGAGTTGTCATATCAATTCTAATATAAGCAGGTATACCATTTTTTCTATTTGTAAGCCACTTAAAGAAATCGCCATAATCAAGAGGTGTAACTCTAACTGGTTTATTTTGATAGTTAATTTGTGAGTATAAGTCATTAACTTCAAACTGTGACACAAGGTCACCCATAGTACCCATTTTTCTTAAACCTAGTTTTTCAGCAGAGTCTTTATCAAGACTAGGTATTTCGTTATAATTAACCTCCTTAATATCTTCACTAAAATTTCGTTCTGATATATTAACAAGTTGAGAATATTTTTTAGCATTTATAATTTGTGATGACAAAATCCAGCCAACAGCAAAAATTAATATTACAGCAACAATAATGCCTAAAACACTATTTTTAACTGCTCTATATGGAGCTTTAGTAACAACAAAAACACCTATAACCAACAACAAAACTATAATAAATGACCACATTCCTGGTGAATGTAAATTAATAGCAGGCAAAGCTACATAGTAATAAACACCAGCTACAACAAGTAACAACAATACAAGTGCTACAATAAGTTTTTTCATTTAATCTCCCCTATTCTTCGTCAAATAAAGCCTTTGAAAAATCTTTTGAATTAAATGGCTGTAAGTCATTAATCTGCTCACCAACACCAATATATCTAACAGGTATGTTCATATCGTGCTTAATAGCAAGAACAATACCACCCTTTGCTGTACCGTCAAGTTTAGTCAACACAAGACCAGTAATATTAGCAACCTCTTTAAACAACTTAGCTTGCTGAATAGCATTTTGACCAGTTGTAGCATCTAAAACGAGAAATACCTCTGTATGTGCTTCTGGATACTCTCTATCTATTACCTTAGCTATCTTTCTAAGCTCCTCCATAAGATTTTTCTTGTTATGAAGTCTACCAGCTGTATCGCAAATAAGAATATCTGTCTTTCTTGCCTTTGCAGCATTTACAGCATCAAATACTACTGCTGCTGGGTCAGAATTTTCTTGGTGCTTTATAACCTCACAGTTATTTCTGTCACCCCAAATTTGAAGCTGGTCAATAGCAGCAGCTCTAAATGTATCAGCAGCAGCCAAAAGAACAGTTTTGCCTTCTGTCAAATAGTTGTGAGCAAGTTTACCAATAGTGGTAGTTTTACCAACACCATTAACACCAATTACTAATATAACAGTTGGGCTTGGCATATTAAGAGGCTCATCATCTTTTTCAAGTATTTCAGATATTACATTAACTAAAAGACCTTTAACCTCTGATGGGTCAGTTACTCTTTCATCTTTAACCTTTTCTCTTAACTTTTCAATGATGTAAAGTGATGTTTCAACGCCAATATCTGCCATAATAAGAGCTTCTTCAAGCTCCTCAAATAAGTCCTCATCAATCTTTACAAAAGATTTAAGTACATTATCAACACTTGATAAAATGTTATCCCTAGTTTTGCTTAAGCCTGATTTAATTTTAGCAAAAAAGCCTAATTTCTTTTCCTGCACAGGTTCTTCTACTGTTGGCTCAGCCTCTATTGGTTCTTCTTCTACTACTGGCTCAGTTTCTACTAATTCTTCTTTTAGTTCTGGTTCAACCTCTACTGGTTTTTCCTCTACCACTGGTTCAACCTTTACTGGTTCTTCTTTTACTTCTGGTTCAACCTTTACTGGTTTTTCCTCTACCACTGGTTCAACCTTTACTGGTTCTTCTTTTACTTCTGGTTCAACTTCTGTTGGTTCTTCCGCTACCACTGGCTCAGCCTGTATTGGCTTTTCCTCTACCACTGGCTCAGTCTCTGTTGGTTCTTCTTCTATTTCTGCCTCAACCTCTAGTGGCTTTTCTTCTACTGCTGGTTCAACCTTTACAGGTTCTACAACTTTTTCAATTGTTTCAATAGTTTCAGTATCAGTATTGCCACTTTCATCACTATTGATAACAGCCTCTTTTCTTACTTCTTCCTTTACATTACTTACAGCATTTTCCTGTGCTGTATTTTTTTTCTTTTTTAAAAAATCAAAAAGTCCCATTATAATTGAACTCCTCCTTCATTAAATTTAACAGATACTAACTTAGAAACACCCTGCTCCTGCATTGTAACACCATAGAGAATATCAGCTGCTTCCATAGTACCCTTTCTATGTGTAATAACAATAAATTGAGTATCATTAATAAAATTGCTTAAATAATTTGCATATCTATTTACATTAGCATCATCAAGTGCAGCCTCAATCTCATCAAGTATACAAAATGGTGATGGCTTCATCTTAAGAATAGCAAAAAGCAAGGCCATAGCTGTAAGTGCTTTTTCACCACCAGATAAAAGCATCATATTTTGCAAAGACTTTCCAGGTGGCTGAACAACAATATCAATTCCACAATTTAAAATATCATCAGTGTCACCTAATTTAAGCTCTGCTGAACCTCCGCCAAACATTTCAGCAAAAGTCTTAGTAAAGTTTTCACTAATTATAGCAAACTGCTCTTTAAACTGAACCTCCATCATATTGTTAAGGTCGTTTATAATATTGGTCAATTCCTTTTCTGTTTTAATAATATCATCTCTGTTATTTTTTAAGAAATCATATCTTTCCTTAACTTCTGCATATTCCTCAACAGCGTTAAGATTAACATTACCTAAGGCTCTTATTTCATTACGAAGTTTCTTTTCTTCTTTTTTTAGTTCCTCTGTACTATCGTTTAACTTTTCAGAGTCCCTAGCAGCAACATAAGTAATTTCATATTCTTCCCACATTGAGTCATAAAGCTGACGACACTTGTTATCTGTGTTTTCCTTGCGAAGTTCAAGTCTATCAAGTTCTTTTTCAAGTCTTGACTTAGTTTCAAGCTGTTTCTTAATATCCACATCAAGTTTTTCTAGTTTTGTATTAATATTATTTTTTTCAGCAATATATTCTTGATTATCTCTAACAAGCATATCATACTTTTCAGTAATATCTGCAATATTAATTTCAAGCTGACTAGTTTCAAAATTCTTTTCAGCTATTTTATTTTGATATTCTTCAATTAAATTTTTACTATTAAACATATTACTTTCAACTTCATTAATTTCTTCGTTAATACGCTTAATATCAACATTAAATGTATAAATATTATTTTCAAGCTGATTAATTTCAACTCTCATAGATGAAAGAACTTCATTACTACTTTCTCTAATATCTCTGTCAGATTGTATCTGACTTTGGAAATCATTAAGCTTATTATTAGTATCATTAATCTCAGCATTAATTTCATCAAGAGCTTTATTTAACTCCTCAATTCTAGCATTACCAACATTAATAGTATTTTCAAGCTGAGTAAGCTCCTCATTAAAGTTATTTATTCTGCCACTAATATCTTGAGCATACTCTTTAGTTTGTGACAACTTTGTTAATGTTTCAGTTTTGCTAATAGCCAACCTTTGAAGTTCTTCTTTTGACTCATTAATCTTATATCTAAGATTTTCATATATTTCAGTCATTTTTTCTATGTCATTATTAATAGCCGATTGTTCTTCAAAAAATTCCTTTAAAGCATTTCTAAGTTCAGTGATTTCTCTACCTCTTGAAAATATACCAGTAGACTTTTTATTAATAGAGCCACCAGTCATAGAACCACCAGCATTTAAAAGTTCGCCTTCAAGGGTAACAATTTTATAAGCATACTTTGTTTTTCTTGCAAGAAGTACAGCATTATCCATATTATCAGCAATAATAACTCTTTCAAGGAGAGATGACATAATATTTTCATATTCTGGTGAATATTCAATAAGTTCTTTAGCAATGCCAATAACACCTTTTTCATTAATAATGTTATACTTTTCATTACCTAATGACTTAGGCTTAATAGCTGTCATTGGGAAAAATGTGGCTCTACCTTTATTATTTTTCTTTAAATAATTAATAGCCTTTTTAACATCATCTTCAGTCCTAGCAATAATATTCTGAACAGCAGAACCTAAAGCAATTTCAATAGCTGTTTCGTATTTTTTATCACAATTAATTGCCTCACCAACAGCTCCACAAATACCCTTAAAATCTGGGTTTTTGTTATCTCTTTGATTTAATACAGCCTTAACACCAACAAAATAGCCTTCATAATTTTTTTCAAGGTCAGACAAAGCTCTTAATCTAGCATTTTTTTCTTGAATAGTTTTAGTCACAACCTGTTGCCTATTATTTGCATCAGTTAAATGAGCCTTAATATCACTAAGCTGTTGAGTATTTTTTTCAATAGTCGCTGTAATTTCTTTAGCCTTAGTATTAATATTATCTATTTCATTTTCAGCATCTTCAAGTATATTATTTCTCTCACTTTGCTGTTTCAAAAGTGCTGAAAGCTCTTCATCAAGTTTGTCCTTTCTTTTTTTAACCTGACCAACCATAGCCTCTGACTTACTTATTTCATTTTTAACATCTGTTGCATTATTCATTTTGTCAATAATGATGTTGTTAAAATGATTAAGCTGTTCTTCATTTTCACTTACTCTTGAACTAATTTTTGAAAACTCATCAATTTTATTATTATATGCAGTTTGCTTATTTTTTAATTCATTTTCTTTATCAGCAAGTTTATGTTGTATATCATCAATTAAGGCTTTTTTGTCATTAATAGACTTAACCCCTTGAGAATTTTCTTCATTAATTCTATTAATATTTTCATTAAAATGTTCTATTTCCTGATTACAAAGTCTAATATCATTTTCTTTTTGCTCTTTGGCAGAACGCATATCAGCTATACCACTTGTATGCTCATCTAATCTAATTTCAATTTCATTAAGATTATTCTTAAGTTCTAGCTTTTGATTATTATACTTTTCTTCAGTTCTAGCCTCTGTCTCAATATCAATATTAAGCTGATTAATATGTACATTTAATTCCTTAAGTTCTTTTTCATATTTTTCAGCATCTCTAACAAATATATTAACTTGAACAAGTTTCATTCTGTCAGCAAGAACAATACACTTTTTAGCCTTTTCTGCTTGTATTGCTAAAGGACCAACCTGTTTTTCAAGTTCATCAATAATGTCATTTACTCTAACAAGGTTTTCTTGCTCCCTAGATAATTTATTACTAGCCTCAACACATCTAGTTCTATACTTAACTATACCAGCAGCTTCCTCAAAAAGCTGTCGTCTATCTTCAGACTTACTTGATAAAATTTCATCAATTCTACCCTGACCAATAATAGAATAGCCTTCCTTGCCAACGCCAGTATCCATAAAAAGTTCAAATATGTCCTTTGCTCTGCACTTAGAACCATTAATAAGATAGTCACTATCACCAGAACGAAAAACTCGTCTTGTAACAGTTATCTCACTATAGTCTAAGTTTAACTTTCTATCCTCATTGTCAAGGACAAGGGAAACTTCAGCAAAACTTAGAGGCTTTCTATTTGCAGTACCATTAAATATAACATCTTCCATTTTAGTACCACGAAGACTTTTGGCACTTTTTTCACCTAGAACCCAACGAACAGCATCTGAAATATTGCTTTTGCCGCTACCATTAGGTCCAACAACAGCAGTAATGCCCTTATTAAATTCCAGCTTGATTTTATCAGGGAAAGACTTAAAGCCCTGCAATTCTAATCGTTTAAGATACATTATTATTTCTCCATCTATAATCAATTGTATATACATATTATTATAACAAAAATTTATATAAATTTCCACATAAAATTAGACTAAAAAAGCTCCACAATTAATCTGTGAAGCTCTTACTTATTTCTTCAATTATTTTGTCATAGTTTTTAGGTATATGAGGGAAAAGACAATCTGAACAATCTTTTATTCTCTTATCCTTTACATTAATATATTTTGGATTACCTAAACATTTTTCATCTCTGTAAAAAGGACAATAGCAAAACATACAGTTAAAGTCATTAAGACCTTTATGGCAAGGATAATATTCACATTCCTTATTTGCAAAAAATTTATAAGAATTTTTCATAATCATTATTGAGGCTTGCAAATTCCACAAGGCGAATATCCCTTGTTTTTAAGGTCAACTGCATTGCCAACATACTCCTCTTTATTATTATCATTCATCTTACTTACACTAGAACAGCTAGGCTTATGAAATTTCATTGAACCTGTGTTTAAAATATATGTATTGCTACTAGTTTTTGAATTTGTTGACTTAACTTCAGCAGTTGTATTCTCTACTGCATTATCAGTAGTTGCAACAGCCTTAGTTTGCGTATCACTAACAATATTATTACCATATTTCATATTAATTCCATTGCCACTACATTCTGCAATAATTGTACCCATTGTGTCAGTTCTATACATTTTAATATTATGTTTATTAAATCTGGCAACAGTTTCCTTGTGTGGGTGACCATAGTCATTATTTTGACCACAGCTAATAACAGCTATTTGAGGATTAACTGCACTAACAAAGGCTTCAGTTGATGAAGTTGAACTACCGTGATGACCTGCCTTTAATAAATTGGCAGAAATATCAGCACCACTATTTAAAATATCACTTTCTTCTCCCTTGCTACAATCACCAGTAAGTAAAATACTATCATTTAAGTAACTTAATTTAATCACTACTGAATTATCATTTGTTTCATTTGTTATTTTAATAGGACCAACTATTTTACAATTAAAATTACCTACACTAAAGTCATTGCCAGCCTTAGCCTCAATAACATTTACATTATTGTTTTCAACAGCATCAAGCATTTTTTCAAAGCATCTAGTTGAAGTAGACTGATTAGGCATAATAATATTATCAACCTTAACACTATTAATTACATCGTCCATACCACCGATATGGTCAGAATGTGGGTGGGTTGCTACAACATATTTAAGCTCTTTTATGCCTAAGCTATTAATATAATTTACTACTGTAGTTCCTTGGTCCTCTTCGCCAGCATCAACAAGCATATATTCGCCATTACTTTCAACTAATATGCTATCACCTTGGTCAACATCAATAAAGTGAACCCTGTTATCTGTTGATGTTGTATTTTGTGTTGTTTGTGTAGACTCAGCAACATTGTATGAATTTGAACAACCCATTAAAAATACAAATGCAAATATAGCTATAAAACTTTTTAAACTTTTCATAATTTCTCCTTTTTGTCTGCGGTATTAATACATTCAACAAGTTTGTTATCATTATTATAAAAGTTGACCTTAATAGATGCGTCATTTTGAGGTATACCACTTATAACCTGATAAGTCGCACTAGCAATTTGCAAATCAAAAACTATGTCTTTTCTTTCTTTTTTAGTCAACTTACTAAAAACAATATCAAATACTGTATAATCTGAATTATATTTTACACTAAGGACACCTTTATACTTATCTACCAAAGAATTAGCAATATTTTCAACCCTTTTCTTTAATCCAAAAACAAAATCGTCATATTTATCTTGAGTAATGAAAGCAGATACAAAGCCGGTTTCTTCATCAATAGTCACACCATAAGCACCTAATCTTTTAATCTGTTCTCTTATGTCCTTTTCTTTGTCATTGTTACCAAAATATTCTGGAGATATAACCATTTTAATCATATAACCACTCCTTAAAAAAACCTCTCTCTTAGTATACCCTAAAGAGAGAGGTTTTTCAATATATTAAATAATTATATTTACTAACTACATAATTAAATTAGAATTCTGGAACTGTCTTACAGACAAATCGTGATTATAAGCAGCTGTAGTCATAGTATTTTTAAGATTATCAATAGAAAGTTTGTAAGCATCAAGTTCAAGCTCTGTAATCTTACCTAAGCTATACTGAGTTTCCTTAACCTTAAGCTGTTCTTCCATTGTAGCAAGTTCAGCAGCATTATCCTTATAAGTTCTTTCAGCCTCTCTAATTTCATCATAAAGAGAAGTCATAGAAACCTTTAAGCTAGTTTTAGTATCAGCAAGAGTTCTAGTAGCCTGGTCATAAGCAGTTTCAGTTGACTTTCTATCACTACTTCTTTTTGAACCATCTACAAAAGTATCAAGGCTGTACTTCTTAAGGTCAACAGAATCCTGAGCAGACTTAACTGTACGATTAGTTGCAATAGCCTTGTTAATCTCATTATCAAGAGATACATCTTCCATATTTGTAAATTCAATATCTTCAACTACAAGATTGTATTCCTGATTAATAGGCTTACCCATTAACTGATTAAGAGTTCTATAAGCAGATGCAATCTGAGTTTCAACAGACGCTCTATTTGACACTAATGTATCATAAGTCTGCTTGTAATTGTTATATTCAACCTGACTTAACTTACCAAGATTAAGCATAACCTCATAAATCTTCATCTGTCTAGCCTGAATATCAATTTGCTCATCATAAAGAGCAAGGCTACTTTCTGCATTATGAATACTATAGAAAAGTTTTCTAACATTGTATTCTATCTTCTGCTTAGCTAATTCCTTGTTATCACTATATGTTTCAAGAGCTACAGCAATTTCTCTTAAACTAACAGCAAGAGAATGAGTTGTTTGATAATCACCACTTATCATAATGTTACCCATTGCATCTTCTGCACCAGCATTCTGGAAATTTTCTCTAACAGCAATCTGATTATCTTCTGCAACATCAATGCTATCATCAAGGTTTTTAATATCTCTACTAAAAGCAATAGCATTAGTAGTTGCATCTTCCATAGTCAAATCTTTCTTGTCAGTTAATTCATCATAAGTTGCACCAGAGGTATTAGAGCCAATAGTCTTAGTTTCACTACTAATTTGACCCTTAACCTTACCTACAGTACCATCAGCATAAGCAACAGTTGGCATAAGCATAGCTGCTGCAATAATACCACAAATAAATCTCTTTCTATTCATTAGTTGTTACCCCTTTCTTAAACGCTTTTTTTGCATCTCTTCTTCTTTTTTTTGCCTCATCTCTAGGCGAAACACTTCTTGAATGTCTTCTTCTTAATCTATTCTTAACAGAATTTACTAAAGAATAAAGTACAGGAATAAATACAAGTGTAACCAAAGTACCAATTGTAAGACCAAAGCAGATTACAATACCCATACCCTGATTAGTTTCCATACCTGAACCAATAGCTAAAGCTACAGGAATCATACCAATTACAGTAGTAAGTGTTGTCATAAGAATAGGTCTTAATCTTGAACGACCAGCTGTAACAAGGGCATCATCAACGCCAAGTTTACTATCCTTTTCAAGGAGCTGATTAGTATAGTCAACAAGTACAATACCATTATTAACGATTGTACCAACAAGCATTATAAGACCCATATAAGCTGTTGATGTAAGACTCTTGCCTGTAATAAGCAAACCAACAATACCACCAGTAATGGCAATAGGCATTGAGAACATAATGATAAATGGATATACAAAAGACTCAAACTGTGATGCCATAACCATATAAACAAGTAATATAGCTACAATAATACAAGTAAATAAGTTTGAGAATGTATCTTGCATCATTTCCATCATACCACCAAACTCATAGCTGTAACCATCTGGAAATACATAGTTATCAAGTATCTGCTGAACCTGTGCCTGCTGAGCTGACATATCAAGGCCACCAATTTCACCAGTTAATTCAATATAAGTCTGCTGATTTTCTCTAGTAATTGTTAAAGCACTTTCACCCATTTCAATACTAGCTACTTCTGTAAGAGGAACTACAACACCCTGTGAATTAGTAATTGTAAGGTTATTTAAGTCCTTAATATACTTAATATCATCATCAGGATACATAATTCTTACATCAATTTCAGTACCATCTGTTTTATACTCTGTTGCTACTGAACCAGAGTTTGCATTACTTACGGCTGTAGCAATACTTCTTGTTGAAAGTCCATATTGAGCAGCCTTAGCTCTGTTAATTACAATACTAGCTTCTGTTGATGCATCGTCAAGTGATGACTCAACATTCTTAGCATCTGGTAACTTTTCAATTTCAGCAATAAGCTCATTACTTATTTCTCTAAGAGTGTCATTATCATCACCCTTAATCATAACATCAAATCCGTTACCACCAAGCGAACCCATAGCATTACCACTATCGCTAACTTCAATTTCACAGCCAGCTATATTTTGGAGCTTAGATTCAATATCGTTTTTAATTTCTGTTGTACTTCTTTTTCTATCTTCCTTGTCACCAACATCATAGTTAATAGTAACAGTAGTAGCACTACTTGCTCTCATACCGCCGCCACCAACATTGGCATTCATTTTTTGCATTTCAGGTACATCACCAATTCTATCAAGGAGAGTATTAAGCATAGCCTCACTTGTGTCATAATCAGTACCATTTGGCAATGTAGCAGTTACACTGATTGAACCTTCATCAGTTCTTGACATAAGGTCAGAACCTACTGTACTAGAAAGAACCATTGATACAACGAAAACAGCAATAACAACTAAACAAGTTCTAACTCTGTGATTAAGACAAGCTCTAATAAGTTTAGAATAGCCATAATCCATTTTATCAAGCATAGTACCAACAGCATTATCGACCTTAGTAACAATTTTACCAATACCATTGTTGTTTCTAATCTTATCTTCGTGACGCATAAGTACAGCAGCAGCCATAGGAACAAATGTAAGGGCTACAACAAGAGATGCACCTAATGCGTAACAAACTGTGTAAGAAATTTCCTTCATTATATCGCCCATTGTACCAGGCATAAATGCAAGAGGAAGGAAAACGGCAACTGTAGTAAGAGTAGAAGCAAAAATAGCCATTGCCACTTCCTTAGCACCTTCATAAGCTGCATCAGGTCCGCTCATACCCAAGTCTTTTTTCTTAAATATATTTTCCAGTACAACTGTAGAGTTATCTACCAACATACCAATGGCAATAACTACACCACCAAGGGACATCATATTAAGTGACATACCAGTAAGGTACATAAGACCAAATGTAGCCATAATAGATGTTGGAATAGATACACCAATAACAAGAGCAAGTCTAAGACTTCTTAACATAATAAGAAGTACAAGTACGGCAACAAAGGCAGCCTGGAAAGCTGTTGATACCATATTATCAAGAGAAGTCTTGATATAATCAGCAGTATCAGATAACATTGTAAATTCAAAATCTGGATACTTTTCTTTTAAAGTAGCAATAGTTTTATTAATATTATCTGTAACTTCTACTATGTTAGAGTCACTCTGCTTAGATAAAGAATACATACAACCTTCCTTACCATTAATAAGAGCAAGAGATTCCTTATCCTTAGTAGTTTCCTTAACTTCAGCAACATCCTTAATCATAATGTTGTTGCCTTTGCTTGTTGTTATATAAGTATTCTTAATGTCTTCAATAGAACCAAATTCACCCTCAGTTCTAAGAGAAATATCAGTTGTACCCTGCTTAAGCTCACCAGAAGGTAAGTTAGTATTTTCAGCTGAAAGTGCAGCTGATATACTGCTCATTGTTACACCGTAATTATCCATTTTGTTCTGGTCAACAATAATTCTAACTTCGTTGTCAGAACCACCAGATAATGAAACTGATGAAACACCATCAACCTTTTCAAAATATGTTGAAACATTATCATCAAGAAGGTTGTAAAGAGCATTTACATCATACTTATCACTAGTTACACCAACATTAATACTTTCAGAGTTCATATCCATCTTCATAATTGATGGGTCATCAGCATCATCAGGAAGCTGTCTTTTAACTCTATCAAGTTTATCTCTCATATCGTTTGTAGCAACATCAATATCAGTACCATCTACAAACTGAATCATAACCATTGATGAACCATTAGATGTACTTGATGTAATTTTATCTACACCAGTAATTGTTGCAAGGCTTTCTTCAATTGGCTTAGTTACAAGGTCCTCCATTTCCTCAGGAGCAGCACCAGTGTAAGTACAACTAACCATCGCTATTGGCAAATCAATATCAGGAGTCATAGCAAGGTCAAGAGAGTTGTAAGCAATAGTACCACCTAAGAGAACCATCATTGTTACCATAACAACAGTAACAGACCTCTTAATACAAGTCTTTATCATTTCTTCTTAGCCCCCTTATCATCTGCAGGAGCTGTTGTTGCCTCTGTTGTTACTTCAACATCAACACCGTTGTCAGAAACAACATTTATCTTGTCACCATCAGCAAGATATGTTTGACCCTTTGTAACAACCTTATCATTTATAGATACACCTGATGTTATCTCTATTGTATCACCAGTGTCAATACCTACAGTAACATCAACTTTCTTAACTGTGTTCTTGTCATCAGTTACGAATACATAGTAACCACCGTTGTTATCATCAAGAACTGCATCTCTAGGAACAATAACAGCATTGTTACTTGTTGACTTAGCAAAGTAAACCTTAGCAAACATACCAGCTTTTAATTCACCGTTGCCATTAGGAATGTTAATCTTGATAGTATATGTACCATCAGAGTTAGAGCCTGGTGGAATTTCTGTAATAGAACCCGTAAATGTACTATTTGACATTGAAGGAATTTCAATAGTAACAGCATCTCCAACCTTAACGCTTGTAGCAACCTGTTCAGAAGCATTAACCTCAACATTAAGTGATGATAAATCAACTATTTGATAGCCAACACCATTAGCCATAGCACCAGTTGTAACATTCTTAGAAAGAACAGTACCACTAATAGGGCTTGTTACAGTACAGTAAGCAATCTGCTGTTTAGCACTATCTACAGCTACTGATGCACTCTTTTGAGATGCAAGGGCTGAATTGTAAGAATCTTTAGCCTTTCTTGTGTTCTCAGCAGTAGTCTTTTTAGCGAGAATATCATAACTAGTCTTAGCCTGTGTAAGTCCATCTTGAGCACTCTTAACATTAAGCTGTGCCTTTGTGTAAGAGTTCTGTGCATTATCAAGAGTGTTCTTATAAGTATTTAATGTGTCATCAGATACACCACCAACTTCATTAAGCTGTTTGTTAATGTCATAATCACTTTGAGCCTTATCTAAAGCAATCTTAGCGTCATCAAGAGTTTTGTTAGCTGTGTCAAGAGCTGTCTGTGCATTAGTTATAGCATTATTAGCACTTGTGAGCTGTGACTCCATTGATGCACCATTAGCTGTGTCTACACCAGTTTTAGCAGACTGAACACCTGCATTTGCTGAGTTAAGAGATGCCTGAGCACTCTTTAAATTGTTCTGATAATCTGTGTCATCAATTTTGTAAAGTACAGCACCCTTTGATACCTTGTCACCAACTTCATAATAAGTAGCTGAAACAGTACCAGATACCTTTGCACTTACATCAACAGTTTCAGCAGCCTGTATTGTACCAGAATACATATACTCGTCCTTAACTGTATTAAGTGTTGGGTTAGCAATTTCAACACTTGTTATACTTTCCTCCTGTGCTTGTGGCATATCCTTTTTACCACCACAGCCTACAAGCATTAAAAAACATAATGCTACAGCTGTTAATCTAACATACTTTTTCATATAAACCTCCTAATAATATATTATATTAATATATAGTATAATACAAATACTTTAAAGAAAAATGAACTTAAGATTAAAAAACAATTAGAAAATAATAATAATTAAATAATATTACACCAATTTTATTAATGTTTTAATAAGTCTGTCTTTCTCTTCTTCAGACAAGTGACCGTAAATTTCCCTTTCAATTTGACCTTTGGTATTTTTCAATACCTCAATTATTTCATTTCCCTTGTCTGTCAATTTAATTATGTAATTTCTACCGTCCTCTTTACTTTGCTCCTTAAATATGAAGCCATTTTTAATCATAGTCTTAACTAAGCTAGAAACAGAGGACTCCTTTACTTGCATTTCTTTGCTTATAGTTTTTTGATTAATGCCATTATCTTTGCCTAAAAACACAATCATACCTAAAAGTGCAGCTTGCTGTGCAGATATAGAATAATCTTTAAGCTTTTCATTTTGCATTAAAATACACTTATGAGCAACCTTATATAACAATGGTGTTATACCCATATCAATAGTATATTCCAAATTTAATTTATCCTCCTTTCAAAAAACTTAGATTTCTAACCTTTTTAGATTTTACTCCTCTTTTCCTAATATGTCAACAGATTTTTTCATCACTTAATAAAAACTTCATAGTTTATTTGTTTTAATATAAATAGTTATTTTTTTATCAATATTTCAATAAAAAATACTCCCTTAAATTAAGGAAGTATTTTCATTAACATTACCTATTTAGTTGTTGTAGTAGTTGTTTCTGTCATATTAGGTCTTTCAAAGTTTTCTCTTCTGCCACCCATACCTCTTGACCTGTTATTTTCACCATACTTAGTTACACCACTTTCAGCAGTAAGTGTTACAGCCTTTTCTCCATTAATATAAACTGTGTATGTGTTGCCAGTCTTTATATCAGCTGATGAGAAAATTATATTCTTAAATTCCTTATCAGAAACAGCCTCATATATAGTCTTGTTATTGCTATCCATTATAACAATTGAACTATTAGCCTTTTGAGTTTCCTCAAGAGTAATATTGAATATGTTCTGTCCCTCTGACTTAGGACACTCAACCATACCATCACTACCTATTGCAAACAATGTTCCTCCATAAAGTGTATTTTCTGCTGAGGAGTCTAAAGAACCATCACCACCACTTGTTGGACCATTAACAAGTATTTCACCACCAAAGAAGTATAAATTGCCGTTTGAGTCAAGTCCATCACCTTGAGAATTTACAACTATCTTGCCACCATTTATAACTATCTGATGTTGGTCGCCGTCTTTAACATTATTCATCATTGTTGCACCAGAACCACCTCCAGTATTTATGCCATCGTCCTGAGATTTAATATTTATGTCACCACCATTTATTGTAACAGTAGACTTTGACTCAATACCCTCGTCTTTTGTATCAATATCAATATCTCCACCATTAATAAATAAACAGCCTACAGCCTTTATGCCCTTGCTAATATCAGACTTTAAACTAATATTGCCACCATTTACTACAATTAAATTATCGCATTTAATGCTATGGTCAGTTGAATTAATATCTATTGAACCACCGTTTATAGTAATTAAATTGTCAGACTTAATTCCCTTACTACTTACACTATTTTCATCTTCAGTTGTTGTTTCGGTTGTCACCTCATTTACAGTTTTTTTACTATCATCAGTATTTTGTTGCTTATTATTATCGCCTTGTGACATTTCTGGTGGCTGCTGACCATTTTCACCCTGCGGCATCTCTGGTGGTTGCTGGCCATTTTCGCCCTGTGGCATTTCTGGTGGTTGCTGACCTTCTTCGCCTTGTGGCATCTGAGGTCTTCCTCCTCCAAATCCACCCATTGGTGGTTCATCTTTGTTTGTTTTTTCAGCAATTTCACCCTTTGTAGTTATGTTCACAGTGCCAGCATTTATTTCAACATATTTTTCACCATTTATGCCGTCACCCATTGTTTCAATATTTACTGTACCTGATTTAACATTTACACCGTCATTTGCATTTATAGCATCACCTACAGTTGTTGTTATATTAATTGTACCACCGTCAATTTTAATATCATCATCACTAGCTATGCCGTGATTATAATTAGCATTTATTGTTATAGTACCTTCACCCTGAATATCCAAATCATCATTAGAAAATACACAACCCTTAGCATCAACATTGTATTTAGAACCGTCAGTTAATGTATTTGTACTATCCTTAACACTTTCAATTATGCCTTTTTTACTATTTTTAAAATAAATTGCAGGACCGTTTTCATTTGTAATATTTACACCGTTTAAAATCAATTTAACTTTGTCTGAACTATCAACACATATCATACCTTTGTAAGTGCCAGTCAATGTGTAAATACCACCCTTAGTAATAGTATAGGTAGAACCACTTACTTCATTTAAGTTTACACTAACCTTGTTATCTTTCCAAGTATCGTCAGTTGACTCATCAGTAGTTATAACTGTACCGTCTGAATTAATATCCTCACCAGTTAATGCCTCCATACTTGCAACAGTTGCAGAAAGAGAACCATTAACAATAGTCGCTGGCTTATTCATTTTAATATTTTCATCATTTAAAACAGCTATGTCAGAATTTGTTGTAATAGCAATTACTCTTTTCTTTTTGCTTGCATAAAGAGTTTTGTTAGTTTTTTCCCAATTAATATTATAACCTAATTGTTCTAACACGCCTCTAATAGAAACCATATCATCACTACCTGTTACCTGCTGTGTAATTTCAACATTTTCATTAGTTGATGTACTTGCTAATACTCCACTGCAACCTACTGAGCTAAAAATTAATATTGTACTTAATAATATAGATAAATTCTTTTTCATAATCAATTTCTCCCTTCTTTTGATTTATCTATACTATACACCCCATTTTTTAAATTATAATAAGTAAAATATTAAAAAATGATTAAAAAAAAGTTGTTTTTTATATTATTTGTGATAAAATCTAATTATATTGATTTAACAGGAGGCACTTATGCGTTATATAAATGAATTAACAGACGGTGAAAGAATTGTAGACTTTTATTTTTGCAAGCAAAGACAAAGTATGAAGTCACAAAAAACAGGCAAAAATTATCTTTCATTAGTTTTATCTGATAAAACCGGCACAATAAATGGTAAGGTTTGGGATATTTCAAGGGATATACAGTCATTTAATGAAGGTGACTACATTAAAATAGATGCAAATGTACAAACATTCAATAACGACCTTCAGCTTAATATTAAAAAGATAAGAAAAGCACAGGAAGGCGAATATGACGAGGCAGATTACATACCTACAACAGATAAAAATGTAAATGACCTTTGTGCTAAATTAAATAATTACATTAACTCAATTAAAGACCCATATATCAAAAAATTGCTTAACAATATATTTGTAGAAAACAAAACAATAGCAGAAAACTTTAAAAAGCATACAGCAGCAAAAGCAATGCACCACAACTATATGGGTGGACTTATTGAGCATACTATATCAGTAACTGACATTTGCGACTTTTTCGCTAGCCACTATGATGATGTAAACAGAGATGTACTTATTGCCTCTGCCCTTTTACACGATATTGCTAAAATCAAGGAGCTTTCAGAATTTCCTAATATTGATTACACAGATGACGGCGAGCTTTTAGGTCACATTGTTATGGGTTCTGAATTTATAGGTAAAGAGGCTGATAAAATAGAAGGATTTCCTCATCAGTTACGCTCTCTTATTCAGCACAACATTCTTTCTCACCACGGTGAATATGAATATGGTTCTCCTAAACTTCCTAGAACTATTGAAGCCTTTATTTTACACTGTGCTGATGATACAGATGCTAAGGTTAAAATGTTTGAAACAGCCCTTGCAGACAGTCCTTCAAATGCTGTGTGGGCAGGCTACAACAGAATATTAGCCAGAAATATTAGAAAGACAGAGTTTTAATTATGAAAATAAAGAAAAATGATATTTACAATATTAAAATAACAGATTTAGGTACTCACGGTGAAGGTATCGGTAAAATTGACGGTTATACCCTCTTTGTGAAAAACACATTACCTGATGAAGAAGCTAAAGTTGTTGTTGTTAAAGCAAACAAGAATTATGGCTATGGCAAGGTTATTGAATTAATAAAGCCATCACCAAACAGAATTACACCTCCTTGTGCTGTTGCAGGCAAATGTGGTGGTTGTACAATACAACACCTAGACTACAAAACACAGCTTGAACTAAAACAAAACAAGGTTAAGCAAAATATTATGCGTATTGGAGGCTTTGACAATGTTCAGGTTGAGCCTACAATAGGTATGGAAGAACCTTTTCACTACAGAAATAAGGCTCAATATCCTGTAAACACTGACAATAAAGGCTTAAATATTGGTTTTTATTCTTTAGGTAGTCACAAGATAGTTAATAATGACGATTGTTTAATTGGCAGTAAGTTAAATAAAGATATTTTAAAAGCTGTTAGAAACTTTATCGAAAGCAACAATATTTCAACATATAATGAAGAAACTAATAAAGGTCTTGTTCGTCATATATTAATTAGAGAGGGTTACTATACTAAGGAGCTTATGGTCTGTCTTGTTGTAAATAGCCATAGCTTTAAGTATAAAAACCAGTTGCTTAATGCACTTAAGGGTATTGAAAATATTACCTCTGTTGTTATTAATTACAACACAACAAAGTCAAATGTTATATTAGGCAACAAATGTGAAACTATATTTGGTAATGATTATATAACAGATAAAATTGGAGATATTTTATTTAAGATTTCTCCTCTTTCATTTTTCCAGGTCAATCCAATTCAAACTTATAAGCTCTACTCAAAAGCTCTCGAATTTGCTCAGCTTAAAGGTAATGAAATTGTAATTGACGCTTATTGTGGCATTGGTTCAATATCACTGTTTCTTGCTCAAAAGGCTAAATATGTATATGGTATAGAAATTGTGCCAGATGCCATAAAAAATGCAAATGAAAATACTAAACTTAATAACATAAATAATGCAGAATTTTATGTGGGCAAATCAGAAGATATTGTGCCACAGCTTTATACCGAAAAAGGTGTTAAACCTGATGTAATGGTTGTTGACCCTCCAAGAAAAGGCTGTGATGAAAGTCTGTTAAAACTTATGCTTAATATGAAGCCAGAAAGAATTGTGTATGTTTCTTGCGATAGTGCTACATTGGCTAGAGATTTAAAAATACTCTGCTCTAATAATCAGTACGAAATAACTAAGGTTCAGCCAGTTGATATGTTTCCTCACAGTTATCACGTGGAAACGGTAGTTTTATTATCAAAAGTTAGTTAAACAAGTCTAAATATAATATAGCTCCTTATCACCATACCCATTGATGAGGAGCTTTTACCATATAAGCCCTATCCTTCTACAAGTCCAACACCAAATTTAAAGTAATTATAACAAAAAACATCTATTTAACCAACTTTTATCAAAGTTCTATAAAAGAATTTTATATATTGAAAATTATACCAATTTTTGATATATTATATATACCATAAAACAGTAATCAAAAAATTTAACCACAAACTATTACGCAACAGTTTTACATCTTCCCAAAGAAAAGAAGGTTATCAAATTTGACGGACAACAAATATATTACACTTGTTTCAAACAATAGAAAAATAGTAATTGATATAAACACTATTCTTTATATACTTATAATAGATAAAATCGTTCAAATACATATTTCAGACGGCAAAGTATATGAAGATACTTCAATCTTTGACAAACTTAAAGATTGTCTTAACGAATATTTTATAAAAATACATCAAGAATGTTGGGTGTCAGTTATAGCAATACACACCATTAACACAAATATTATACTTAATAACGGTGAGGCTTTAACATATTTATCAGAAAATAGAGAAAACATTATAAATGAGTATACTTCAAAACTAAAAAATATTATCAACCAAATATCTGATGAAGACGCATACCAATGGTATCTAAAAGGCGAAAAAAGAGCTGCCAATAAACTTGTTGAAAAATACGGTGATATGCTAATATTATATATTAACGGTTATATTAAAGATATTAACGAAGCAGAAGATTTAATGATAGAAGCCTTTTCAAGATTATTTGCAAAGCAAAGAAATATCAATGGTGACGGTCGCTTTAAAGCCTATTTATACAAAACAGCTCGTAATTTAGCTTTGCGACACAAACAAAAGCACCACATCCTCTTTCTTAATTTTGATGAATTAAAATTTGAACCTCAAAGTGATATGTTAACTGATGCAGCAATTATCAATAATGAACGGGACCGCCAGCTTTACACTGCAATGGAAAAACTAAAAACAGAATATCGAGAGGCTCTATATCTCGTATATTTTGAAAATATGAGCTATCGTAATGCAGCAACAATTATGGCAAAAACTGAATCTCAAATCACAAAACTAATTTATCGTGGAAAGCAAAGATTAAAAACTATTTTGGAACAGGAAGGATTTATATATGATGACAAATGAAGAACGAATATATCTTATTCATAAAAAAACAGCAGAAATAAAACTAAAAAATCAAAAAAAGAAATATAAAATAATAAGCACAACCTGCCTTGCAATATGTCTACTTATAATAATAAACACAGGAGCTTTTATGCCTGACTTAATGCAAATAGTTTCTAATAACAGAGTAAACTGTACTACTACAGGAGCAGCAAGCCTTTTAGTAAACAGCTCTGCACTTGGCTATATTTTAATTGGTATTCTTGCGTTTTTATTAGGTATATGTGTAACTATACTTTTATATCGTTTGCGTAATAGAAATAAATATAAAAAGCAGGAGGAAGAAAATGCCAAACTTTGAGTTAATAGATAACTTTTTTCAAGTTACTGTACTAGGTTTTACTGCCTTTATTGCCCTTATTCTTGCATATTTGCACAAAAGCCGTCGCTGTCTTATTCTTTCTCTAGCATACGCCTGCTTTTTTATGGGAACATTGTATTATGTATTGTGCTTATGTATTACAGGTGATGTTCCTCAAGTATTTTATGTAGCAGAAATATCGTGGATTGCATCATATTTTTTCTTTTTCTCACTTCAAATTGTGAGAACAGAGAATATAAGACTACATTTTTCTCCTATTCCTGCCCTATGTTCAGTATTTATTGCAGCTACAATACTTATTTTCCGATTTGCTGGTCCGTCATATCTAGTGTCTGGATTATTTGCAATTCCAACAAGCGGAATTATGTATTTGTCTGTTTTTAGACTTCAATGCAATATGAAATATTGGCTTACTGACTTTTGTTTTGTAATTTGTATAATACTACAAGTGCTTTTATATATTGTATCTATGTTTATAAAAGATTACACCCGATTTAACCTCTACTTTGCAATTGATATTTCACTAACAATTTCTTTAGTAACATTATTGGTACTTAACTTGCAGGAGGTAATTAAAAATGACATACATTGAAAATATCTTTATCTGTCTTGCTATTCCTCCACTTCTTTCATTATTTTTCACTAAAGGACACACAAGATGCTTTATGCTATTTCTTGTTATTGGTATGGGTATTTGTCTTTTGAGTGCATACATAAGCAGCTTCTTTATGGGATATTATGGTGTTAATACTACAGTTACTGTTATTGAAATTACACCTGTCTGCGAGGAATTAATGAAGCTACTTCCATTGCTGTTATATTTTTTAATATTTGAGCCAAATCCTAAAGAGTTTCCAACAGCAGCAATTGCTATTGCCATTGGCTTTGCAACTTTTGAAAATGTTTGCTATTTAACAGAAAACGGTGCTAGTGACTTTACATTTCTTCTTATCCGAGGAATTTCTGCTGGTGCTTTACATATTTTATGTGGCATTTTAACAGATTTAGGCTTTTCTTATGTATTTCAACGCCAATGGTTGACTTTGACTGGCACAGTAGGTATTTTAGGAGCTTGCACAGGTTTTCACGCAATCTATAACTTGCTTATTACAGCAGACCATTTATGGAAAATAGCTGGTTATCTCTTCCCTTCAATATTAATCACTTGTTTAATTATATTAAAACAAGTATTACTAAAATCAAATACCTTCTTATAATAATTTTTTGCAAAAGCTGTTCATTAATTGAGCAGCTTAATTTTTTTATATTTTTTAATATTTAGGTGGAAGTTTTTCCAATTTTTTGTATTTATAATAGTATAGGGATATAAAACATCTAAAAATAAAAAGAAAGGAGATTTTTAACAATGAACAATAGAATTGATATTCGGATACAAGAGATACACCACAGAACACAACAATATAAACAAAAGTATAATAATTGTGCAATTTATATTATGTCAACGCTTAGCATATTTCTTCTCTCAGGCATTTGTATTCTCTTAAAAAGCCTTCATACTTGCGAAGCTTTCTCTATGTCAAAAGGCTATTGCTCATTACTGCTATACGAAAATACAGGGGCATATACTATAGTTGGTACTATTGCTTTTGTAGCAGGTGCAGTACTGACTATAATACACACACGATTAAAGCAGAAAAAATGCAAGCAACTACTGTGAATATTATTTAATGTATCATAAACAAAATTAATCTTAATACTTTTGTATTATGGGGTGTATTTGGATTTTTATATTTCCACAAAAAAGTAAAATTAAGGAGGAATTTTATGTTTAAAAAATTTAGAAAACCACTTGCATTTTTATTAGCAGTGGTAATGACGGTTCTGCCTATTTATTCATATAACGGAATTTTTAATGATATAGGCTTTATACAAACAACTAATGCAGCAGAAGATAACATATCATTTACAGCAATTAGTGGTACTGCAAGTGTAAGAGCAACCGAAAATTATGAGAAACTTGTTGATGGAAAATATTCCAGCACTAACGCTAATGATTACTCAAAATGGTGTGTTGAAAACTTTTCAAATGCCTACATTATTTTCAGTTCATCAGAGCCAATACATATTAAAGGCTATTCTATTGTAACTGGAAACGATAATCAAACTTATAAAGGAAGAAATCCAAAAGATTGGAAATTGTATGGCTGTAATGATGAATCAGCTGATAGAAATTCTGATAGTTGGGAAGAAATCCATAGTGTTACTAATGATACTATATTAAAAGATATTAATTACACAAAATATGATTACACATTAGATACTCCAACAACAAAAAAGTATCAATATTTCAAACTTGAAATCACAGCATTACAAAGTGACGACACAATGCAGATGAGCGAGTTTATACTACAACCTTGCCAACATAATTGGATAGTTAAGGATACTGTTTCTGCTGACTGTACTACAGCTGGCTATGAAATTCAAGAGTGTTCTCTTTGCACAGAGGAACAAACTGTTCCAGACGGTACATCTGCCCTTGGTCATAACTGGATAGATGATAATATAGTTGCACCAACTTGTACTAATGAAGGATATACAACTCAAATATGTTCCAGATGTCAAGAAACAAGAAATGTTAATATTACTTCTGCCCTTGGTCATTCTTATGTTGATGGAGTTTGTAGTGTTTGTAAAGAGGTAAATCTCAAAGAACCTGCACTTTTAAATGGATATTATCAAATTTCCAATGTTAGTGAGCTTTACTGGTTTGCAGGACTTGTAACTGGCACTCTTACAGACGGCACAGAACAAAATACATCTGCAAATGCAGTTCTTACAGCAGATATTGTTGTAAACAAGAATGTTTTTGACGAAAATGGCAATCTTATTAGCAATACAGATAGTTTATTAGTTTGGACACCTATTTCTGGCGATTCTTCTAATTATTATACAGGTATATTTGACGGACAAAATCACACGATTAGTGGATTGTATTTTAACGATGAAAATGCTCAATGTGTTGGCTTGTTTAATAGAATTGAAAGCAGTACAATTCGTAATTTAGGTGTTATTAATTCATATTTTAATGGCAATGTTGAAGTTGGTAGTATATGTGGTTATAGTCACTACAGTACAATCGAAAATTGCTACAGTACAGGAACTGTCAACGGTAGCAATTATATAGGCGGTATATGTGGTAGAAAATATTATGGTACAATTACTAACTGTTTTAACAATGGTAAAGTAACTGGTACATCTAACGCCTCTGGTATATGTGGTTTTGGTTATGGTGAAATATCAAACTGTTATAACACAGGAATAGTAAGCGGAAATGCTATTTGTGCAAGGGACAGTTATTTAAAAGTTACAAACAGTTATTATCTTGAAGGTACAGCTACTGACAGCAATGCAACAGCTAAAACAGCAGAACAGTTTGCAAGTGGCGAAGTATGCTATCTCCTTTCAAAGGGTAATAGTAATTCTGTGTGGGGACAGATTATAACTGGGGACAATAAGCAAGCATACCCTACTTTTAACAGTACAGCTGTATACTATGGCACAAATTGTAAGGGTGAAAATCTTTATTCAAATGAACCAATTAGTTCTGAACACGATTTTACTGATAACAATGGTTTTTGTAAATTATGTGGTAGCTATGAAACTCCAACACAAAATTCAGAAGGTGCTTATGAAATATCAAATGCTGGTGAGCTTTACTGGTTTGCAGGACTTGTAAACGGTACTCTTACAGACGGCACAGAGCAAAATACATCTGCAAATGCAGTTCTTACAGCAGATATTGTTGTAAATAAGAATGTTTTTGACGAAAATGGCAATCTTATTAGCAATACAGACAGTTTATTAGCTTGGATACCTATTTCTGGCGATTCTTCTACTGCTTATGTTAACTATGTAGGTACATTCGACGGGCAAAATCATACTATTAGCGGTTTATATTTTAATAACAGCAATACACAATGGGTTGGCTTGTTTGGTAAAATTGGATTAGAAAGTCAAAGTAGCACAATTCGTAATTTAGGTGTTATTGATTCATATTTTAATGGCAATATTGAAATTGGCAGTATATGTGGTTATAGTTACTACAGTACAATCGAAAATTGCTACAGTACAGGAACTGTCAACGGTAGCAATTATATAGGCGGTATATGTGGTAGAAAATATTATGGTACAATTACTAACTGTTTTAACAATGGTAAAGTAACTGGTACATCTAACGCCTCTGGTATATGTGGTTTTGGTTATGGTGAAATATCAAACTGTTATAACACAGGAATAGTAAGCGGAAATGCTATTTGTGCAAGGGACAGTTATTTAAAAGTTACAAACAGTTATTATCTTGAAGGTACAGCTACTGACAGCAATGCAACAGTTAAAACAGCAGAACAGTTTGCGAATGGTCAGGTGTGCTATCTTCTTAACAATGGCAAAACAGACGGTACACAGGTTTGGTATCAAACTATAGACACAGATACTTATCCTTTATTTGAAGGTGCAATAGTATTTTATAGCCAAAGCACAAACCCTCAGTATTTCAATGGTATATTAGGTGATGTGAACAATGACAAGATTATAAATAATGTTGATGCAGCACTTACATTAAATCATATAAGTGGTATATCTTCACTTGATGAAAAAGCTCTTATATTGGCTGATGTAAATAATGATAACAAAGTTGATATACTTGATGTAATTAAAATTCTTAATTTAGTAGCTTGATAGTTAGCTCTATAATATTGGTGTGGTTTTAAATAAAACCACACCAATATTTTTGTGTAAAAAAGCACTCTTTAACTTCAAAAGTACATTTAATCTAACACAATTTTGTCAGCTATTTCATTTAATGATTTACCATAAAAACGATACATTAAATAGATTTAGCTGTCATAGTATCATCACAATTTCCCCATCAACATTTTCATATAATAAATAATTAATTAATCAACAATATAAGGTTCTGCAACTTTACGACCATCGTCATACGCAAGTTCATCTATAACATAAGGGCATAAATACCATCTATCTTCTTCTGATAATTTATCAAGTTCTTTCACAAGTGTTTCATCATCAAGGGCTCTAAACTTTTCAAGTATAGCATCTAACATTTCATAACAAATTGGAGCCTCTCCATCAAAACTAGGGGCTGAAGAACACTTCCAGTTTTCTTTTAATGTTTTCAATTCTTTACTTATCATACAACTTTCCCCTCTTTCCATTGACTATAGAAAAAAACATACAAATAAGAAAGCTTGCTACCTATAATACATTCGTAAAACAGATAACAAGCTATCTCATTGATTCGTCAATCATTTTAATATTCACTTTCTTTAATATAAAACTTTTTGTTTTTTGATTAATTATTCTTTATAACATCACTGTTACAACTAATTAATTTTTAATTGCTTAATATTGTATGCAAATTTAATTTAACATATTAATTATACTCTTCTCTATAATCCCCATTATTAATAACATTAAACCTCAGCTCTAAACTTACACAAATATTAATTAATATAAACTATATATTCAATTTTAACTTTAGATTTTTTATATTCAAGTATTAAAACATATTCTATTTTGCGACCTTAACTTTTTAAATTGGTTATTGTTTTTTACCAATCGTTTTATTACTTTTCAATAAATAAATCTTTTTACATTTACAAATACGGCTTACAATACTTCCTTACCATCTATGTAAATATTTCCTGGTCTTTATAACTCCATCAAACTGTAATGTATATATGCTATTTTCTACACGATTTTGAACATTTATTTTTCATTACTCAAACAATACCAAGAATCATTTGTTACTAAAATATGTTTAAATACTTTTGTAAATGTTACAGTTTTTAAGTTATAAGACTAAACTCATACTTCTGGTGGACTCAACCCCTTTCATTTATTTGTTATAACTCATTGGTTATCTTGTATATATATAATAACCTATATGTTCTATTTTGTCAATAGTTTTTAAAAATTTTCTATTCAAAATCTTTCACAATTTATTCAGGTACTTTTTTAGCACATTATACAAAAACAGCCTCAAAAATCATAAGACTTTCAAGGCTGTTTCAATTATTTCAAAGTTTTAAGTTTTGTACTGGATAAATATCCATTATCACTAAAACTATTTTGTACAGCAGCACCATAATTACTACTCATAGTAAGCTGACTAACTCTATTATTGATATTAAAATTTCGTATATTAATATTAGGCTTTACATATTCTCTTTTCATTGTATTGCCCCCTTACGCAGAATATGCTGTTGTATACAATGATGGTGTAGATATAAGTATCCATTCACCATAATAATCTGAGTTACCATTGCTACCAACATAATGCTTTCTAGCCCAAATTTCTACATTACCTGATATATTTTTAATTTCAGCACCAAAGAAACCTATGTTATCACCCCATTTAACATTACCATACTTGGAATCTGAAACATCACCGTTTAGATAATTGCTATAATTACCTGCAACTGATGCCCCAACAATAGGATTTACAGATTTTACATCATACACTGCTTCTTGATTAGTTACAGCTTGTCCATTCCACCATATGCCCTTATAATACATTGTCGATGTTTTGATATAAACAGCATTTGATGGATTGTCAGAAGGTTTATCACCTTGAACACAAATGTCAAACCCTACATAATCATATTTTGCTAACATTTTTTCTTGTGAAGTTTCATTATCATAGCCCCACTTAAAACCACCTGTTAAAACAATACCATATCTAGCAGTATCTTCACCTATAGCATCGTTTTCTCTATAAATATGAGAATCTCTAGTTATTTTAGAAAATTTCAAAGTTACTGTATTAGCATCATCATCACTATCTGTTGCACCATCTTCTTTTTCAACTCTGTAATAAATTCCCTCAAGTTTTAATAAAAAGTTAGAATTAAAATCAGGATTTACATTATAATCACTATTGGATTTAGTTAAGTAAATATTCAATTTATTTGTGTCATTTGTTGCACCATCTAAACCTAAGCTATTAACTACAACAGTAATTGAATTTTTATTTTTCAAACTAGCATCACCCATTATTTTAACTTTAGTATCACTAATTCTAATTTCACCTATTTCAACACTACCTTTTAAAGTAATATCACTATTTGCATAAATATCACTTCTTGATGCTCCAGAATTTCCATTATTATCATAATTATTATTTGACCTTATCTGTGCATCACAATTTTCATTAAATACTAGATTTGAACCATTTAATACTGATAATGCACCACTCATACTAATGTCCTTTGTTGCATTGTAATAAATATCCACTTTATCAATAACAATTTTACAATAATCATTAGCACATATTAAACCATTACAATAATTTTGAGTAATATCAGCACCATTTATTGTTACTGTTGATAAGCCTGTACCTTGCAAAGGTTCAATTACACCATAATAGCCACCATTATGCCACTTTTGATAATGGTCAACAACATAATTTCTTACAAAGGCTACCTTTTCCTTTATATTAACATTACCATCTTTAACTGCAATAAATGCACCAAATTCACTACCCATATCTATACCATTTATAAGAGGGCTTAATGTTCTTGTTGCAGCATCAAACTTAAAGCCACCATCAAATATTACAGCATCATTGCCATTATCTGAACCGATTGTTAATGTAGCTCCATTAGTTACAGCAATAAAATTTTCTAAATAATAGGTAGTCCAATCGTTAAGTTTATAACTATAATTTTCCGTATCTCTTATTATTGAATATCTTATATCTCCGGCAGATTTTAAAGTTACATTAGTATTTTCACCACTTAATATTGGAGCTTTATAATAATAATTTCTATATAAATTTCCTGTTGTTGGTATATCATCAGCACCAATGTAATAATTATCATTAAGCAAAATAGTTGCCCTATGACCATTAGCCAATGTTACTGCCTCAAGAAAAGTCATACAATTAGTTTCTGTGCCATCTTCTAAAACAACTGTAAACATTGGATATTCTTTTATTTCATTGCCACCTGTTCCATTTTCAATAAAACCAATACCATATATTTTTACCTTTGAACCCTCTGAATATATGTAATAAGTTTTTCCCATCTCTACTTGAAAACTTTCATTTATTATTACATCACTAGTTCCTGTATTTTTATAAACATAATTGCAAATATGTGTTGTTTTTCCCTTACCAACACTAGCTTTTACTATGAGTTTACCATCTGAAGGAGCAGTAAAACCAACATAAGCACCAGATTTTGGATTATGATTTTTAATCACAGGGTCACTTGTACCTTGAGCATACTTACCCTTTTCATAATATGTAAACTTCTCACCTGCATATAATGTATTATTAACATCAGTATCAATGCCATTAGTTAAATCCCAAGTAGTTGCTTCAACAGGAGCTTCTGTTGTTGCTTCTGTTGGTTCCTCATAATCATCACTATCTGGTACAAATTCAAGATAATAAATTATTATCTTTGAACCTGTTAAATATGTCTTGTATTCTGTACCATTTGTTATGTCATAAGTAGCCTTAATATATTTTGTTGCACCAGAACTATTGCTTACATTTTCATTAAATATAACGCCACTTTTGCCATTATTTATTTTATAAGCAATAGTAAATTTGCCATCACAATAAGCATTAAATGTGACACCATTGCCATTAGATGTAGCAACTATACTATTTGAATAGACATTCCCATCAAAAGTTGCTCCACTACCTTTAAGAAAACTACCATTAAATTTAAGTCCAGCATCATAATCGCCATCATTTCTGTCTGACATTGCCCAAATGTAAGGTGTACCGTGACTTTCTTCTGTAGTTGTTTCTGTCAATTCCTCTGTTGTAATTTCAGTTGTTGTTTCGGTACTTTCTTCATCACCAACTATTATTACATCAGCATTTGTACTTTCTTCAACTGTAGCATCATCAGCATCAATTACAGTATCATCTGCTATAGGAGCAAAAGTTTCTCCCTCTGTTATTTCCTCTGACGATTCTTCAGTTAATTCTTCTGACAATTCTTCAGAATTTTCATTATATAACACAGTATTATCATCAGCTATAGCTTCATCACCAGTTGTATCATTTTCTTCAAGATAATCCATTATATCTTGAAAGTCAACTACAGTTGCTGAGCCTGTGTCATCAGCCATAGCCATAAGACAGACATTAAATGTCATAAGTATTGATAAAAATAAAGCACATAATCTTTTCATAAAATCTCCCCCTTTTCGTTTAATATATTATTATATGCAAATTATTATCTACACAAACACTATTATATAAAATATGATAACTGTTATCAATAGTAAATAATTACAATATTCTTAATATTTTAGTGGGATTAATTTACATTTTATACATAAACTACACAAAAAAATAAAAGTCCGAGATTTCAGACTTTTATTTTCTAATTATAACTATTTATTAATTATTTTCACTTGAATTATTTTCTGAGTTTCCTTTTTTAACTTCCATATTCTTTGGAAGCACAATATTTAAGAATATAGCAACAATAAATACAACAGCAACGCAGTTTTCTGCAAATACATTTTGTACAATCTGAGGGAATACATTAAATAATTCCTTAACCTGTGTAAAACCAATACCTGTACTTAATGAAAGAGCTACAATAGTTATGTTTCTTTGTGAATAGCCACAATTGCCAATCATTTGAATACCACTAACTACAATTGAACCAAACATCATTAATGTACAGCCACCAAGAACTGCATTTGGAAGTGTAGCAAGAACAGCACCAAACATAGGGAAAAGACCAGCTAACACCATAATAATTGCACCCATAAGTATAGTAAATCTATTTACAACCTTAGTCATTGCAATAAGACCAACATTTTGAGCAAATGAAGTAATTGGTAAACAACCAAATAAACCAGAAATAGCACTTACATAACCGTCACAAGCAATAGAACCTGCTGTTTCCTTATGAGTTGAATTTCTATTTAAGCCGGCATTAGCAAGGGCTGATGTATCACCTATTGTTTCTGTAGCAGAAACAAGGAAAATCAAAGTAACTGACACAATAGCACCAATGTTAAATTCAGGCTTAAATGGTAAAAGCTCTGGTAATGAAATAAATCCGGCACTTTTAATAGCCGAAAAATCAACCATACCCATACATATTGCAACTATGTAACCTACAGCTAAACCAAATAAAACAGAAAGTGGCTTAAGTTTATCCTTTGCAAATATGTTAAAACCAATACAACATAAAAGAGTAAATGTACCCAAGAACCAGTTCTTTAATGAACCAAAATCAGCAGCACCAGAACCACCACCAAATGAACTTGCACCAACTGACAAAAGAGAAAAACCAATTGCTGTAACTACACTAGCAGAAACAATAGGTGAAATAATTTTAATCCAATATTTTGCAAGTAAACCTAATGTACCTTCAATCAAACCACCAATAATAATTGCTCCTGTTATAGCACCATATCCATAAGTTGGTCCTATATAGCAAAATACAGAAACAAATGTAAAGCTAATACCCATAACTATAGGAAGTCCTGAACCAATTTTCCATAATGGAAATAACTGTACAATTGTACCTAAACCTGCAATAAGCATTGCACACTGAATAAGCATTGCTGTTTTATCTGCTGGCAAGCCACAAGCACTTGCTACTATAATTATTGGTGAAATATTAGCAACAAACATTGCTAATACATGTTGTAAGCCAAAAGGTACAGCATTTTTAACAGGTACTCTGCCCTCTAGCTTGTAAATGTTATCTATTGAATAATTTTTACTACTCATTTTTTCCTACCTTTACTTTTGTATATTATTTATTTTTTTCAATTAAAATATTTAAACTAATTGTAATTATTAATGAAATAATAGAAACACAAATCAATGCTCCCATTGTATCCATAAGTGCTGTAAAATCTCCATTCACAACTCTGCTATTTATATCTAAAAACTGTAATATAAATGCAGTTGCACAAAAAGTCATACTCATAATTTGATATTTTCCAATTGATTTATTGTTTTTATTTTTGACAATCAATATTAATGGTATAGCCCAAGATATAAGCACTAATACAACACTCAATATATTATACATAGTACCTCCTTATACAAATAATGTAAGCTGGTCGGTTTCTCTCATATTGCCAAGTACACCAGCATCTTTAAGCATTTGTATATTACTCTGACCTAAACCAGTTCTTTTTTGCAATTCCTCAATTGTTTCAAATGTGCCATCATCTCTTGCATTTACTAATGATTCTGCAGCAGTAACACCAAAGCCTGATATTGTACAAAATGGAGGTAATATATATTTTCCATCATCTTTATCGATTACTTTAAATTTAGTCGTTCCAGATTCATACAAATCTATTGGAGCAAACTTTATACCTCTTGCATAAAGTTCTATAACTAATTTAAGCATATCAGCTGTTGTCTTATCCTTAGCACTAGCCTCTTTACCCATAGCCATAATAGAGCTATAAGTTTCTCTTGCCTTATTTTCGCCAAAGCACATTATTTGATAATCAAAATCATCATACTTTACTGAAAATGTTGCAGCATAAAAAGCCTCTGGATAATTTATTTTAAAATAGCCTATTCTAAAAGTGTTAGTACAATAAGCCACAGCGTGTCCCTTTGGGAACATATACTTTATTTTTTTACAACTGCCAATATACCAATCTGGTACATTATGTTCACGCATAAGTGCTTCCTCATCACCAGTTAAGCCCTTGCCCTTTCTAACGTGTTCCATTATTGAGAAGGCATCTTTATTAGGCAATCCGTGAAGCTGGAGATAAACCATAATATCATCTCGAGTTGGTATAACCTCGTTAAGAGTACAAGTACCATTAGCAATAAGTTCCTGTGCATTACCATTCCAAACATCAGTACCGTGAGAAAGTCCAGAAATCTTAACTAAACCAGAAAAAGACTGTGGCTGTGTTTCAACAAGCATACCAATAACAAAAGGTGTACCAAATTCAGGCAAACCTAAAGAACCAGTGGGACAACCATTAATATCATCAGGCTTTAATCCAAGTGCCTCTGGACTAGTAAATAATGACATTGTTTCTTTGTCATTCATAGGTACTTTTAATGGGTCAAACCCTGTTATATCGTGAAACATTCTTAATATTGTAGGCACATCGTGACCAAGCATATCAAGTTTTAACAAACAACTATCAATTTTGTGATAATCAAAGTGAGTTGTCTTAACTCCCGATTCGGCTTTGTTAGCTGGATGCTGAACTGGGCAAAACTCATAAATATCAGTATAATCAGGTACAACTACAAGACCACCTGGGTGCTGACCTGTTGACCTTTTAACACCAACACAGCCATTAACAAGCCATCGTTTTTTAGCACCTTTCATATTTATACCTTTTGCCTCACAATATTTCAAAACATATCCAAAAACAGTTTTATCCTGAAGTGTAGCAATAGTACCAGCCTTAAATACGTGACCTTCACCGAAAAGCTCCTCACAATATCTATGGGCTCTTGTTTGGTCCTCACCAGAGAAATTAAGGTCAATATCTGGCTCTTTATCACCATTAAAACCTAAGAAAGTTTCAAAAGGTATTGCCTGCCCGTCCTTGTTCATATCAGCACCACAATGTGGGCATTTTCTATCTGGAAGGTCAAAGCCTGAGTTACCAGCAACCTTTTGTACTTCTTCAGATGTAAAATCTGAGTATTTGCAATTAGGACAAACATAATGTGGGTCAAGAGGATTAACCTCTGTAATACCAGCCATAGTTGCAGCAAAGGAACTACCTACAGAACCTCTTGAACCTACAATATAACCGTGTGCATTAGAGTCCCAAACAAGTTTTTGAGCAATAATATAAAGCACAGCATATCCATTACCAATAATAGAATCAAGTTCTCGATTTAATCTATCCTCTATATTAGGTGGCAATGGGTCACCATATATTGACTTAGCTTTATTTGTTGTTATTTCCCTTAACTCATCATCAGCACCTTCAATAACTGGAGGACATTTCCTATTAGGTACAGCATAAATATCATCATCTATCATATCTGCAACTAAATTTGTATTTGTAACAACTATTTCGTATGCCTTTTCTGGTGGAATATACTTAAATTCATCAAGCATTTCCTTAGTTGTTCTAAAATACAAAGGTGGCTGATTTTCTACATCTTCAACCTTATAGCCTTCGCCTACTTGAACTATTTTTCTAAAATCTGCATATTCTGGGTCAATAAAATGAACATCACCTGTTGCTACAACTGGTTTATTATATTTATCGCCAAGGTCAATGATTCGTTTGTTAAGACGCTCAAGGTCCTCCCAGCCATTAACAGTTTTACCATTTTTCTTAGTATTTCCAATCATATACTGGTTATTGCCTAAAGGCTGAACTTCAAGATAATCATAAAAATCTACAATTTCCTTTATATCCTCATCTGGCAAGTCATTATAAACAGCCTCATACAAGTCACCAGCCTCACAAGCTGAGCCAAGTATAAAATTATCTCTATATTTAATAATTTCAGATTTAGGAAAATGAGGTCTACCACCTCTAACACCAAAATATTTAATATGTGCATCAGATACAAGCTGATATAAATTTTTAACGCCTGCTTGATTTTTAGCAAATATTATAATATGGTATCTTTTTCTTATTTTAGATTTATCAATATTCTTAGCACCAAGTTCATTTAAACTATCAACAGTTTCTTCACCTAAATCTTTAAGCATATCTATAAATTTAATAAAACATTCAGCAGTAGCTTCTGCATCATCAACAGCTCTGTGATGATTTTCAAGAGAAACACCCACAGCCTCACATATTGTATCAAGTTTAAAATTATTTAACTTTGGCAAAAGAGTTTTACCAAGTTCCACTGTATCAATAATAGTGTTATCAAATATTATGCTGTTAGCCTTAGCATATCTTTTAAGAAAAGCTGTATCAAATCCAGCATTATGAGCAACAACAACACTATCACCTATAAAGTCAAGAAATTCTGGTAAAATTTCATTTTCAATAGGTGCATTTTCAACCATATCATCATATATACCGGTCAATTTTGAAATCTTTTCAGTTATATGTTCTTGTGGATTGACGAAAGTAGAATACCTATCTACTATTTCACCATTAGTTACCTTAACAGCACCTATTTCAATTATTTTATCAACATTAGTATTTAAACCCGTAGTTTCAAGGTCAAAAACAACAAATGTTGAATCAAGACTTTGTCCTTTTGGTATTTTAACAACTGCACCAATATCATTTACCATATATCCTTCACAGCCATAAAGGACTTTTATGCCAGCTTTTTTGGCTGCACTCATAGCCTCTGGGAAAGCCTGAACAACACCGTGGTCAGTTATAGCTATAGCTTTGTGTCCCCACTTTGATGCCCTATTTATATAATCAGCAGCCGGATTTATAGCATCCATCATACTCATATTAGTATGTAAATGAAGTTCAACTCTCTTTTCTTCAGCATCATCTATTTTCATTTCTGGAGGTGTACCTTCATTTAAAGCATTTATAATAAGCACCTGTTCATTATTTTCATACTTATCATAATCTAAGTTGCCCTTAACTTTTACATAACAACCTTTTTTCATAAGAGATTTAAAGTTTTCTTTAAAATCTTCAGGTGAGCAAAAAAGTTTAACAGGAACACAGTCTGTACCATCATAAAGGTCATTTTTAACAATGTATCCACCTTTTCTAGTTTCTGTAATTTCTGTTTCAGAATAAAGTTTGCCTTCAACAGCTACATTACCACTTCTAGTACAAGCCTCTTTAATAGTGATAATATCTTCTGTAATTTCCTCTGTTTTGGCTGTGCCAACTTTTTGTCTCTTTTTAAACTTACTGTCATTTACAACTGGAGCAGAGGTTGTGGCTGGCTCATTATTTTCCTTAGTTTCTGCAACTATTTTACAATATTCTCTAACCCTTATTTCTTGAGCCTTTTTAAACTTTTCCGCTTCCTCTTTAGTAAAAGGTCTATCCACAAACTTAACTCTATATTCAAGTTTTAACCTATCTTTTAATGCCTTTTCAATTACATTGTCAATGCCCAATATATGAAAGGTTTTATATGTATTGTTTGCAACTTCAATAATAAGACTATTATCCTTTATATGCCAATTAGCTTTTTTAAACACAGGTGAACAACATATACTTTTTTTATAAACAAGTTCAGAAAGTTTATGCCAATATTTTTCTATTTTCTCCTCTGGCGTTAAATTTTCCATTGGATAAGAAATAGAGGCATCTACATTTTCAACACCAGGAAAAGACTCTATAATATCCTTTTCTAAATCTTCAAGACAACTTTCATCTACAAATTTGTCAGATTGCAAAGCTATTTCCATAGTTTTAGTTTGAAACCAAACCTTAACATTAGACACTATTGAATTTTTTAAATTGCTTTTTACATTTGCAGACAAGTGCATTTTACCAAATACATCTTGAAACAAAGCATTTTCCATAGTTTTACCACCTTATTTATAGCTTTTCTATTTCCTCCATAAGAGCATCAAGAAGCTCATTTTCAGGAAGTTTTTTAAGTATTTCTCCCTTTTTAAATATTAAGCCATAACCATTACCACCAGCAATACCAATATCTGCTTCTCTTGCTTCGCCAGGTCCATTAACGGCACAACCCATTACAGCCACCTTAATATCTTTGTTTATGTTTCTACATTTTTCTTCAACCTTATTAGCAAGGCCAATTAAGTCAATTGAAGTTCTACCACAAGTTGGACAAGACACAAATTCTATACCAAATTTTCTAAGTCCCAAATCCTTTAATATAGCCTTAGCAACCTTAACTTCTTCAACTGTTGAACCTGTTAAGGATACTCTAATTGTATCACCGATACCCATAGCAAGTATAGCACCAATGCCTACAGCAGACTTAATTGTACCAGACCATTCTGTACCAGATTCAGTAATACCTAAATGAATAGGATAATCTACCTCTTTTGACAAAAGGCTATAGGTAGCAAGTGAAAAAGGTACATTAGATGCTTTAATAGAAATAACAATATCGTGAAAATCTAATTTTTCAAGTATTCTAACGTGTCTTAAAGCACTTTCAACAAGACCTTCAGGTGTTACTTCGCCATATTTTTCAAGAATATCTTTTTCAAGAGAACCAGAGTTTACACCTATTCTTATTGGAATTTTTTTTGCTTTGGCAGCTTCAACAACAGCCTTAACTCTGTCTTCGCCACCAATATTTCCAGGATTAATTCTAAGTTTGTCTACACCACTTTCTATAGCCTTTAACGCAAGTCTATAATCAAAGTGAATATCAGCTACTAAAGGTATGTGAATTTGTTTTTTTATCTCAGCAATAGCCTCAGCAGCCTTCATATCTGGAACGGCAACTCTTATTATTTCACAACCAGCAGCCTCAAGTTCAAGAATTTGCTTAACTGTAGCATCAACATCTGATGTTTTTGTATTACACATTGATTGAATAGCAATAGGATTGTCGCCACCTATAAGTACATTTCCAATTTTAACAACTCTTGTTTTTCTTCTTTTTATAAATCCCATATTTTTTTCTCCTTTATAACAGCTTTAAAACATCATTAAAAGCAATATAAACACCAAATCCCATTAATAATACAAAGCCAGCAAAATGAATAAAGCCTTCTATTTTTTCTGGAACTTTTCTTCTAGTAACAAGTTCAATTAAACTAATTACAATTCGTCCTCCGTCAAGAGCTGGCAAAGGAAAAAGATTAAGTACACCTAAATTAGCACTCAATAATACAGTTAAACTAGACATAGATAAAACTACAGCACTTAGTCCATAGCTTATACTTTGTGAATATTCTTGACCAACTACTGATGTAACACCAATAGGTCCAGAAAGTTCTGTAACAGCAACCTTAGCTGTAATAAGTCTAATAAAGCTAATAACTGTAACCTTAATTAAGAATATAACAGACCAAAAAGCACCTGCAATATATTCCCAAAGTTCACCTTTTACCATATTTCCATAATCCCTATGAAAAACATTAATATAAGGTGCTTTATATGTTAAAGAAACACCATAAATATATCTGTCACCAGACTTAGCTGGAGTAATTGTGTAGCTGATTTTTTCGCCGTTTCTTTTAATAACTAATTCATCAGCCTTACTTCCGCCATTCTTAAAAAAGTCAATTTCATTTATACTATGAACACTATGACCGTTTACAGCCACAATTTTATCTCCAACCTCTAAGCCAATTTCAGATGCTGGAGAGCCATCACTTATATTAGTTATGCCTGTTCCTAAAACAGGACCACACAAACTAATAATAGCCATAAGAACAAAAGCAAGTACAAAATTCATAAATGGCCCAGCAAAACAAATAAGTATCTTCTGAATAGGAGTAGTATCATTAAAAGAAATAACATCATCTCTACCTTCGACTTCTTCCTCCATTCGGCAAAAGCCACCTAAAGGTAAAAGTCTTATGTTATAAGTTGTGTCACCTTTTTTAAATCCCCATAATTTAGGACCCATACCAATAGCAAATTCAGATACAAGAACATTAAACTTTTTAGCTACAACCATATGGCCAGCTTCGTGAATTACAACAATAACAGTAAAAATTAATAAAGTCAATATTATAGACAATTATTTCACCTCTAAAGTCTTAGTATATTCTCTAGCCCACTTGTCAGCCTCAAGAACATCTTCAATAGTATAATTATATTTTACAGTATATGCGTTCATTGCCATTTCTATAAGTTTAGGAATATCAGTAAATGAAATTTCTCTATTAATAAATCTTGCAACAGCAATCTCGTTAGCTGCATTTAAAACAGTTGGCATAGTTCCTCCTGTCTTAATAGCTCTATAGGCAAGAGAAAGACAAGGAAATTTATCAATCTTTGGCTTTTCAAAAGTTAGATTATTATATTCAAAGAAATTAATCTTAGGGAAAGAATTTTTAACTCTCTTAGGATATGTAAGTGCGTATTGTATAGGCACCTTCATATCTGGCAAACCAAGCTGTGCAATTACTGCACCATCTTCATAGCCAACCATTGAATGAACTATGCTTTGAGGATGAACTACAACTTCAATCTGGTCAAGTTCAACATCAAAAAGCCACTTTGCCTCTATGACCTCAAGACCTTTATTCATAAGTGTGGCTGAATCAATTGTTATTTTTTTACCCATATTCCAATTAGGGTGCTTTAAGGCATCATCAACAGTAACTTTAGACACATCGTCCCAAGTTCTAAAAGGTCCACCTGAAGCTGTAAGGAAAATTTTATCTATTTTATTACCCTCATTACCTTGTAATGACTGAAAAATTGCAGAGTGTTCACTATCTACAGGATACATTTTTACATTATTTTCTTTTAAAAGTTTCATTACAAGTTCGCCAGATGTAACAAGAGTTTCTTTATTAGCAAGGGCTATATTTTTCTTAGCTTTTATTGCCTCAACTGTAGGAACAAGACCAATATTTCCTACAACAGAATTAACAACTGTATCAGTACCAGCCATTGTAGCAACTTCAATAAGTCCTTCCATACCTGTTGTAACCTTAACATCAAGGTCTGCAATTCTTGATTTAAGCTCCTGTGCTTTTTCATTATTCATTACACAGACAAGTTCAGAATTAAACTCTCTTATCTGTTTTTCAAACAAATCAATTCTTGTATTAGTGCTCATTGCTTTAACATTGATACCACCAATATCTCTTATTACATCAAGAGTTTGAGTACCTATTGAACCAGTTGAGCCTAATATAGCTATATTCTCTGTCATTTTTACACCTCTATATTTATATATAAATATATAATATTAAACTAAATACTAACGCTGTATAAGGTAATGTAAATAAAACAGAATCAAATCTGTCTAAAACACCACCGTGACCTGGCATTAATTTGCCATAGTCCTTTATACCAACATATCTTTTTATACTTGATGCTGCTAAATCTCCAAACTGAGCAAATACTGAGCCTATTGCACCAACTAAAGCCATTACAGCAATTTGAATAGCAGATAAATCTAAAACAATAGCTGAATAAATAGCAGTAATTATAGCAACAGTAACAACACCACCTACAGCACCTTCAATAGACTTTTTAGGACTAAGCTCAGGTGTTAATTTATGCTTACCAAACTTAGAACCAACAAAATAAGCTCCAGTATCACTACCAAAAGCAAATATAAATGGTAACCAAACTACGACTAAGCTAGCATTTCTAATATACCAAGTAAAGCTAAGTAAAACACCTAAATAGAAAAATCCAAATACAGTAATAGCTCCATCGTGAATATTATTAGTTTTATGACATACTACTAATATAAACATAATCAAAATAACAGCCATAGATAAGCCCATAAGGAGCATATTTGTGTTTATTTCCTTAAACCAACTGGCAAAATATGCTATTTCTATAGCAAATCCTACTATATGCACAATTTTAATCTTGCCTGAAACGGCTTTATAAAGTTCATACATACCAATAAGAGAAAGAACAAGGATTGCACACTGTAAAGGTAAGCCACCATAAATAATAAAAAATAAAAGTAAAGGAATTGCTACTAAAGCAGATATAATTCTAACAGCCATTACTTCGCCTCATTTCTTCCGCCAAAGCGTCTATCTCTGTTTTGATAACTATTTATGGCTTCCTTAAGGTCATCAATATTAAAGTCTGGCCATAATTTGTCAGTAATATAATATTCTGAATAGGCACTTTGCCACATAAGGAAATTACTTGTTCTAAGCTCACCACTAGTTCTAATAATAAGCTCAGGGTCAGGAGTGCCAGCACTATCAAGATGGTTTGATATTAATTCTTCTGTTATATCCTCTGGTTCAATTTCACCAGCTTTAACCTCTTGAGCAATTTTTTGAACAGCTCTCCTTATCTCATCTCTACCGCCATAATTCATAGCTATAGTAAGGTGAATACCTGTTCTGTCTTTTGATACTTCCTTTAATTCAGCAATATCCTTTTGTAAATCTGGAGCAAGGGCTGATAAATCACCTATAGAGTCAACTCTAAAGTCGCTATTAGCATAATCTCTAAAGTATTTATTTATGTATTCTCTTAAAATACCCATAATACCACTTACTTCTTCTTCAGCTCTTTTCCAGTTTTCAGTAGAAAAAGCGTAAACAGTAATATGCTCAACTCCAAGACCTTTAGCATCGTTAAGAAGTTTATCAAGAGCCTTTGCACCTTGTTTGTGACCTAAAACTCTAGGAAGCAGTCTTTTTTTTGCCCATCTTCCATTACCGTCCATTATAATACCTATATGCTTAGGCACTTCTTTTGTCGCCATAATATACCTCATTTCTGCATTTTTTACATATTAAATAAGGCTGTCAAAAATGCAAAAACACTTAGACAGCCCATATTTTAAGTTTATAGGAACTTAAATTGACATAACCTCTTTGCACTTAGCATCAATAGCCTTGTCAACAGATTCAATATTCTTGTCTGTAAACTTCTGAATTTCAGTTTCAAGATTTTTCTTTTCGTCTTCTGTAATGTCGCCATTCTTTTCAAGCTTCTTAGCTGTATCCATAGCATCTCTTCTGATGTTTCTAATAGCAACCTTACAATCCTCACCAAGTTTCTTAACATCCTTAGTAAGTGACTTTCTTCTTTCCTCATCAAGCTCAGGGAAAACAAGTCTAATAACCTTACCATCACTATTAGGATTGATACCAATATCAGCTGCATTGATACCTCTTTCAATAGCCTTAAGAGTAGTAGCATCAAATGGCTGAACATTAATAACTCTAGCCTCTGGAACAGAAATATTAGCTAACTGGTTAAGTGGCATTTCTGTACCATAAGCCTCTACCATTACCTTATCAAGTACGTGAGTATTAGCTCTACCAGCTCTAATACCTAAAAGTTCATTTTTTAAATTATTGATAGACTTCTCCATCTTTTCTTCAAACACCTTAGTATGTTCTGACATAATAAACCTCCAATTTTTTTAATATTAAACGGTAACAACTGTACCGATTTTTTCGCCCTTAGCAGCCTTAACAATACCATTATCTTCAGCAAGACCAAATATAACAACAGGTATCTTATTTTCATAGCAAAGGTTAGCAGCTGCAATATCAATAACCTTTAAGTTCTTTTCTACAATATCCTTGCAAGGAATTTCATCAAACTTCTTTGCGTTAGGATTAGTTGCAGGGTCGCTATCATACACACCATCAATAGCCTTAGCAAATAAAATAGCATCAGCCTCAAGTTCGCAAGCTCTTAAAGCTGTTACTGTATCAGTTGAGAAGAATGGGTGACCGATACCAGCAGCAAAAATAATTACCTTACCTTCATTAAGTAATTTATTAGCTAAATCCTTAGAAAATTCCAAAGTTACAGTACCAATTTTAATAGGTGTCATAACAACAGCATCAATACCCTTTTGTCTACAACAATCAGCTACATATATAGCATTCATAACTGTAGCAAGCATACCAATCTGGTCAGCCTTAACTCTGTCCATATCAGGATTTGCACTTCTACCTCTCCAGAAATTGCCACCACCAACAACAAGAGTTGTCTTAGTACCCATTGAAATGATTTGCTTAATCTGGTCTATAATAGAAAATATTGTTTCATTATCAAAATTTTTGCTTGTTTCGCCAGCAAGAGCCTCGCCACTAAGCTTAAGAACTACTTTGTTATACATATCTATACGCTCCTTCCAATTTCAACAACATAATTGTAACATATATTTTTCTTTTTGGCTATACTATTTTATCAAAATTTGAAATTTTTTTATACTAAAAAAAACTGACGACACATTAATCGCCAGTTTTTTTCATTATAAATATTATTCTATGCCAACAACTTCATAGCCTGCATCAATTACAGCCTTCTTAAGTGCTTCATTATCAGCACTACCTGTTACTTCAGCACACTTGTTTTCAAGTGAAACATTTACGCTTTCAACACCATCAACAGCCTTTAACGCCTTTTCAACGTGAGCAACACAGTGTCCACACATCATACCTTCAATATTAATTTTAGTCATTTCTTTTTCCTCCTTAACATTATTTGAAATATTATTATTTTTCTTAGCCTTTATTTTGTGGTCTTTATTAGTGCTATAAACATTAAATAAATTAAGTCTTAAAGCATTAGACACAACGCAAAAGCTAGATAAACTCATAGCAGCAGCACCAAACATAGGATTTAACTTCCAGCCAAATATACCTATAAATACACCTGCTGCTAAAGGTATACCTATAACATTATAAATAAATGCCCAGAAAAGATTTTCGTGTATATTTCTTAAAACAGCTCTGCTAAGTCTTATTGCTGCTGGTACATCAGTTAAATTATTTTTCATAAGAACTACATCAGCAGCATCAACTGCTATATCTGCACCTGTGCCAATAGCTATACCTACATCAGCACTAGTAAGAGCTGGAGCATCATTTATTCCATCACCAACCATAGCAACCTTGCCGTTTTCTTTTAACTTTCTTATTACTTTTTCCTTACCTTCAGGCATAACACCAGCTATAACCTCATCAACACCAACAGTTTTGCTTATAGCATTGGCAGTTTTTTCGTTGTCACCAGTAATCATAACTACACGAATACCCATATTTTTAAGTTCTTTTATAGCCTGTACACTATCATCTTTTATTACATCAGCAACAGCTATAATACCAACAAGTTTATTATCCTTTGCAAATAATAAAGGTGTTTTTCCATTTTCAGCCAATATTTCGGCTTGCTTAACAGTATCCTTGTCTAAATCAATGTTATTATTTATAAATTTTAAACTACCACCAATAACATTGCTACCATTTATTATACCCTTAAGACCATTGCCTGCAAGTGCCTTAAATTCTGTAACTTCATATTTAACAGTTGAAGTTTCTTCTGCCTTTTCAATTACAGCCTTTGCTAATGGATGCTCACTATTTAACTCAATAGAATAAGCTAAAGAAAGAAGTTCATCTTCACTTATACCCCCACTAGGTATAATATCTGTTACCTTTGGTTCACCCTTAGTTATTGTACCTGTTTTATCAAGAGCAACAACATTTGTGTTTCCAGTTTGTTCAAGAGCAGATGCTGTCTTAAATAAAATACCATTTTTTGCACCCTTACCATTACCAACCATAATTGCAACAGGTGTAGCTAAACCTAAAGCACAAGGACAACTAATAACTAACACAGATATACCTCTTGCTAAAGCAAAGCCTACACTTTCACCCATTAAAAGCCAAATTGCAATAGTTATAATTGCAATAGTTATAACAACAGGTACAAAAACACCAGATACCTTGTCAGCTATTTTTGCAATAGGAGCTTTTGTAGCTGATGCATCACTAACCATTTTAATAATTTGTGAAAGTGTTGTATCTTCACCTACTCTTGATGCTTGGCAACGAATATAACCAGATTGATTTATAGATGCTGATGTTACACTATCACCTACAGTCTTATCAACAGGTATACTTTCACCAGTTAAAGCAGATTCATTGACAGCACTTTCACCATAAACAACAACTCCATCAACAGGTATTGTTTCTCCTGGCTTAACTACAAAAATATCATCCTTTTTAACCTGTTCAATAGGTACTGTAACTTCCTTATCATCTTTGTAAAGAACTGCTGTTTTAGGTGCAAGTTTCATTAAGCCTTTTAAAGCATCAGTTGTTTTGCCCTTTGAATAAGCCTCAAGCATTTTACCAACAGTAATAAGTGCAAGAATCATAGCAGCAGACTCAAAATAAAATTCGTGCATATATTCCATAGCTGCATCACTACCTCCATTTAACTGTGCAGTAGTCATAGCAAATAAAGCATAAACACTATATACAAAAGATGCACCAGAGCCTAAGGCAACAAGAGTATCCATATTAGGTGCTTTATGAATAAGTCCTTTAAAACCATTAATAAAAAACTTCTGATTTATAACCATAACAGCTATAGTAAGCAAAAGCTGAACAAGACCCATTGCTATATGATTGTCATTAAAATAGCTAGGCAAAGGCCAGCCCCACATCATATGACCCATTGAAAAATACATTAACACAACTAAAAAAATTAATGAAGAAATAAGTCTTTTTTTCATTAATGGTGTTTCCTTATCTTCAAGAACATCACTATTATTAGTTGCAGCCTTTTCAGCACCTTTTAATGATGCCCCATATCCTGCATTTACTACAGCTTCAATAATTTTTTCTGGCGTTGCTGTACCCTCAACAGACATTGAATTAGTTAAAAGGCTAACTGCACAAGATGTTACACCATCAACCTTATTTACTGCTTTTTCAACTCTAGTACTACAAGCTGCACAGCTCATACCAGTTACATTATATTGTTCCATAACTATCCTCCTATTTCATCAATTTTTGTAATGTAGCCACAAGCTCATCAATAACCTCATCTTTTCCTGCTCTAATATCATTTGCAACGCAAGATTTAATATGATTAGCTAAAAGCTCTTTATTAAAAGCATTTAATGCTGCATTTGCAGCTGCAACCTGAACAAGAATATCAGGGCAATAGGCATCTTTTTCAACCATACCCTTTATTCCTCTTATTTGACCTTCTATACGATTGAGTCTGTTAATAAGAGATTTGTATTCTTTAGGTGTTCTTTCCTTTGTCTTATGACAACACTCCGTTTTATGGCAACACTCCATTGTATCACTTCCTTTCACAAATATATAATATACCCCCAGAGGGTATTTGTCAAGAGTTAATTTAAGCTAACTAAAAAAACTTATTTCCTATCACAATAAAAAAGCCGATGGCACAAAACCATCGGCTCTAAACATTTATGTAACTTATCTTACAGGTGGATACGCATTAAAGAGATTTACAACGCCATCATATATAGCTTGACCAACCTTGTCATATCCTTCCTGATTTCCCATTATAGCAGCATCACCTGAATTAGTAATAAAACCAATTTCAATCAATGTTGCTGGGACTTTAGACTGTCTTAAAACAATCCAATTTTCACTTTTAACCTTTCGGTTATTAGTTCCGAGCTTACTAAGAAGCTGATTAAGCATTTCTTCAGCAAGTCTGTAGCTTGTTAAACCATTGCCTTGGTCATTAGCATACAAACTATATGTTTCTGTACCACTTGCTTGAGTTGACGCAGCGGCATTTATATGGATTGATATAAATGCGTCACCTACTTCATTAGCTAAATCAGTTCTATCATTAAAGCTAGGATACATATCCGTACTTCTTGATACATAGCACTTAATATCACTATTATCAAAACGCTTTTTAGCAGCTAAAAGCATATTTAATGTCAAATTCTTTTCAACTAAGTTATTACCAGATGCACCTGGGTCGCTACCACCGTGACCAGCATCTAAAACAATAATTTTAGAATATTTTTCCTTAGGTAAAACTGGCTTTATGTAAACATAATATCCTGACTTTTGAATATCCATAGCCATTATTTGAGTTTCATTAAATGTAATTTTAACATCATTTTGTGAAACCAATACATTTACACCGCTTATACCCTTAGATGTAGCCTGAAAACTACTTGTTGACAACAAATCTTGATAATTACCATTTAAAACCAAAGCATAGCTTAAGTTATAATAGTCATCGTAATGAACAAAATCATCAACATTTATTTTGTTTTCAAGGTCTTTAATATAAAATCTACCATTACTATTATCAAAACCAAAATTATCTGTATAATTAACATTGGTATTTGTGTTAGTATTTTGAGCAACAGTTGTAGTAGTAGCTACAGCAGATGTAGTTGGCTGTGTAGTAGTTTCTATTGCTTTAGTTGTTGCTTCAGTTGTTGTTTCTGTAGTGGTTGTTGTAGTGGTAGTTGTTGTCGTTGTAGTAGTAGTCGTAGTTGTTGTGGTAGTAGTTGTTGTAACTTCAGCACTAGTGACAATATTTGCAATTCTTGTTGTTTTATTCCACTCAATATTGAAACCTAAAGCTGTTGTAACAAATCTCAAAGGAATCATTGTTTTGTTATTAATGATTTTAGCCTTTGTTTGCATACTAGTTGACTTGCCGTTTAAATAAGCCTTTGTACTGTCAATTGGAATAACAACTAAATTATCATTGTATTTAACATAAACCTGTTCAAGGTCCTTCTTCCATTCAACATCAGCACCTACACCTTCAAATACCTCTCTGGCAGGCACTAAGGTATAGCCGTTTAATATAATAGGAGGCATAGTAAGATTTGTTAATTTTTTGCCATTTATAGCCACAAATACTTCCTCAGCATTATAATTATGATTAGTATAATCATATCTTAATGTCATATTAACATATTTATTTGCAGCACCTACAGTTGAACTTAATATTAATACAAATAATAATAAAATAGCTGTTATTTGCGATTTGATTCGCAAATTTATCACCCCTTTCAAACAATTAAATTATAACACATTTTAAGGAGTTTGTAATGTTTTTTCCCCTATTGTAATAAAATCGTAAACATTGAAAGAAAATTAATTGAATGTTACAGTAAATGTACTACCCTTTCCTATTTCAGAATCAACAGTAATAACTGAATTAATCTTTTTAGATATGCTCTTAGCTATAGATAAACCTAAACCATTACCCTCAATTTTTTTATTTCTTGACTCATCATATCTATAAAATCTATCAAATATTTTATTAAAAGCATCTTTTTCAATACCAATACCGTTATCAGACACTGAAAAATACGGCTTATTATCGTTATTATATCCAACCTTTATTGTAATATGGCATTGTTCTTCCCTTGAATACTTTATTCCATTTTCAGCAAATATCCATATAAGCTGTTTTAAAATATGAGCATCTGATTGAATAATAATATTATCATTAGCTTCATTAATATAAGTAGTTACAATATCAGGATTAGATATTTCTATTTCTTTATTTACTTCTTCGGCAATTTCAACAAGGCTGACCTCCTCAATATTTAAGCTATTTCTTCCTTGTGTATCCCTAGCCAAATATAAAAGCTGTTCTATAAGTTTGCTCATATGCTCTGACTCTGACTTAATTGAATCAATAGACTCTTTTAATATTTCAGCATCATCTTTACCCCATCTATCAATCATATTAATATAGCCTTGTATAATAGCAATTGGTGTTTTTAACTCGTGGGAAGCATCTGAAATAAATCTATTTTCTTTGACAAAACCTTCCTGTAATCTGTCAATCATATCATTAAAAGTCACAACTAAAGTTTGTATTTCATCTTTAGTTTCAGGCACTTCTATTCGCTGGCTTAAGTCATACAAACTTATATTTTCTGCTGTTTCTGTAATTTCTCTAATAGGCTTTACGATTTTTTTACTAATAAACTTACCTATTAATAACGCAACCAAAATTGAAGTAAGGTTTGTAACAATAATTATACCTAAACATAATGCTAAAGCCCTATTTTCGGCTGTATTTTTTCTAAAAATAAGAATGTCATAAACATCGCCATCATATTCAAAAGTTCTGTGCATAAACATATATGGCACATCGTCTACATTTTTACTTCCAAAGGCATCTCCTCTATCAGAAGGTTTTGTTGCATCTGGATTAGGAAACATATCCGGCTCTTTCATAGTGCCAAAGTTTTTGTTAGGATTTTGATTTCTATTAAAAATCTTAACATCAATATATGGATTATCAATTACTTTTTCAATCTGGTCCCTTTCAAGTGTTTTGCCTGATGTAATATAATCTTCAATTTTGTTTGCAGCTGCACTTATTTCATTTTTTGATATACTTCTATATGAAATCCACATATTAAACACAGCTATAATAGAAACAATTACTGTCATAACCATAAATACACAGGTATAAACAAATGTTATTTTTCGTGAAATTGGCATTTTATTGTAAATGCTTTTTAACTTAGTCCTCATCTTTTGCAAAATAACCAACACCTCTTATAGTATGTATTAACTTAACACCAAATTTATCATCAATTTTTGTTCTTAAATATCTAACATAAACATCAACTACATTAGTTTCGCCAATATAATCATATCCCCACACTTGATTTAAAATCTGTTCTCTTGAAATTACAATATTTTTGTTTTTTACAAGGTACACTAAAAGCTCAAATTCTCTTTTTGTAAGCTCAATTTCATTTTTACCATAATGTACCATTCTTCTTGCTAAATCAATTTTTAAATCTTTTAAAACAAGCACATTATCGCTTTCAGTAGTAGTTGTTCTTCTTCTTAAAACAACTCTCATTCTAGCAAAAAGTTCTTCAATAGCAAAAGGTTTTGTCATATAATCATCAGCACCACTATCAAGACCAGCAATTTTATCCATAGTTTCACCTTTTGCTGTAAGCATAATAATAGGAACATTTGACTCTTTTCTTATTCTACGGCAAACTTCAATACCATTTAACTGTGGAATCATAAGGTCAAGGAGAATTACATCTGGCTCTTCCTCAAAAAATTTTTCAACAGCAGTTCTTCCGTCCTCAGCTAAAACAACATCATAGCCTTCGTGTTTCAATTCCAATTCTATAAATCTAGCCAACTTAGATTCATCTTCAACTACTAAAACTTTTCCTAAACTTTCGCTCATAATTACACCCCTTAATACAATAATACGGACGCATTTACCTCGTCCGTATTATAATCTAATATATTCGATTTAAAAACTTATTAATTAAAGATTAAAATTTAATTAAAATTATAATGTTTCTGGTTCTGGATACTCAACACCGTCAGTATCAACAGTTACAGACTTAATAACAACATCCATAATAGGTCTGTCAGAAAAATCAGTTGGTATTCTAGCAATGTCATTAACAACATCCATACCCTCTGTAACCTTACCAAAGGCTGCATACTGACCATCAAGATGAGGAGAAGTCTTGTGCATAATAAAGAACTGTGAACCAGCAGAATCTGGGTGCATAGCTCTAGCCATAGATAAAACACCCTCTGTGTGCTTTAAATCATTCTTAAAGCCATTCATACTAAATTCACCCTTAATGCTATAGCCTGGACCACCTGTACCAGTACCATTAGGACAACCACCCTGAATCATAAAGCCTGGAATAACTCTGTGGAAAATAAGTCCATCATAAAAGTTGTGATTAATTAAGCTAATAAAATTGTTTACAGTATTTGGAGCAATTTCAGGATAAAGCTCCGCAACAATTTTCTTACCATCTTCAAATTCAAATGTTACAATAGGATTTTTTGCCATTTTTGTATCTCCTTATAAAATTTTTATTGGTTTAAAATTCAAATAATCTGCCGAAACTAACGAATATTCAATACCATTAACATTTCCAAGCAAACTATTGTTATATTTATTAGCACCGTGAAGGTGACCATAAATAACTCTTTTAATATTGTAGCTTTTAAGTATATCTGTAAAAAGAGAATTTTCTTGACTATCATTAGTAGGCGGAAAATGAGTTGCTACAATTATATTACTTTCATTATATCCATTTTTAATAGCCATATCAAGAGAAAATTTAAGTCTGCCAGCTTCTCTTTTATATATTTTGCTGTCGTGGTCAGTGTATCTTGTATCATTAGGACAAATCCATCCCTTAGTACCACAAATAGCATAATCTTCATAAACAGCATAGTTATTTTTAATAAAAAACATATTGCTGTACATATCATTAAGTTTTGATGTGGAATTCCAATAATAATCGTGATTGCCTTGTACAATAATTTTATTACCATTTAAGGCATATATAAAATCCAAATCAGGTTTAGCTTCTTCCATAGCCATACCCCAAGACAAATCACCATTTACAATAACTGTATCATCACAAGAAACTATTTCATTCCAATTTTTGAGTATTTTTTCTGTATGATTGTGCCATATTTCATCAAAAATATCCATAGGTTTTTCTTTAAAATGGCTCAAATGTAAATCAGACATTGCATATAATGACATTTTACTCATCTATCTCCTTAAGTATATTCTCAAGGTCGGTATTATATTGTTTAAGTTTTTCAACATTACCTTCTTGATATAGCTTTATAAATTGATAATTATATTCATTTTTATTTTCTATTGTTGTATTGTTATAAATATTATGAATATTATGTATTATTTTATCAATTAATTCTTCTCTATTTTCCATAAACTGTTGAGATTCCATTAATTCATCTTTGATTTTATCCATTTCTTCATCAAGTTTATAGGCTGCCTCTGCACAGACTTTAAGTCTATTTTTAATTTCAGCAGGAACATTTTTATCAAACTTATATCTTAAAGAATGTTCAATAGTTGCCCAAAAGTTCATAGCAAGGGTTCTAATTTGCAATTCACACTTAATTTTTCTATATTCACCTTGAACAAACATAGGATAATTAATAGTGATATGGTAGCTTCTGTAGCCACTAGTTTTAGTATTAGTTATGTAATCTTCTTCCTCAATTACTTCCATATCATAGCCGTGACGCTTTCTAATAAGTTTGATAACCTCTTGAATGTCATCAACAAACCTACATATAATACGCACACCAGCTATATCCTCTAAAACATCAAGAGCCTTATCAAGAGGAATATTTCTTCTATTTGCTTTTTCAATTATACTTGCAACAGTTTTAACTCGTCCAGTAACATCTTCAATTGGAGAAATTATATTAGCTGTACGATACTCCCTCATTATCCCCTTAAATTTAATTATTAATTCGTCAACAGCTTGTTCATAAGGAAGCAAAGCCTGTTTCCAATCAACTAACATATTTACAACACCTCCATAGTTATTTTAACATAATTATCCTTAGTTTTCAACTTCAATAAAATAATTAAAATTATTTTGATATTTTTTGTAAAAAGTTATTGACAAATAACACATTTAATGTTAATATAGATTTGTAAGTAATAATAATTATCATTTGGAGGTAAATAATATGAAAAAATTTGTATGTTCTGTATGTGGTTATGTTCACGAAGGTAATGAAGCTCCTGACAAATGTCCATTATGTGGTGCTCCAGCTTCTAAGTTTAACGAAGTTAAGGAAGGTCTTACTTTCGCTTGCGAACACGAAGTAGGTATTATTGATGGCGTTGACGAAGAAATCGTACAGGGTTTAAGAGAAAACTTTGCTGGCGAATGTTCAGAAGTTGGTATGTACTTAGCAATGAGTAGAGTAGCTGACAGAGAAGGCTATCCTGAGGTTGCAGAAGCTTACAAGAGAATTGCTTTTGAAGAAGCTGAACACGCAGCTAAATTCGCTGAAATGTTAGGCGAAGTTGTTACTGATTCAACTAAGAAGAACCTTGAATTAAGAGTAATGGCTGAACACGGTGCTACTCAGGGTAAGCTTGATTTAGCTATTGCTGCAAAGAAGGCTAATCTTGATGCTATTCACGACACAGTTCACGAAATGGCTAAGGACGAAGCTAGACACGGTAAGGCATTTGCAGGTCTTTTAAATAGATACTTTAAGTAATATAACTTTTTAAGGGCAGAAAGTAAATTCTGCCCTTTTATTTATTTGTTATCTTCTTCTGGATACCAGTCACTATCCCATTTTATAAATCCATCATTATCACCATTAGACACCCTAACCATATAAGATGGTGTAAGATTTGTTCTAAGTATTACAACATCATCATCTATCATATCCCATTCTTTTATTACCTTGTAACCACCTTCATAAAGTTCTTTAGGTCTTGCACAAAGAACATCAATTTCCGTATCCTTATATACAGGAATTATAATTTGATAAAAATCAGAACCTTCTCTATACTCCATTGGCACTTTATAATATCCTCTGCTGCCAAACTCCTTAGCTATATCCTCAGCCTCGCCTCTGTCATAAACTGTAGAAGTCATTGCTACAATATTTCCTTTGTCATCATAAACACCGTGCCAATCATTTTTATTTTTATCAGTTGCTACATAATAATTTATGCCTTCTTTTTTAGGGTCAACTTCTGTAATTAATTTATCAAGTTTATTGTAAGCATCTGTTTTACCTGATGCCAAAACATTAGGAGAAACAATTGATACAACAACACCAGTCAAGAGTAAAAGTCTATTAATTTTCATAAAATCAGCTCCCTTCCAAAAACAATATATAGCATATTAACTATATTTTATATATATTTTATCATATAATTCAACAAAAGAAAAGATAAATTTTCAATAAAAAAGACACACAAGAAACATATCTTGTGTGTCTTAACATTATTATTCTTCAGTTGTATTATCTGTGTTATCTGTATTATCAGCTATATCATTAAGTACAGACTCTGGAGCAAATTCTCCTACCTGATTAAGACAAGCTCTAAACACATCACCAGACACCTTTTCTCTTTCAATAAGAAGTTTAGCAGTTCTATGGAGAGCATCAATATCAGATGAAAGAATTTCCTTAGCCTTGTTGTAAGACTCAGATATAATTCTCTTAATTTCATCATCAATTTCTGTAGCAGTTTTTTCACCATAATTTCTGCCGTGTCCAATATCCTTACCTAAGAATACATCGTGATTTTCATCACCATATAAAATAGGTCCAAGCTTTTCACTCATACCATAACGCATAACCATCATTCTAGCAGCCTTAGATGCCTGTTCAATATCTCCACTTGCACCCTGTGTATAATCACCAAATATTAATTCTTCGGCAACACGACCACCAAATGTAGCTACGATATGTTCTTCCATTTCCTTTTTAAATTCAAAGCCCTGGTCCTTTGGCATAGGCATTGTGTAACCACCAGCTCTGCCAACAGGAATAGTTGAAACAGTGTGAACAGGACTAAGCTGTGGAAGTTTTTCAAATAAAATTGCGTGACCAGCTTCGTGATAAGCAGTAATCTTTCTTTCCTTTTCAGTAATTACCTTAGACTTCTTTTCAGTACCTAAAGCAACCTTAATAAATGAATCTTTAATATTCTGCTGAGTAATAACCTTCTGATTATGTCTAGCAGCAAGTAAAGCAGCTTCATTAAGTAAATTTTCAAGGTCAGCACCAGTAAATCCCTGTGTAGTTTGAGCAATTTCTTTAAGGTCAACATCAGAAGCCATCTTCTTGCCTCTTGCGTGAACCTTTAATATTGCTTCTCTACCTCTAACATCAGGAGCACCAACAACAAGCTGTCTATCAAATCTACCTGGTCTTAAAAGAGCTGGGTCAAGAATGTCTGGTCTGTTAGTTGCAGCAATAATTATAATGCCTTCATTAACACCAAAACCGTCCATTTCTACAAGAAGCTGATTAAGAGTTTGCTCTCTTTCATCGTGTCCACCACCAAGACCAGCACCTCTCTGTCTACCAACTGCATCAATTTCATCAATAAATACAAGACAAGGTGTATTTTTCTTAGCTTGGTCAAATAAATCTCTAACTCTTGATGCACCAACACCAACAAACATTTCTACAAAGTCTGAACCAGAAATAGAGAAAAATGGAACGCCAGCTTCACCAGCAATAGCCTTAGCAAGTAAAGTCTTACCTGTACCTGGAGGGCCTACCATAAGCATACCCTTTGGAATTCTTGCACCTAAGTCAGTAAACTTTTTAGGTTCTCTTAAAAATTGAACAACTTCTTCAACTTCAGCCTTTTCTTCATCAAGACCTGCAACATCATCAAAAGTGTACTTTTTATCAGCGTCAGTGTGGAGTTTAGCTCTTGACTTACCAAAAGTCATAACCTTTCCACCACCGCCGCCACCTCTCATCTGTTGCAAAAGGACAAACATAAGAGCTGCAACAATAATAATTGTTACAACAGTAGCACCAATTGAAAGCAAGCTACCAGTTTTAGATGGTGTAATTGTCTTAACCTTAATAGCATTTTGTGCTGCAAGGCTATTAACAATATCCATAACACCAGACACACTAGGAAGCTGTACTGCATAAGTTTCGCCCTTAGCTGTGTGAACAATAGCTAAGCCAGAATCACTTACTTGTGAATCTTTTTGAATTTCCACAGTATCAATTTCAGAATTAACCATCTGAGAAATCATATCATTGTATGAACGCTGAACTTGAGTTTCTTTTGTAGTGCTAATACCATTTTTAAGTATAATAACTACTATAATAACAGCAAGAATAGCAAAATACAATAAAACACTTCTAAATTTATTGTTATTATTCAAGTCATAACCTCCTTTTTTATCATACATTTTATAATAATAACATATATTTCAAGTTATTTCAATACTTTAAAATTTTAATATTAAATAAAATTTAATACACTATTTTCTATAATTTGACAATACACATCAACAATTATTTTACCACAAAATATATTAAATGTTTCTCACTTCATAAAATTGTAATTAAAAATTAAGCATTATGTTTGTAAAATACTTAATTTTGTGTTATAATTCATTGGCAATAAAATATGTGTAATGAAGGGAGATTTATATGAAAGCTATAATAGGTTTAGGTAATCCAGGCAGAGATTATAAATGGACAAGACACAATGTAGGCTTTGAAGTAATAAACAAACTTGCCTATGACTATAATATTGATATGAATAAAGAAAAGTACAAGGCTGTAACTGGTGAAGGTAGAATTGGCTTTGAAAAAGTTATATTTATTGAACCTCTCACATATATGAATTTAAGTGGAGAAAGTGTGAGAGAATTTGTAAATTTTTATAAACTTGAACCAGAAGATATAATTGTTGTATGCGATGACATTAACTTACCTGTTGGCTCTATTAGAATAAGAACAAAAGGCAGTGACGGCGGTCAAAAAGGCTTAAGAAATATAATATATCAGCTTGGATATGACAACTTTACAAGAGTTAGAGTTGGCGTTGGTGAAAAGCCAGCTCAATGGGACTTAGCTAAGTATGTTTTAAGCAAGTTTACTGACGAAGAACACGATGACATTATAAAAGGTATTACTGATGCTGGTGATGCCGTAACTATGATTGTAAAAGACGGCGATGCCCAAAAAGCTATGAATACCTTTAACAAAAAAGGAATAGGCAAATAAAATGAATATTTTTTATGATTTTTTAAAAGAAAACAAAAATTTCAACAAATTAAAAAATTATATTTCTGACAAATCACACACACCTGTTCTTGCATCAGGTGTTATTGACACGCAAAAAGCCCATCTTATTGCTGGATTAAATTTAGAGTTTAATAATAGCTCTATGGTTATTACTAACTCTGAACTTAAGGCAAAAGAAATATACAATGACCTTAAATTTTTTATGAAAGACAAGGTAATGCTCTACCCTGCAAAAGATGTTATTTTTTATTGGGCTGATGTTAAAAGTCTTGATATTATAAAACAGCGTTTTGAAATAATATCAAAAATATTAAACGGAGAAAAAATTACTGTTGTACTTTCAGCAGAGGCTCTTTTTGATAGACTAGTTCCAGCAGATATATTCAAAGAATTTATATTTGATATAAATACTGGTGACCAAATTGATATAAATGAAGTATGTCAAAAGCTAGTATTAATGGGCTATGAAAGATGTGAAATGGTTGAAGGACAAGGTCAGTTTGCATTAAGAGGTGGTATATTAGATATTTTTTCTTCTGTAAATACTCACGCAGTAAGAATTGAACTGTGGGGTGATGAAGTTGACTCTATAAGAATACTAGACACAGTTTCGCAGCGTTCCATTGAAAATGCTAAGTCAATTAAAATTTACCCTATGCGTGAACTTGTATACCACAACGAAGATGTGGAAAAAGCTATTTACAACATAAAGTCTGAATTAAAAGCAATAAAAAATAAATCCGACCAACTTAAAATTAGCACAGATGAAGCTATTGAGAAATTAAGCACATTGCGAAGTTTTAGTGGTGTCGAAAAATACTTTACTTATTTTTATAGTGAAACTTCTACACTCATTGACTACTTTGACAATCCAATAATATTTGTTGATGAACCTAATAGAGTGCAAGAACACTGCAAATTTATTACCAATGAATTTGTAAATAGTATTGAAAGCAGAATTGACAAGGGTACTATGTTGCCTAATCAGCTTAATATGATATATACTTATGACGATATAATTGTTAAGGTAGAAAATAATACTTCTGTATTAATGACAAGCCTTATGACTACATTAAACGATTATAAGCCAAAGGAGCTTGTTGATTTTCAAGTTAAGGCAACTGCCCTAGTCAAAAATGATATGAACTTAATTGCTGAGGATTTAGGCTATTTGTGCAAGAATGATTATAAAATAATATTCCTTGCTGGTGGTCACACCCACTGCGAAAGAATGTTGTTAGACTTGCAAGAAAGAGGCTTAAGTGCTGTATACCTTGAAAACATAGAAAATGTTCAAATACAACAAGGTATTATATATATAACAAGGGGTAGCCTTTCTCACGGCTTTGAATATATACGAGATAAATTTGCTGTTGTATCTGAAAAAGATGCTTTTAGTGAAAGCAAGAAAAGCAAAAGAAAGCAAAAAAACAAAAGTAAAGACGGCGTTGCAATACAAAACATATCTGACCTTAAAGTTGGTGACTATGTTGTACACGAAAATCACGGTATAGGTATATTTAAAGGTATTGAGCAAATTATTACTGACGGTGTAAGCAAAGATTATATTAAAATCGGTTATGCTAAAGAAGATGTTCTTTATGTTGCCATTAACCAAATGGATATGGTACAAAAATATATAGGTGGCGAAGCAACAAAGCCAAAACTTAACCGTTTAGGTGGTGCAAGCTGGGAAAAAGCAAAAGCTAGAGCAAAACAAGCTGCCTATATTTCAGCTAAGGAACTTGTTGAGCTTTATGCAGAAAGACAAAAAGTTCACGGCTTTAAATACTCTGCTGATACATTGTGGCAAAGAGAATTTGAAGAAGAGTTTGAGTATGACGAAACAGATGACCAGCTTACTTCTATTGCCGAAATAAAAGAAGATATGGAATCTGGAAAAGTTATGGATAGACTTCTTTGTGGTGATGTTGGCTTTGGAAAAACCGAAGTTGCTATAAGGGCTGCATTTAAAACAGTTCAAGATAGCAAGCAGGTTGCTTATTTAGTGCCAACTACTATACTTGCTAGACAGCATTATATGACTTTTGCTGAAAGAATGGAAAACTACCCTATTCATATTGAAATGATGTCAAGATTTAGAACACCTAAACAGCAAAAGGAAACAATTGAAAATCTTAAAACTGGTAAGACTGATATTGTTATAGGTACTCATAGAATATTAAGCAAGGATATGAATTTTAAAGATTTGGGACTTGTTATTATTGATGAGGAGCAAAGATTTGGTGTTAAACACAAGGATAAACTTAAAGAGTTGAGAAAAAATGTAAATGTTCTCACACTTTCAGCTACGCCTATTCCTAGAACACTCCATATGAGTATGACAGGAATAAGAGATATGAGTGTTTTGGCTGAACCACCTAATGAAAGAATACCTATACAAACCTATGTTCTTGATTATGACCCTGAATGTATAAAAGACGCTATACACAGAGAGCTTGCAAGAAATGGTCAGGTTTATTTTCTTCATAACCGAGTAACAAATATAGCAGAAACTACGGCTAAATTGCAAGCCTTAGTTCCAGAGGCTAGATTTGCTTTTGCTCACGGTCAAATGAGCCAAAGAGAGCTTGAAGATATAATGATGGACTTTATGGACGGTGAAATTGATGTACTTGTTTGTACGACTATTATCGAAACAGGTCTTGATATTCCTAATGTAAATACAATCATTATTTCTGATGCTGATAGAATGGGCTTAAGTCAGCTTTATCAGCTTAGAGGTCGTGTAGGCCGTTCCACTCGAACTAGTTATGCTTATCTAATGTATGCTAGAAACAAGGTGCTTAATACTGATGCCGAAAAAAGACTTCAAACTATTAAGGAATTTACAGAGTTTGGCTCTGGCTTTAGAGTAGCTATGAAAGACCTTGAAATTAGAGGAGCTGGTAATCTTTTAGGTGCTGAACAACACGGACATATGGATTCAGTTGGTTATGAACTTTATTGCAAACTTTTAAATGAGGCTGTTATGGAATTAAAGGGTGAAACTGTTGTTACAGAATTTGAAACTCTTATTGATATTAAACTTAATGCCTTTATACCACCGGCTTATATAGCTAGTGAGGAGCAAAAGCTAGAAATGTATAAAAAGATTTCTCTCATTTCAAATCTTGATGATTATTATGATGTTCAAGAAGAACTTGAGGATAGATACGGTGACATTCCAAGAGCTGTAAACAACCTTATTGATGTAGCCTATGTTAAGGCTGAAGCTCACAAAATTGGTGCTGTAAATGTTAAGCAAATCAAAGATAAAGTCCTCATATATTTTAAAACTGACGCCAATGTTTCAGGCGAAAAACTTATGAAACTTATAGGCGAAAGTCGAGGACGAATTTTATTTACATCAACAGGCGGAGAGCCTTATTTAACATATAAGCTAAAAGACGAAAAACACATTCTTGATGAAATAAAAACTTTAATAAAAGAAATATCAGCATAATTATAAAGGGTGGTATAGCAAGTATGCTAAGCCACCCTCTTATAGCTAAAAAGCCATTAAAATATATTTTTAATATGAATTTTATTCAACAATTCAATCAAAAGTTTATTTTCTATTATCGCTTTCTTTAACAATTCATTATTGCTAGAAAAATATTGATAATTTTTAGTTTTCTCACACCAAATATAATAACCTTTATCGCAAGATGATTTAAAATAATTTACACCCTTATATTCAAATTCTATTTCATTGTTCATTAATGATGCAGCAATAAATTCATTTTTAATATTGCCATCAATTGACAATATTTTTACATCATTTAAAACATCTAATAAAGGCTTTTGCTCTATAATACCGTTATTTACTATTTCATCTACAGTATCAAAAAACTGATATTTATTATTTTCTTTATTTAATAAATAAAATTTATTATTAGCATATTCTTTATCATCAATATTAACATCAATAACATAGCTTACATTATTATACCTAAATGTAATTTTTTTAAAATAGTAGCAAGCATTTTTAAAAATCAACACATTATTCATATACTACCCACCATAAAAATAAACTCTTTTTTATTAAAGATGTTAGGCAAAAACACCTAACATCTTTAATAATATAAAATAAGGAATTGAATATAAACAAACGAAATGAATAAGAGCGTAAAAAAGCTCAACAATTCAATTCCTCATAATACCATAATAAATGATTAATAACAAAAACTTTGTCAATGATTTTATGTAAGGAACTGACCATTTATAAAACGATATTTTAAAGTGATAAGTCAACTAAAATAATTCAGTTCCTTACATAAATATATAATACACTATTTTAAAAAATTTTCAAGTACTTTGGTGCGAAATGCACATATATGGTGCGAACTGTCAATTTTTAATATATTTAGTATTGTTAAAACACTACTTATATCAGTTTTGTCGATTAATGTAGTTTTTCAATCTTTTAGAGCTGTTATTTTATTTATGTTTTATATTCAACAATGTTTTGGGATGCTTATACTAAAAAAATGACCTTTTTAAAACTTTCTTAAAAAAAAGAGAGGTAGAACTAAATTAATCTACACCTATATGATTTTTATAAAACTACACCAGTTGATAAAGAGTCAATATTTAACTTAAATTTCCTTTAACAATGTCATAAACCCTGTTCCAAAAAGAATAAAATGTTGTATTCAAATCTCTACTACAAACATAATACCAATTATCCATACCATCAATTTGCTCATCAAAACAGACTGTGAAACTATCAGAAATTATCCAAGCAATACTATTATGAGATTCAACAGTTTCAGTATGTACTAATTTATCATACTTTAAACCTATGTATGTATTGCCTACACCTACATTTTCAGTAAAAACAAAACTTAATCCTTTATTATCAGGATAATTATCAATATGTATTGAATGTATGTTCAATTCCCTTGATAAGAAAATATTTTTTGTATAATTCCCCCCTGAAATAACAATCTCTTCTAATCCGTATAAATCATTGTACATAACTGGATTTCCACTACAATAGCTATACCAGTTACCACCGCTCCTTGCTGGGTCTTCATTTATAAATCTACCTGTTTCACTATCATAGTATCTATTTCTAAGATAAATAAGTCCACTTTCTTGGTCTATATATTCACCACAGTATTGCCAAGGGTTATAAGTGCTTGCGTTTGTTTCATTTTCAATGTTACCAAAGGCATCATATTCATATTCCTTTGACTTTGAACCATTGTCATTCAATATTGAAGTAACACTGCCGTGAGAGTCATAAACATAATTATTACCCTTACTATCTCTTACAAGGTTATTACCTCTGTATAAAACATCAGTAACATTACCATTTGCATCATATTCAGCACCTATTTCGTCGCCGTCCCATATAAAGTAACTTTCAACACCCTTTACATTTTTATAACATCTATAACCGTTTGACAAGTATTTATATGTAGTATACTTACCAATTGTTGTAGAATAATAAGTTGAAAGCTGGTTAAATACTAACCCTCTTTTGTTATCAAGGTAATTATAGAAATATTTGAAATAATTGTCATTCTGTT